>Ga0187855_10000575_pt1 | contig 31717 bp, 26 predicted proteins | sample June2016WEW_8_10_2_FD_132969 | JGI IMG/M metagenome (GOLD analysis project Ga0187855, IMG submission 132969) | Peatland microbial communities from SPRUCE experiment site at the Marcell Experimental Forest, Minnesota, USA - June2016WEW_8_10 | ecosystem: Environmental > Terrestrial > Soil >...
CTCGGTGGGCGGAGGATGCATCACGGCGTCGTCCATCGGCGTTGTGCTCCGCTTGCTCGGCGGTTGTACGAATCCAGCGCCCGTGGTGGGCATTGACCCCGCAGCCGATCCGCTTGCCTACCTGGTTCCCCCGCCGGTGGGAGGCTGCAACTTCACGAACTTGGTGGTCAACAGTGCCGCCAGAACTATTCTGAGTCCGGCAACGTACTGCGGTGGAATCAAAGTGGCGAACGGCAACCGCGGCGACATCTTGTTCAACCCAGGTTTATATATCTTGGATGGCGGTGGTCTGGTGGTACCGGCCGGAAATCCCACGAACCTGAGCGGCAACGGCGTGACGTTTTACATCACAGGCGGCGGCTCAGCCCAGCTCAACGGAACGGGAAACGTGACGCTTACCGCTCCCACGACGTCGCCCTCCCCGGGAATTCCAGCGGGCGTCTTGTTCTATCAGGATCGCGGCGATACGCAGAACGCCTCCATCAATGGCAACATAACCTTTACCGGAGCGTTGTATTTTCCAAGCGCCACGCTGACCTTGGGCGGAACGGTGAACAGCGGATACGCCATCATCGTGGGTGATGTCATCCGATTCAACGGAACGGTGGGCATTGGTTCGGACTTCTCTTCGCTTCCCAGCGGCTCGCCGGTGAAGGCAGCGGTGTTGGTGCAATGAAGCTAAGGCCAGGCGCGGATTCCGCGTGCAAGAAAAATCTCGCTCGCAGCCTTCGTCAGCTACCGAGGCAGAAAGGGCAGAGCGTCTTGGAGATCGCGCTGCTCGCGCCCGTGTTGCTGCTGATGCTTGTCGGAACCATCGAGATTGGACGCTACGCATACTTCGCCATCGAGGCCACCAACGCGGCGCGCGCGGGAGTGCAGTACGGAGCGCAGAGTCTCATCGACTCCAAGGACGTTGCCGGAATAAGGGTTGCGGCGTCGAACGACGCCCCCGATTTGATGCAATTGAACGTCACCGCAAAAGATCTGTGCGCCTGCTCGAGCAATCCGTCGCACTATGTCGGATGTCCCGCACAACACTGCGGCGCCGGACACGCGGTGGTCTTTCTGCAGGTCAATACAACGGCGCAAGTTCCGTCACTGTTCCACTATCCGGGATTGCCGGCGACGTTCAGCGCGAACGGCCAAGCCATCATGCGCGTGGCCCAATGAACAAGAGAAGAAACGCGCGTCGGCGGCAGCGACCGATCAATGCTGGACTGCGCGGACCGGCAAAGGCTTGCGGCAGCACGCTGACCGAGTTCGCTTTCGTCCTGCCCCTGCTTGCGATGATGATGTTCGGTGTGATCGATTTCGGACGCGCGCTGTACACCTATCACTTCGTGTCCAACGCGGCACGCGAAGCCACGCGCTGGGCCAGCGTGCGAGGAGGGCAGTGCACTGCTTGGCCCCAGGCTTGCCCCGCGATTCAAGCGGATGTTCAAAATTACGTGGCCGGTATCACGCCGCCAGGGATCGATCCAAGTCCCCAGACCCTTAGCGTCACCGCCGCCTGGATGCCGCCGCCAGAAAACCCGGCTTCCTGTATGGGCGCCGCCAACAACCCCGGCTGCGCGGTACAAGTGCAAGTCACCTACAACTTCAAATTCATTCTGCCGTTTCTGCCCACATCGACGTACGCGATGCAAAGCACTTCGGAAATGATCATCTCGCAGTAAGCGAAACGATCGAATGCCGCCCGAGACTACTCGCGCCCCACTCCTAGCGCATCCGCGACGCGGTTGATGTAGTTGAACCACGATGCGATCAACGTAATCTGCAGGATTCCCCGGTCGTCAAATCCGACGGCCCGCAAAGCGTCATGATCGGCTGGCGAACAGCGCGTCGCATCCTTGGTGATTTTCACGACATAATCGAGCATCACGCGATCCTGCTCGGTGATCGGCGCCGTGCGGTAATCTTTCCTCAGAGCTTCCACCAATTCGTCGTCCAACGTAGCTCTACGCAGAAACTCTGCGTGAGATTCGATTCAATAATGGCACCGGTTCGTCACCGACACGAGCGTGGTAATCATTTCGTGCTGCCGCCGGTTCAGCGGCAACTCCGGTGACATCATCGCGCCGAACGCGCTGAACGAGTGGAACAGCGCATCGGGAATCAACGAGTGCGACGCCACGATTCCCGCAGTCATCCCATGATCCACGGCCGGCACCGGCGTCGCGTATTCCACCGGATACACCTTGCGCTGTTCGAGCATGGCCTTCTTCACCCGCTCGTCCTCCTCCATGCTCACCGTTTTGATCCACGTCATCGGTCCTCCTCCTCGCTCTATGCATTGCTATCGTATCAGTGTCGGAGATGAATGAATGCTGGGCCCCAGTCGCGGCCGAGCGCGGTCCAGCACCGCGCCAAAATATGTCGTCCTAAAAAATCAGCGGCCGGATGGGTGTGCATCCGGCCGCAAGTGCTTGGGGTGCCTCCGGGGGTCAGATTCTCGGCCTCGCTGGAGACGATGTATGTTGCACCCTTTATAGCCGCGGCACGAAACCCTGGCAATAATGCGAAAGAACTAGGTCTTGATGTCTACCGTAAGTCCTTTACCTTCAGTACATTGATAAGCTTTTCCGGCCTCCAGGTCCTTGAACTCATCACTCCGCCCGCTCGGCCAATCCAGCGTCGCCCGCTCGATCCTGTCGCGTTTCCCCACGCCGAACGTCACCGGCAATTCCGATTGCGAAAGATAGCTCGATCCGCCGCGCACCGTCCGGCTCTGCATCTGCCCGTTGTAAAAAATCTTCACGACTGCGCCCACCGCGTCGCGGTTCGATTTCGTGCCCACCAATCGAAAGCGAATACTGCGATTTCCCGCCGTCTGGTCGTTGCGATACAGAAACGCCGCACCGTTATTCGTGGTCAGCAAAATATCCAGGTCCCCATCGCGATCGAAATCACCGTAAGCCAATCCGCGTCCCACTCTTGGCTGATCGAATCCGCCGCCCACTTCGCTGGCCACGTCGCGGAATCGCGCGCTGCCCTCATTGAAAATCTCGTTTAAGAAAAGCTGCGGCGCCTGCGCGTAGCCGATGTTCCCGCGAATGTTGCGAACGGTCTCGTCAATGTGCCCGTTCGCCACCGCCAAATCGAGCGCGCCATCGAGGTTCGCATCCAGAAAAGTGCAACCGAATCCGAGTGTGTTGCGTGAAGCAAGCCCAACTCCCGACGCCATCGCGATGTCGTCGTACACTCCCGTCCGCGTCGCCCGGTATAAACCGATCATCTCATTGTCAAAATTCGTGATGGCCACGCCCGGCTTGCCGGAATTCTCGAAGTCGCCCACATCCACGCCCATCCCGGCGCGTGCCTTGCCGTCTGCACTGAAGGCCAATCCCGCTTCCACCGCGACATCCTTGAATTTTCCATTCCCCAGATTTCGATATAGCTTGTTCGGCTGGGTGTCGTTCGCCACCAGCAAATCCGGCCAGCCGTCCTGATCGTAATCAAACAAGGCCACACCCAGCGATTTCGAGCTGCTGTCGAAAATTCCGCTCGTGGCGGTCACGTCGTCAAACGTCCCATCGCCCCGATTGTGAAACAGCCAGCTGGTATCGCCGCGATACGCTTCCGGCGTGCAATACGATTTGTGAATTGAATCCAGGCTGCAGAACACGTCGTGCTCTGGCGACCAGCGCACGTAATTGCACACAAAAAGATCCAGCAACCCGTCGCGGTCGTAGTCGAACCAGATCGCCGAAGTGCTGAGCGCTTGCCGCCCCTGTAGCCCGCTTTTCTGGGTTATGTCGACGAACGTGCCCTTGCCGGTGTTACGAAACAACCGGTTTTGTCCCACGCAGGTAATCAAAACGTCCGGGAACCCATCGTTGTCATAGTCTCCGACGGCTACACCCATCCCGTACATTTCTATATCGAGTCCCGCGCTCTTGGTGACGTCCGCAAACGTCCCGTTGCGATTATTTCGATACAAACGCAGAGTTGACCGCTGGCGTTTGTGCCCTGGCCAATCCATCGCATTGATCAGCAGAATATCCTGCCAGCCGTCGGCGTCGTAATCGAGAAACGCGCAACCCGACCCCAGCGTTTCGGGCAGCAATTTCCCCCCATACGCGCCGCTGTTATGTTGGAAGTGAAGTCCCGCCTGCGCGGTGACATCCACCAACTGGAATCCAGGCGACGCGCCCGGATTCGCCATAGCCTCAAACGGCGACGCCCACGCAGCGAGTCCCACACTGCAGGCGCTGGCCAAAAATTCCCGCCGCCTCACGGCAAAGTGACCAAGCCGTTCCGGATCGCGTACACCACCAATTCCGCCGTCTTATGAATTCCCAGTGCATCCATGATATTCGCACGATGCACCGCCACGGTATTCGCGCTGAGCTTCAATTCCGTCGCAATCTCCTTGTTCGATTTCCCAGCCACGATGTGTTGCAGAATCTCCAGCTCGCGCACCGTTAACCCGGAGTCGCGTTCGCCCTTCAGTGCTTCGGGCTTCACCAATTGTGGATCGAGAACGGTCTTTCCCTCGGCCACGCCTTTCACCGCTCTAATCAGATCCAGATCCATCGCATTTTTCAAAATGTATCCGCGCGCCCCGGCCTCCAGCGCCTGTCGGATCAGCGTGTCTTCAGAGTGCATGCTCAACATTAAAATCCGCGCCTCGGGGTGCTTCGCCCGAATTTGCCGGGTCGCCTCGATCCCGCTGATTCCCGGCAGCGCGCAGTCCATCACCGTCACTTTCGGCTTTAGTTCGATCGCCAGCTTCACCGCATTGTTTCCGTCGCTCGCTTCGCCCACCACCACGATCGCCGCATCATCCTCCAGCATCCGCCGGAAACCTTTGCGCACCAGCGCGTGGTCGTCCACCAGCAATACCGTGATTTTATCCGCCATGAGCCTCAGCCTTCTCGCGCGGCACCAGCAACCGCACCATCGTTCCGCCGCTTTCCAATTGCAATAGTTCCAATGTTCCTCCGATCAATTCCGCGCGCTCGCGCATGCCCACCAAACCGATGCCCTGATGCGCAACTTGCGGGGCGAAGCCTTTGCCGTGATCTTCCACCTCCAACTCCAGCGCGCTACGCACGAATTTTAACCTCACCCACGCTTCCCGCTCGCCAGAATGGCGGCTCACATTGTTCAGAGCTTCCTGCAACACGCGATAAATATGTACGCCGGCGGCGATGTCCACTGGAAACGCCCCACCGGACTTTTCATAGTGCAACAAGAGCCCCATCTGGTGCGACGCTGTTGGAATATACCAGTCGAGTGTACTCTCCAGCCCCTGCTCCTCGAGCAATACCGGGTGCAATGCCTGCGACAACCCGCGAATATTGTTCAAAGTCGATTGCGCGATCTCACGGACCTCCTGCAAATCCTGCCGCAGCGGAGAACCTTCGGGCGCCTTATGGCCCAAACGTCCCAGTAGAGATCCGATGGCCGTCAGCACCTGCCCAAATTCGTCGTGCAGTTCCCGCGAGATATGCCGCAGGGTCGATTCTTGGGTGGAAATCAGTTTCTGCGCCAGTTCGCTGCGCTGCTGGGAAAGCGTCGCCAGCCTCGCGAAGATCTCTTTGTTCGTCCGAATCAGGTACAAGCTGGTGAAAACGATCGCCACCAGTGTTGCCGCAAGAAACAGATACACTTGCCGCTGCACGCGATTGTAAATCGCTTCGATCTGGGCCGCAGCCTCTTGCTCGCCCTCATTATTCTCCACCAATAGACGCGATATTGCCGTGCTCAACGCCGCCTCACGCGCTTGCAGCGACAGCCGGATTTGCTCGCGTGCTTCGTTTTCCCTGCCGTCTCGTGCCAGCGCAAACATGCGGTCCATCGCGTCCCAGAATTGCGTCAACTGCTGCCGCAAGTAATTGCGTTGCTCCGGCGTGCGCCGGGCCTCCGCGTTTTCCTCTTCCAGACGCAGAGCCGCGTCCAAGTCGCCCTTCAGCCGGTCAAATTGCGCCGCCCAAGCGCTCAATGGATAGGGCTCGCTGGTGTCCAGCATGTCGCGCATCGCCAGCGCTACCGAATTCAAATCGTTCTGCAGCCGCAAAAGCTGCAGCGAGTCCTTGCGGTTGCGGTCCACCATATCGCTCTGCAATTGCCGCAACCCCGAAATTTGCACCGTAATGTACGCCGAATAGGCAACAATCGCCGCCAACGTGATGATCAGCCCCAACAGCAGCGCCTTGGTAGGCGATCGTTGCCAAGAAGAAGTCCTTTGCACGCGCAAAGAATACCTCAGACCTCAACCATGTAGTGGCCGGTCTTTAGACCGGTCAGCCGCTACCGAAACAGCGAAACGCAAAGCTTCCGAAACGAAAAACCGCCCAAACAATCCGCTCCGCCAACTAGTCCCTGAATTCCAACCCGCGCCGCTGGAGCTGCGCCAACAAACCCAGCATCACAAAGCACCCCGCCAAGGGCACCAGCAATCCGATTCGCAAACTGCCAATCCGCGTCGAAATAAATCCTACCAACCAGGGCAACGCCGAAGCGCCAAGCGACGCCAACGAAAACACCACGCCTCCCAAGCGCCGCGCCCCGGCCCCGTACCATCTCGAGAACCACGAAATATAAATCGGGTAAATGCAGGCGCAACCCAAACCAGCGATCGCCAAACCAACAATGGCCACGCGCGGCGAATTCGCGGCAATCACCACCACGATCCCGGCGACAACCAACGCCAGAGCCGTCAGCACCACGCGAAATTCCCCCAGCCACTTCAAAATCAGCGGAGCAGCGGCGCGCCCCGTCATCAACCCGGCGTAGAAAAACAGCGGCGCCATCGTAGTCAGGCTGGTGGCGTGACCTGCGAGCCGCTTGGTATCTTCGGCCGCCCAGCCGCCCATGCTCGTCTCAGTTCCAACGTAGATGAAAAAAAGCGCCGATACCGCAAGGGTGATCGGAAGCGCGGGCGTCGCCGCAGAGGCGCCGGGTGATTCGGACGAACGCGGGCCATGCTCAGCCGGAAACACAGCAAAAAAGAAGCACACCCCCAGGATTACCGCGGAGAATGCCACAATCCACAGGAAGCCCGTCAAGAAGTGATGCCGCAATGCGACCAATATCAGCGGCGAACACGCCACTGCCCCGATACACCACGCAAAATTGAGCAGGCTCACGACGCTCGCACCTCCGGCCTCGGCGGCCGAAAGATTCGTGGGCGGCACAACCATCCCGTAGCCCACGCCAAACGCGGCCGTGGCAACCAGGGCCAGCACATGCGTCGGCGCATTCAGCGCCGCTAGTCCCGCCCCCGTGAGCAGGTATCCGATGACGAGACTCGGCCGATAGCCGCGCCAAGACGTGAACGCCGTCGTAATCCAAACGCCACAAAGAGCCGCCGTAAACTGCACGCTGAAGAATAGCCCCGCCTGCGTGTCGCTAAGCGACCATCGCGAAATAAATACCGGCAATATCGGTCCGACGATGACGGTAGGGATGCCAAGCAACACAAATCCAGCCCCGAGCAAAGCCAGCAGGCCCGTGCGTTTTCCGGCTCGGGTTGGGGCTGGAATTGTAGCGGCCATCGACACACTCATTCTGAGGGAGCAGGCGATCTGCGGCAACTTCCATTCATGAAAAGTTATTGAACAGGATTACGTTTCCACGTCGATTTCGGATACGCTTTGACTGGACCAGTGAAGGTAGTTTTCGACTCTATGTGCTCAATTTTCAATGCTTCACAAACTCTTGATTCTCCATTCTCATGATTAATGTCGGACTTGTCGGTTTCGGCCTGGCGGGGCGTTCGTTCCACGCTCCCGTGATCAGCGCGGTGCCTGGCCTGCGGCTCGCCGCGATTCTCCAGCGCACCGGTTCCGAAGCGGGCGCGGCGTACCCAAACGCACGCATCGTGCGCAGCCTCGACGAGCTCCTGGCGATGCCCGATATTCGGTTGATCGTCATCGCCACGCCCAATGAAACGCATGTTCCGTTTGCGCGCCAGTGCCTCGCAGCGGGCCGCGACGTGGTCGTCGACAAACCTTTCGCCACTTCTTACGAAGAAGCTGCCGGCCTCGTCGAATTCGCGCAAAAATCCGGTCGGCTGCTGACCGTCTACCAAAATCGGCGCTACGACGGTGACTTCCAGGCCATCCTGCAACTCGTCGCCGCAGGCACGCTTGGCCGCATCGTTCGCTTTGAAACCAATTACGATCGATTCCGCCCGAACCTGAAGCCCAACGCATGGCGTGAACAACTCGTTCCCGGCGCAGGCATTCTGTTCGATATCGGCCCGCACCTGATCGATCACGCGATGCAGCTCTTCGGCCGGCCCGACGCCGTTACCGCCGACATTCGCATTGAGCGCGAAGGCGGTCTTGCCGACGACGCGTTTGACGTCACGTTTCATTATCCGAATAGCCTGCGCGCCGTCCTCAGCTCGAATATTCTTGCCGCGACGCAGCGTCCGCGTTTTTTGCTTTTCGGCACGAAAGGCGCGTTCCTGAAGCAAACCTTCGACCCTCAAGAAATGAATCTACGCCGCGGCGAAATTCCCAAAGACACGCCTTGGGGCGCCGAGCCGGAAGAAAACTGGGGCCTGCTCACGCTTTCGGACGGCACCAACACGACCCAGCGCCGCATTCCCTCCGCTACCGGCGATTACCGCGATTACTACGCCAACGTCCGCGACGTCTTGCTGGGCCAAGCCCAGCCTGCCGTCACGCTGCCGCAGGCTCTCGACGTAATGCGCGCACTGGAGCTAGCTCGCCAAAGCAACGCCAAGCACTGCACCATCCCCTGGCCCGCCGCTCATTCGTGACTCCCGTCGCGGCGGGCGCGGGATCTTGCCTGCCTTGTTCGTGATCCTCCTGCCGCATTCGCAAAATTGCGGGGAGCCATCGCTGCCTTCCGCGTATAATTGAAATGATCGCATCGGAATCGCCGGACTTTTCATCTTTAGCTGTAGAACTCTGGCTCGTCTACCGCAAGGAGCGCCGCGTTGATTGAACTCGCACCATCGATCCTATCCGCCGATTTCTCCCGGCTCGGCGCGCAGGCGCAATCCGCAATCGACGGCGGCGGCACCGTTCTGCATGTGGACATTATGGATGGGCACTTCGTGCCGAACATTACCATCGGCCCGCCGGTCGTCGCGTCGCTGCGCAAAGCAATCCCCGATGTTCCCTTCGATTGTCACTTGATGATCGAGAATGCCGACGAATTCATTCCCGCTTTCGCCGAAGCCGGCGCGACCTGGATTTCCGTACACCAGGAAGCGTGCGTGCACCTGGATCGCACGCTGCACTTGATCGCCTCGCATGGCTGCAAACCGGCGGTGGTCATCAATCCCGCCACGCCCGTCCACGTGCTGGACGAAGTGCTCGACATCGTGCATCACGTACTGGTGATGTCGGTGAATCCCGGTTTCGGCGGGCAGCACTTCATCGAAAACTCGCTGCGAAAAATCGAAACGCTGGCGCGCCTTCGCGAATCGCGGGGCTTGTCGTTTCGCATCGAAGTCGATGGCGGCGTCGACCTCGACACTGTCGGCGACGTTGTTCGCTCTGGCGCCGACCTGCTCGTCGCGGGCAGTGCCGTTTTCGGCCACGGCGACCCGCGAGATAACGCCGCCAAGCTCCTGAAAGCCGCCCGCGCTGCCGCCATGGCGCGCGCCTAAACGCAGGCTCCTTCCACACTCTCGATCTCTACGGTTTGCGCCAACTTCGCGAAGATAGCTCTCAAAAATCGTTGCTGATCGGCCGGGCTAAAGCGGGTCGCCTACATAGTCTGCTTCACGCCTTACGGGGTCGCGGCGTGGTGCTGGAGAATGAATTTCTCCATGGCGTTGGCGAAGCCTTCGTCTTCGCTGGAGGTGGTCACGTAGGTCGCGGATTTCTGCACTTCGGGACTCGCGTTGCCCATCGCGATGCTGACGCCACTTTTCACGAACATCAAAACGTCGTTGGGCATGTCGCCGATGGTGGCGATTTCCTCCGGGGCAATGTTCAACAGTTCGGACATGATCTTTACGACTTCGCCTTTGTTGGCATTTGGGTGGGTCACGTCGAGATAATAAGGTTGCGAGCGGGCTGCGGAGACACTTGCTCCGCAGGCTTGCTGGACGTCTTTTTCGCAACGAGCGACCACATCGAGATCGTCGCCGACGCCGACGACTTTCGCCACTTTATCCACCAAGGTTTCAAGCTTGTCGGTAACCACCGGCTCGAATTTCACGGTCCATTGTTCGCGCGCCACGTGCGCCGCTTTCACGTCGCGCACGTACCACGTCGAATCTGTATAAATCCACACATCCAGTTTGTGATTCAGAATTTGCTGGACCACTTTTTTGACCACCTCGGGCGCCAAAACGTTCTGTCGCAAGACCGTCGTCAGGTCCGGTTGAATGACGACGCCACCGTTGAACGCCGCAATCGGTTCGTTCAGCTTTAGCGGATCGATGAGCATGGCCATGCCTTTTGGCGGCCGCCCGCTGGTAATGACGAATTGAATGACGGCTTCACGCATTTTGAAGACAGAGTCGATGGCGCGCTGCGTAAGAATTTTGTCGTGCGTCACGAGCGTGCCATCCACATCAGCAATGACCAATCGGACCGGCTTTTTGTCTATTCGTGGATTTTGCGGCATGGTTTTCCTTTCCGTCGCTGTTCTCTTACTGTTCCTCGTAATCCCAGGTGAGACCGCCGTCGACGAATGTCGTCGTGCCGGTCATATAGTCTGAGTCCGAAGAAGCGAGGAATGCCGCCACACCGGCCACGTCTTCCGGCTTTCCCAAGCGATTGAGCGGAATATTTTCCAAGAGCGGCTTCAGCTTGGCCGGATCGTTCAGTAGATTCTTGTTGATCGGAGTCTCGATCGCGCCGGGGGCGATGGAATTGATGGTGATGCCCAGCGGGGCCAGTTCGATGGAGAGGTTGCGGGTCATCATTTTGATGCCGCCTTTGCTGGCGCAGTAAGAGGTGAAGTGCGGGAAGGGAAGCTCCTCGTGTACGGAGCTGATGTTGATGACCTTGCCGCCGGCTTTTGCCTGCATGCGATGCTTGACGAAGGCTTGCGTGACGAAAAATGGGCCTTTCAGGTTTACGTCGAGGACGAGATCGTAATCCTGCTCGGTAACGTCCCAGAAATCGGCGCGGCGTTCGAGTCCCGCATTGTTGACCAGGATGTCGACGCGCCCGAGCTGCGCGACCACTTCGGTGATGAAGCGCTGGCCGTCGGCGACCTTGCCGACGTCGGCTTGCACGGCCGCAGCCTTGCGTCCCATTTTCTGGACCTCCGCAACGACTTCGTCCGCGCCCTTCTTGTTGGAGCGGTAGCACAGCCCGACGTCCGCGCCTTCTTGCGCCAAGCGCTCGACAATGGCTCGCCCGATGCCCTGATCGCCGCCCGTGATTGCCACTACCTTGCCTTCCAACCGATTCGCCACGATCGATCTCCCTTACTCCTGGTCAGAAATGAGATGCTCGCGGTGGAGATACGTTTCATGATTTAGAATGAGTCGCAAGCAAAAGGCAAGAATTAACGCAAAAGACACAGCAAACGCTGAGGCCGCAGAGAAGAGAAATCTCGCGCTTCTTTTCAGCTTTTGAGGCTCTGACCGACGCCGAGCGGCGGAAGCCGTGAGAAGTCATGGGGAGGGCAGATCTGAAGACCGGCCACTACCGATAAGGCAAAGACTCGCCGCTACAACGAACTATGTCAGGCACTTGCGGCTTTGGCGTGGGCTTTTACGGCTTGCTCCATGCTGGGGCCGGCATCGGCTAGGTCTTGCGAATTCATGGCCGGGCGGACGGTAAGTTTCGCGTTGAAGGCCAGGAACCACGGTTCGGCGATGGCCGGTAGCTGCGAGGAGTCTTTCATGTCGAAGAAGATGTACCCAGTACGTTCGCCATTGTCTTCAGCGAAATAGGCCGCTTCGGGTTTGAGGTTTTCAAGGATGCCCTGGATCGTGGAGCCCAGGACGCCATTGCGAGCTGCAGCGTTGCCAGCTTCGACGGGGATCGAGACTTTGAGCATCATGCGCATGCTTGTGCCCTCCTCGGGCGGGAGGGAGTATACACCTTGCCGCTTATGGATTTGCCGGAGGGCATGAGCTGATACCCGGCGGCCACATTCCGATGAACAGTTCGCGACGACGGTCAGGCTACGGTTACGTCGGGGCTTAGGTAGACGTCTTGGACGGCGTTTAAGAGTTGCACCCCCTCGGCCATCGGGCGCTGGAAGGCTTTGCGGCCGGAGATCAGGCCGGTGCCGCCGGCGCGCTTGTTGATCACGGCGGTGGTCACGGCCTCTTCGAAGTCGTTGGCTCCGGAGGCGCCGCCGCTGTTGATCAGGCCGCTGCGGCCGCAGAAGCAGTTAATCACCTGGTAGCGGCAGAGATCGATGGGGTGATCGCTGTTCAGTTCGGTGTAGATGCGCTTGTCGAACTTGCCGTAGCTGGAGTCACCGATATTGAGAGCCGTGTAGCCGCCGTTATTTTCCGCGAGTTTCTGCTTGATGATGTCGGCCTTGATGGTGACGCCGAGATGGTTGGCCTGACCGGTGAGATCGGAAGAGAGATGGTAGTCCTTGTCCTTTTTGAAGGCGTTGTTGCGGAGGTAGCACCAGAGAACCGTGGCCATCCCTAGATCGTGAGCTTGCGCGAAGGCCTGGCTGACTTCGATGATTTGGCGGTCGCTCTGCTCGGAGCCGAAATAGATGGTGGCTCCGACGGCGGCGGCGCCCATGTCGTAGGCTTCCTTCACGGTACCGAAAAAAATCTGGTTGAATTGATTGGGATAGGTGAGCAGTTCGTTGTGATTGAGCTTCACGATAAAGGGAATCTTGTGCGCATACTTGTGGGCCACGGAGCCAAGCACGCCGAACGTGGAGGCCACGGCATTGCATTGACCTTCGATGGCGAGCCTGACGATATTTTCGCCATCGAAATAATCCGGGTTTTTGGCGAAGCTGGCGCCGGCGGAATGCTCGATGCCCTGATCAACGGGAAGGATCGAGAGATAGCCGGTGTTGCGCAGACGCCCGTGGCCGAACATGCGCTGAAGATTGGTCAGCACACGAATGTTACGGTCGGAGGCAGCGTAAATCTCGTCGATAAACTTCGGACCGGGCAGGTGCAGGCGCTCTTTGGAAATTTTTGGCGACTTGAATCCCAGAAGGAATTCGGCTTTCGCGCCCAAATAGGTTTCCACTTTGCTTCCGCTGGCGATGGTTGCCATTATAATTGTCCTCTTTCCCATGTGACCGCAGAGCGGTCAACCAATTCTTGTCGTCGTTATTCTCGAATTCCGATAGAGAGCTTGCTCGCGGCGGTGGGGTCCACCAGCCACAAAAGCTTTCCGTTCGTTGGCTGGATCAATTGCGAGGGCAATTGTTCCGGCTCGTAAGGTCCTTCCAGCACGCCTTTCAGGGCCAGGGCCTTGTCGGCCTTGGTCACCATGAAGATGACCAGCGCCGAATTGTTGGCGACCGGCGCGGTGATGGTGACGCGCTCGGTAAAGAGCTTGCCAATCCAGTTCGATTTCACCAAGCGTCCATTATCGTGCAGAGCCTTGGTTCCGGGGAAGAGGGAAAGTGTGTGGCCCTCGTCGCCCATGCCGAGAAGCAAAACGTCGAAACGCGGCAACTGCCCGGAAGAGAGCTTGAACCACGAGCGCAAGGCCTGCTCGTATTCGAGGGCAGCCTTCTCGATGTCTTCGTATTCGGCCTTGATGCGGCTAACCTGCTCGGCTTTCAACGGCACTTTCGAGAGCATGGATTCGTTCGCCATGCGAAAGTTGCTTTCGGAATCGTCGGGCGGAACGTGGCGTTCATCGCCGAAGAAAAACTGGGTTTTGTCCCAAGGCATTTGCGATTTGAAAACGGGATCGGTGGCCAGCAGGCTGTAGAGGGTTTTTGGCGTGGAACCGCCGGCCAGGGAAATGGTAAAGACGCCTCTTTCTTTCACCGCGGTCACCGCAGCTTCGACGATCTTTTCGGCGGCGCGGCGGGCGATGGCGTTGACGTCGGACAGGATTCGCACTTCGCGGTTCACGTTGGCTCCCATAGCGGCCCTAGAACTGGTGCTCATATCAGGCGCTCACGGCCTTGTCTGGCGCGATGACGTGGCTCCGGCTGCTATGCTTGTCGAGATCTTCTTCGCCGATGCGCCGCCAGGCGCGGCCGTCGCGTTCCAGCAACTCTTCGGCCTCGGCAGGTCCCCACGAGCCTGCTGCATAATTCGGGAAGCCGCGGGCAGGCAGTGCATGCCACACGTCGATGATCGGCTGAATCACGCTCCAGCCGGCTTCCACCATGTCGGCGCGTTGGAACAATGTGGCGTCACCTGCCATGCAATCGCGCAGGAGGCGCTCGTAGCCGGTGCTGTGCTCGACGCCGAAATAATTGTGGTAGTCGAAATCCATATTCACCAGGCCGAGTTTCATCAGCGAGCCCGGAACTTTCGCCCCAAAACTCAGCGAGATGCCCTCTTCCGGCTGGATGTGAATCACCAGGCGATTCGTTTCCAGGTTTTTTACCGTGGTGTTGCGGAAAAGCACGAAAGGAGTGCGGCGGAACTGGATGACGATTTCCGTAGCCCGAGTCGCCAGGCGTTTGCCGGTGCGCAGATAGAAGGGAACCCCGGCCCAGCGCCAGTTGTCGATTTGTAATTTCAAGGCCACGAAGGTTTCGGTGTTGGAATCGGGCGCGACATCGGGTTCACTGCGATAGCGCGGGACTTTTTCGCCCTCAATTTCGCCTTCGTCATATTGCCCGCGCACCGTGCTGGTGAGCACGTCTTCCGGCATCAGCGGCTGGATCGCGTGCAGCACTTCGGCTTGTTTGTTGCGCACTTCGTCGGCGTCGAAAGAGATGGGCGGCTCCATGGAGGTCATGGTGAGAAGCTGAAAGAGATGGTTGGGGACCATATCACGAAGGGCGCCGGCGGTCTCGTAGAAGCCGCCGCGATGCTCGACGCCCACAGTTTCCCCGGCGGTGATCTGCACGTGGTCGACGTAGTTGCGGTTCCAGAGCGGCTCGATGATGTTGTTGGAGAACCGGAACACCATCAAGTTCTGCACGGTTTCTTTGCCCAGATAGTGGTCGATGCGATAGATCTGGTCCTCCGACAGAACTTGCTTCAGATCCTTGTTGAGCTGGATCGCGGAACTCAGGTCGTGGCCGAACGGTTTTTCCACGATGACCCGGGCCCATTGATTGTTTTCCTGCTTGGTTAATCCTGTCTGGCCCAATTGTTGGACGATGGTGGCGAAAAATCGCGGGGCCACCGCCATGTAGAAAAATTTGTTGCCTTGCGTCTCGTGGCGCTGGTTTGCCTCTTCAATCTGTTGGGCAAGGCGCTTGTAGGCTTCCGGATCCTTGAAATCACCCTTGACGTAGTAGATGCGCTCCTTGAACCAATCCCAATTTTTCATGTCGATTTGGGCGGGGGCGTATTTAGGGATTTCTTCGGTGAGCGTTTTGCGAAAAGTGTCGGTGCTGAGATCGTTGGCCGCGAACCCGATGATGGCGAACTGCTTCGAGAGCACATTATCGTTGGCGAGATTGCACAACGCGGGAAGGAGTTTGCGCTTGGTGAGGTCGCCGGTGGCGCCGAAGATGACCATGACGCAGGGCGACGCGGTCTGGTTTGGGGGTTGATGGTTTACGCTCATGAGAGGTTTCCTGCGCTCCTGGTGTTGCGTCTTGTCTTAAGGATTTGGCCTTCGTTGCTTACTGTTTCTTTTCGAGGTGTCCGCCGAACTGGAACCGCATGGCGGACAGCAGCTTGGATGCAAAATCGGATTCACCGCGCGAAGTGAAACGCTCGTACAGGGCGTCGGTGAGAACTGGGCACGGCGCGCCGGTATCGATTCCCGCGATAATCGTCCAGCGACCTTCGCCGGAATCGGAAACGCGGCCAGAGTAACGCTCGAGCGTGGGCTGTTCGAGCAGCGAGATGGCGGTGAGATCGAGAAGCCACGAAGCGACGACGCTGCCCCGGCGCCAGACTTCGGTGACGTCGGCGAGATTAAAGTCGTACTGGTAGTGCTCGGGATTACGGAGCGGCGTGGTTTCGGCGTCGGTTTCATGAGTGAGCTTGCCGACATTGGCGTGTTTTAGAATATTGAGGCCTTCGGCGTAGGCGGCCATCAAACCGTACTCGATGCCGTTGTGCACCATCTTCACGAAGTGGCCGCCGCCGGATGGGCCGCAGTGGAGATAGCCTTCTTCCGCGGTGCCGCCGACTTTTTCGCGGCCGGGCGTGCGATCGATATTGCCGCGGCCGGGAGCCAGCGTTTTGAAAATGGGATCGAGGTGCTTCACGATTTCGTTTTCGCCGCCGATCATCTGGCAGTAGCCCCGCTCGAGACCCCAAACGCCTCCGCTCGTGCCCACGTCAACGTAGTGAATGCCCTTCGCGGAGAGTTCCTTGGCGCGGCGAATGTCGTCGATGTAGTAGGAGTTGCCGCCGTCGATGACGATGTCGCCGACGTCCAGCTTGCTGGTGAGTTCATGCAGCGTTGCATCGACGACGCCAGCGGGAACCATGAGCCACACGGCGCGAGGCTTGCTGAGTTTCTTGATGAAGTCGTCGAGAGACGTCGAGCCGGTGGCGCCCTCGCCGGAGAGTTCTTTCACAGAATCGGCGCTGCGGTCGTAGACCACGCATTGGTGGCCGTTTTTTTGCAGCCGGCGCACCATGTTGGCGCCCATCCTGCCTAGCCCGATCATCCCAAGTTGCATTTGCGTGCGCTCCTCAGCGGTTTGGAGAAATGCGCCGACCTAAAGATCGGCCACTACAATACTTGTTGCAGCGCCTTGTCGACCTTGGCAAGATTCTTGGCGACATTTTTGCCCAAGTGCACGCGAAGCGCGCGGCGCCGGCGTTCATTGAGCACCGCGAAATCTCCGCGGGCCTGCGCGGCCGTTTAGACTACGCATGTACTCCGGCGGTCTTTCCGGTTGCATCCAGAAGCTCGTGGAAGGCGTCGGCGAAGAGTTTCACGCCGTCAACGACCAGCTTCTCGGTGGCTTCCTTCATGGAGATACCGGCCTTCTCGAGATTGGCCATGGTCTTCGCGGCATCGTCCACGTTTTCGGTGAGACTCGCGCGGAGCTTGCCGTGGTCCCGGAAAGCGTCGAACGTGGCTGGCGGAATCGTATCGACGGTGTCGGCGCCGATAAGTTCCTCCACGTACAGCACGTCGCGATACTTGGGATTCTTGGTGCTGGTGCTGGCCCACAGCAGGCGCTGCGTTTGCGCGCCCTTGGCCGCCAGGGCCTTCCAGCGCGCGCCGCCGAAGAGCTCCTGGTATTTCTTGTAGGTGAGCTTGGCGTTCGCGATGGCCACTTTGCCTTCGACCGAAGTCAGCAGAGCCTTTTTATTCGCATCGGTCTCGGTCTTCAACTTGGTTTCGATCTGGCCGTCGATCAACGTGTCGATGCGGCTGACGAAAAAGCTGGCCACACTGGCGATGTGGCTGACGTCCTGGCCCTTCTTCACACGGGCTTCCAGCGCGGCGACGTAAGCCTCGGCCACTTGCTCGTACGCGGACTGCGCGAACAGCAGCGTGATATTAATGTTCAGGCCGTCTTCCAGAAGCTGGCGAATGGCAGGGATGCCTGCTGGGGTCGCGGGCACTTTTACCATCAAGTTTTCGCGGTTCACGGTCTTCCACAGACGGCGGGCCTCATCGATAGTGGCCTTGGTGTCGTTTGCCAGCAGCGGCGAAACTTCCAGGCTGACGTAGCCATCGCGGCGCTTGGTTTCCACATAGACCGGCTTGAAAATGTCGGTAGCGTCCTGCACGTCGCGAATGGCGATTTTCTCGTACACCCCGCCCGCGCCCAGTTGCTTCGCATCCGGCGCTTCCAGAATGTCAGAGTAGAATTTGCTGCCGACGATGGCTTTCTCGAAAATCGTGGGGTTGGAGGTCATCCCGCGCAGCCCGTCCTGATCGATCATTTTTTTCAGCCCGCCGCTGGTGAGCAGGTCCCGCCGGATGTAGTCCATCCACGGCGATTGGCCGTAGGCGTTCAACCCCTTCAACGGATTGGTGCCCTGATTCGCTCCGACGTTTGTAATCGTCGATGGTGTGGTCATAAAAGCTCTCCTTTACCGCGAAAACCTCAAACTCTATTGTACGCCCCGCCCATTTGCTCCGCTCTACCCGGAAAGCCTCAATACTTCTTAGAGTCTGCTTAGGCTCGTTTCGGCTAGCACATTTATTTTCCAGAATCTTGACCTTGCCCAGCCGCCGCGCGGTCCAAGCCAGTTGCCACCTTCATCGCGGGCATTGCGGGCTCACTTTCCCAAGACTTGTTTCGCCGCCGCTACGACGTTCTCGGTAAGAAAGCCGAACTTCTTCAGCACGTCCTTGAGCGGCGCCGAGGCCCCGAACGAATGCATGCCGATCATCTTGCCCTTTGGCCCGACGTAGCGATCCCAACCGAGGGTCGCAGCCATTTCCACGGAGACGCGAGCGGTCACTGCGGCCGGAAAGACGCTCTCCTTATAAGCGGCGTCCTGCTTCTCGAATAAGTCCCACGAAGGCATGCTAACCACGCGAGCCTTGATGCCTTCGGCCTTCAATTTTTCGTAGGCCTCAACGCAAAGGTGCACTTCGCTGCCCGTGCCCATCAAGATCACGTCCGGCTTGCCACCTTCGGCATCGATCAAAACGTAAGCACCCTTCGCAACTCCGGAAGCCGCCGCAAATTTCGTTCGGTCGTAGGTCGGCATCGCCTGCCGCGTCAGCACCAGCGTCGCGGGCGAGTGCCGCAGCTGAATGATGACCTTGTACGCCTCGACGACTTCGTTGGCATCGCCCGGCCGCAGAACGACCATGTTCGGCATCGCTCGCAACCCAGCCAGTTGCTCGATGGGCTGGTGCGTCGGGCCATCTTCTCCGAGTCCGATCGAATCGTGCGTGAAAATGAAGATTGAAGGCGTCTCCATCAAAGCTGCCAGCCGCATGCTCGGCTTCATGTAGTCGCTGAAATTAAAAAAGGTTGCGCTGAAGGCCCGCAGCCGGCTGACGCTTATGCCGTTGGTAGCCGCGCCCATGGCGTGTTCCCGCACGCCGAAATGCAAATTGCGCCCATGATATGCGTTGGGAAAGAAATCTCCCGCGCCTTCGAAGGTCAAGTTGGTCTTGTTCGAATGCGCGAGGTCCGCCGACCCACCAATCAGCCATGGAATATTCTTCGCCAGTGCATTCAGGGTCTTACCCGAAGACTCGCGCGTGGCCATGCCCTTCGCATCCGCAGGGAACACCGGCAAATCCTTGTCCCAGCCGTCGGGCAGTTGCTGGTTCTGGATTTTGTCGAGCTGGTCCGCCAGCTTCGGAAACTGCTTTTTGTAGTCTTCAAATTTCTTCGACCAACCGGCGTGAACTTCCGCACCGCGTTTGCCGATACCATTCTTAAACTGGTTGTATACGCCTTCGGGGACAAGGAATTTCGAATCTTCCGGCCAGCCGTAAACCTTCTTCGTCAGCTTGACCTCTTCTTCGCCCAGCGGCTCGCCGTGCGCATCCGAGGAATCCTGCTTGTGCGGCGATCCATACCCGATATGGCTGTCCACTACGATCAACGTCGGACGGTCCTTGGTCTTCAAAAATGTCTCGTACGCGCGGCCCAGCATGTCCAGGTCGTTGGCATCCGCTACCCGGGTCACATTCCATCCATAGCCCACAAAGCGAGTCATGTCGTCTTCGCTGAACGAAAAGGAAGCCGGACCATCCAAGGTCACGTGGTTGTGATCGTAAATCCAGCAGAGATTCGAGAGCTTCAAGTGGCCCGCCAGCGACGCGGCTTCGCAGCACACACCTTCCATCATGTCGCCGTCGCCGCACAGCGCGTACACGTTGAAGTCGAATACGTCAAAGCCCGGCTGGTTATAATTCGCGCCCAGCCACTTGCTGGCAATCGCCATGCCCACGCTATTCCCGGCGCCTTGCCCCAGCGGACCGGTGGTGGTTTCCACGCCCGTCGTCAGATGCGATTCCGGATGTCCGGGTGTATTGCTGTCCAGCTGCCGAAAATGCTGGATGTCATCCATCGAAACCGCCGGCCGATCGACGACTTTTCCGTCGCCATCCACATGGCGCACCCCGGTCAGGTGCAGCGTCGCATACAGCAGCATCGACGCGTGCCCGGCCGACAACACAAAGCGGTCGCGGTTGGGCCACAGTGGATCGGCGGGATCATACCGCAGATACTTCTGCCACAATTCATAGACCACCGGCGCGAGGCCCATGGGCGCCCCCGGATGCCCGGAATTGGCCTTCTGCACGGCATCCATCGCCAGCGTGCGTATGGTGTTGATGCTCAGCTGATCCATATCCATCTGACTCTTCGCCTGACTCACGTGAACCCCCGCGCGGGAGAAACGCCGCCCGCAGCTTTCGAACAATTTTTAGATGCACCACCTCAAGCGGTGGGTGAAAGGTTTTTTCTTCCCAATAACAATGGTTCTCTCATCCAGGGGGTTTCGGCGTATACACGCGCGGCCATTCCGCCAATCCGCTTCGCCTCCCACACAACGAATTATCGGCCGGTTTCGGAATCCTCTGAGGGCCAAGGATCACCGGAAGGGAGGAGGCCATCAAGCTATCGTGTACCCGTGGCCCATGTCAATTCTGTTACGGTAAATTTACTTCCCCGGGCCCCGCTCAGGGGGCGCCCTCAATCCGCGCATCTCACGCCGAACTCATCGTCCATTCCATGAAACTTGGTAGCGCCCGCTTGCCCCGATCATCGAAGGGCATCCTGCTGGGTCCGGACTCCGCTTCCCGCGCGCCGCGTGCGCCACACACCGCCGTTGCCTGAGGGGGTCCCCAACCACAACTACCCTAGTGGGCCTCACTCCAAATCCAATCAAATGCCCTGCACCCGCAAAGGCACTACTCCCAAATACTCCCGCTCTTCCCCGCGGAAGCCTGTACAATCTCCGCCGACCCATGGCTCTCAACTCCACCCTGGTCAAAAGCACCGGAGTGGCCGCGTTAGGCGGCCTCCTTTTCGGCTTCGACACCGCCGTCATCTCCGGCACCACGCGCTCCCTCACCGAGGTCTACCACCTCTCCCCAGGCCTGCTGGGCGTCACGGTGACCAGCGCGCTGGTCGGCACCATTTTCGGCTCCATGCTCGCCGGCATTCCCGGCGACCGCTTCGGACGCCGCGACAGCCTGCGCGTCCTCGCGGTCCTCTATCTGGTCTCTTCCCTAGGCTGCGCCTTCGCATGGAACTGGGATGCCCTCGTGTTCTTCCGCTTCATTGGAGGCCTGGGAATCGGCGGCTCCTCCGTCCTCGGCCCCATGTACATCGCCGAGCTCGCCCCCGCCAAATTTCGCGGCCGTCTCGTCGGCCTCTTCCAATTCAACGTCGTCTTCGGCATCTTACTGGCGTACTTTTCGAACTATCTCGTCGGCCTGGCCCACTTCGGCGCCGACGAGTGGCGCTGGAAATTCGCCGTTCCCGCCCTTCCCGCCGCGCTCTTCTTCCTTCTGTTGTTCGGCATCCCACGCAGCCCCCGCTGGCTGGTCAAAAAGAAGCGCGTCGAGGAAGCCCGCGAGGTCCTGCGCACCATCGGCGAGGAAAATTACGAAGAAGAACTGCAGGAGATTGTCCAGTCCATCGACACCGAGCACGCCTCCAGCGACGCCCTATTCTCCTGGAAGTATCGCTTCCCGATTTTCCTGGCTGTCTCCATCGGCATGTTCAACCAGCTCTCCGGCATCAACGCCATCCTCTACTACATCAACGACATCTTCATCGCCGCGGGTTTCAGCAAAGTTTCCGGCGACCTGCAAGCGGTAGCCATCGGCGGCACAAATCTTCTATTCACCATGATCGCCATGTCCGTGATCGACAAGATCGGCAGGAAAACGCTGCTACTGGTGGGCTCGGTCGGCACCGCAATCTGCCTCGGCGGCGTAGCCTACATCTTCTTCACCCATCAACATCAGGGCCTGCTCGTCTGGCTGCTGGTGGGCTTCATTGCCTTCTTCGCCTTTTCCCAAGGCGCGGTCATCTGGGTCTACATCGGTGAAGTCTTCCCCAACCAGGTTCGCGCCAAAGGCCAAAGCCTCGGCAGCTTTTCGCATTGGTTCATGAACGGCGTAATCTCCCTGATCTTCCCGCTGGTGGCCCATTCCTCCGGCGCTTACCCCTTCGTTTTTTTCTCCGCCATGATGGTCTTGCAACTCGTAGTCGTGGCCGCCTTCTACCCAGAAACCAAAGGCGTCTCCCTGGAGCAGATGCAACGCAAACTAGGAATCGCGTAACCTCACAAGGGCCATGTCCAAAAGTTCGCCGCCATCGCAGTTCCCAAGTAGCTCAGGCACTCCTGCTCGTCCTGAGCTTCGAAGGGCCTGTGCCCCCGTCAACCGCACCGCGCAGTCGCCCTATCAACCACCATTTGGGCGTCGCGTCCGTCGGGCCATCTTGCCGTTTTTTTTCCTAGCAACTCTCCCCGTCGCGGCCCAAAACCCCACCAAACCACGCGTCACTCCGCTAGCGACTCAACCCTCGGCCCAACCCGAATTCACTGGCAGCGACTCGTGCAAACCCTGTCACGCGGCCATCTTCGCCACCTATTCGCAAACGGCAATGGCTCGCGCCAGCGGCGTCGCCACTCAAGACCTGATCCCCGGCGACTTCCAACACCCCGCCTCCGGAGTCCACTATCGCGTCTACGCCGAAAACGATGCCGCCTGGCTCAGTTTCGACCGTCCAGGCGATCCCACCGTGCGCGGCACCCGCCGCCTGCAATATTTCATTGGCTCGGGCCACCGCGGCCGCACCTACCTCTTCTCCACCGACGGTTTTTTCTTCGAAGCCCCCATCAACTGGTACGCCCAAAAAAAGGTCTGGGACACCGCCCCCGCCTTCCAATCCTCCACGCAAATCCCATTCACCCTTCCAGCGTTACCCGGATGCCTGAGCTGCCACACCAGCAACGCGCGAGCCCCCATCGCCGGCACCGAAAATAAATACGAACTCCCGCTGTTTGCCCACGATGGAATCACCTGCGAGCGTTGCCACGGACCCGGCGCCGCCCACTCCGCGGCGGGCACCGCACCGATTGTGAATCCTGCCAAGCTCTCCGTTCCCAAGCGAGACGCGATTTGCATGCAATGTCATCTCGAAGGCAATGTCGCCATCGAGCAGCCCAGTCACAAACTTTCCGATTTTCGAGCGGGCGAGGATTTATCGGACTACGTTCACTACTATTTGTACGTGGATGAGGGCTCGCAAAAATTGCGCGCGCTCGGCCAATCGGAAGCGCTCGCGCTGAGCGTCTGCAAGAAAAAATCAGGCGACAAAATGTCGTGCACCAGCTGTCACGATCCGCATTCCTCGCCGGCACCCGAACAGCGCGTTGCCTACTATCGCGCTAAATGCCTCACCTGCCATGGCGACGCCTTCGCCGCCAAACATCACGTCGATGCACCCGACTGCACCAGCTGCCACATGCCCCGCGCCACTACCGCCGACGTCGCCCACACCCAAGCCACCGACCATCGCATCCTGCGCGTTCCGCTGATGCCGCTACAAGGTTTGCAATCTTCCACGGCCGCACATCTGGAGCGATTTCCGGCGCAGCCGCCGAACCCCGGCGCGGCAACCGACTCGGATGTTCGCGATCTCGCCCTGACCTGGGAATCCCTCGCGCAAAACGGAGACGCCGCCGCCGGCCCCGAAGCCGAGCGCTATCTACGCCAGGCCATCGTCCAAAATCCCGAAGACCCCGCCTTGCTGGACGGACTTGCCTACATCGAACAGCGCCGCGGAAACACCGCCAAGGCCCGCGAATTTTACGAGCACGCCCTCCGCGTCGATCCCATGCTGATCGACGCCGCCAGTAACCTCGGCGTCATTGAGGTAAGAGACGGCCACATCGCCCGCGCCTTGCAATTATGGTCCGACACCTTCGCCCGCGCCCCCGGACGCAGCGGCATCGGCACGAACCTCGCCCGCATCTACTGCAGCCTCGGCCAATTCGACAAAGCCCGCAACTACATCACCCGCGTCCTCGAGTTCAACCCCGATCTGTCGCAGGCTAAAGCGCTCATGAAGCAGCTCAACACCGACACCCCAAAGTGTGACGCCCGCTAACCCCCCCTCTTCTCTGTGATCTCCGTGCTCCGACCTCTGTGCCCTCTGTGTTAAATCTTCTCTCTTTCTCTGTTTCTCTCTTTCTCTCTTTTTCCTGCTCAGTCTCTGCCGCCCTCAAACTCCAACAATCCCACCCGAATCATCCACATCGATCGCCGCTGCCCGCGACACCTTGGGTAATCCCGGCATCAGCATGGTGTTCCCGCAAATCACCACAACAAATTCCGCCCCCGCCGACAGCGAAGCGTCCGTAACCCGCAAAGTCCATCCCGTAGGCGCCCCCAATATTTTCGGATCGTCCGTAAACGAATACTGCGTCTTCGCGATGCAGACCGCGAGCCTCCCGTATCCCCACTCCGAAAACCGCCGCAACTTCTCCTCCGCCATCTCGCTGAAGTGAACGTCACCCGCTCCATAAATCGTCCGCGCCACTTTCTGAATTTTCTGCACCAACGTCTCTTCCAGTCCGTAAGTGGCTCGTACCACGGGATCAGGATTCTCATCCATCAGCGCTACCACTTTTTCCGCCAGCTCCTTCACTCCCGGCCCGCCCTTTGTGAATGCTTCCGACAGCGCCGTGGCTGTCCCATGCTCCGCGCAATACTCCGCCAGCCGTCTCAGGTCCCCGTCCGTATCCGAGGGAAACCGGTTGATCGCCACAATCGTCGGAACTCCAAATCCGCGAACGTTATCCAAATGCCGCCCCAGGTTCACCAACCCGCGCTCCAGCTCGCCTTCGCCCTGATTGCGAATACTCTGCGCGGTCGTCACCAGCACCGCCGCCGCTGGCGTAATCCCCGCCTGTCCCATCACAATGTCGAAATATTTTTCCGCCCCCAGGTCCGCTCCGAACCCCACCTCATTCACCACGTAATCGGCCAACCGCAATCCCATCTCCTGCGAAATCACGCTGCTGGTTCCGTGCGCGATGTTTCCAAATGGCCCGGCGTGTACGAATGCAGGCGTCCCGTCGGTCGTCTGCACCAGATTCGGCAGAATCGCGTCCGCCAGCAATGCCATCATCCCGCCGGTCGCTTGCAGCTCCCCCGCGCGCACAGGTTTCCCCTCGCGCGTCACGCCCACCACAATCGAATCCAGCCGCCGCCGCAAATCCTTCAGGTCCCGCGCCAGCGCAAAAATCGCCATGATCTCCGAAGCCGCCGTGATCACGAAACCCGTCTTCCGCCCGCCGCCATCCCTTTTGCTGTCCAGCGAAATCGCGATCCGCCGCAAAGCCCGGTCATTCATGTCCAGCGCCCGCGGCCAAGTGATCCGCTCCGGGTCCAGATTCAGATCGTTCCCATGGAAAAGATGCGCGTCGATCAACGCAGCCAGCAGGTTGTGCGCCGAAGAAATCGCATGAAAATCCCCATGAAAATGAAGGTTGATCTTCGCGCTCGGCTCAATCTGAGAAAGCCCTCCGCCCGCCGCCCCGCCTTTCATCCCAAACACCGGCCCCAGTGAAGGCTCCCGCGAAGTAATAACCACCCGCTTCCCCAGCAATGCCAGCCCCTGCGTCAACCCAATCGACGTAACCGTCTTGCCTTCCCCCGAAGCCGTCGGCGTAGTCGCCGTAACCAAAATCAATTTCCCCCGCCGCGTGTACGCCGGATCGGCCAGCAACTCCAGTCGCACCTTCCCGCCGTAGCGGCCAAGCGATTCGAAATATTTGTCCGGAATTTCCAATTTCCGCGCGACATCCTGAATAGGAAGAAGGGTCTTATGCATAAAGAGGTGAGCCTGTGCCCGCAACTCGTAACTGGTAGCGCCGGCATCCTGCCGGCTCTTGGCGCTGGTTTGGACCGCCGGTCTTCAGTTCTCGAAACCGACCTTTCCGAGCCCGTCAACGAATCACATTTCCCAAAAAGCGTATCACACCGCCCCATCTCCTTGTCTCCACGGTCCCTGGCGTACTAACGTACGCATTCTTTCCTGTACCAAAACTCGGGCCGGTCAGATCAAACCTACCTTGCGAATGGGAGAGCCCATGAGTACCAACCTAATGAAAGCGTTGCGTTTTGCTGAGTTCGGACCGCCGTCGGTATTGCGCATCGAAGAAGTCGCGATTCCGGATCCGCGCGAGGGGGAAGCACTCGTTCGCGTGAAGGCCGCGGGCATCAATCCCAGCGACATCGGCAACGTCGCGGGACGTTTCAGGCACACCACTCTGCCGCGAACCCCCGGCCGCGACTTTGCCGGCATCGTTGTAAAAGGGAAGCATCACGAAGGGGAAGAAGTCTGGGGCAGTGCCCCGATGCTCAGTATCCTCCGTGATGGATCTCACGCCGAATATGTCGTTGCCCCGGCCGAGACGCTGTCGCTTAAGCCGAAGTCGTTGAGCATGGCGCAGGCCGCGGCCATCGGCGTTCCCTACATTACGGCATGGGCCTCTGTTGTCAGCGCAGCGCAAATCCAAGCTGGCGAAACCATCTTAATTGTTGGCGCCGGCGGCGCGGTGGGACAAGCCGCCACGCAGATTGCGAATGGGAAGCAGGCCCGCGTTATTGGCGCGGACCGCAAATCGGATCCCATCCCCGGTACCGTCTCGGTCATCAATACCAGCACCGAAGATCTTCGGGAGAAGGTCTTGGAGCTTACGGCAGGAAAAGGAGCCGATGTTGTCTTCGACACCGTGGGTGGCGCAATGTTCGAGCCGTCATTGCGATCGCTCGGGTATAAGGGGCGGCAGGTAGCTATCTCCAGCGCGGGAAGTCCGCGCGTCACTTTTAGCCTCGTCGACTTCTATCACAATTTCTCCCGCCTGCTGGGAGTAGACAGTTTTGGACTCACACCGCGGCAGATCGGAGAGATCGCCGCCGAGCTCCGGCCCGGTTTTGAAACCGGCGTTTTAAAACCGCCGCCGATTGACATCGTCCCGTTTGAGAAAGCTGTGGATGCCTACACCCGCGTGGCTACCGGGCAGGCCAAAGCGAAGCTGGTGCTAGGTTTCGAATAGGGCGACGGACAGACAAATCTCCGCTGAATCTACGACCGGCTGAAGGGAGTCTGGAAATGAAAGCGCTGCTCATCTCATTCGTGGTAGGCCTGCTTGTGGGTGTTGTCTACGGCGCGATTCGGGTGAAGAGTCCTGCGCCGCCCATCATTGCTCTGCTCGGACTTTTGGGAATGGTGTTAGGCGAGCAAGCTGGGGAGTGGTTTCACACCAGGAAGATCCAAGCTGCAAACGTGGCGCAAACTCTCGATCAACGCGAAAATCAGCAGCAACGCCCGAACCTGCAATCCGCGATTTCGGCCGTGCATCGTGGGAGTTGCCAATGAATTCCCCTCAGCAACAATCGCAGGTGGGAGCGGAGACCATGAAGACCCCAAACAGTTCGGACGTAATCCAGGGAGACGAGCAGTGCAGAGACGGGCACTATCGCGCCAAGCTCGACCTGCGCACCAAGGCGGAGACCAGCACAGGCGCAGATCCCGCGGCGGAGCTGGATCCGAACAGCTCGACTTCCCTGCAAGCGCAAAATCCAACGGATTTGGGCAATCTCAGGATTGGGCGCGCCTCTGAGGAAGCTGCCGGCATCCCGGCTATCTGGAATACCATGCTCTACGGCATTGGTGAAATGGGTCCGATTCGGTCGACTGAAGCTTTTTTGAAGATCAACCACGTAACTGGGTTTGACTGCCAGAGTTGCGCGTGGCCAAGTCCTGACAAGAAGCGCAAGACTTTTGAATTTTGCGAGAACGGCGCCAAGGCCCTCTCTGACGAGTCTACGAAGAAGCGCGTCGGGGCCGAATTTTTCGCGAAGCATTCGATTGCAGAGCTGGCCGCGAAATCCGATTACTGGCTGAATCAGCAGGGGCGTCTGACTTCGCCAATGGTACGGCACGCGAACGCCACGCATTATCAGCCGATCACCTGGTCGGAAGCCTTTGCGATGATCGCGCAAGAGCTGAACACCTTGGATTCGCCAGACCAGGCCAGCTTCTACACCTCGGGCAAGACCACCAATGAGCCCGCCTTTCTTCTGCAGTTATTCGCGCGCCAGTTCGGAACCAACAATCTTCCGGATTGCTCCAACATGTGCCACGAGTCCTCGGGAGTCGCGATGGTTGAGACCCTCGGCGTGGGCAAGGGCGCAGCCACCCTGGAAGATATGGAGAGCAGCGAGCTCATCTTCATCTTTGGAAACAATCCTGGGACAAACCACCCGCGAATGTTGACATCCCTTCAAAAGGCCAAGGACCAGGGTGCAAAGATCATCGCCGTCAACCCCTTACCTGAAGTCAGCCTGATGAGGGTAACCAATCCAAACCCCCAGGATTATCCGAATCCCTTGGAGCTGCCTTTTGCGCTGCTTGGGAAAGGCCAGGCACTTGCCGATCTGTATCTCCCCGTGCGCGTCAATGGGGACGTAGCGGCAATCAAAGGCATTCTGAAGGATCTGTTCGAGCGTGAGCGTGCCGGACAAATCTCGCAAATTGACCATGGGTTCATTCAAACCTTCACCGAAGGCTTCGAAGCCGTCCAGGCCGATGTGCAAGCCACAAGCTGGGAAGAAATTGAGGAAAACAGCGGGCTAAGTCGAAATCAGCTGCATGTCGCCGCCGATATGTACGCGGCCTCAAAGAAGACCATCATCGCGTGGTGCCTGGGCGTTACACAGCAGCGCAACGGCGTCGACAATGTTTCGATGATCGTGAATCTTCTCCTCGCGGGCGGTCACATCGGACGCCCGGGGGCTGGCACGGTGTGTGTACGTGGTCACTCGAATGTCCAGGGCGACCGCACGATGGGCGTGTGGGAGCGCCCTCCAAAAGCCTTTCTGGATGCCCTGGGAAAAGAGTTCAACTTTGAACCACCCCGGAAGTGGGGGTATGACACCGTCGAAACCCTCCACGCAATGTTCGACGGAGACCTGAAGGTCTTTTTTGCCATCAGCGGCAATTTCCTTTCCAACGTACCCGACACCGTCTATAGCGCCCACGGTATGCAGCGCTGCAAGCTTACCGCTCACGTTTCCACCAAGCTAAACCGCTCTCACCTGATCACCGGAGAGCGAGCCTTGATTCTTCCTTGTCTAGGGCGCAGCGAGGAAGACCTGCAAGCGACGGGTAAGCAGTTCCTCACCGTCGAAGATTCCATGGGCATCATCGATCCTACGCAAGGCTTCTTTCCGCCCGCTTCGCCCGAACTGATGAGTGATGTAGCCATCCTTGCCAATCTGGCACACGCTACTTTGGGGTCTCGAACGACCACAAATTGGCTGGCCTTTGCGGCGGACTACAATTTGATCCGTGACGCGATTTCCAGGGTGATTCCCGGATTCGAGAATTTCAACGCGCGGCTTGCGAAGGAAAAATTCTTCTATCTGCCGAATGCCGCAAAGCAGCGCAACTTCAAAACGAGCTCCGGTAAGGCGAAGTTCACCGTTTGCCCCATCCCGAAGCATGAGCTGAAGCCTGACGAATTTCTTTTGACCACGATTCGTAGCCACGATCAGTTCAATTCCACCATCTATGGACTGAACGACCGCTATCGCGGTGTCTTTGATGGCCGCCGGGTGCTCTTCCTGAACCCGCTTGATATGCAGGCAAGGAATCTTCAACCCGGTCAGATCGTCGACATTTACAGCCATTTTGAAGGTGAGGTGCGCAAGGCCCCGCGCTTTGCGATCGTTCCCTATGCGATTGCTCGCCACAGCGCTGCCGCATACTATCCGGAGACCAATGTTTTGATCCCCATCTGCAGTGTTGCTGCCAAGAGCAATCAACCCGCCTCTAAATGCATTCGCATCACGCTGACTCCGAGGGATCCCGGGGAGGCCCTGCACTTTTCAAGGGCAGATCTTGCTCGCAACCTGGATCGCGCTGTGCCGCGTGTTCCCTGACGTCCCTGTTTCACGGCGCGTTTGCGTAAGGCGTGGCTTGCCGGCCAGGCGCTGTTACTTTCTCTTGGTCGCTCTTCTGATCGCATTCTCGCCGTTGCCTGCGAGGGCGCAGACACCGGATCCTCAGCCACCCGGTCCGGCTCCAGATCCTGCACGTCCACCGTTAAACCCCTTTCCTGCAGAACAGAATTGGAGCTTTCTCGCGGACTCTTCGAAGCGCACGGACTTCTTCGACCCGGTCAAGTACGGTCCCTTTGGCGACAACCCGCAACTGTACCTCTCGCTGGGATTCGAATACCGCATCGAATACGAGTACTTCGACAACTGGATGCTTGGCGCGGGGCCTCAAGACCACAATGGCTACGTCATGAACCGGGTGATGCCCCATTTCGATTTTCATGCGGGCAGCGACTTCCGCCTATTTTCCGAGTTCGAGTTTGATTTCGAGGACGGCAGGAACGGTGGCCCCCGGCCCGGAATCGACGAAGACCGCGGCGACGTTCATCAGCTCTTCCTGGAGATCGGTCCTCTTGTCAGCGGTCCGCACGGGATAAGCCTGCGCGTGGGACGCCAGGAAGTCGTGCTTGGCTCGGGCCGTTTATTCGACAACAACGAAGGTCCCAATGTGAAGCTGAGTTTCGATGGATTTCGTGCGATCGCCGAGGGTGCGCGCGTGAGGCTGGATCTGTTCGCGCTGAAACCGGTCGAGAACAATCTGGACTGGTTCGCCGATGTCCCCAATCATGCGCAAAGCGTGTGGGGAAGCTACCTGACCGTTCCCGCCCCCATCATCAGCCGCGGGCAGGCCGACATCTATTACATCGGACTGGACACGAAGTCAGCGACCTACAACCGAGGCACTGCCCACGAAATTCGCGAAACCGTCGGAACCAGAGTATTCCGCCCCATAGGGAAAGGCTGGGACTACAACTGGGAAGCCGACTACCAGTGGGGAAGTTTCGGGAGCGACTCGATTCGCGCCTGGAGCGCGTCAACCGAAACTGGATTTACGTTTGATCGCCTGCGCTTTCATCCTCGACCATTGTTACGGGCTGACATATACAGCGGCGACGGTAATTCAGCGAATCAGTCTCTCGGAACCTTCAACTCCCTTTTCCCCCGTGGCGCATACTTTGCCCCCAAGACGGTGCCCATGCTGGGACCCCAGAACCTCGTCGATTTGCATCCGGTCGTTCAATTCCAGCCGAAGGCGAATGTCACGGGGGCCTTTGCCTGGGATTGGTACTGGCGGGAATCAACGCACGACGGGATATATGCCTATGGAAGTGGAGTCCTGATTGATCCAGCCAGTGCCAGCCAGGCCCGCTATCTCGGCAACCAAGGAGATCTCGAAATTCGGTGGGCTCCCATGCCACACACCATCGTTGCATTCAACTTTGCCGGCTTTAAACCCGGCACTTTTTTCAACACCCTGACCTACAACGCCGCCCCGATCGCGGCAAATGTCGGCTTCACGTATCGTTTCTAGAGAACACGACGGTCATGAGCAGTGAAATCGGCTATCCAAGCGAAAACCGGCTTGTCCCTTGTAGGGGCGCAGCACCGCTGCGCCCCAAACGCCCAGCCGTGAAAGGACCAGGACGGTCATAGCTCACGCCGCCCAAGGTCCTGTCACAAATCTGTCCCTCAACTCCCTTGCCTCGGCCAACGATACGGCATAAGTTTCTAACAGGTACTTGGCGCAAGCCCTGGACTTCGCGTCCGCAGCTAATTTCCGTGAATCCGTGCGGCCATTTTGTCTGGGATTTTCGTCTATTCAACCTCAGAAACGATCAGGAGATAACTTCCTTAGAATGAACACTTGTAAA
>Ga0187855_10000577_pt1 | contig 31637 bp, 25 predicted proteins | sample June2016WEW_8_10_2_FD_132969 | JGI IMG/M metagenome (GOLD analysis project Ga0187855, IMG submission 132969) | Peatland microbial communities from SPRUCE experiment site at the Marcell Experimental Forest, Minnesota, USA - June2016WEW_8_10 | ecosystem: Environmental > Terrestrial > Soil >...
ACCGTTACTGACGCGGCGAAGATGTTAAACGTGCTCGTCGGCTATGACCCTAACGATCCGGCGACGGCATGGAGCGTCGGGAATACCGAGGAGGACTACACGAAATTCCTGAAGGCCAATGGTGTGCAGGGCAAGCGCATCGGCGTTTTACGCGGTTTCTTCGGCACTGCACCCATCAACGACGAGGTCAATAGGATCGCCAGCCAAGCGGTCGAGGATCTGAAGAGGTCTGGCGCAACTGTAGTCGAGCTGAACATCCCCGATCTCGATAGCGGAAAGATTACCTCTGATATCAGCGTTCACCTGTACGAATTTAAGCCGGCGATCAACTCTTATCTCGCCGCGGGCAACACGCCCGTTAAATCGCTCGAGGAGATCATCTCTTCCGGCAAGTTTCATCCGAACATCCGGGACAACATCACGAAAGCACAAGGCCTCGAGGTGGACGACAGCTATCGCCTGCGTCTTCAGAAGCGTGCCGAGTTGCAGCAGCGTGTCATGAAGATCATGGCTGACGAGCGACTCGACGCGATCGTGTTCCCGCATCAGAAGCGGCTTGTGGTGCCTATCGGGGAGACCCAGGTGGAGCGCAACGGCGCTCTTGGAGCAGTGACCGGCTTTCCTTCCATCGTCGTACCAGGCGGATTTTCATCTCCAACTCCGACGGCCACGCTCGGTGTCCCGGTGGGCATCGAATTCCTCGGCAGACCATGGTCCGAAAAGCTATTGGTCGAGATTGGCTACGGATACGAGGAAGCGACCAAGCACCGCCGCCCTCCGCCAACCATACCGCCACTGCTCGCTGTCCATAAACTACCAGGTGATGAACATTAGCCTGAGGTAAGCCTTTAGGGATCCGCCATCGCTTTGCAAGGCGAATACCTTTTAAGGAATAAAATAGGTTGGGATGACCGGACGGAAAATCGTACACGTGGATATGGATGCGTTTTATGCGTCCGTGGAGCAGCGCGACGATCCGCGACTGCGAGGTAAGCCTGTTATCGTCGCGTGGCGCGGTAGTCGCTCCGTTGTCTGCGCCGCCTCGTACGAAGCACGACAGTTTGGAGTGCGTTCGGCAATGCCGGCGGTTCGAGCGGAACGTCTCTGCCCTAATGCTACATTTCTGCCCCCGGATTTCCCCCGCTACCGAGCAGTCTCGCGCCTAGTGCGCGAAATCTTCCTTCGCCATACCGATCGAATCGAGCCGTTGTCGCTCGATGAAGCGTACCTCGACGTCTCGGAAAATAAGACGGGATTGCCTAGCGCCACACGGGTGGCGCGAACAATCCGCGAACAGGTTCGCGTGGAACTCAACTTGACTGCATCGGCGGGCGTAGCTCCAAACAAATTCCTCGCCAAGATTGCTTCGGACTGGCGGAAACCGAATGGGCTCTTCGTCATACCGTCGGAAGAAGTAGATTTATTTTTGTTGCCGTTGCCAGTGGGTCGTCTACCTGGAGTTGGCAAGGTCATGGAGGAGAAGCTGAGGGACTTGGACGTACAAACAGTCGGAGACCTGCGGACGATAGAGTTAGCAACGCTCGAAGGCCGTTTCGGTCGCTATGGTGTGCGTCTCTACGAGTTAGCCCGCGGCATCGACAAGAGCGAGGTGATTCCCGACAGGCCAACGCAATCCATTTCAGCCGAAGATACCTTTGAACGCGATGTCCCACTGAGCGAGATTGAGCCTATGATCCGCAGGCTTGCAGAACACACATGGGCTGCATCGCGCAAGGAATCACGAATCGCTCGAACGGTGGTCCTCAAACTGAAGACCGGCGACTTCAAGATCCTTACGCGCAGCCATACGCCACCTTCTCCTCTCTCTTCTTGCGAGGAATTGACGAGCATCGCGCTATTTCTTCGGAGCCGTGTCGGCTTGAACCCGGAGCAACGCTTTCGTCTCGTCGGCGTTGGTTTGTGCAACTTCCGCGATGCTGAAGCTATGCCTGCTCAGCCGGGTCTTTTCGGCTAGTGGGCCCGCTTCCGGCTTGGCTGCCACACCAAGAGCCGCAGGCCACTCCATGGCTCCTAGAAATTCCTGCAGATTTGCTGAAGGCTGTCGAATTGACCGCTCCTCGCCCGTAATACGGATCGGCGCCGGTAAGACCGTGACAATTACCGGCGTTTCGGGCTCACTCAGCCACACGACGCCGATCAGTCTCAGTGTTCACCGTTAATCTTAGCTGGCAGCGCGGTGCCGATTTCTCGCTTCGGCGTGAAAAACGCCGCACGGTCGAACAACAGAAACAAGAAAGTATCCACCGGGTCGCCGGTTCCATACTCACGGCGCGGTTTTCTGGTCGTGCCACCGGGGGGAGTTCGCCTGCAACGTCCAAACTCGTTATGATGCCTAACTTGTGTTTGCCGATTTCCAGGCCCTTATGACGGTTCGCGGGAAAGTATAAGAATGCCGTGTGTTGGAATTATCGCACTTCAACGCTCGGACACTTCGCCTTTGCGAATATCACAGCGAGTGCTATTGGAACTTCTGGCCTTCATTTCGCAGCGCGTTTCTAGACGTCTGGCCAGTTCGACAGAAGCGACGGCGCAAGTTGTCAGTGTTTACTGGATTCGTGTCTAAGTTGAACAGAAGAACTCGACAGGGAGGACGACGTGAGTGCTCGCGTTTATCAAGAGCAGATTAATGGGGTGTTGGCAAAAATCTGGGGAACACAGATCGAAAATATACAAAAGGCGTCTACGGTGATGGCGGACGTGATATCCAACGAAGGGTTGGTACACATTTTTGGGAGCGGACATTCTGTGCTACCGGTGCAGGATATGTTTCCGCGTTACGGATCCTATCCCGGTTTCCGGCCGCTAATGGATATGCGCCTGATGTGGACAAATGTGATCGGCAGCGGCGGCGCGAAGGGACTGCTATGGCTGGAGCGACGAGAGGGATATGCTCAGGTGCTGTTTGAGAACGAGCCGATCCGCAAAGGTGACGTGATGCTGGTCTTTTCGCACGGGGGATTGAACGCGGTCGGGATCGAGGTTCTCATCGAAGCAAGAAAACGCGGATTAAGCACCGTAGCTGTAACCTCTATGGACAATTACGCCAAAAGAAAAGCGACGCATTCTTCCGGAAAGAAATTGGCGGATGTCGCTGACATTGTCATCGACAATTGCACGCCTGCCGAGGACGCCCTCGTGAACATCGACGGCTGGAAGGCGCCGGTGGCCGCCGGATCGACCGTTGCATCCGTCACAATCGCGATGTCACTTGTCGCGCAAGTGGCAGCGAATTTGGGGGCTAAGGGCCAAACGCCCCCGGTGTTTGTTTCGCCAAATGTCCTTGGAATCCCTCCTGACCAGATGAACCGTGTGTACGAGGAGTATGAACAAGGTTTGAAAAGGTGATTCGTGACCCAGACGATTCGACGCGGAATCTTGTTCGGAGGCGCGGCGACCGGAATTTTTGTTTTTGGAATTGTCATGGCCGTACTTGGCGCGCTGTTCGGATTGCCAGAAATGCGATCGCGACTACGGATAGATCTGGCGCAACAGGGCAATCTGTTCCTGCTGCTGTACGTGGGAATTCTTTTTGCCACATTGGTGGCAGGACCAGCGATCGACGTTATCGGGAATAAGCTGATTTTGATTGGGTCGGCAATCCTGGTGGGTGCGGGAATGTTGGGCTTCGCTTTCGCGCATTCTTATGGGAGTTCGGCAATACCGGCGCTGCTGCTGGGATGCGGGGGCGGAGGGCTAAACACCTCGACCAACGCGTTGATTTCCGATTTGTACCCCGAGCGGCGCGGTCCGATGTTGAATGTGTTGGGCATTTTTTATGGGATTGGCGCTCTATGCATTCCTTTATTAGCGGCAACCATCACGGCGCTCTTTTCGGTCAGGCTGCAGTTATTTTGTTGTGCGGGTCTCGCTGCGGGATGCGCCCTGCTGTTTTTGGCTCTGCGTTTTCCACCGGCCGCCGCGGCGCAGAGTTTCTCCTGGCGCGAGGCCCTGCAGGTGGCCCGGTATCCTGGCGTCCTGGTTCTAGGATTTCTATTGTTCTGCGAGTCGGGAAACGAAGCAAGCATCGCAGGTTGGACATCAACCTACGTTGGTGAAGCAGGTTTTCCGGCCAGGACGGCCACATTCATCCTGGCAGTGTATTGGGCTGCGATGGTGACAGGCAGGCTCGTCGTGGCTCAACTGCTAAAATCCGTGAGCAAAGAACGTTTGGTGTTCGCTAGCGGTATAGGAGCGCTTTTGGGCGCTGGGCTTTTATTGGCGAATCGCTCGGCAGTCATGTTGGGCTTAGGAGTGCTTGTTCTCGGATTTTCCTACGCAGGTGTGTTCCCGACGGCGCTTGCCATTGCGGGGGATAGCTACCGGAAATTGGCGGGCACCGTATTTGGACTTATATTCGGCATCGCCTTGGTAGGTGGAATGTCGTTCCCCTGGGCGGTAGGACAGTTTTCGCAAGCGTGGGGAGTTCGTTACGGGATGATGGTTCCCCTGGTGGGGGCAGCCGCGATATGCGTCTTGGCCTGGAGAATTTTATCGGCGAGGCGTGGGCAGACACGCGTTTCGATTGGCGAATGAACGCGATGGCAGAGAATTATGTGATCGGCGTCGATTTGGGCGGTACCAAGCTTGCAGCAGCGCTCGTGGACGGCAAGGGTCAAGTGTCGAAGCAGAGCATCCTCGCAGTGGACACCAGTTCTTCTTTGGCGCCGGTAAATCAGATCGTGGCAGTCACACGTGAGTTGATCCGTGCGAAAGGAGCAAAGAAAACAATTTCGGGAATAGGTGTGGCGGTACCGGGCCTGGTGCGGCGCGACGGCACAGTGTGGGCTCCGAATTTGAACGGGTGGAAAAGGATGGCGCTGGCACAGGGGCTGAAACGTGCTCTCGGACTGCCGGTCATCGTGGAGAGCGACCGCAATGCGGCAGTGCTCGGTGAAGTCTGGTGCGGAGCAGCGCGAGGAAAGAGCGATGCGATTGTCTTGATGTTAGGAACGGGCATCGGCGCTGGGATATTGAGCGGCGGCAACCTGGTGCGTGGAGCGCATGAACTTTCTGGCTGTGCGGGATGGATGGTGGTCGCGGAAAAATATGGAAGCGAAGCACAGAACGTCGGACAGTTGGAGTCGTTGGCCGCCGGGCCGGCTATAGCGCGAGCGGCCAGGGCTATGAATGCACAAAGCGTAGCCGAGGCGGCCAGACGTGGTGATCGCACGTCCATCAACATCTATCTTGAAGCGGGACGCATGTTGGGCTATGGCGTGGCAAATCTGGTGAGTTTGTTTGATCCGGAGATTGTCGTAATCGGTGGAGGATTGGCAAAGGCCAGTGATTTGTTTCTGGATGCACTGCGGAAAGCCGTGAAGGAACGGGCTCAACCGATCGCCGCTAGCCGCGTGAGGATTGTGATAAGCCCATTGGGATCACATGCAAATCTGTTGGGGGTCGCGAGATTGGCAAGTTCAATTGGGCGGATTGGCCGGCGGCGCACCGGAGGCTAAGATGGCACCCTCTCTTTCGCTCCATTTCATTGTGCTTACCTAGAACAGACATTTTTTCGAAAAGGAAGGACGATCCATGTCAACACGGCGCGAATTTCTCACAATGGCGAGTGGCGGTGCCGTTGCCCTCTCGGCGAGAAGGAAACTCTTCGACATCGCTCAGTTGCCAGGTCGTCCTGCAAACACAATTTCCGGATCGCAGGATCGAGACTTCTCGAACGTTTTAGTGATCGCCGCGCATCCCGGGGACGCATTTTTCGCCATGGGTGCGCCCGTGGCGGTTGCCTCTCATGTGAAAGGCGAGGGTTACTTTCTGAGCCTCTCTATGGGCGAACGCGGATCTCCCACGGTTCCGGCCCAGCAGTACGGATATTCTCAACAGCAAGCGGCCCAGAAGGCCGCCACGGCGCTCGGTGCAAAGGCTCTCTTCCTTCACTATCCCGACGGCGAAATCCCGGTGAATGACGAAGCAAAGTTTGCTGTCTGTGACATGATTCGCCAGTGCAGGCCTTCGACAATCGTCACCCACTGGAAAGGAAGTTGGCACAAGGATCACCGCGCTTGCTATGAAATCGTCCAGGACGCCATCTTTTATGCAGGCCTTCCCGCCATTGTTCGCAAAGAGACGGCGCATACCGTAAGAAAGCTGTACTTTGCCAGCAATTGGGAAGACAGCGTCGGCTTTGCCGCCGACACGTATCTAGACATAACCTCGGTCTGCGACGACTGGTTGAACGCTTGTAGCGTATTCCCCATGTGGCTCGGAGAGAACGGATTCCGATACAAAGATTACTATTCCAGTATGGCGGTTGCAGACGGTTGTATTAGTGACTTCAAGCGCGCTGTCGCTTTGATGTCGTCCGAGGATCAGCGCATCCGGAACATCCCTACGCCAACGAACCTTGAGAACGCTCCAAAGGTCGGTCAGCCGGCCATGCCGTCAGCACGGCCAAGTCGATCAGCATAGCGACGGTCACAATGTCAAGGAACACGAACAACGCGACAAAACACTGAAGCCCGAGCAGTGCAACCATAGCAATGGAATGCATAAGTCTCCGCATTATACAGCCCGTTCGATGGGCACTCGGTTTCGGCGAGCCGCGATAACGCCATCGGATGAAGCGATCGACGGCGGTGCGGGCTCCGAATCAACTTGGCTGTGCAACGGTTTGCGTCCAGCCCGCTGCCTTCGCACGAGCGCTGGTAAACCGGCTTGCCCGTCTTCGAGCCGACAACAGGGAACCTTGACAGCGCGACCGGTGCACCCATCATGATGTTATTGGGCGGGACCTACCATTACTGAATCGGACGGAACTCGGCAATATCTCGACGATTTTTATCAGGCAAAGTATAAAGCCCAACGAGGCCCATCAAGGCATTTGTAACTGTGGAAATGCGGCGATTTGCGGGGTGACGCCGGCGTCGCGGGTGGCCGACTTTTTCACAGCAAAGAATAAGACCTGTCATAACAAGATTGGGGGTTGATTTGAAGAGCACTGTATTGCGCAATTTTCGATTCCGCTCAGAATCGCGCAATGGAACTGCTCGGCGCATGCCTCGTCTTATTGATAGTGCTACTGGTAGCTTCTATCCAATATTTCGACGGCTGGCGGTCTGGGCATCGCGCATGAACAAGTTTCGCGAACGTTGTCTTCAAATTTGAGCCTCTGCAATTGTGCCCGGTTGATGGAAACCCGGAAGTAATTCATATGGTCGCGGTAGGGACGATCACGTGGAGGCGGCCTGGACTTTGTGCCGCAGGCAGGGTTGGCGTACCAGTTGCGCAGCCTTGCGGAGCGAGGTCCATGTCCCCTGTCCCTTTGAGGAACGGGGCTGAGGCTAGGGCACGAGTCGCAACGATTGGTTAGCAGCCCTTCGCCTTCATCCTTCGCTGCATCTCTTCCGACTGCCTGCAATCCGTGCGAGGCATCGCCATATCTGTGCGGGACGTCCGATCTGCGCGTCCCGCCCAAAGTGAAAGCTGAGGCTGACGCCGTAGAGATCGATCGAACGCGGCTCGCCGGGAAAGCTTTGTCGCGGAGGACGAAAGTCCTGCAGACCGCCAGCAGCTGACGGACCAAGCTCCACGTTCTGCATGTGAAGCGTGCTCGTGAAGCCATCGAGCCGCAAACGTCCGCCCCATAGCTGCACGAGTGGCAGGAGCGACTGCGTGAGAAACAAAGTCTTAACCTCGCGCATCGGGGACAGGCTCTCCAAACCCTCCAGGCCCTGATCTCGCTCATAAGTCCCCGCGAACAGGCAACCGAAACGGGCAGCGGGTTTCCCGGGGTTCTCGGGCAGAAGGAAGGACGCCACGGGCGACGGAGCCGGTGCCGCGGTCGCAATCGGTGCAACAAGTTGTTGAGCTGGGACAAACTCTGGAGCGGGCGTTTGCGCTGCCATCAGCACATGGCTACCCAGAAACACGCCGATTAGCAGAATGAAACGTTTGTGCATCACCGCCTCCAGTTGCGCGGGAAATCCGTTCGCGGTCACCTAGAAAGCTGAATACCTGGCACCCATCCTTGCCTTCGCAAGGATGGGCAACTGGTAAGCCCTCCCGAACCGGTGCCGCAGAAGCACTAAAGGATGTTGATGGAGAGACGGATGCCGGGATGGACGACGTCGCACATGTAGTAGCCACCGTCGTCGTAAACGACGTAAACGTAATCCGTGTAAAACCAACCTACTGGCCACGGGTCAATGAACCCGAACGAATAGCCGCCCCAGCTGAAGCGGTGATGATTGAATTCACCTTGGTTTACATGGAAGTGGTGTTCGCTGCCGAAACTGGAGCGGTAGTGGGCGTCCGAAATGCGGCCATGATCGCCACCGCCGGGGTTTCCTCCGTCACGTTGTGAGTGCTGCGCACTTTGGTCGCCCTGCTGTACGTGATTGTCGTTCTGTTCTTGTTTGGCCTGCTTGACTTCCTGCTTTGTAGACTTGTCCTTTTCCTGTTTGGCTTGCTTGGCTTCCTGTTTCGCAGGTTTTTCCTGTTGCTGTTTCGCCGGCTTCGCTTCCTGCTTCGCAGATTTGTTTTGTTCCTGTTTGGCTTGCTTGGCTTCTTCCTTCGCAGGCTTGTCTTGTTCCTGTTTGGCCTGCTTGGCTTCCTGTTTCGCAGGTTTTTCCTGTTGCTGTTTCGCCGGCTTCGCTTCCTGCTTCACAGGCTTTTCCTGCGCCTGCTTTTCAGGCTTGGCCTTTTCTTCCTGCTTTTCGGGCTTGTCGCCAGGTTCCTGTCGATCAAGCGGTGCGTAGGCAGCTACGGTGGTTCCCAGAAGGAAGAACAGGCCTGTCGTACCGATAACTCCAAGTAGTTTCATAAGTGCTGTCTCCATAACAGCAGTTTCATGCACCTGGCGCAGGTCGCTTGCGCTAGGTGTTCCAATGGCTTCTGTGTTGGTCCGAGAGCTAATGCGACAGTTTGGAGCGGAGAATAAGCCGGAATCTCTGCTGTGGTTCGGCTGAAGCTTGGGGACTTGTTGCTCGCTTCGGTCTTTTTCCTTACGCCACGAATGACATATTAGGACAGCGGACGGTGGTTATCTGTCTCTTTGCGGACACGTTTGGATTTAGTTGCAACGCTTTACTTTGGCTCAGCACTTCGCAAAAAGGATGGGGGACGAGAATCGACGGCGCGGAGAGCCGCAAAACGAGAGTCACGAGCCGCGAATAGCTTACGCGCCGGGGACGGTCCTCCCGGCTCCAACTCTAATAAGTCCTCGGCAAGGTCTAGGCACCAGTCCAGCGCTACCAAGCGAATTCTTAAAAAGATGAAGAAGTGGCGCGACAACGGAGAACATCAATAATTCAATCTCGTTTTCGTGCAAGCTGCCAGCCTACCCCCCCGCATTGCGAGCACGGTGCGTTGCGCTCAACTCCGATCGCTCGACACGGCCCGCACTCGTGCCAGTCGCCATCGTCAGCGGCGCTTGAGTTGGTGCCCTTGCAGCGTTCCCCGCCGATATTCTTTCCGCAACGCCCATTAACGAGGGTGAGGTTGTATCCGGCGTTCCCGCAAGCTGTGCAAGACGTCACTGGTAATGGTCGCTTCATGAAATGGATTTTCTCTGTCCAGCCAGTTAATGGGGTTTCGCCCGGTGATGCTTACTTGCTGCGCGTAGGGTAACTTCCAGAATTCTTTTTTGTTCGAGGGCCTCAATGGCGCAGAGCTTTCGGTCCAAGTGCGGTTCGATGCATGGGGAACCCGAATGCAGATGACAACGCTTTCCAGCGGCGACACCGCAAGTTGGACAGCGGACGGAGCACAGCTCGCTGGGCGTGAGTTCCACCATTCTCATAGAGATATTGTGCGATAACATCGGCCTTGAAACAGTCCGCTTTGGAACACTGCCGGTACGACCTGTGTCCAGCGATTCGGTACCGTTTGCTATCGGTGCCTGTTCGTCCCACAAACCCTGATGTGGAGTCCTGGAACAATTCCTTAGGTGTTGCCGTATCGCGAGAAGTTCATTCAACGAAGAATTGCTCGCCCCTTCGCCGCTGACTCACGAATTAGTTGCCTTAATAATGATCGAAAGTCGAAGACTCGGTTTCCCTTGAGCGAAAAGCCGAGCTTATTGGACTACAATGCCCGTGCAGGAGAACTCGATATGCGACTACCCGACAGGATCCTACGCACCCCCTGCCTCTTAGGCTTCAAGAAGGAAACGCCTCAGTATGCAGGTTCCGGATTTGTGGTTGCCGTCCCTGGCACCCACGGCAATTCGCACTTATATGTTGTGACCGCCAAACACCTTGCCGAAAGGATGGAGTGCTGCCCGATCATCATGGGATTTAGCTATATGGACGGCAGTAAGGCATTAGTCGAAGAAGATAGTATCCATTGGTATGCTCACCCCACAGAGGCCAGTGCGGTGGATGTTGCGGTAACACCATTTGCATCGGCGCAGCTCAACCTGCTGGATCTTGAACCAGTTCCTGAGCATCTCTTCACTTCGAACGAGAGAATGCGTAAGGCCCCGATTGGAGTTGGCGACGAGATTACCGCGATCGGCATGTTCACACGATTTTCTTACGAAGATCGCCACATGCCCATTGTCAGGACCGGCCATCTGGCAATGCTGCCGACCCTGCGTATTCCTGTGAAGAACTTTGAGCCCATGGAAGCGTACGTGGCCGAAATCGCAGGGCTAAGCGGCTCTCCCGTATGGGTGCGACCAACGGACTACTTCAACGCAGCGCAAAAGGATGGGGGCAAGGAAAACCCGTCTGTTCCATTTAATGGTGATACCGATGTGATTTTTTTGGGCCTGCTGCATGGGCGGTGGGCAGTATCTGAGGAGGCGATGGAAGGACAGAGTGCGCAGTACACTGAAAAAATCGTCTCCGGCATGTCGATCATCGTTCCAGCCCACAAGATCCTGGAAGTTATTAATCAACCAGAATTAGCGGCGATACGTTCGAAAAACGACCAAAAGATAGCTAAAAAGTCCAGATCCGCCCGAAGCTAAGTCGAGGCGGAAGCATCTTTCCTAAGCCCAAGAAGAGTGCAAGTCGATTTCGTGGTTGTCCACGACCTTAGCCGGTTCTCGCGCGATATGCGGGCCAGAAGTCCGCTTCGAGGAAGCGAGGTTAATCGGAGGTAGCTCGAATCCTCATCTCCCCGGACCCGTTTCTGGACAGTGGTGGATGGCCGTGCGGACGAGGTGCTATTCGGAGAGATCAAGGATGCCGTGCGTTCGATCGAAAACATCCAGGTGAGAGACCTGATGAAACTTCTCGGCAGTGTCAAGGCAGTGGCTTCGGCTGCGTCATCGAGTACTACCTAAAAGACCACAAGAACGTCACGTTATCAGCGCGCCGCATTTAGATCTTTCAGAGTGTCCTGCACGCCGGTACGAATCTCGGCCCGCCGCTGCTCGGTATCGGACCACGACGACAGAGGCGCTTTGTGAGAATCAATCATGGCCAGTGCCTTTTCGGCGTGCTGGCGCGCCAGATCATTCTGCCCATTCTTCAAATACGCATCGGCAAGATTGTAGTGCGCGTCGGCCGAGTCCGGATACGCGAGGAGGTTGAGCTTGAAGACCTCGATTGCCGTCTTCATCTCCATTGTGGCTTCGCGCGGATGGCCAGCTTTCTTGTCTGTCTCGGCTTGGAACAAAAAGCCCGAGGCGATGATGTCCAAGCTGACCTCGGGGAACAACTGCGCTTGGGGATCACGCTTCCGCGCTTGCATCAATTGCTGCGTGACCTGGGCGGCTCCGCCGGGCGCTGCCAACTGATTGAGGATGACAGCGGCGGCCAGCGGATCGACGGGGGCGTGGCCCGGACTTTTAATAAGTGTGGTGACAAACCACTGGACGATAATGCCGGGCAGATCCGAATGAGTTTTGAAGAGATCGGTGCCGTGGCTGCCGGTGTCGGGAACCTTGCTAGGATCGCTGGTCTCATACCAGAGCCAAGGGGCTTCCTGCGCAGCGGAATAGTGGATCAGCTTCCTCATAGGACTGGAGGCTCTCGCGTAGAGCCAGAGCATGGTTTCGACGGTAGGGGGATACTCGTCCGTGTCGGCAATGACGAAGAGCTCGGGCAACTGCGAGGCTTCGTGGAGAAATTCGATGCCCGGAGGAAAGGAATCACCCGACAGCATCACGAGGGATTTTATGCCGGCGGGATGCAGGCGGGCGGTTTCCAGGGCATTCATAACACCGTAGCTGCCGGCGGATGCCAAGCCAATGAAGTCACGCTGGACGCCGGGCTGAGAGATCAAGAACTGGAAGAAAGTTTCCATGTCGGCCGACGTCTTCTTGATAGCATCTCCGCGCGTGCCACCGCTTTCGCCATGGCCGCGGCCGTCGGCTGCGAGAGTGTTGATTCCAGCGGCCGCCAGTTGGCGGGGCAAGTCGTCCCAGGACGTATGTGAGCGGTTGGCCTGATGAAAGAGCAAGACGCCTGGGCCCGGCTTGCCCGCTGCAAAGTAGCTCGCCTTCAGGATGGTTCCGTCAACCGCCTTCAGGTCAACCACCCGGGCCGCCGGCGACTGCTGCGACTGTTGCGCCTGATCCCGCCGCGAGTCCGGCGGCACCAGGTTGTTCGCGCGATAGTAGACCACCAGCTGGCCATAGTGCTCACCGCTGTGCTCGATGGCGAACGTCCAGATGGAGGAGTTGTGGGCCAGCCGGTTCCCAAAAAATTTCGATGTATTGTCCAGCCCTGCGTCGCCCTGCTGTTGAATCACTTGCGCTCCGTCCGCGACGGCTTCCTGCACGAACTTCACCACGTCGGCCTTGGTCTTGAAAACGTCACGCGAAGGATTGTCGCCCTCGCCGAAGTCAGGCCCGAGGTTTGATCCGGAAACTCTCCGTATCAGGACGAAATCCAGTGCCGCGGCGTGGAGAAGATTCTGGGCAAAGGTGCGCTCGTCGTTCTGCACCTTGAAATCGTATTTGTCTTCGGGGAAATCCTGGGCCATGGCGATCAGTTTGTTACCGATGGCGTTCCACCTGTCCAACATCTCCTCGGATCGAGAGGGTGCCGGACGCGGAGCCAGCGACTGTTGCGGCTGTTCCGCTAGAGACCCGCTCTCATCTGCGCTTCTCTTTGTATTCTGTCCCGAGGCCATCATGGTAAAGATGAATACTGCTAACGGTAGGAAGATTCGTATTCGTTTCATGAGACCTTCTCTCCTGAGTTTATTCGCACCGGAAACACATAGGCCGAGAATCAGTCAGACTTTCCCCGGCCGGCCGGCGGGACAATTCCGTTCATGCGTAGATATTCGATCATTTGGCCATAGTGGTTGTACGTGTGAGCGATGCCGAATTCGGCCAAGCGTAGGCGCGTGGATTTGCTGGCCTCTGGCGCTTGCAGCATATTCTCGGTTGTTAATGTGGAAGCCGCCCGGTGACCCAGAGTAAAAAAGCCTTTGAGGAACTTGATGATTTCGGCTTTGGTTTTTATGTTAGCCGGACCGTTGCCGTCGTCGCCCAAGCCTTCGGGGAGCTTCTCGCCGGTGAGCGGAGACCAGATGAACCAATTAGAAGCAGCGACATGCTTAACTTCGCCCGCAAATGAGCGCACGCCTTTGTAATCGCTGCCGGGAATGTTTAAGGTTTCGGGAGAGAAATTGAACTTCTCTTCTGGCATGGCTTCGGCGACATCGACAATTTGCTTTTCGACGGCGCTAATGTCCCGGTCGACGGCAGAAGCGAGCGTTGGCGCGGACTGCTGTTGCGCCTGCTGCGCTGGAATGGCAGGTGCAGCGGCCGCATAGGAAGCAATACGAAAGCAACCGGGAGGGAAGAGGAGCGGTGCGAGGAACGCTCCCGCAATGACGGCGGCCACGAAAAGCGGAAGTCGGGTTCTATTCATTACTTGCTCCTTTCAAACTCGTTGATCCTTTCACGGCCCGCGTCGAAACAGTTGGCAGCTCAGTTCGGTGCAAGATCGTCGCGTACTACCTGGCCGTCTTTCATCACGAACCGTACGCGTTCGAGCTCGGTGATGTCGGCGACTGGATCGCCAGAGACGGCGACGAGATCCGCGAATTTCCCAGGCTCAACCGCGCCCACGCGGTTCTGCCAGCCCAACATCTCGGCGGCATTGGTCGTAATGGCCCGAATCACGTCAAGCGAGGGCACTCCGGCAGCACGCAGATTGAGCAGGGTGGTGACACTGGCTTGGCCGCAGGTCTTTCCGGGCCAGAACCAGCACATGTCGGTTCCGGCGGCAAACTTCACCCCCGATTTCAGCACTCGCTGAACCAACTGGTCGTAGAGTTGGTCGTGACGTGCATCGGCAATGGCTCGAGCGGAACGCCACGCAGGAGAGAGGACGACGCTTGGCTCCATGATCTTCAGCAGGAAATGGTTGTAGGCGGTCGGCGTCAGGTCGAGGAAAATGCCCTTGTCACGCATCTGCTTGAGTTGCTCGTCGGTCGCTTCGTTGCCGTGCTCGATGGAATCGGCGCCCGAATCGATCGCTGTCTGTATGGCGCAATGCAGCGGCGCTTGAATAAAGGTTCCTTGGGTGTCACTTTTGGCAGCTACGGTCGTCTTGCCTGGTCATACACTTCGCGGATGGCGTTGATCACGGTGTCCGGCTCGTCGAACTGCATATATTCCGAGCTATTGCGGGCGAAGATCTGTTTCGAGTTCGAAGACAGTGTGAGCCAGCGCGCCTGTGCGAGCGTGGTCTCCTGCTCATATTTCACATGCTCCGGCGTGTCCGCTGGCTTCGTCTCCAGGTGGCCGACGCCGTGATTTCCGGAAGTGAGCACACGAATGGGGCGCGAGCCGAATGAGCGTCGGTGCTGTTGCAGATAGGCTTCGTCCCACGGTGTTTGTTCCATCTCCGAAGCAGCGGCGTCGTACATCGCGACTTTTGTTTCTGCGATCTCGAGCAGTTTGACGCTCAATTCTGGAGACCACGCCACTTCCGGGAAACCCCGCGAAAAAAACTGCTGAGCGCACGTCTCTGGTGACTGGCGAGGACCTGACGGTTGGGCTGGCAACGGTTTGTGTTCGGCGATCAGGTTTCGACAATCGCGCAACCGGGAAACGAATCCCGGGATCCCTCGAAGGTCTTCTTCCCGCATCGCCTGAGGCTCATCGTCGTTGGGATCGGCGTCATCCAACACCAGCCCCGCAACCTCGCTCATGTACTGGTCTGCAAAAACCCGTAGGTTGTCGCCGCCGAAGGCGCTTCCCACCAGAATATAGGGCCCGGCGATGCCTGCATGGTGAAGCGCGGTGTGTAGCTCCTCGGCGATGCGCACGCTGGTACGCGGCATGGGACCCGGCTCGCTAAATCCGTAGCCGGCACGGTCATAGCTGCAGGCGCTCGTCCACTTTGCGACGTCTGGCTGCACCTTCGACCACACCGGCGCCCAGTCTCCCCATCCGGAATCGAAGACGACCGTCGGCGAGCCGTTCCCCATGCAGTAGAGATTCAGCCGAAATCCCCCGGCGTCAACTAGCTGGCCGGGGTGCTCGTAAACGATGTCCGCAGTAGCGCCGCCGCTGGTCGCTACTTGTTGGCCGGCGACGGCCGCCGTGGAGATGAGCATTGCTAACGGCAAGAGCACTTGGATCTGCTTCATTCGACTATTCCTTTCAATGTACCCCGCGGGGTTGTTTCCACCGGCTGAGCTAACGTTTCAATGCGAAGCAAGATCGTTCCTGACCACTTGGCCGTCCTTCATCACAAAGCGCACCCGTTCGATCTCCGTAATGTCCGCGACCGGATCTCCGGCCACGGCAACGATGTCGGCAAATTTGCCGGGCTCGATTGCCCCGATGCGGTCTTGCCAACCCAACATTTCCGCGGCGTTGGTCGTAATCGCCCGAATCACGTCGAGCGAAGGCATTCCGGCTCGATGCAAAACCGGAAACCTCGAGACCGAAGTCTGGCCGCGCGTCTTCCCGGGGAAACACCAGCCCATGTCCGAGCCAGCGGCAAACTTCACTCCGGACTTTAGGACATGCTGTACCAGCCTGTCGTATGTCTGCGTATCACTCACATCGAGCTTGGCCCAACGTTCTCGACGGGCAGGGGACATCACAACGGTTGCCTCCGTCAGTCTCGTAAAGAAATCGCCGTAAAAGGTCGGCGTGAAGTCGAAAAAAATTCCCTTGTCACGCATTTGCTTCAATTGCTCGTCGGTTATGCCGTTGCCATGCTCAATAGAATCCGCGCCTCCGTCAATTGCGGTCTGAATGCTGCCCTGGGTGTTGGCGTGGACGGCGACTTTCACATCCTGTCGGTGAGCTTCTTCGACGATCGCTTTCATCTCCGCGACTGTGGTGTCATCCTCAATAGCGACTTTGATGACATCGACGTTATAAAAAAGGTCGTCTTTCACAGCTTGCCGGGCCTCGTCGACGCCGGTAAACCCTAGGAATTCTTGTTGCAGGATGACGTTCGCAAGAGCAGGATTTAGGTTCTGGACATACCCATTTTTCTCTTGCTGTGCAAGTTTGCGCGCCGACGCAAGAATCCTCGGTCCCACCAGGCGTCCCGCATTGGTCGCATCCCTCAGCGCAACATCGCCGTCAATCCCGGAGTGTCCAAGGTTGCGCACCGTGGTGATACCACTCTCCAAGTCCTCGCGTGCTAACTGTGCGCCCATCAACACCCGCTTACTGGGCGATTCGGCAATCGCCAGCAACAGCCCCGGCACAAAATCGCCGTTGTACCTGCGTGAACGCTCGGCTTCCGCCGGCACAGTAGGGTCCACAAGCAGGTGAGTGTGGCTGTCGATGAGCCCCGGCAAAAGGGTGGCGCTGCCCAGATCAATTGTTTTGGCGCCCGCAGGGGCGTGAGCTTGCAACTGAGAGGGAGACCCAACTTCCTTGATCTTGCCGTCTTCAATCAGCACGGCTGCGGGCGAAAGCACATTCCCTGTCCGTGGATCGAGCAGCTGGCCCGCTTTGACGAGCGTGACGGGGGCGAGCGTTTGCCCCGTGAGCTGCCCAGTTGAAAACAGCCCGAAAAACAACTCAGCCAGCAGCAGGAAGATTCGTATGGGTTTCATTCGATTGACCCTCCTCAATTTTCTTCAGCCAACCCCCACTCACGTCTCAATGCGACGCCACGTCATTCCTGATCACTTGGCCGTCCTTCATCACGAACCGAACGCGCTCGAGTTCGGTAATGTCCGCGATCGGATCTCCGGCCACGCCAACGATGTCGGCAAATTTTCCCACCTCGATCGCTCCGACTCGGTCCTGCCACCCCAGCACTTCTGCGGCATTGCTAGTGACGGCACGGATCACATCGAGCGGTGGCATTCCCGCTTGACGCAAGCTAATGAATGTAGCGGTGCTCGCTTGTCCGCGCGTTTTTGCCGGATAAAACCAGCACATGTCCGATCCACCGGCAAACTTCACGCCCGACTTCAGGACCCGCTGGACTAACGCTTCATATCGTGCCTTCCCGCGCGCAGTAGCACTAACCTCGTCGGCATGGACGGCCGGTGACATCACGATGCTGGGCTCGGTGATCTTGAGGAAAAAGCCGCCATAGAAGGTTGGCGTCAGGTCTAGGAAAATGCCCTTGTCACGCATCTGCTTAAGTTGCTCGTCGGTCGCTTCGTTGCCGTGCTCGATGGAATCGGCGCCCGAATCGATCGCTGTCTGTATGGCGGTCTTGTCGATGGCGTGGACGGCAACTTTCAAGTGGTTGCGGTGCGCTTCTTCGACCACCGCTGCAAGCTCAGGGACGGTGAGGTTCTCGTCTGCCGAAACCTTGATGACATCCACGTTCTGGAAGACATTTTGCCGGACCGCCTGGCGAGCAGACTCCGGCCCATCAATCAGCAAGAACTCCTGCTTTAGGATCGACTCGGCAAGGGCAGGATCGAGGTTCTGAACGTATTCGCCGCGCGTAATCAGCTTGCGTGCGGAGGCCAGGATTCGCGGACCAGGGACACGACCCGCATTGATGGCGTCACGCAGTTCGGTATCGCCGTCAATTCCGGAATGGCCAAGATTACGAACGGTGGTGATGCCGCTCTCTAAGTCTTCTCGCGCCATCTGCGCGCCGAGAAAAGCGCGCTTGGTCGGTGATTCCACGATGGCCAGCAGCAGCGCTGGAACAAATATCCCGTTCTCATGCCGCTTACTCTCTTCTTCCGGCGGCACGACTACATCGAGAAGCAGGTGGGTGTGACAGTCAATCAAGCCTGGCAGTAGAGTGGCGTTGCCGAGATCAATGGTCTTGACGCCGGTCGGCGCATCCCTTTGCACTTGCGCAGGTGAACCAACTTTCTTGACCTTACCGTCTTCAATCAGCACGGCTGCGGGCGCGAGGATATTTCCCGCACGTGGATCCAGCAATCGGCCTGCTCTGATCAGAGTCACAGGAACTGCAGATTGCGCGGGCGTCTGCACGGCCGAAACCACCGCCACCAGCCCTAAAACGAACGCGATACCCAGCTTTCGCATCGGAGTAAACGCTCCTGAGAGATGAACTCAAATGGCTGCGTCGTAGAGACCGGTTCGCCGCCTGTCTACTACATCGGCCAGCAATGCTACTACATACCACGTATTAGTCAATTGGACGCACTTAGCAGGAGGAAGTGAGCCTTCGCAGTGGTTATCGCTTGACGAAACAGCAGGCCGTGTGTGCGACGGTTTGAAAGATGGCGGCGGCGATGACCATGGCAAACAGTGATGTCAATAGCACGCTCGTCGCGCGGTAGGTCGTTTGGACTGGACCACTCAACCGTGCCAAGCGATAGCTCAGATGGGATGAGGCTGTTGCTTGCAGAATTCCCGTTTGCTCGCAAACCGCAAGCTTCGCGAGCGCTGAAACCAATGCTGGCCCATGAGAGCGCCTGACCACAGATTCATCGCAGGAGAGTTCGCGATAGAGTGCAATGCGCGCTCCCGCGAGCCAGACGAGCGGATGGAACCACAAGACACACAAGGAAACTTCATAAAGCAAACGGATCAAATTATCATGCCGTCTTGCGTGGGCCAGTTCGTGAATCAGGACAGCGCGGAATTCACGTTGACTCAGCAGCCGATCGATGCCGGCGGGAAGCAGGATACGGGGGGAAAGGACTCCCCGAACCGCGGGACTCGGATGGTTGTCGCCAAAGCTCACGGGAATGCCGTCCGTTACGAAATTGCACGTGTCGCCGCGATCGTTCAGACCGTCCTGCACTTTCGCCTCGTCACGCTCTTTGCGTATGCGCAAGATCAATCGCATAAGCATAGACAAGGCCCCGGCGATCCATATGACTCCGAGGATCACCGGCATCCGGCCCTGTGTCATGTCCCATATGGGACCGCCAATAGCACCGAGCGGCCTGGCCCACGTCAAGTGCGCCGCCAAAAGCTTATCGATGAGTGCTCCTGAAGGCAGAATGAAATTGAATGCCGTGGCGACCCAGATCCAATATTTGGTGGTGGCGCTTGCGCGCAGGAATGATGTCAGCACCCACGCCGTCGAGGCGACAATCGAGGCGAACAGCAGGTGAACGCTGAGGTGGTACATCGTTTGTGCGATATGCTCATGCACGTTTGCCTCCGCGGGTGCGGCCATTACTATCATTGCGGGCCGCACTCTGCAGGGCCTTCAGGTCCCGTAAGGTGAGGGCGCCGTTTTCGAGCAGATTAGAGACGAGCAGTCGCGGCGAGCCGCCGAACAGATCGAGCAAATCGCCTACTAGTCTGCTGCGATGTTGGGTCTCATTGATGGCCGGCTGAAACAGCTGGGCATTGCCGATCTTCTTTACCTTTCGCAACGCACCCTTCTCCTCCAGCCTGTAGACGAGCGTTTGCACCGTTGTGTAAGCAACGCGTTCCTCCTCAGGGAGGCTTTCCAGGACCTCGCGCACCGATGCGGTGCCCAGTTTCCAGTACTGTTCCAGGATGCGAGTTTCAGCTTTTGAAAGACGCGGCTCTTTCATGATCTCCTACCCACCCCGGCAATGCTACTACAAGAGACGGCATATTGGCTATCGTGCGTCGTTTCTGATCTCAATGCTTCCTGTTCATCGACAACACCCCCGAAACTGTCGGATAAGCTGGAATGACGCATATTTCTTGCAGTACGATTGGTCCACTTCGCCGTCAAATGAAAGACAGGGGCAGCATGGATACGCTTGTTCAGGACTTGCGCTACGGGCTTCGGATGCTGGCGAAGTCTCCGGGATTCACAGTGATAGCGATTTTGACGCTGGCGCTGGGCATTGGCGCGAACACCGCGCTATTTTCGGTAGTCAACGGCGTGCTGCTCAATCCGCTGGCTTACCCGCACGCCGGCCAGCTGGTCGCGGTATATGGAAAGAGTCCCGGATTCGAGCGTGCCCCGATCACCTACCCGAATTTCCTGGATTGTCAGCGGGACACGCAAACGTTCCAATCCATGGCGATGTACCGGAACCAGGATTACAGTTTTATCGGCACGGGCGAGGCGGGGGAACGCCTAACCGGTTACCAGGTTTCCGCGGACTTTTTTTCAACCCTCGGCGTGGCGCCCATTATCGGGCGCACTTTTCGCGCTGATGACGATCGCCTGGGGGCAGCGCCCGTGACGATTCTGGGCGGCGGCCTGTGGAAGCGCAAATTCGGCGCGTCGCTCGACGTCGTCGGGAAATCGGTGGTCCTGAATGGCTTGTCCTACATTATCGTGGGCGTGATTCCTCCAGGCTTCACCTTCTATGGTCAGGACCGCGACGTCTACACTCCCATCGGCCAGTACAACGACCCATCCTTTCGCGACCGCGGCATCGGCATGAGCGCGCACGCGGTGGGCCGCCTGAAAATCGGTGCAACGCTCTCGCAGGCTAAGGCGGATATGGACGGAATTTCGGAAAATCTCGCTGCCGCGTACCCGGAGGCCGACAAGGCCGTCGGCATCACTCTCATTTCTATGAAGGAAGACATCGTCGGGAACGTCCAGCCATTCCTGATCGTGCTTCTCGCGGCCGTGGGTTTTCTACTGCTGATTGCGTGCGCGAACGTCGCCAATCTTCTGCTGGCACGCGCGATGGGCCGCTCTCGCGAGTTTGCCATCCGCGCGGCGATGGGCGCGAGTCACTTGCGGGTGATTCGCCAACTTCTTACGGAAAGCATACTGCTCGCGAGTTTGGGCGGAGCGCTGGGAGTCTTGCTCGCCTTTTGGGGCACCAAAGCAGTGCTCGGCACTTTGCCGGGCGCCGTTCCGCGGGCCAATGAGGTCTCCCTCGATTCGCGGGTGCTGCTTTTTACCCTGACGTTGTCTCTGTTTGCCGGAATTGTTTTTGGCCTTACTCCCGCGCTAAAGACTTCCCGTGTGAATCTGCAGGAGATACTCAAGGAGGGCGGCCGCAGTGGGAGCGGCGTCCGCCACCGGCTCCAAGGACTTTTTGCTGCCGGCGAGGTTGCGATGGCGCTGGTATTGCTCGTCGGAGCCGGCCTTATGGTCCGCAGCCTCGCGGCGCTTTGGCGTGTCAATCCAGGCTTCAATCCCAGCCACGCTATCACCTTCGCGTTGTCCATGCCGTCCACCGCCGCCACCACCTCCGCTGAAACACGCGCCCGGCTGCGCCACTTCGACGATGCTATGCGCGCCATTCCCGGCGTCCAGGCCGTTTCCGTCACGCTCGGCTCCCGCCCGATGATCCATAATTCCACGCTGCCGTTCTGGATCGACGGTCAGCCAAAGCCTGCCAATCTCCAAGAAATGCCCCAAGTGATGTTTTACCTTGTGGAAGCCGGCTTTCAGCCAGCCATGGGAATCACCCTCCAACGCGGCCGCTTCGTTACACCACAGGACGACGAGCACTCGCCGGTCGTGGTCGACATTGACGAAGTTTTCGCACGCACCTATTTTCCTAACGAAAATCCGATCGGCAAGCACATCCATCTGGCGACCTTCGACGTGACTGTCGAAATCGTCGGAGTGGTCGGCCACGTAAAGCAGTGGGGCCTCGATGCCGACTCGAAATCAGCCATCGAGGCACAACTCGACTATCCATTCATGCAGCTTCCCGAGAAGCTCATGGCCATGGTGGCGGATTCCGTGGCCGTCGTGGTACGCACGGAAGGCGACCCAACCGCGGTGATGAGCTCCGTTCGCCGCGCGGTTGAGGAAGTCGATCCTCGCGAAGTGATCTACAACGTCAGAACGATGGACGAAGTCGTTTCCAGTTCCTTCGCCGCACGGAGACTTTCGATGCTTCTTCTCAGCGTCTTTGCGGCGCTGGCGTTAGCGCTCGCTTGCGTCGGCATCTACGGCGTGATTTCGTATCTGGTCGGTCAGCGCACTCACGAAATCGGAGTGCGTATGGCCGTAGGCGCGGAACGCCGCGATGTGTTGCGGCTGGTGATGGGGCACGGGGCCAGAATGGCGCTGGTCGGCGTCGCGATCGGCGTCGTCGCTTCGCTCGGGCTGACGCGTCTGATGGCCAACCAGCTCTTCGGCGTCAGCGCGCATGATCCATTGACCTTTGCCGGCGTCGCGGTGCTTTTAATTGTTGTGGCCATTGCGGCGTGTTATATCCCCGCGCGTCGCGCCATGCGCGTCGACCCCATGATCGCTCTGCGCCATGAATAATCCTTCGCGCGGATAACGAACAATGCTTCTTCGCCACAACGTTGCACAAAAATGTGGGGCCATCCTTACTCAATGGCAACCAACCACTCTGATCCCTGTGGCGTCAAGAGTGCGCTGCCGACGCCGCGATCCTCGGAAAATAGAGCCAGAGGTGCCCGCCGTTGTCATCCTCACCGAACACGATTTCACCGTCGGGGCCGGTGACGGCGTCGCCGAACTGATAGCCATAGCGGCGCCTCTCAAGAACGGAAGCGGCAACCCCAAGGTTGGTCACGCTACCCGAGGCGGTATCGCAGCAGAACAGATTGGCCATCTCCGCTCCACAGAAGCCGAAGAGCCTGCCGTCAGGGACTACGGCCATGGGTCCGACTGGGAAGAGATGCGCTTTTCCGAGCAAGCGAAAGCCTTTGTTCTCGTCGAAAGAGAACAGGTTCCCCGCGGCGTCGGCCGTGAAGAGAAGGCCACTGTGGCGATCGCGAGTCCACCGGAGCGCGCCACTCCAATCTCCGTCGGGAAGACGGACGGCGGCACGGTGGATCTTGCCGGAAGGAACATCGAAGCGCCAGAGCCGCGTGCCGTCTTCCTGACCGTAAACTCCGGCACCGCCAATGGCGAGATGGCCGCGACCCGGCGCCTCCCCCACAACCGTGATCAGTCCAGACTCGACATCGACGGTGAACAGGTGGCGCGTGGTTACTGCGACCACCGTTTTTCCGGACGAGACCGCGACGGCGTGAACCACCGGTTCTCCGGGAACACACTCGCCGAGCTCTTTGAGAACCGGTTCCTCGAGGCCCCACTCCTGAATCCAGTCCTCGGCAAGGTGCATATACGGCGCCGCGACGGCGCGGCCACCCTGCGATCCGTTTACGAACGCAATCGCGCGGGACGCTCCACAACAAATTGCCTCCGTGCTCGTGGAACCCGGGACGGCACCGGCGTCCAACACAACCCCGGTGAGGCCGTGGAAGGCCGCTCCAAATAGGTGCGCCTGGCGTCCGCTTGTCCCACCGTAGACATGTCCTTTGGAATTGATGTCGAGCGCGGTGATGCGGCTTTCGTCGTGGGTGATCGGCGTGGTGATGCCCGGCAGACAGGTGGGAAACGCAACCATCATGCCCTCGCGGACAAACTGGTGCGCGAGTTCATCGAGATAAGCCTTGATCTCCGGCGAATCAGGATCGAATCTGGGTTTCGTCTGCATCGTGGCGGTCCTTAGCCCCACATCCGAATGGGCAGATGCGCGTTTTTCCTCTTACGGTCGACCGGCATCGAGACTTTGAAAATGCCGGAGGGGTGATTTCCAACGTGACCGAAGAAGAGATTGCCGTTGTGGTCCACCGCGCCGCGGGAAACGTAGTGCGCCAAGCCTGTGGGATGCTCGAGGAGAGCGACCTCCTGCCGCTTGAGGGTCTCGGGCTCGAGGCGCCAGACCACGCCCTCGTTCTGCTTCCGCGATTCGGGTGTCGGGTTGTATTTCGAGTCGCGCCACCGCGAAGCGACGTAGTAGAGCTTGCCGTCGCCCCCAAACGTCAGCCCGCCGCAATGGTCCCTGTACATATCAACGGGGAAGGTGGTGTCCCGCGGCTGCGTAGCTGGCCCGAGGTCTTCGACTCGCGCCCAATCGCCTTCGTTGGGCCAGATACGCATCAGTCGCGGATTCGGACACCACGTGGAAGCGTAGACGCATTCGCCCTCGGGCGAGGGCGCGACGTCGTAGAACACGCTGTGCCAGCCAGTTTGATAGTTGAGGTCGTGCGCCAGCAGGCCGGGAGAAATTTCCAGGCGGTCGGTCTCAGGCGTGTAGCGCACCAGACGTCCGTAATCACTGCTGGTCCAGACACGATGTCGCTTGTCGAGGAACAGAGCCTGAGGATTGATGGAGCTTATGCGGCCAACGTCGCGTCGCTTGCGGGTGCGGAGATCATAGATGATGAAATGATCGCGCGGGTAGCTCATGGCGTATAGCAAGCCGCGCTCTTCGTCGTGCAGTAAGCAGCGGCATCCCTCCTTGGGGATGAGCGTGTCCCACCAGAGAACCTGGTCGGCGCGGGTGTCGTAAGCGAGCAGCGCGGAGCCGCGAAAGCAACGCTTCGCGTCGTGCCACGAGTACCATGGCGAATAAACGGGCAGGTCGATGGGCGGACCCGAGAGATGCGTCGCCATGTACAGCACGCCGTCGTGCATCGAAGGCGCGAAGCTGTAGTGAATCTTGCACTGCGAAGCACGGCCCGAGTCGCCGGGATCGTCCACTTTTTCGGCGAGGTTGAATAGGTAGTCGAGGTCGTCGCGCTGTTCGTTGTAGCGGACAGGCTTGACTACGCCGCCGGGCACGCTCTCCGCGCAAGCAGCCGCATAGATCCGGCCATCGGGCCCAACGGAGAGCGACCAACAGGTGTCCGAGTCCGGGTGACCTGTAAATGGGTACCACTTGACGGGATATGGCGTTTCGTCGGACAAGCTAGCTTCCGCCGACAGGGAAGGTGCGATGCCCGCCGCAAGCACTCCGCCGCTAACCTTCATGAAGGTACGGCGGTCAATCTGTCCTGAGCTCATCCATCTCCTTTCGAGCGTGGCTGGGTCGTCGCGCGCGTCTAGTCGGGCTCGCTAAGGAGTCCGAAATTTTCGATTTAAACCTTTGCCTCGCGCATCGTACGCCTCCCTTGTCCTGGACACAACGCACTTGCGAAGAGTGCCACGCGGGCGAGCGAAACGATTCGGTGCAGAGTCACTGACGAATCACGCTAGTTCTATCCGGGCATCAGCTTCATTGAGTGCATGGTCATGGTTATGCCAAGAACCGCGAACAGGGCGCTAAGTGGATATTGTGCCAGGCCACTTTCCATATCATTCTTTTGCGGCAACAGTAACAACCCATGGAACGCGCGATGAGAGATCGAACTTAACCTTGCTCTGTCGTGCTCGCCTTATCCTAAAATGAGATTCTATCTTGGACGTCACGTGTATGGATTGGCGGCCGTCGCTTTCGGTGTCGTCGCCTTGGTTTGGCATGACTTCAACACCTGGCAACAGATCCGGCCGCTTGGGAACGTTCCTCACCGCGAGATTCTCTTGTACATCACCGCTGCCATCGAGATCTTTGGCGGCGTAGCGATTCAATGGCCTAGAACTGCACGGGCCGGCGCCATCGCGCTGGGCGCAATCTATCTTATTTTTGCGTTGCTCTGGGTGCCGTTCATCATTGAGAAGCCGCAGGTTTTCGATCGCTGGGCCAACTTTTTTGAACAATTTTCCCTGGTCTCGGGTGCCCTGATCGTTTATGCGTCTTTTGATCCAAGCGAATCAGTACGATCGGCGAAGGTGGCGCGGATTGGGTACTTCTCGTTTGGAATTTGCGTTGTTTCCTTCACGCTCGAACAACTCTTTTATCTTTCTGGAACTGCCGATTTCGTTCCAAAGTGGATCCCTCCCGGACAAATGTTCTGGGCGATAACAACCACGATTGCGTTCGCGCTCGCAGCCGTCGCTTTACTCTCCGGCCCTTCGGCCCTCCTAGCGTCTCGATTGCTTACGGCGATGATCGTAGGTTTCGGGTTGCTGGTATGGCTGCCAGCGCCTTTCGCCGATCCTCATAAGCTTTTCAACTGGGCAGGCAATGCGGAAAATTTGGCGATAGCCGGAGCGGCGTGGATTGTCGCCGACTATCTCGGCCAAAGTCGCTCAGTAAATGCGACCTAAGAGACGCTCAGACCGAGCCCCACCATCATAGCCTGTTTGATGGTTTCGTTTGACCCCATTTGAATACTGTCTCTCGGATGCTTATGCCTGCTTCGGAACGCTTCCGCCCGAAGTCGAAGTGGCTCGGCTAATGGCTGGCGGCTCCGCTGTCGTTACTGACGATGAGACTCGAGACATTGACAGGCTCGAAATCCGACAAGGTGAGACTCGTGAGGCAGGCAAGATCGGTATCATTCCAGCGAGCGTCCGGTGTGCCGATTAGCCCCCCGCTATCTCCGTTGTCCGCTAGGATAATTCCATAGTTTCGGAACGCGGTGATGATAATGGCCGCTTGTGGACTGGTTGTGGCGCAAGAGGGAGTGGCCACCGAGGCCTTGAGTCGATATATCTCGCCCGCGGGTCCGGACATCGTGCAGCTGGCGGGAGGAGCCGATTGCGAGATTTGCGATTCGGTGGGAATGGAACCCCCGCTCGTAGCCGTGCAGCTCCCTACGCCCGCTGTTTCTGTAGCAGGCCAGACCCAATAGTTCACCATATGATTGAGCGTGAATCGGATGGGATGCTGAATTGTACCGCTCGGTGAGCTGGGTGTGCCTGCGCCAATTACCTCGTCGGCATTGGCGAGCAGCGGTGCTACCGGGAGCCCTGCAGCATCGGACGTTCCCTGCCCTTGCGCTGTCAGGGCATTCGAAGATACGTTGGGCCAAAGTGCGTTCGAGGAATCGGTCCAGGGACCGCCTTCGTATATCCCCTGCCACATCTCGTAAAGGGCAGGATTGTTTCCACCGCCTGCCTCCAAATAGACCAGAACGTGTCTATCTCCCGTCGAGTTGCTGGTGCCTTCCACCGGAGCATTCGCCGGAATTGGACCAGAAGTAAAATAGGACTGATACAAGGTAGTTGCCACCGACACGTCCGGCTGATTGTAAGGAACTTCGATGGCTGGTATTCCATTCGGGAAGGGAGCATTCGAATTGTTCCCGAAGAAGGGCTTAACCGTCTCTGATAAGTAGCCACTGTACATGGGCGCTGCGGGGGAGGTATCTACGGGTAAGCTGGTCGTGGCGGCGTCCACTCGATGGTGAAAAATAGAAGTTGAGGGAAAGATGTTTGCGAGAAACGCGTTGTTGCCGTTGATGGCGATGCTGATGTCCTGCGTTACCTGAGTATTTGTGGAGTCCGTAACTACAAACTCCGGCGTGTAGGTGCCTTGACCACCGATCAGTGAGCTGCTGATGCTCCCCGTAGCTGAATTCAGCGACATTCCTTCAGGTAAGGGTGGAAAGTTGGAACTCGCGCTTACCGAGAAGGTGTAAGGCGGAGCGCCACCGTTGGCGACGATGGTGCAGCCTGCGTACGCCGCGCCTTGGGTCCCGCCTGCGCACGAAGTAGTGAGGATCGTCAACGCGCCGCCAGGCGCTACTACAGTGACTTTTGCCGTGGAAGTGGTCGGGCCGGAGGCATTGGTTGCAGTCAGTGTGTAGGTGGTCGTCGCCGTTGGGCTTACGCTCGTCGAACCACTCGCGGATGTGGACGTAAATGTTCCTGGGGTGATTGCAATGCTCGTCGCCTCGGTTGTCGCCCAACTCAACGTGCTGCTGGAACCCGACGTGACGCTCGTGGGGTTAGCTGTGAAGGAACTGATGGTTGGCGTGCCGGATGTGTTTGCCGTCACTGTTACCGTCGCAGTGGACGTGGTCGAGCCGGAGGCATTGGTTGCAGTCAGCGTGTAGGTGGTCGTCGCCGTTGGGCTCATACTCGTTGAACCGCTTGCCGATGTGGACGTAAACGTCCCCGGCGTAATTGCAATGACCGTCGCTCCTGCTGCCGCCCAACTCAGCGTGCTGGTTGTGCCCGAGTTTATGCTTGTCGGGTTCGCCGCAAAGGATGTGATCGTCGGCGCGGAGCCTTTTTCAGCGGGTGAGCTCGACGTGGTCGCGGCGCCGCAACCCGCCAGGCCGACAGAGAAAAATAGTGCAAGGACCAGGGCGCAAAGACCGAGTCCCGAAGAATTAAGTCCCCGGGAGCAGAGCTTATTTCTGCTAATCGAGTTGGGGGAGTCCATAGGTAATCCTTTCGGTACCGCTGGCCACACTAGTCTAGTGGTCCACCATTTGAGCTGCCCACTGGTCGCAAGTACAGAATCAGACCGCTGGTTCACGAGTGGTAATTTGGCCGTCGGGTCCAGGGCTTCCTGAGAGTCCGTTACGGAGATGTCGGTATCGAGATTTGTTAGGCGGCCGGCCTGACTATGGTCGCGTCGGTGGCGTTACACGGGCTTTGTCTTTACGAACTCCTTAGGGTTCTCTCAGATGTTTCTTAGTACTCGTTTCTTACCATTGCGGTCACTTCTTTCGGCGCAATGAGTGTCCGCGCCTTCTTGGTGCACACTCGCCGCTCGCCAAACCGATGAACACTGCAACCATTCTCGTGGTCGACGACGAGCCGCAAATCCGGCGTGTCCTGCGTGCAACGCTCTGCACCAATGGCTATGACGTGGTTGAGGCGAAGAACGGCCAAGAGGCTATCCAAATGGTCATGCGGGAGAAGCCCGATCTGATTCTCTTGGATGTAAACATGCCAGATATGAGCGGCCTAGAGGCCTGCAGCAAGATTCGATTGTCGTTTGAAGGGCCGATTATCATGATAACGGTCCGAAACTCCGAAAAAGACAAGATTGTGGCCCTGGATTCGGGCGCGGACGATTACGTCGTAAAGCCTTTCGCAATCGGAGAACTGCTGGCGCGCATTCGAGCTGCGTTGAGACGGTTCAGCTCGGAAGAACCGCTTCCAAGAATCGAGACTCCGGATTTAGCGATCGATCTTGAGCGTAGAACGGTGGACGTTCGCGGCCAGAGAGTCCATCTGACTCCTAAGGAGTTCGACGTCCTGCGAGCCCTCGTAGTCCAACAAGGAAAACCGCTTACCCATAAGAGATTGTTGCAGATGGTCTGGGGACCGGATTACGCCGAAGAAACTGAGAATCTTCGCGTAGTAATCAACCAACTGCGCAAGAAAATTGAGAATGATCCTGCACTTCCCCGCTACATCTTGACCAAGCCCTGGCTGGGATATCAGTTTCAGCTGCCGAGCATTTCCCCTGAAAAACGCGCACGCCGTAGATCGTGAACTTTATCCCGCGATTTTAAGATCATCGGACTCCAGATTCACTCTCGGAGATTCATTCGGAGCGCACCTAAGATTCCTAGGTCCCACCCTCTCACAGATTACTTTACGAGTATGTATAAGTCTTATGATCTTATTCCGTGAGCGTGGGGAACGCGAGGAACCTGAAATGCTGCCATCAATTCCCACAACGGAAGAAAATACGGTGGAACACTTCTGAGGATGCCCTGCGATTTAAAAGGATTCAACAAGTAAGTTTTCAAGAAAGCAGGCACTTAGCTAGGTGTCGTTGCGGCGGATATGTTCGCGGGCGATTCAAGAAACTCATACATTCCACTCACTCTTTGATGAAAATGCTCACGACTTCTTTAGGCGGGTCCTTTTATTTTCCTGCCATCGACGTGTGGGCACGAATTGCACGCATGAGATCAGGGGGACCCTCGATCATGTTTCGCAAACTATCGACAATCTTGGTGACAATCCTATTGGCAGGTCCGTGGACCGCGGGTCAGTCGACTTTCGGTAGCATTCGCGGCGCGACTCTAGACCAGAGCGGGTCGTCTATCCCGCAGGCGCAAGTCATCCTGCACAGTGTTGATGAGAACTCCGATTTCACGGCGATTAGCGATGATCACGGAAACTTCGTGTTTGAAAACGTTAAGCCTGGTCACTACAGTCTGGCAGCAACTAAGGAGGATTTCGCCAAGGCAATTGTTGAAGGAGTGGAATTGGCAGCGCGGCAGAACCTCCGCATGGATGTGAAACTCGCCTTGGCGTCGCAGACGCAGGCGGTCGAAGTAAGCGAGTCCGCTGTAGTTGTGAACACCGAGAACGCCACACTTGCCGATTCGAAGCTCAATAGCGACATCACCCAGTTGCCTTTGAATTCGCGGGCCGTGTCATCCAGCCCATTGGCAGCCTTGGCCGTTTCTCCGAACGTGGTGAAGGACAGTCAGGGAAACATCGCCGTAGGCGGCGCAACCGCCTCCCAGGTGGGATTCTCCGTGGACGGAATTTCCACGGCCAGCGTCCGAGCGAACGGCGCTTTACAGGATGCCTATCCCTCCCAGGAAGGCATCGCGGAGATGAAAGTCACGTCTTTCAACAACAACGCGGAGTTTGCGCAGATGGGCGACGTGACGTTTACGACCAAGAGCGGCACCGCGCAGTTTCACGGAAGCGCGTACGAGTACTTCCAAGATGACGTCTTAGACTCCACCATCTACGGGTTTACGTCCAAGGCGCCTAAACTATTCAACACCTTCGGAGGCAGTTTGGGTGGCCCCATAATTATTCCCCACCTGTGGGACGGCAGAAGCAGGAAGACATTTTTCTTTGCGGACTACGAGGGAAACCGCAAGACCACTTCTGCTCCGGAATTCCTTCTTGTTCCCACGCAGGCGGAAAGATCAGGCAATCTGGGCGCTCTTGTGACGGCGCTAGGGAACGGTCCGGTAACGGATCCCTTCACGGGGCTTCCTTATCCGAACAACACCATCCCCGGCGGGCCAGGCAACCCGTGCACCAATCCCAAGGATTGCCTTAACCCCGTAACGCAAACCTTGCTGAATAGCTACTATCCGCTGCCAAACGCAAACCTGACTCAGGTGAATCCTGCTTTCAACTACCAGACGCTCGTGCCCATCCCGTCCAACTCCAATGGCTGGGACGTGCGCCTCGATCAAACCCTCACATCCAAGCAGCAGCTCTACCTCCGTTACAGCTGGAAAAACGCCCTTTACACCGAGTCCAACAGCGCCGGCGCGATTGCACCCGCGAACAACTTTTTACCGAATGACCTGGCTCACGACCAAAACCGCAGCCTGGTGGTCTCGTACAATTATGCCCTGACCCCCACCTTACTCAACGAATTCCGCTTTGGATTTACAAATTATACGGAAAATGACACGTTCCCCCTCAGCGGAGCGCAGATCGATTCCGGCACGGGGCCGGGCGATCTGGGCCTGGTGAAAAGCACCATACCCCTGCAGTTTATCGCGCAGCCGACGGGCCATGCCTTCCCCACCTTCAACTTCCTGGACGGCAGCATTACCAACATCGGACAGGACCGGGTGGGCACGACCCTATCCAAAACGTACGAGTTCACCGACAATTTCACGATCATCCGGCACTCACACACGATGCGATTCGGTTTCGACACGCGCAGAGTCCTTTATAACGCCCTCATGTTTTACTATGCGTCCGACGACTACGGCCAATTCAACTTCGCCGGCTCCCTCACCGGCTATTCTCTCGGCGATTTTCTTCTCGGGGCGCCACAGTCGAACTTCGCGGTCACCGGCGGCCCACAAGTCAACGCCTATA
>Ga0187855_10000578_pt1 | contig 31604 bp, 26 predicted proteins | sample June2016WEW_8_10_2_FD_132969 | JGI IMG/M metagenome (GOLD analysis project Ga0187855, IMG submission 132969) | Peatland microbial communities from SPRUCE experiment site at the Marcell Experimental Forest, Minnesota, USA - June2016WEW_8_10 | ecosystem: Environmental > Terrestrial > Soil >...
CAAGGGCCGCCCGGGCCAGCCTGTCGGCCGAGGGGCCACCGAACTTTAGCCCGCGGTGCGCCCCGGGCGACCAGCGGAGCGTCACGAAGCGGAACCGGCTCCGCACCATCTCGAACTCGACTTGGATGGCCAGGACCTCGGGTTTCAGTTTTCCCCCTCCGTCGCGGACTATGCTGACAAGGGGTAGGTTGTCGCTGGTCACCCACACGCCCTGAACGCCCAACTCAGCCGCCTCCTCCAACCCTCGGACTAGCGCCAGGAACTCCGCGTGAAATGGGCCGCGGACCAAGCCCAGGGGCATGGACTTGTGCAGTAGGGGACGAAGGGTGATGTCGCGGAGGATGATTCCCGCGCCCGCAGGGTAAAGGGGACGATCCTGCCCTCTCTCAACCCTACGCGTGTCCACCGAGGCATCGGTCTCGAGATAGGCAGACCGGAAGATTCCGGTCAAGGCCGCCTCGTCGCAATCGGGGCGACCTGGACCTCGAACTCCATGACCCGCTCTGCGGTCGGATCCGCCCAGGGCTTCGCCCGCGTCGGGTGGGCCATCCGGAGCCTGTCGAGGATCGCGCACGCGGTTCGCTCCTCAACTCCATCCTGGCATTTGACCTCGAATTGGAGGAGGCCCTCGACCACGACTCGGTTGACTTTGCCGATCTTGTAGACTCGGGCGATCCATTCGGACACAACCGTACCCAATCAATCGGGGGGGAGTAAGGGCCCGGGAAGGTAGCGGAACGCTCGTACGCCCGGCTCGCTAAACCCATGTACTCCGAGGACGCGCGGTCCTCCTCCGAGCGGAGCTAACCCCTTCGGCCCCGGGGCACCTCTTTCTTACGCGCGGTGCGTGTGCCCAAGGCACCGAAGGAGGGCCTGACATTCGGACACCGTTGTGGTTCGGGACGCCGGTCGGCTGACCTATCGCCTAGCGGTGTAGAAGGAGAACAAGCAAGATAGGCCACCGTGGCCTGGCGATTACGGACGGGCGCGATGGCGACTCCGGACGTGCTGGACCTCTTCTGTGGTATCGGAGGCCTTTCGTCCGGATTCAGAAAGCTGGGATACAATGTCACTCCCGTCGATCTAAACCCGGCTGTTCCGGAGGTTTTCAAGTGGAACAGAACGGGCGAGGCCGTAACCGCCGACCTGTCAAGAACCGTTGTGAACGGTGGGTATGATCTGATCGTGGGGGGGCCCCCCTGCAAGCCTTGGTCCTCAATCAATGTGGTTCGAAGGGACGTTTTGCATGACGATTTCGATCTTCTCGGTCGTTTCTTTCTGCATGTCAAGAAGAACCGCCCCAAAATGTATCTCCTGGAGAATGTGCCGCCCGCAAGAAAGACCGCGGAAAGGCTTGCTGCAGTCCTGAAGTCCTCTGGTTACAAGTTCGAATCACAAATCGTCCGGTACAGCGATTATGGGGCCCCCACATCACGTCAGAGAATGATCCTATTCGGGACCCGAAATGGTGACCCGACCAAGTTCTTCGAAGGCCTCAGGGGGCAGGTTCGAACTGCAAGCACTGTCCGAGATGCAATCGGGTACTTGAGTGCGGTCGCGGAGGGATCTATTCCCGATCATGAGTTCCCCAAGCTCAAGACTATGAGGAAGTACCGGAAGTACTACACAACCGGAAAGTATGGGTGGCACATTCTCAACTGGGATGAACCCGCGCCCTCTTTTGGAAATGTGGTCAAGACTTACACAATGCACCCGTCAGGCTGGTCTCGAAAACCGCCCCGAGTCATTTCGGTCAAGGAGGCGCTCCTCCTCATGGGCTTTGGGCGGAAGTTCAGGTTCCCGCCCGAAATGGGGCTGACCCCGCGATATCAGATGGTTGTCGACGCGGTCAGCCCAGCTTTTTCTATGGCTGCGGCGAACGTGATAGACGGACTTCTGTAGGTCCCCCGCGGAATTGAAGCAAGCAACGCATCGGATCCGGCCTGACGACTTCCGAGAGAGACTCGAAGCTTGGTACGTATCGCACGGCCGAGAGTTCCCGTGGAGGGATACCAGAGACCCGTACAGGATTCTGATGTCAGAGATTCTGTTGCATCGGACCAGAGCGGATCAGGCGCTGCCAGTTTATGCCCAATTCATCGAAGAGTTCCCTAGCTGCGCTGACATTGTTCGGAATGGCACACGGGTCCGGGGACTGCTGAAAGCTCTAGGGCTTCACTGGCGTACGGTCCTCCTGCTCGAGATGGCGCGCGAGATAGAGTCGCGGTTCGGCGGTGCTATCCCCGCCGACCCTGAATCTCTTCGCTCCTTACCTGGCGTCAGCGACTACATCTCCGAGGCGGTTCGATGCTTTGCGTTCGGCTTTCCGGCGGTCTTGCTCGATACGAACATCACACGGATCGTTGGTCGACTCGAAGGACTGCCGATTAACGACTCGGCCCGGAGGAGCTCGCGATATCGATTGGAACTCCAGCGGCTCTTACCGTCGGGTGGATCACGAAACGCTTACTTGGCTCTGATCGACATTGGTGCGGCGGTTTGTCGACCAACTCATCCGAGCTGCCCTCAGTGTCCGTTCGAGGATCTTTGTCAGTACGCGGCGGGTCTTGATTAGGACCGGACCCGCCGAATCGAGTGCGATTCCTTCCCGAAATCTCGTCTCCGGTATCCCGGAAGTCTATTTCGAATTGGCGTCCTCAGTGTTCTTCGGCTTGAAGCCCTTCTGAAGTGCCTGCTCACGAGCCTTCAGGGCCTGTTTGGCCTGCTTCCAGGTGATAGTCTGCTTACGCTCCAATCGCTTACCGACCGTGTAGATAATTCCCCGTTGCCAAGACTCGAGATTCTGTGTCAGCTTGGCCCAGCTGGACATTTCCAGCCACACCTCTCCCGGTATCGCGGATGCCTTCGTGACAAACTCTTGCTGTTCCTCATTTGCTTGCTCAGCGTCGTGAGCCATGCTCTTCTGAGCGGAGGCTCGGGTTAGCAATTCTGCCACGAGGTCAGGGCCGATCGTGTACGGGATTGCAACTAGCCCATCCCAGCATTTCTGGTCCTTGCACCATTCTGTGATGTTGCGTCCATCAGGTGGGTGAGTGAGGTAGTCGTAGACCTGTTTCGCAATCCGCACAGTTTCCTGATAAAGCGCGGGGGAGAGGTCCTGCGACTGCCAGATTCTGTCCAGGTCAATCCTCTGGGCCGTCAGATGCGATAACCACGAAACTGTGTAGGCAGTGACTTGAGCCTTGTACCCTCCCAGCTGCATCCGGTCAATGGTGGCATCCGCCTTTCTGAAGAGCAAAGTCTTCCCGATCAAATCCCGGAAATAATCTTCATCCGGTTCGGAGGCTCTCGCTTCCTTGAGCCTGACACTGAAGTGAGCGAAGTTCTTCTGAGCACCGAGGCTTACGAGGTATGGCAACTGCTGCCATGAGTGCTCATATTTCGCGAGGTCGGTTTTTGTAATCTTTTGTCGCGGAGGGTGAATGATTTCCCAGGCTTCGATACGCGCTCGCGTACCCTGCCGTGCTCGCTCGTCGTTATACGCTCCTCGGGCTCTCTCGTAAAACCATCTAGTCTGCCCTTTGCCCCCCTGCGGATCAGGAGCCCAAGTGATCCTTGAGAGCTCCTCGATCCTCCGATGGAATGGATCGTTGGACTCGAAGTCTGCTGTGCTGACGTTGTTCTGCGTGTTGGAGTAGCGACTGATATCTCGAACGACGTCCTCCATCAGCTCTGGCCGCTTGACCACCGTGAGTTTCATGACAACACTCACGTTTGTCAGGTCAGCTTTGTCCTTCCAGTAGGTGTTGAATATCGATGCGGTAGTCTGCCCGCCGTTTACTATCTGAAAGTCGTCTAGCTGGGTGATTCCACGCTGGCCCGGGCCCATCCCGATAAGCTCGGCGTTTTCTGCGGTTGTGGAGATCCCATTGTTGTAGGTGAAGAACATCTCAGGGGCCTGTCTAATCGTCTCCCTGATGCCCCGGTTTACCTTCCCCAGAGCCTGGAGAAAAGTCCGGACATTTCGTTCCAGAAGTCGGGATCCCCACTTTTCGTAAAGGGTCGCGAGGACCTTTCCGGGAACGATGGCGAGGTAGGCATCGTATTTGCTGTTCTCCTCATAGCTGAGCACTGGGATAGGGCCACCGAGTTTGGCAAAGTCAACGACGATTGGCTCTCGCTTCTTTCCACTCGTTTGGCAGCGGAAGAGTCGCTCCGCATCCCAGACCTGATAGGTGAAGAAGACCCCGTCAACTTCCTCATCCGGAACATTCTCACTCTTGGAAATGCCATCCGTGAATACGAAGATGCGAACTCGGGTGATTGAGCCCCCCAGCTGGTGAATGTGCTCCGCCATGTCGTAAGCCGGCCCGCTTTCCTCCAGCTTCTCGTGAAGTCCCTTCAGACATTGTATGAAGAACGCTCTAGCCCGCCGGATCGACTGCAACACACGGGCTTGCGAGAATGATCCGGGCGGGTCCCCCCAGTCACAATCGCTCACCAACAGGTCCAGCGTGGTGCCGTCCTCGCTGACTCCGTATCCGCTTACTTTGACGCCTTTAGCCTCATAGTGACAGGCCGAGACCTCGTCGAGCTCACCAAATTCTTGGAGAGAGTCGATCATATGTTCGGTGAAGGCGGCCTCGTCGGCTTCACCCTCACCCGTGGCGGTAGCCAAGGCCCGGACATCGCGGTGAAGGTCCTCGACGAATCGACCTATCTCGAGTTCCGCGGTCACTTCTGCTTCCCCCGGAATTCCGTGAACGCGGTCTCTGCGCTTACGCGGAATCTCTGGATTGCTGCGATTGATAGTTGGTAACGAACAGAGTGAACTCCTGGCGGAGGGTTTACGATCCGCGGAAAGCCATCGACGACCCTGTAGACAGCTTCTTGCAGCATGTTGTAGCGTCGCTGATACCGGTTGGCGAACTCCTCCAAGTATCCTGCACGAGTCAGCTTTCGCTCGAACTCTTGGAGCGTTTCGGCGTCTTCTCTTACTCTTCCACGCAGGCTATCGACCAGCTCGGGCAGGGAGACTCCCGATCCAGAGTCTTCGAGCCGCAGAATGTCCAGCCAGAGTTCGTTCCACGGGTTGGAATCCAGCTGAACCTCGCTCGAAATCGCAACTCCTTCTGGATGCGAGTAACCAGTGGACTTGACCTCGAAGGCAAAACGTCCGCGCACGAAATCCTGCGCCTTCGCGTCCGGACCGGTCCATGCTTCGAGCGCTAGGCGACCCCCCAGCTCTCGAATCAGGTGTTCTTGAAGCACCCATAACTCCGCGAATAATCCGCGGACTTCATCCTCAGAGAGGCCCTGGTGGCCGTGTTCCTTCATGAATCGGTTCCACTTCTGGAGCCTATCCCTCAGTCGATTCAGCCTCTGTGCGTTGTCTTTGAGACCCCATAGTTCTCTGACGAGGTCCTCAGCGATAGCGGAGAAAACGTCAGTGAACTCGGGCGACTGAAGTTCGATTCCCAAACACTGCCGGTGGATACTCCCCCCACGAAGAATTGCGAGGCGCATCTCCCGCCAATCCGGGAACCCACGGAGTTCCGACAGGTTCGTCTGGAGTTCAGCAAGTATTGACCGACGCCGTGTGCCACAGTCGACGGCGAGAAACGTCGCTGGCCCCGAGGCAGGGCCGACTCGGCGAACGACTCGTCCCCTCGACTTGTTGGCTGCCTCCTCTACAAGTTCAGTCCAGATTGTGGAGAATTCAGTCAAGCCCCGCCTCCCAGATCGTAACTATGTTGGCAAGATACTCGACACCCTCAGTGGCCCCTCCGGCCTTAGGGAAGCTGATTCCAAAGCCAACAGCGGGAGTTGGCAGGTTCTGGGACCAGCTTTTCTTGGGGTCAATGAAATACACAAGGAGAAGCCCCTGCTTCTTCGATCGCTGTTGTCGTATGATGTCGGGATAAGGAATCTTCGGCGGGTGACGGCTCTTTCGACGTCGGCCCTCGGTCCGGGTTTGGTCCTCTTCGTACTCCTTGCGAGAATCGGTGAGCGCCTTCTCTATCTGCTCACGTGAGAGGTCAACCATTTCATGCTGGGGAGTGGTGAGCACCTTGATACGAACCGATTTACCATCGGACGCGATCTTGTGGCCCCTCTTGCGGACCGCGGCTCGTCCCATCTGCCCCGCTGCTATGAAGGGCATCCCAGTCGACTTTGGAAATGTATCAAAGGCCACAGTCCAATTGACCAGCTCACCTGCGGCGAGTCGGTTTCCGATGAACTTCGGCAACAGTTCCACAACGTCGAAGGAGTTACGGCCGTGGATGTCAAACTCTCCGACGAATCGGACAATTTCTTCGCCCGGGACGCCGCCCCACTTTCTGATCCCTCTATCGGAGGAAGGGTCGCCATACTCCGTCTGAAGTTTCGTGAGAAATTGACCCGTCGTCTCTAGATTCTTAGTGTGGCGATCGGGATCAAGCGGGAAGACAAGAGTCTGGGCGAGTCGACCGTCGAGGGTGGTGCGAAACTTAAGGGCAGACCGGCTCTTATTGCGGGAAGTGACCTGGAGAGCGAGGGCAGGGCTTAGCCGAACCTTGTGGCCGAAGTCGAGGGGACGAGCATTCTCAAGTTCCATGCGACGAAAATCGCGTCGTAGCTCTTCTATAGCCCCAGCGATGAATTGGTATGCATCTTGGAGGATAGGAGTGGTGTAGATTCGACAGAGATCCAGATACCCGTCTCTGTACCCAAACCATCGCCCCATTTGCATGAGGGTATCGTACATGTTCGTCGCACGGAGGTAGTAGCTTACTGTCAGGCCCTCCAAAGTGAACCCACGACTGAACTTGTCCCCACCAATCGCAATGACGTTGAGGGGATGTGTCTCTGCATCGTAGTTCAGAACCTGACCGGCGAGTCCATTGACAGTAGCGATTTGGATACGGGTCCCGACATTTTTCAAATGCGGCAGGATTTCTCTCCATAACGGCTGTTTGTACCCTGTTGGAATCGTCGGCGATGTAGGGACGTACTCTCTTTCCCACAATGACCGGAAATCCTCGAAGATCGGGGCACGATTGTTCCCCGGATCCCCGTCGTTCATCTCGATTCGATTCTTGATGGACTCGTATTCCTGGGTAACAAGCCGTTCGATCTTCTCCTGCACCAGGTTGAAGCGCGAGACATGAATGAGCATGGTGTTGTGCTCCTTTGCCTGGCCCCTTTGCCAGCGAATTGCGCATGACAGCAGGAAACAACGAATTGCTTCCCGGAGACTCTCGGGCAAGGACTTGGGGTCCCAATCCTTCTTGTGGCCAAGAGGAAACGCGTCTCTCGAATCGGTGACATCACGGATCAGGTTCAAGCCCTCTCGGGCTTCCAGATCAATCTGCGCTTCTCCGGTCAGGCCAAACAGCTCAGCAGGGCCTACGTAGTTCGACGGGGGTTCTAGACTGACAATAAAGTCCCGTGGGAAGAGATCTTCTTCGACGCTGATGTCCCTACTATCGGGACGGATGAAGATGTTCGCGAATGGGGTGGCGGTGTAACCCACGTATGCGGACTGATCGAATTGGCTGAGAAGCTTGCGCACCAGCCGATTGATTGCCGTCATGTCCTGTTCTTCTTTCTCAAGGTCAACCTCACGAGTGTTGATGCTGGCGAGATCACACTCATCATCGATGACGAGAAGTGGGACACCCCGGACCTTCCCTGCTCGGTACTCAGGAAGCGACTTCAGCCACTCCGTCAGATTAGTCAGAATACGAGCATTCTTCTTCACGACTATGTAGGAGGAGTCGCTTCCGAGTTCCAGCAAGCCCCTGCGCTGAGCGATGTCTCTGCTGAAATCGCCGTTCTTCGAATCGATGGCAGACGTTGTCACAGAACGGAGCGTGAAAGAGCTGTCAACCTTTCCAGCTCCGACCCATTGCTCGCTCTCGAAGACATTACGGGTCTGACGTCCACGAACCTCCAAATCCAGGCGCACCTGGGTTTGTCTACGCAAGTTCTCATGGAGTCCAGCGAGAACAATCACGAGCCGGTACCCAGCGTCAATCGCTTTGCAAATCAACCCAGAGTAGTTGCCGGTCTTGCCGGATTGGACATAGCCGACCACCATGCCACGTCGATCCCACTTCCCCGGCCTTTGCGGATCTTCGAGACGTCGGAGGATCTGTGTGGTCGCTTTATCGAGGCTCGTGGTCACAGCCTCAGGTCGTCCTCGTTCGGTTTCAAGGTAGCTCACATACCTCTTCCAGAAGCGCCAGCTTATCGCCTCCCGCTTCGGGTCGACTAAGCCCATCGATTGAGTGAGCCATTCGAGGTGATCGTTATCTCGGAGTTCGAGTATTCGTGCATCCTCGACGTAGACGTTCCAGTTCGTTTGTAGAATCTCGACAACGCGTCGCCGGGTTTCCTTCGACCCGCACTCGGGGATTATTCGTGCAAGAGTCCGGCTTGCCTTGTCGACGGCAGATTCGATGTCCCGCGGCTCCGGGAGATTACCTGGCCCAAAGCGCTGTTTGAGAATGGTATCTGCGGTCTTCCGAAGCGTATCCTCGGCGGTCACAATCCCGCTCCCTCTCGTAGTTCGTCGATCCTAGCTACGAGTGGCGCAGAATCGCCAAAAGGCTCGATGAGCAGCAATCGGGTCTTAGCAGCCTCCGGCGACATCCCTTCCTCACAGAACATTTTGTAGAGGGCCAATCCCTGAGTGACAATTTCTTCGTCGTCGGCCTGTTCTGCTCCAGTCGCGAACTCCTCTGGAGTCTCGTGAACGAGAAAGGCCATGGATTCGAGAGGTAGGGATCGCTCTATTACGGACAGGACTCGTCGGATTTTCAGTGCAGTATCGCCGCCTCCGGAAATCGCGTCATGAATAACGGGGTGCTGTCGGTTGATCATGAAAAATTTCTTGCCTTGCTTCTTACGCAGCTGCCAGACTAGTTCTTCGTTTCCGGCATGCTCTCGTCGCACGATCCTTCCACGATGTCGATACACCGCGGCCGCTTGCCTTCTGGTGATTCCGGCAATCTTTTCCAAGGACCGTCGCAGAGAGGCGGGCGGAATCGCGGTCGCCTTCTTGACATCTAACTGCCAGTCACTGTCCATCGAATTCGGGAGGTCCAGCTGGATTCTCGCCAGGGAGTAGTGTGGCTCCTGCTGGAGTTTCAGATCGAGGTAGCCCCCCGCAACTAGGAGACGCCTTCCTCTGTAGACGTAGAAGCCCTGCATCGCGTTCCAGCCCGCGACACCACCGGCGTCGGAATGTTGCTCTGGAGTCAGGTTGGAGTGGTAGGGAAGAACGTAGGGCCTCACTTCGAGGGACTTTCCGAAGATCTGGTACGCTTCCTTCTCGAGCCACTGAGTCTTAGGATGAACCCTGAGAAAAGGATCCCACGGTTTTACGGCGTCCTCGTTGACAGTAATCGAAAGCGCATTTGGCCCCTCAAGGAATCGATGAAACACCATCGCAAGGTGTTTCTTGACTGCCACCCCCCTCAGAAGGAAGTGGTCTCTGACCTCATCGCCGAAGCCTGCTCGCGGGTTAAGAAGCCTGTCCAGTTTTTGCCAGATAACGATTGTTCCGTGGCCAGGGTTGACGAACCGATCCACAAATGGTCGGGCACACTCGGGAGACCCCTTCCGTAGCAGCCATTCGCCTTGTCCTTTCAGCAGGTCGAGGTCCCAGTAACGCCCGTGGGGCGGGTGGCGCGCTACGCGAGAGACCACGGTGAGGAGGCGTCCCTGGCTCAGGGAAGCGGTCTTCAACCCCAATCCGAAGCGACCTAGATCACCTCGCGGTCGTTCCGATTGGGGATTGCGCCCCGCTGGCCTCATTGCTTCTACGAGTGTTGGCTCATCCATTCCTCTGCCATCATCGGCGACCATGATCGTTGAGTCGGACCCGTTCCAGCGAAACTCGACTACGATGTGCCGACTCCCAGCCGTAACGCTGTTGTCCACCAGGTCAGCAACTGCGGCTTCCAAAGTGTAACCAACCGCGCGGAGAGATTCCATCATCGAGTCCGCTCGAGGAGGGACACGTTCCACCCCTTCGTCCTCTCCGAGACTCACTCTTGATTCCCGAGGCGGACGCGACGAAGAGTCGGACCTACTCATTCAGGAGGACCCGACCCACCGTGGTCCAATAAGCGTCGCTGGAAAGGCATGGACACCCGGTCTGAATCGCTCCTTCCCCTCTTCGCGAGGAACGAGCGATGCAGCCGTCCAGGATCCAGTACCCGCGAGCCGCAGCCGAACAACGACCTTCGCCGAACGACACTAGCCACGGAGCCTTCCGCCTCCGCACCGTCACGGGCAACCGCTTCCCGCGAACTTGCTTGCAGGGGTAAGGTAGCCAGATCAGCTCCGAGACACGTCACCGAGGGCATGTCCGTTCTCCGGTGCGTTGGGCAGGGTTAGTAAGGGAGAGGCCCAATACTTGTGCAGGGGTCGCGTGTCCGGAGCTGAGATCGTCAAGACATACGATTTATCTGGGGTGACATCCCCCGAGAACCGCCGCCTGCGCTACCTCCGGTTCGAGTTGTACGGTCTAGTGGCCTTCATGGTGCTCATTACTCTGTTGAGCATCCTCAATCACCTCCCCCAGCTAGGCCTTTGGAGCCGCACAGTTTCGGGCGCGAACGACAGCCTGATCGGGTACTTGCTCGTCCTTCCCGCCGCGGACGCGTTCGTCATTTGGCTTTGCATCCAATTCCGGCCATACCCCGCGACTCTCGAACTCGGAGGACGCGGTCTGCGTCTCGTTAGTGCGCGTGGGGGCCGACGGTCGTATTCGTGGCATGACCCCCGGTCGAATTTCTACCTGCATGACGCCCGACAGCGGACCGAACTTACAAAGTCGGACACACTATTTTTCGAGTGTTCTATCCAGGGACGGCGTGGAGTCGTCATCACGCCGCTGACGGCGGAGGCGTACGATGCTTGCCTAGATTTTGCCCAGAGGCTCGCTGCGGCCGTGATCCCGATCGAACGCAAGGCGTGGTGGGGGCTCTACGGAAACATCACCCTCGCCGGTGAGAAGATCTACAAAGTTCGTGGAGGGACGCAAGCCGCGCGCGGCCCTTTCCCGCTTCGCTAGTACCCGCCTCGCACGTCCCTGCCTTCGCGAGGGACGTGCGATGCAGAGCGTCAACCACCCACGCCAGGAGTCGACCGCGCCGAACGAGACCGCCAGCCGCCTGAGGACCGTAACCGGAAACCGCTTCCCGCGGAAGTGCTCGTGCGGGTGCGGCCATGCAATCCCCCGCGACCCCGCAATCCGTCTCGTAGTTGACTTCGGTGCGCCGCGCCCGTACCCCGCGTACCTCCGCGAGCACTCGCCCGACTTCGGGAGCTACGGCGGCCGCGCCCCCACCCGACGCGAGCAGATGGCCGCGGTCCCCGGGTTCACTCCTGCGACCGTGCTCCTGGCCGACCAGGACGAGGAGAGGGTCCGGAGCCCGCCCTTCGGGGACGACCCCGCCCACACCGAGGCCGACGCGTCGCCGAGCCCGGAGGCGGGGCGCCCCTGGGCCTCCGGCCAGCTCGTCTTCAACGCGGGCCAGTTCGAGTCCGCGCGGAGCGGGTTCGCCGACTACGCGAAGGACGGCGAGACGGCCGCGCAGCTCCGGACCCGCGTGAACCGCGTCATCCTCGAGGACCTCGAACAGAAGGTCCTCGCGCTGCGGGCGCTTCACGCGAAGCTCCGCGACCAGGACGCCGGCCAGTCGTTCGGGGACGTCGTGGCGCGGGCCCGGCCGCGCTCGGATCGGGAGTGCGCGGACTGAACCCCGAGGGGACCGGCCTGTGTTCGAGTTTCGCCTGCGCATTCTGGACGTGCGAGAGCGGGAGGGGGATCCCCCGTCCTTCCTGGGGATCATTGAGGGGTTTCCTCAGGCCATGTCGCATGCGGCTTCCGCCGCCGAGGCAGAGCGGGACCTTCTCGCATCGCTCTCGGACCTACTTACCCGGATTCAGGACCGCGAGGCGACGCGGATCGATTGGGATGACTTTCCGATAGTGCGGCTCACGTGCCTCAGTCTCCGACCGGCATGCGGGTAAAGCATGGAAGCAGGGTACACCTGCGCTATCCTTTCCAGCCCTCGAGATGCTTCAGCAATCGGCCAACCCAGCGAACTTCTCGTACTCCCACTTTCCTAGCTGGTTTTGAGAGTCGGGGGGTGCAACTCGACACTTCATGGTGGACCATCCCGGAGGTAGGGGGCTACACCAGGACCGGTCGAGCATCCGGTCGACATGACCTGCGAATGGACCGGGTTAGGACGCGGTTGCGGCAGCCGCCGCGGGGGCCGGCGCCGGTTGTGCCTTTGCACTTCGCCGATTGTAGTCGGTTAAGGCGGCCTTCACGTCCGCCTCCGTTAGTCGTTGAATGAACGGGACCACGTCATTGGAGTACTTCGTCAGGACCCCCTCAGTCGCACGCCAGCAGTAAGCCCGCGCATCTTTCAGTCCGTACTTCCAGACGATTGACTGGAATGTGTGAGCAGTGAACGGGCTCCCATGGAGAGTTGGGATTCGCTTCAGCACCTCTTTCTGGCGCAGCGGGTGCGAGATGTTGGGGTCCACCGCTTTCTCAACAATGAGTGGGCCGACCTTGTCGTCACCTTTGGTGACTCCTACAACGACGTCGGCTTCCCCGATTTTCTTCACCGACTCGAGTTTAACGTCGAAAACTGTCAGAAACCGTCGGGTGTCAATTCCTCCATCCTTAAGTTCCTTGGCGACAGTCAACACCTCGCGAACGTACTGGCGGACGGCGGGCCGCGCCTTCTCCGGTGCACCTGTCGTGCTAGTCAGATACTCTATGGGGTCGATCGGCTGCCGTGCCCCTAGTGGCAGAATCCTCCAGTTCACGTCCTGAGCAAGGTCCTCTCCGAAAGCTGCTAGCAGCAGGTCTCGATAGTTGAGAATCGAGGTTTGGGCCAGGGCCCAGAGCAACGCGGACAAACCCGCTTCGTTGTAGAAGTGGATCGCGTTGTCTCGATAAGTCGTGATGAGCTCCAGGTTCCTCCGGACAGGGGCCGGGTCGACGTCACCAGGGAAGTTCCCTTTAGCAGCCTCGTATGCATCTTGCCACGAAAGGGTCCGGTATGGTTGGTGGCGTTTCTTGTGGTAGAAGATGCTCTCGCCGTTCTTCGAGAGTATGGCTTTAAGCAAGAGTTCCCAAGCATTGACCAAAAGAACGCTGAAAGTCTCATCTCGGTAATCTCCTCGAGGGCGATTATAGACCTCGATCGCAGCAATCATGGCCGCACGGCTATTGCGCGAAAGATGCCGATACGAACCCCGGTAGTTCATTCCGGCCCGGGAACTCACCAGCGATAGATATTCCTGCCCGTTCGGGGTCGGCAGGAGCCTTCGTCTCCCGGATACTGGAGATTCCCCTCCCCAGAACCGTGGCGACCGTGGCGCCCAGACCCTCGCCAACGCTCGCATTTTGAAACTCAGGCTCGTGAGCGGAACACTATTCACATTCGGAATCGTAGGGGCTCAGGTCGGGCCATGCCGAAGGAGTCCCCTGCGCAAATTGTCTGCCCAGTCTGTCGCGCGAAGATATCTCCGGAGGAGTTTCACGCACTCCATCAAGGCTCGGCAGAGGCGTTGGAAAGCCTACGGGCGGAGTACAGGGGTGAAATCGATGCGAAGGAAGCAGATTCCACTCGAAGACTCGCGGAGCTCGAAGAGCGGCGAAAGACGGACCTGAAACAGCTCCGGGAGGAACGGGCCGAGTCGATTAGGGAATTGAAGCAGCAACACCAGGAGAGCCTCGGAGAGCTCAAGCGGATCATGGCAGAGTCCCAGCGAGAACAAGTGGAGCAGCTTTCCGAGTCTCACAGGCGCAATCTCGAGCAGTTGCAGGCGGACCTCGCAAATAGCCGAGAGAAGGAGAAACAGTGGGGTGAGGAGAGGTCCAACCTTCGAAAGGAATCGGAGGAAGTGGTCGCCCGACTCAAAGAGGAGTTCGCAGCCCGTGAGAAGGCCCTGGCCGATCGTGCGAAGGATGGGGTGGCGGAGGAGTTGGCAACGAAGGACCAGCTGATTCAGGAACTGAGAATGAGTTCAGATCACCTGCAAAGGCAGATTGAGGAGCTTCGCGCTTCCGCCCGGCGCGGTCCCTCGGACATCACGGGCGAAGCGGGAGAATACCTGCTCAAAGAAACGCTCGAAGCAGCGTTCTCAAAGGACGAGATTAGGAAGGTTTCGCGACCTGGGGTAAAGACTGCAGACGTTGTGCAACGAATCTTCCGGGCCCCCGGTGTCTTCACTCCCACAGTCATCGCGGTCGACAACAAGTCGGGAAAGAAGGTCACCGCGAAGGACCTTACCAGCGCCCGCAGCTACCGCGAGGTCCATCAGACCGATTACGTCATCATCGTGACAGACGAGATGCCTAGGGAAGCCGGCGACCGGGTGGTTGTCGACGACCAAGGGATTCTCATAGTCAAGCGGCCAGCTCTCATCTCGGTCATCGATCTCCTGCGCAGACAGATACTGAAATTGGACCAGGCGCGCGCGAGCGGTGAGAACAGAGACGCGAAGGAGACGCGGCTCTTCGAGTACATCCGAGGCGACGAGTATCAGCGCAATCTGCGCAGACTCTTGGCCCTCGACCTCAAGGAAATGGAGCTTCTTAGGACGGAGAAGCACAGCCACGAAAACATGTGGAAGCAGCGAGAGAGACTGCGGATTGAGCGTGACGAGGCCGTGACACAAGTTGAGACATCAACCAGCGCGATACTAGAACAAGAAATACACGCGTCAAGGGATATGGATCACGAGCGGGATGCATCTGCACCCCAGATCATTTCAGTGAAGAAACGAAAGGTCCGAAGCCTCGCCGAGGTCTGAGCAAGATCCCTACTGAGCGCGCTGACAGGCTCGCCCTCCCTCGAATCAGTGCAGCCTATAGCAGGACCCGCAACCTCCGCCCCCGACCGAGCGGGCCGTCGGACGGGCGAGAGCGTCCGATGGAGTTTGCAACCTTGGCCGGAGAAACCACGCTATACAGAGTGATCCATCATTTCGGCTCCCGGAGTCTTCGCCATGCACCCCGGCTGGTACCGGGATTCTTGATTTCGAACTTCAAGATTCCGCTTGCGGCTCCAAATTCAGGGTGCTGCTTTGCATAGTGCTCCCGGAATACCGCGACCGTGTAACCTTCGCTCCCTCCGAAGTCGCAGCGGGGACATTTCCACTTTCCGTCGACGACCCGCACCCATTCGACCGGGAGCGTAGCGTGGGCACGACGGTACTCATTTCCGGGGGTCATGGCCAGAATCCAGAGTGGTTCTGTAGGAAAAAGGTCGCAGCCTGACGCCCGACTCGCTGTCGTGTCGAAGAGCCGCCCATGCCCCCCTTGGAGGCCGCAATTGTTCCGCCTCCGTTGCCGTGCGTGGCTCGCGATTACGCCAGCCTCAGTTACCCCCCGTTTGGCGCAGGCTTCTGGGCACATTGCATGTGGATAATTTAATCATCTTTCATGCCGAGGTCTCGATAGTACCTGGCGAATCGTCGAAGCCTCCGAATGGGCAGGATAACTCCACGTTCGCGGTAGAGCCGTTCGACGACGTGCTTGAGGATTTTGTCCTCACCCCCTTCAGTATGGAGGTCAGTTGTCCAACAGTGGATGGGGACGAATCCCAACTCGTGGAACCGCGCATCCTGCGCTCGATCTCGGCGGGTGGCATCGGATCGGGTATGGTAGCTCGGTCCATCTACCTCTACGATGGCGCTCTGGTCCGGCAGGAGGAAGTCGACTTCCCAGCGCTCGATCACTACGCTCGGGATCACTCGAACCCCCAGCTTCTTCAGGATGGAGAAGATCATTCGCTCACTAACGTTCATCCGCCGATTTACCTGCCCCCAATTCGGCAGCGGGCGTCCGGTGGGGCGATTCATGATTTCAGGCACGTCCACGCAGACCCTAGGGCCGATCGGAATCTCTCTGTAAGAAGTAGTCCCGCTCATGCGTTTCCTCCTTCGGCGAAGGCGCGCCGATCTCCACCGCGGCGGTCATACTTTCCCCAATCGATGTGAATCTCCTGAAGCGCTTCGTGGACTCCGACATCAAGGATCGAATGTGTGCTCCGAAGGTACCCCCTAGGTGTGCTCTGGAAGAACCGGCCCAAGGGGTCTATCATCGCATAGGACCCGCGCATCAGCTCGTTGTCCTCGGGCGCCCAGATGCCCTCGAATTGGCGGTGTCGGCTGAGGAAGTCACTGAACTGCTCGACCGAGATGCTCAGATTCGAGATCTGAGCGTCGTTCTGACCAGGCACGGGTAAGACCTGGAAGATTTTCCAGATCGTCGGGTTCACACGTCGGACAAGTGGTGTCAGGTCCTCCTCCCAATTCCGGCTACAGATTACACTGTTCAGGTGGACCGGGATATCGAGACGGTGGAGCATGTCAGCCCGGTCGGCAATCAGTTGGACATGGGCACCGTACCCACGACCCAGAGCTTTCTCGACGAGGTTGCTGTTGCTCTCTCCGCTGAGCTTGACGGCACCCAGCGCGTGCTGAATCCGACGTACACGCGACTCGCAGAGGCCCGTCCCGTTGGTAACGACCATCGCGACGGGCCGCACGCCGCCCTGCAAGCGATGCCACTCCAGAACCAGATCCTCGAGGAACGGGCATAGGGTGGGTTCCCCTCCGGCGAACGTCAGCCGCAGGACCCCGGCCTCCGCCAGGAGTCGGAGCAGCCGAAGGTACCCTTCGCGGTCAAGGGTAGGCTGACTGCCCGCCTGGACACTCGCCAGGTGCCCTGATTCGGTGAAGTAGCAGAAATCGCACCGATAGTTGCACCGGTGGTCCAAGTGCAGGTCGGCGCTGAGGGGTGCTCTCGACGGAGCTTCCGCTACCTCTCCCTCGATTTTCCTCTGGAGGGGCGAGGGCATCCCCGTCCCAGAGTGTTCGTCTCGCGTCTCATTCCCCTTGCCTCCGACCTGTTCGGTCATGGTCCACACCCGCGCGGACCGGGGCGCGTACTTCGTGCGACAGGCGACTGTGAGGGCAAGCCCCCGCTCAGAGGGCTTCCTGCGACGTGGGGTTAGTCATGGCGGGGCTCACGAAGAGCCACGCCCGTCATTCTTAGTTAACTGCGTTTAGAGGACGAAACAGAATCGTGTGACCCTCTGTGAGGGTCGGTGAATTGATAGTAGGTGTAAGGCGACACGGTCCATTGCCGTGTCACCACTTCTTTGGTGCGCTCCGAAGGGCGCAAAATTTTCGTTGGTTTGCAATCGCACGCTGTACGTCCCGGTCCGCAGTTGGCTCTTTTCCCACGCGTGATGAGCCTCATCGGCGCCCCGGGAGGCACCTTCGCTCGAGCGAATCGCTTGCGCGGGAGTTCTGCCAAGTCAACCCACCCCAAGGGATGATTTGAACCTTGTGCCGCGAAGAGCGCTACTCTCGTATCGGGTGCCGCGCCCCTCGCAATCCCCCATCGGCTGCGCGCCGACTGCGGTCAGCCCATCGGCCGCGCGCGCCCCACATCAAGCCGGCGAGGTCTCCGCGCAGGGCTTATCGGGCTTAGATCGTCTGCGAGATGTGGCGAGGGCTTTTCGCGCTTTGGAGGGCCGCATCTTGATCACCGGTCCCTCGGGCTCCGGCAAGAGCACGCTCTGTCGCTACTTCCGCGAGCGGGGTGTGAACGCCGTCGATGGCGACGAGATCCGCGGGCTGGGCGGGCCCGTCGATCTACAGGGGCACCCGCTTCGCCGGATTACCAAGGATCAGTGGAGGCGAATCGAGGATTGGCGCCACTTCTGGAATGAGGCTGTTCTGAAGCGGTTCCTGGCACGGAAACCGACCGTCGTGCTATTCGGAGCCTCGGACAACATGTTCGACCTCGACCTTGCCCACCTCTTCGACCGCCGAATCTACTTGGGCGCGACGTGGCCACTAATCCGGGCGCGATTAAATGACCCGACCCGTGACAATGATTGGGGTCGGGATAGCCAGCCGGCTCAACGGGATTGGGTCAGGAGAGCCAACCGGGAATGGCCCGTCAGGGCCAAGGCGAGCGGGTTCGAGTTCATCGACGCGGAGTTGTCCCCCGCGCGGATCTTCCGGCAGGTTTGCGACACTGGGAGCGAGACCGTAGGGACAGAGCGCCCGCCGGCTCCTCGAGGTCAGTCAACGACGCCACGCCGACGAGGCGGCCCTCACGTTTCGAGTCGAAAATAGAGTCATAACAATAGCCCGAAAAGAGACCCATTTCTAGGGGTTTAGACGAATTGAGGCCCCCCGCCCCTATCTAGTGAGGAGCCGACGTTGACGGAATCTGGAAAGGGTGCCGAACGAGGTCGAGGTCAGGTGGCGAAGGAGCCGAGGGCCAAGCGGACCGATTACGTCCGAATCGCGAGATACGAGACGTCCTCGCTTTGGATGCTACCAGACCCCGCCGTCACTGAGCCGAGGGTCGTGTCGTTTCGCTGCCCTACTTGCCCGGACCCGGACAACTCCAGACTGCTTCACATCAATATTCCCACCGAGCCGAGGTACCCACATCGGGGGAATGCGCGACGCAAGGTGAAGCCCCCGCATCGAACGCTCCTACATGTGACTCGGGCTCAGATCGAACAGATCCTAGCCGACTTTGGGAAAGAGGAGAACGCCTCGACTTTCCGAGCGATCTTCCACCACAAGGACGACTCGAGCCAACAATGAAGCTGCCGGCGCCTTGAGCGGTTCGCCCAGGTCCGCCCGAGTCGCCCTGCCCTACCGCGCGCTGTGATTGCAGTCCCTGTCAACGGTCACGCGCGGGTTTGATGGGCTGCCGCAAGTCTGGCCGCCGAGGTTTTTTAGCCCTGAGGCTGCCCGGGTTTACGCATGCCGCGGTTCGATGTGGGGGAGCAGAATCGACAGTGTTCTGAAACATGGAAGGGCGTGGGCAGAACTTTCTTGGTTCTGGGACTGATCCTCGCTGCGTTCCAGACGTCCCTCATTGTCGGCCCGTTGATCCTGCTGCACCACCGTGACCTCTTGACAACCAATTTCGGCATCACTCTGTGGGGGCCCGGTGCATTTGCGGCGTTTTGCTTGTGGACGTTTGCGATCCGTACTGGGCCTGGTCCATCTGAAGTAGCGATTACTCCCGACGAGATTTCTCTGAACTGGGCATCTGGCAGGACGCGGAGGATTCACTGGGGCGACCACAATCCACACTTGAACCTCCTCGATGCGTCCCAGACAGAATCGGGGCGTCAGTTAATGAAACCTGACGGGTGGTACATGCTACTGGTCCCTTGGTCACCGCTCGCGTTTGCACTCAGCCGCGAGGCCTTCGACGAAATAATTCGAGTCGCCCGCCAACGTGGGCTCGATATCACTCGCGTGCCTTCTAACCCCCAATTCAGCATGTTCTTCGGTGAGAAAGTGCTGATTCGCCGACCACGAATGGCCGCAGCTAGCCAATAGTCGATCACTTACCCACAGCGGGTGCCCCCATAGCTGGGTAGCGAAGGACCTCGTTGCGCGGGCCCAAGTCACACGGGACTCATTCAATTCTGACGGAGTCACCGAAACCGACTTTTTGTAAAAGTCGAATCGTGCAAGTGTGCCTCAGATGCCTGACCCGAAATTTGCTTTCACTCCAGGCCAGAGATTCGGTTCATGCAGCTGGGATGAGGTTTTCGACCGAATTAGCAACCGATCCCGGAGAAGTGATGAAGGTATCCGAGGAATGGACCCGGCAAATTCCCACCCTTATACCCGAGTTAGGTGCTGAGCGTTCCGCGAGACAGGCCACGCGGATTCTCCCGGGCCCTGCGGAGGCAAGCGTCCGAAATCGATAGGGCCAACGGATTTCAGAGTCGAACTCCGTTGCTTCCCAAGCTCGACGCAGTCCAAACTAGGCACCGTGAAAAGCAGATCCGCGCCCGGCTCCCGCTTGTGCGCGGGCTCGATGGAGGTACGGGCAGGAAATCCGGCTTGGGTCCATCAACCGACAAAAGGTGATACTTGGGTTCGCCCTCTGGGATGGACAGAGGCTGAGGTACCCGTGAGAGGCTCGACTTGGGTCGCAGCGGCCGCCCTGGGTGCTGGTATAGGAGTGGCGGCGACGCTCGTACTCGCCAGTGGCCTGGTAACCCCCGGACAGGCTGGAGCGCAGTGGACCAGTCGGAGCGTCCAGCTCCCCCTTTCGAGTCCTGGAGGTGAGCCCCGCTATTGCTACTTTGTGAACTCAACCGCGCACTCGGACCGATTCTGCTTGGCCCTCATCCCCGGCCCGGCGGGGTACATTCTCAATGGAACGTTCGATCACGGCACCACGACCATCAACTCGACCATTCAGATGGCGGAGGGTCCCCCCTGCGTGTCGAATTGCCGAGCGAGCGCAACCTGGACTTCTGTGGATGGTACCGGTCAGATATTGTGGGATTTCACTTCGAGCGTGACGCTTTCTGCTCTCGATTGAGGGCGAACGGTCCGAACCGCACCCCGTGCGCGCCTCGCGGTCGATTCGCGCCCCGCGCGCTGACTGCGGTCACCATCATCGGCCGCGCGCGCCCCACATCAAGCCTGCGGGGCTCGGCCTCAGTCCTCGTGCGCCCCGTTCAGTACGTGGCCTGCCCGGCAGGTTCATCACTCTCGGAGCGGTCCGCTCGACGTGCGGCGCGAAACGCGTGGGGTCACGGGTCGGATTCTTATCACCGGTCCGTCCGGATCAGGGAAGAGCACCCTCGCCCACTACTTCCGCGCACGAGGGGTGAACGCTGTCGATGGAGACGAGATCCGCGGCCTGGGTGGCCCCGTGGACCTGCAAGGGCGCCCTCTCCGCCACATTACCAAAGAACAGTGGCGGGACATCGATGGATGGCGGCACTTCTGGAATCAGGCTGCTCTGAAGCGGTTGCTGGCGCGGGAGCCAAACGTCGTTCTCTTCGGTGCCTCCGATAACATGTTCGACCTGGATCTCGGCCACCTCTTCGACCGGCGGTTCTACCTGCAGTCGACCTGGTCGGTCATTCGGGCACGCCTGAATAGCCCGACGCGCGACAACGATTGGGGTAGGGATAGCCAGCCGGCTCAACGGGATTGGGTCAGGAGAGCCCCCCGCGAATGGCCCGTCAGGGCCAAGGCGTGCGGGTTCGAGTTCATCGACGCGGAGTTGCCCCCCGCGCGCATCTTTCGGCAGGTCTGTGGCACCGGGCCCGCAGTCAGTCAGGTTTGAGGCCCGGGCATGCGGGTCGAACTCAGCGCCTCCATCCCCCCGACCGTGCCCATTTCGGGGCCATCTCGTCAAATGCGCGGCCTGTCAGCACAACCCAACGGGCGTGCCCACACACGCCGGTTTTCTCGCGCTGCGGCTGGAATCCAAACCGTTGGTTCAAGTAGGGCGACGCAGTCTGGACGCTGATGACCCACGGAGCGGCCTTCCCTATTGGGGCAGGTTTGCGCTGCGGGCGGTCCCGCGCGGACACCGGGTCCCGCGCTATCGACCGACATCGCGTCCTACGGAAGTGGGGGTATGGACCCGGAAAGTCAAGCTAAGAGAATAGACTCTCGAGTGGATTTCGAACTGGTGGCTACCAGCCGACCCCGTCGCCTGACTGGCGCCCCGTTTAGACTGGTTCCACGCCGTCGCCTCTTGATCCGTGCCATTCCCGTCTTGATTAGTGTGCTATCGGTCGCAATCTTACTCGTGCCCACGTATCTAGACCCGACGTCCAGTTCCGGTGGCCCCCCCGCCCTCGCACCGGCGACGTCGGGTTCCGGGAGTCCCTCGATGACCTATCCATACCTTGCTCCGCCCGCCGGGTTCAATCGACCCCAGCCTCTGAGCACTTCTCCGGACGCCCAATCGCTCCCTCAGTTGGTGAGTTTCAGTGGGCAGAATTCCAGCGGGGAGGGCTTGGCATTCATTGAAACCGATTATCTCGGCAACTCATATCTAGCATTCCAGTCAGGCTTCTATTCGCCGGCGGTGGCGAACACTTCCGCGTTCCATGCGCCCGGTTGCTCGTTTTCGTGTGCCAACCCACTTCCGATTACCTGGGGCGGCGCCACTCTGATTGCCTCGTTCGGGACGGTCAAGATCACAAGCGACGCCGCAGCCGCGAGCGGGACGATGATCGCTGTCGGAGTGTCGACTCTTTCGGGCTCGACCGCACAGACCGATGTTTATGCTTCGTATTCACTGGGCGCGAACAACACCTGGGTGAGCGTCACAGGTTCGACTCCTTTGTCCGGCGGGGGGGTGGGTCTAACAATCTCACCATGTGGAATTCTAGTAACCACTCTCACCTCGGCACACCTGGTGGTCACAACATTTCCCTTCAACTGCCATTCATTTCCGTCGGCCAACCCGTCCTCCGGCGAGGAGGAGGGGGTCCTTCCACCGTCGGGAGGCCCTTCCGTCACCAGCGTCCTTCCCAATTATGGAGGTCCAGGAACCTTGGTCACGATCGACGGTCTGGGCTTTACCGATTCGAGCTTGAACGTCTATTTCGAGTATGGCTCTACCAAGTGGAACGGGGAATCCGTCAAGTACCTCGGGGCTACCCAGATAGTTGCGTACTCGCCGAGTGGTCCGCCCACGGGGACAGCTATTGATGTCGTCATATCCGATTCTTCCGGAACGAGCTCCAAGGGCCCGTCGGACGAGTACTTCTATCCAGCCTATCCCGCACCCACCGTAACCGGGATCGTGCCCACCACCGGCCCTATCGGAACGGTTGTCAATATCACCGGGACAAACTTTCTCAACGAATCCCAGGTAGTCTTCGGCAGTTTGGCAGCGTCCTCCGTAGCCTTTGTAACCGCGGATTCGCTCCAGGCTGTTGCCCCTTATCAATCGCCCTCTTCGTACGTGAACGTCCGCGTGATTACTCTTGGTGGAGAGAGCGCTACTTCGAGTGCCGACCGATACACTTACACTAGCGGGACGAGGCCCGGGATAACGTCGATCTGGCCCACCTGGGGGGCGGCCGGTACAAGAGTTCAAATCAACGGTTCGAACTTCATCTCGACCGCGACTGTTACATTCGGAGGATTGGCATCGACCGGAGTCACGTTTGTTTCCCCTACCGAGCTCACGGCCGTCTCGCCTTCGGGAACTGGCACCGTGAACGTGCTCGTGAACTCAACCGGCCTCCAGAGCGGGCCGATTCTTTCGGACCTCTTCTCGTATCCTGCGCCCCTTCCGGGGAACTTTGTCAGGACGACCACGAATCTTGCCGAGGCCGTGTCTGCGGACCCGGTGTGGACGACAAGCGCCGGTGGCCCCAACGGAACATTGGGAGTCTTTGCCACAAGTTCTTCGTCAAGCAAGTTTGTCGTGTACATCAGTTCAAACGAATGGACGAGCCACACGACCACCACCCTGGCGCCGGTAAACCTGACTTCGGGCTCCCCATATTTTACCTCATTAGGGCAAACCGAGTTACAGACCCCAGGAGGTACACCAGGATTGGTCACTGCCGTTGCGGAGGGCGCTTACTTCATCGGGTTTGTTACGGATCAGGAGCAGAATCGCACCGTCCTTCGCTCGGTTGGGTCGTCCAACGCCGGATCGACCTGGGGTCCGAGTTACATCACTGGCGCGTCCATGGGCTCATTCGTCACTGTCGAGGCGTCCGCCAGTCCGGCCGGTTATGTCTATGTCGCCGCGGCGGATACCGGCGCGGGGTCCACCGAGTTGGAGCAGATTGTGTTCTCCGTCACCGGCAGAATGCTGTCGCCACCTGAACCTTTCCCAGCAACCACCAACTTGAGTGGACCGTCCCCTTCCTCGGTCTCGGTCACAGTCGATCCCCTGGAACGACCGCTTTTTGCATGGGGTGCCCAGAATTATTCGACGAACGGGTCCGGGGTCTACCTTTCGGGAAATTACCCCTCCCCCCTGGGTGCTCTGATCAATCTGAAACAAGCATTCGACGCCTCGACTACCACCGATTTCCAACCGGTGTCAACATCCAAGATAACGGCTTACAGGAATCAAATCGACGCAAACTTGTCCACCGCATGGAGCGACCTGAACGGAAGTCTGGTGTGCGCGGCTGAACGAGTCCTGACTACGAGCGTTTACCCACGGCTCAGCACTCTGAGCGTGCATCCGGTCTACCAGATCCAACAGGGGTGCAGCTCTGTGATTGGTTCGGGGGTTTCGTACGTCGCTCCCTTCGATGGGGCACTGAACGCGAACACGACCTTTTCCGTCATGGGGGAGGCGCTGCTGGAAGCCTTCGGATTCGGGGTCTTCCCTAATCCGCCTTGGCTCGGTTCGCCCATGTCCGGTCTGTTCGCAGTGACTGCGCTCTCCGGCGGAGTGAATGTCCCGATCGGGACGTCGGGTGGGGCGACGAGTTTGAAGTACCCTGGTGATTGGTTAACCGTTACTCCTCAGCCAGTCAATCCGAACTCCGTCTTCCTCAATGACACGGCCTCTTTCAAATCAAGCTACTCGACCGATCTCTTGCAGCCCTGTGTGCTGCCCGGGCATCCTGTCGGGCAGTCAACCCGTTTCCGGGGGACGGACAACTACACCTATATCGCCCTGTATGGGGAGGTCGCATCCTGGAACTCGAACTCGACCCATGCCTACTACACTTCCTCATCGCCCGGAAGTTTCTATTTGACCAATCTAACCCCCAGCCAGTACTCAACGGGTACGTGGTCCTTCTGGATCACGGCGTATTATTCGCAAACCGACGTGGTCTACGCGTGCAGCCAGTCGACGCCGCTTTCGAAGACGAGCGCGACGGTGAACAATGGTCCTTCCGCAGTAACTCTGCAGGCCAATGGAACCTACGCCACGGCCCTGGGCAGCGATCCAGCGTCCCCGATTATTCACTTGAGCCAGGCGGGAAGCAACTACGTTTTGAATGCCTCGTGGAACAACACGATGTATGCGAACGGAACTGCCCAATACGTCGACACGGGATTCGGGGGAGGAATCACGGGCTTCCCAGGTTACCTCCAGAAGAACCCTGCGTTGGACGAGGCAATCAGTAACACTACCACGCGAGATGGTAACTACGAACTCTTCGTCAACCTCACGAGCGAGAAAGGGGGCCGTAATGCGACCTGGACCCCGATCCTCAACACTGGTCAACAATCGAGCATAGCAAGTCCGGTTACGGTCGAGGCCACGTGCAGTTTTACGATTTCGGCCACTCCTCAAATTTCATTGACCGTACCGACGGTGTTTGCCACCAATGTCACCGCGACGGACGCGACGTTGAAGTGGTTCGCAAACGGAAACGGGACGGGGTGGGTACGATTGCATGAGGCGTATGGCCCCCCCTACCAGCAAACAGGCTGGGAGAAGTACAACTCAACCCAAGGCGCGTACGAGTACCAGGTCGAGCTCCATGGGCTCACGCCCTGGGGACTCTATTACGTTGAGTTCGGTGTCTCGGTCGTGGATGGTAGTTCAACTTGCGCGATGTATGACGGAACTTCCTCGGGCAGCTTTTCCACCGCTAATGTACCTCAATTGGCGCAAACTACGAGCCCATACGACTCGATCACTAAGGAAGGAGGGGGGGTCCAAGTCTACTTCAATCTCCCACAAAACATCATCCAACATGGGAGCGGGTTCTCACTCTTTGTCCAGTACTACAACGTCAGCCTTCCAAACAACATGACGAACTTACCACTGAGCTCTGGAGAGTTTTCCCAAGCAGGACCGGGAATCTCGTTCAATCTTTCCGCGCTCGTCCCGAATACGACCTACGCCGTGCTCCTCGATTTCAACTACACCTACTCTAGCCATTCCTATACCGCTCGGAACTCTACATTCCAATTCTACTATCTGCGCGACACTTCGGGGGATGGTCTCAGCGATGCCGAAAAGGTCCAAGGTTGGGAGGTGAGTTGGCAGGCTTTGAATGGAACCTACATTAATCGAATCGACACTGCCGATCCGTCTACGTACGCGACCAATGGGCTTGTGAGCGACTATCTCGAAAAGGAGTATGGACTCAACCCACGCACTCTTGACACATCCACTAGCCACATGCTTGATACCTACAACCTGACCTTCGATCTAGGTCCCAGCGGAGTCTTGCCGAATTCCTCGTTATTCCACTATTTCCTTGAGAATTCGACCTACAATTTCAACTCGTCCTCAAGCTGCCAAGTGTACACGCCACCCGGATCGAGCTGTCTGGCACCGCACCGCGGCTACTTGCTGGAGTCCAACATTACCGCAACAGGTCGACTCAACCCCGGAGACTCAACACCTTGGGCTTCGACAGTGCGTTGGAACAGTACGGGTAAAGGCAGCGCGTTGTCTGAGTTTGAGACCCTCATGCAAAGTGAGGGTGTCTCTTGGCTCCGGGCGACTACCGGCTTCTACGGGTCTGACAGAACTATCACTGTGTGGGGCAAGTTGTCCTGGGGCGCCGATCCGCTTGCTCAGAGCACTAGCAAGGATGGAGTGGTTGACGGTGCCTCGACTGATCCACTTGGCACTCCCTTCGTGACCCTTAATTTGACGGGCTGGAACGTATCGACTGGTCTAGCCAGCGGGGACGGAGTTGCTCCCTACCTTTATGCTTACTCCGGAAGCGGGTCCGGAAAGACCGTGGATTACTCTGCCTGGGGGCCAAACGTCACCTCCAGTTCTACTGCAACAGCGCCGGGGGCCTTTGTCGTAACCGTTCCTGTTGTCCCAACAGATCAGTATGTATCACTCAACATTTCGATCGCCGTGAATCATAGTGCGAGCGGGGGACCGTTCAACCACCCAGTTTCCACGGGCATATACTTGCTGGATCTTACGGGCAATCAATCGAATCAGCGAAAGACATTCTCTAACTCAAGCGGAAATCTCCAGTTCAATTACACAATTGTCGGAAACCCTGGAAAGGCTAACACGTACCTCTGGATTCCCGCGAATAATACAACCCTCTCAAACGCCCCGTGGGGGCTAAAGCGGTACACCGCAGAGCAGGATTTTGACCTATTAGTCGTGAATAACACTGGTACTCAATTCAAGACAAGTGGCGTTCCGGGCGCTGAGACGGGCTGGAGCTACAATGTCACTCTCAAGCCAGGTTTGAACAACATTCTCGTACCTCGCGAGGCGTTCCTTGGTTCCCCTCTCGGACAGACTCTCCTGAACGGCTCGGCAGTCAGTCCCAAGACGCTTACGTCGGGAACGACCTTCACAAGTTCATACTGGTTCTGGAGAGTCGATCAGGCCATGACAAGTAACACTTCTGCCAATTTCATTCATGTCTACTCCTCGACCTCTCAGAGCGCAAATGGTTCCACCTCTTCTTTGTTCGCCGGCCTTTCTACAAACCCGTCACTTGAGTCTAGCTACAAGTCCTTACAGGTCCAATCCGTCATCTGGATAAATATCAGTTCGGGGAATTCAGGCAACTTCTCGAACGGGGCCTCGGAATTGAAAAATTTGATTGGTGGCCTGATTCAGAATCTCTCGGGTAACCTCACCGGAAACCTAGTTCCCATGACCTATGAGCTCGCGCCCTTGGGACTATCCCCAAACGTGCTGGTGGCGCTGGCGAATGCAACGTTGCCGAATGGAGGTCAGTACGGCCCTCCGCTATTCACCGTTCAATCGCATGGCGGCGGGGAACCGTGGTGGGACGTAGGGGCCCTGATCCAAAATGCGATAAGCGGGGTAGTCAGTGTGGGCGGAAGACTGGTATCGGCAGTTTGGAGCGTTACCTCGGCTGCAGCCGCTTACGTCGCAAACGCAGCCGTAAACTTTGCGAATAAACTTGGAATCACTGCGTTAGTCGACCAGGTTGGAAGCGCACTTAAGGCGCTGGGGCAAGCCATGTGGTATGCATTGCGTGCTTTCCTCAACTTTCTCGTCTCAATCCTCGACCAGATTCTTTCACCACTGGCAAGTGTCATTGAATCGACTATTGGAGGGTACCTCTCGGCTGTCAACTCAACCCTGAACGCGATATACGTTGATGAGGGCGGCCACTTGCCATCCACATCGAGTGATGTAACGTCGTTCTGGCAGTCGCTTAGTGGGAACGTGTTCCTAACCGCATTGATTCTCGGAACCGTAGTAACGGCCTGCTTGACAATTACTGAGCCATTCGACGTCGGCCCCGAGTTCCTAATTTCTGTCGTTGCGGGTCTCCTCGCAATCGGCCTGCTAGGCTTGGGGGCACTCCCTCAGATTTCTGCTCTGACTACCTCAGCAATTCAGACCCTTGAGACATTCATCACTTCAATTCCCGGGGTCGGATCTTACCTGAAGCAACCCGTTGTATATTCTACTCTCTCCGCGGCAGTAGCGGGAACTTCTGCCGCAGCGCTCTATCCGGCCTGGGAGGTGATGAAGTCAGTTTCAAACAATTACCCGATTATCGGGATAACTTTGTTCGCTGTAGCACTGCTTGCGTTCTTGTTTGACGTGTGGGGAGAGTTCAATGAGTCCCCGTTGCTTCTGATCCTTGCGCTAGGGTTTAGTGCCATCACCGCGGAGGTCGCTCTAAAAAGCCTAAAGGGATCCGGGGCGACACTCGCAGGGTACCTTGAAGACGTTGGGGTAGCCGGGGGGATTTCTGCGGTCATAGATCTTACCAAAATTATCCTCTATGTCTAGCGCGCGAGAGACCTACCCGTCTAAGTCGGTCTACGACCTATCGCAGTTTGCCGAGGCCAACTTTCAGCGGCATCGCAGGCCCCGGCTCATAATGGTCGCCGTTGCATCCTTGTCAGCCCTTGGAATGGCCACATTCTTGTTGTATGCGATTTACGCCGCGCCTTCGTTTGAGAAAATTGCGGCAGTCGTCATTGGCGTGACTGGGATATTTGTGAGTTACATGCTTCTCAGCCTTATGGCATTACCAATCAAATACTGGGGAAAACCGCCGGACCGCGTTGTCATTTCAGATCTCGGGATTGAATTCGCCACTGGAGCGGAGGTACCTCGAGCCGTGCTGTGGAGTGATGTCGGGGTCCGAGTTAATTTGTTAATTCGGGCGCCGGGCTCCGGCGTGCCCGATTCTGCGCGAGTGAGAGTGACTGTCGTTAAGGAGGAAGAGACTGGGCGGATCTGGCGAAGGTTGATTCCCATAACGTACGTTCCGGAGAAGGCGGCTCTGGAAATCTTGGGCTTCGCGCGTGGTGCTGGGTGTCGAATAGAGGAGAACGAGTCGAAACATGTGATGTCCTTAGTTCCACATACTCCGTGTCAAGTGTATTCGATATTTGGTACTCCTCGGTTCACCACCGCCCGGTCAAGTGGCTAGGTGTGTAGTTACAGGAGATGTGGCCCCGGGAATTGAGAACACATATGGCCCCGGCTTTCACCCGTTGACCCTACCCTTGTTCATGAGCTTTGGGTCAAGGTCGATCTCCGCGGGAGTCTTCCATCCGACTCCGCCGTGGAGGCGCCGACGATTGTAGCGCGCCCGGTATTCGTAGAGTTCGCGGCGGAAGTGCGCGAGCGATCGGAAGCGAACCCGGCCCACCAGTTCCCGGGTCAGAGTCCCCTGGAACCGCTCGAGCTTGCCCCGACCTCGCAGATGGTAGGGTCGCCCATAGATTACGCGGATGCCGTGCGTCGCACGGTACGCTCGGGACTCCTTTGAGATGAAGCAACTCCCGTTGTCGACGTAAATCGCCTTCGGAGAACACCCTCCCTTGAGCGCCCACGAGAGGTTGTTGGTGGCCTCCCGAGCTCTCTCCCGAAGGTAGGCGCGGGCCATCACGAGGTAGCGGGACCGATCATCGAGGATGGTGTGGACGTAGACATGTCCACGAACCCCGGCGATGCGGAACGTGTCGACATCTGCCTGCCAAAGGGAGTCCACCTGGCGACTCGGGAATCGCTTGAACGGGAGCGGCCCCCGAACGACACGGACCATGAACCCGTGACGCTTCAGGATCCGATGGACGGTCCGCCAACTCACCTCGACCCCCCGACGGGCGAGGAGGGCGTGGATCCGCATCGCGCCCCACGAAGGGTGTTTCCGCCTCAGCTGAAGGATTCGATGAACGAGGTTCCCGTGGACCCGGTTCGGGCTGTGGTGGGGTCTTCGGGACTCGTAGCGCAACCCCTCGACTCCTTCCTCCCGATAGTTTCGGCACCAACGACGTAGGGTGGCCTCGGAGATCCCGAAGATCCGGCAGACCTCCGCGATCCGGGTCCCACGTTCGAGATGCTGGCGAACGACCTGCAGTCGGAGGCGGACATCTTCCTTGACAAAGCTGACCCCTTCCCGGGGCCGGTCATATGTCCTGTCAGTTCAACCGGTCAGATGTCCGGTCAGTGGACACTCATCGATGGATCGGGCCACATCCCAGCCAACCTAGGGTTGGAAAGGAAGACTTCTTGTGCGCGTCTGAGCAGAATTTTTTGGTGAGAATCAGTCCTGACCAAGTCCGGCAAGGGCACACGGCCTGGTCTCTCGAGGTGGACAGTTCCAGATGATTGGGGAGTCAGGCTACAGCTTTATTGGGGGAGTGCACTTGAGGTGCATGGCCAACCGGACCTTACTCAGAGGATCGAGTCGTCTTGAGGCTCGGCTTTCTTCTGCGTCTAGGTTGGTCCGAATCATCCGACTGCGAAGAGTCAGCGCGCTCAGGGGCGCGCGGCCGCGACTGTCCCAGCCCGCGGGCGCAGCGGGACGGCAGCGAGAGTCCTGAACCTGCGCACCTCGAGCTCAGTTTGCCGATCCCGTTCGCCCTTTTTATCGACCCTTGCCCGCTGACTTTTTCTGCCTAAGGGCATCCAGCGCGGGATGCCCCCTTTCCGTCAATTGGTAGGTGAGCCGCTTCATTTCGACCCGGGCTGGAGGTGGATCTACACACGAGGCTATACCCTGGGAGCACCTTCAATCTACTCTCGGCGGTGGATGTTGGATAGGGCAAGACGGGCCGAGGCCAGTCAGCCTGACAGTCATTCCCAGTCTCCCGCCCTTTTTCCGAGCCGTATTCCGCCCAAGTCTCGCAATGTCGGACGGCAGGGTAGCGTGCAACGAATCACGACCTGGGAGTCGGTTCCGCCGGATGGAGTCACACTCCGAAACGGTGTTTACCGAAAATCCCGTTTGCAGTTACTCACCGAAGAGCGGTACCGGTTCATGGGCGGTAAGAACGGCGGTTGCATTGTCGAGGTCATGGCTTTTCGCAAGCCTGTCGCTTTCCCGGCTAGGGTTGGGTTTTTGCTCCTCCCGCGGTGGTCCGAACGCTCCATCCAAGAAGAGTCCGCGCTGATTGCGGAGATCGACCGCGATTATCTGCGCGGGGCTTGACACCAGCCAGTACGGACCGCCTTCGCCGCTTGCTTATGACTCGCGCTGCTTGCGGTCACGCTCATCGGCCGCGCGCGCCCCACATCAAGGCCGCGACGGCCCGTGGCCGCCGTCCCCTCGCTTCGCTCGGCGACCATGATGGGGGCCCGGTCGCCCTCGGGCCTCGCATCGGCCCTCAGGCGACCTGCGCGCTCGCTTCGCGCCGATGACCGCAATCAGCGCGCCGCAAAGCGCCCGCGAGGGCGCGAACCCGTTCCCGCCGACCACCAATGCCCACGTCCGGGTCCCGGGCAGCGCCCGCACCTACGAGGTGCGTGACGTCCTCCGCGGGTTGGGGCTCCGTTGGGACCCCGTCACCCACTCGTGGCACGGGACCCTTCCGGCGGACCAGGGCACCCGCCTTGCCCGCGAGCTGGGCCTGCGTCCCCAGATCGTGCCCACGATCGAGGC
>Ga0187855_10000579_pt1 | contig 31516 bp, 24 predicted proteins | sample June2016WEW_8_10_2_FD_132969 | JGI IMG/M metagenome (GOLD analysis project Ga0187855, IMG submission 132969) | Peatland microbial communities from SPRUCE experiment site at the Marcell Experimental Forest, Minnesota, USA - June2016WEW_8_10 | ecosystem: Environmental > Terrestrial > Soil >...
GTTTTACCACCCATTCCAGGTATTCCATATCCTTCGTATCTGTTGAGTGATCGAGTTTCACCCGCCGCAAATCAACCCCTTCTTCTTTGAGAATCTCGATTTGCTGCCTGCCGATCTGGTCTGGTGAGTATGAATGCAGCATTATCGGTACGCCGGTTAACAACTGTGCTCTCGCCACCCCACGCAATAACAATGCGCCGTTAGGGGTGACTCCCCCAAAATCTGCTGCCGATTTTAAAATACCGGCTTTAATACTGGTACCTTCGATGCCTTCCCGCACTTCACGGGCAAAAATTCGGGCATATTGGTCTGCAGTAAAGTTCCCCAAATATGGCGGCAATTCACCATACCAGCCGCTGCAGCAGATAATATTTACCCCGCTTAACTGCGATACTTCCGCCAGTATTTTTACCGACCTGCCCAGGTCAAACGTGTCGGCGTCCACTATTGTGTTGATTCCGGCTTGCCTGGCCGCGGTCAGTCCCATGATAATACGCTCTTTATAATTTTTTCCTAATAATTCCGGATATACTTGCGGGATACCGCCGGCAGCCCCCAGTATATGGTCGTGCATGAGCGCCAGGCCGATTTTGGAAGTATCCAGCGGCCCGAGTACAGTATTAACAGTTTTCAAGTCTGCCTCCTGTTATATCATTCCACCCAGGTTATATTACCCGTAATTATATATCATAAATCATGGGCGTTGATAATAATTTTACAGAACACTAAAAATATTACTAATCCTTATTGACACTAAATTAATGCTATGATAAAGTATCGTCAATTATCTACGCAAAATAATCAAAACAAATATAGACGGAGGTCGAAAATGAAAAATAAGGTTGCCTGGTTGGTTTTCAGTTTATTTATTGTAAGCGCTATGCTCCTCGCTTCATGCGGCTCTTCGGGTAATTCGTCCACCACCTCATCAGGTAGTTCATCCACCACATCCGCGACAACAGCCCCGGATGCATCAACCCTTACTGTCACTTACGGCAGTGTCACGCGGACCTATTCAATGGCAGATATGCAAACTTTTGTAGCCCAGATGGGTTATGGCGGGTCTCGTAACCAGGACGGCTCGATTAATACAACACCATATTATTTCTACCAGGGGGTTGCCCTTGCAGATATCATCAAAGGGCCCAAAAACTCTCCCGGAGTTGAGCCGGACGGCCTAACCGCCGGGCAAAGTGTTCAGATTACCGGCGCTGACGGTTATTCCGTTACCTTTACTTATGACCAGGTCATGAATGGCAACTTCCCCACCTATAGTCTAAGTGGCAGTCCAACGACTCCGGCCGCGACTACTGCTACTGTACCGATGATTGCTCTACTTTATTGGATTAATGGCAATGACCTCGATGCTGCAACCGGTCCTTTTGAAATGGGTATCATCTACGGGCAGACACTTCTGACCGACGCTAATTATTGGGTCAAGATGGTTTACAAAATTGATGTCATCCCGGCATCCTAGCAATCCGTTTTCATACCGGTTATTAATAGGAGGCAGAATGTGACGAGAAATGGTTCATGGTTTTTCCTGAGTTGCTTGGCAGTATGCGCTGTATTGTTTGCCTCGTGCGGTTCTGCGAACAGCACTTCCGGCACAACCACAAATGCCACATCCGGTTCTACCACAACTACCGGTGCCAACGGAGTTGTACTCACCGTAACTTACGGCAGTGTCGTGCAAACACTTACCATTAATCAGGTTGAGGCCCTTACTCCGATGCAGGATATGGGCGGTCAGAAAAGTACCAACGGCACCGTCGCTATTTACCAGGGTGCCAAATTGACCGATGTCATTAAAGGGACAGGGTCATTCCCTGGAGTTGAGCCGGGCGGTCTTGTCGCAGGACAAAGCGTGACCGTTACCGGCGCCGGCGGGAAATCTGTTACCTTTACTTATGACCAGATAACTAACGGCGGTTTCACCACTTACGATGCCAGCGGCAACGTGACCACTCCTGCCGCGAGCCTTGCCAGTACGCCTGTAATTGGTATTGCCTATATGGTCAGCGGCAATATGCTGTCCAACGGCTCCCCCGGCCCGCTCGAATTGGGTATCCTTTTCGGGCAGCCGCTGTTCACTGATTCTTCTTATTGGATACCCTCCGTATATCAGATTACTGTTACGGGACCATAAAATTACCTGTTAGCCGCGGTCTATTCGGTCTGTAAAAAAAGATACCCGGCATTAAAAATACAGAATGCCGGGTATCTTTTTAATTTGGTTGGGTTATTTCTTCAGCATTTTGATATCTATCTGGACGCGTTTCAAATTGGTATATTCATACAGACCCACCTGTGAGTGCTCTTTGCCGATGCCGCTTTCTTTGTAACCGCCCCACGGCAAATCCAGATCCCGGCCGTGCACGTTACCTACGGTGACCGTTCCCGCCTGCAATTCATTTACAAACCGCATGCCTCTGGCCGCATCTGTCGTCCAGACGTAGGCCGCCAATCCAAAAGTGGTATCGTTCGCTTTTTGTATCACTTCCTCATCGGAATGGAACGGCTCCATGAAAACTGCCACGGGACCGAAGATTTCTTCCCGGGCAACTTTCATGTTTTGTATCACGCCAGTGATAATCGTCGGCATTATCCAGTATCCTTTGTCAAAAGGCGGGGTTGTCAGCCTTTTCCCTCCGAAAATCACCTTGGCCCCTTCGTCCACGGCCGACTTTATATAACTTTCGACTGTATCCCGGTGTGCCTTGCTTACAACCGGCCCGATCATCGTCTTCCAGTCCGCCGGGTCGCCGACCGTCATTTTCTTCGCCGCTTCGATAAATTTTTCCAAGAATTTATCATATATTTTTTCGTGCACGAAAAACCTGCCGGGAGATGCGCAAACCTGGCCGCTGTTTCGGAACTGGGCCGGCGCCATTTCTGCCGCCGCGGTCTCGATATTGGCGTCGTCCAGGATAATCACCGGATTTTTGCCGCCCAATTCCAGCTGGCAGCGTTTCAGTGTGGGGCTGCCCAGCGCCATGATTTCTTTGCCCACTTCGCAACTGCCGGTAAAAGCCACCATATCTACCCCGCGGTGTGAAGCCAAAGCGCCGCCTACTGAACCTCCCGGGCCGGTAATCACGTTCACTGTTCCGGGCGGCAATCCAATCGTGTCCATAATCTCTGCCAGTTTTAAAGCTGTCAATGCGTCGATACTCGGCGGTTTTATCACGCACGTATTGCCCACGACCAAAGCCGGCGCCAGTTTCTCCACAATCATCAGTAACGGGTAATTCCACGGCGTGATTATCGCTACCACCCCTACCGGTTCCCGCTGCAGATAATCCAGCTCGTCCGGACTGTTCGGCACGGTCTGCCCCATCAGTTGACGGGCGCTGTAGGCTGCCCACTCAAACCATTCCGGCAGGTCAGCCGCGATAAAATCCGCCCGTTTGGCCGGAGTACCGTGCTCCGTTACGTCTAGTACGGCTAATTCGTCGTGGTGTTCTTTCAGCGCCGCCGCCAGTTTTAGACAAAACTGAGAACGTTCCAGTTGGGATTTTTTCGACCATACAGGGAACGCGTTTCGCGCCGCTTCAACCGCCTTATCTACTTCTGCCATGCCTCCCAGTGGAATCTGCGCGATTTCTTCTTCTGTCGCCGGGTTAAAAACCGGGTAGGTCTTGCCGGATTCGGCCGCTACCCATTTTCCGTTAATCCACATCTTATATTCTTTCGACATTATTACTCCTTGACACTTAGTCAGCGTACTTTGGTTGGTTTTTCATAAAAAAGGACACCCTGCCAGGTGCCCGAAATATTATTCCTAAAAACTGTCTTCCCCCGGGAACTTCCCATCCGTATCTTTCGAGTTTACTCTATCACGGCCTAAACATTTTCGTCAATTTTGTTGAGATTGATGTGTGACTCGCCATATAATATAAAAGCGGGGTTATCGTTCTCCTCGATTTATCTGGAGGTAATTCATGGCTAAAATTGTCATCATCGGTGCCGGCAGTCATTCCTTTTCAAAAAATCTCATTACGGATATTCTGTTTTATCCCGAACTCCGGGACAGCACCATTTCTCTCATGGACATCGCACAGGAACCGCTGGATCTCATTACTGCCTTTGCTAAAAACCTGGTCAAACAAAATGGTTTGCAAACAAAAATAGAATCCACCACCGACCTCCGCGTGGCTCTAACCGGCGCGAATTACGTTTTTGTCACTATCAAGGTCGGCGGGTCGCAGCCTTCTAAACTCGATAAAGAAATCACTGCCCGTTATGGCATTGACGAGGCTGTCGGCGATACAACCGGTCCCGGCGGCATCTTCTACGCTAGCCGTCATATTCCTGCCATCCTGGATATCTGCCGGGATATGGAAGAACTCTGCCCTGACGCCTGGCTCTTGAATTACACCAACCCCATGGCCATGATTACCTGGGCCGTCAATGACTACACCAAAATTAAAAATGTCGGCCTATGCCACAGCGTTCCCCATACCTCGACCACGCTTGCCGCCTATATCGGCGCCCCTTATGCCGAAACCTCCTATTGGGTCGCCGGCATCAACCATATGGCCTGGTTCCTGGAATTCAAGTGGAACGGCCGGGACGCTTATCCGTTATTACGCGAGAAATTTGAAAACCCCGCGGTTTTTGAGGATATGAATGCCCATTGGGCGGGACCGGACGTCGTCCGCGCTGAAATTTTTAAGGCTTTCGGCTATTTTGTTACCGAGTCCAGCCGACATATGTCCGAATATACCCCCTATTTCCGCAAACGCCCCGAACTCATCGGTAAGTACAAACTCGGCAATTTCGGCAAATTCGCGGCTGAAGCCAGGGAACAGGAGAGGAAAGACCAGGATGCCGAGATGAAGAGGCTTACTACAGCTAAAAACCTTCCGATTAAGCACAGCAGCGAATATGGTTCCATCATCATCCATTCTCTGGAAACCGGGGAACCATCCCGGATTAACGGCAACGTCGTCAATAAAGGTTTGATTACCAACCTGCCCGAGGGTTGTTGTATTGAGGTTCCCTGTCTGGTCGACCGTGAAGGCATTCACCCCTGTTATGTCGGCGACCTGCCCCCGCAGTTAGCTGCCCTGAACAGAACCGAAATCAACGTTCACGAACTTGCTGTGAGAGGGATTCTGGAAAAGGACAAGACCAAAATCTTCCAGTCAATTCTTCTTGACCCATTAACAAGCGCCGTCCTGACCATCGATGAAACCCGCAATATGGTTGATGAAATGTTCAAAGCCGGCGCCAAATATCTCAAAGGCTACAAATAACAAGCTGTGATTGCATTGTTTTGATAATGAACCCGAATAGAAAACTCTGGAACGAAAATCAGAAGTATTTGCATGAATTGTTTGATAAACATGAATCAAAGCGGGCGCTCGTTTCGTTTTTCATCCAGCATGCTGCGGTCCATTCTGCCCAAATATCCGCATCCGTCACATGGTCATTTGCCGACGAAATTTTAAAAGATATCCCCGATAATATCTGGCGGCGAGTTCCGGCTAAAGCTGAACATTCAATTGCATGGTGCGTCTTTCACATTGCCCGCTGTGAAGATGTCGCCATAAACATCCTCGTCGCAGACGAACCGCAAATAATACACCGGAATGACTGGCTGAATAAAATGTGCATCTCAATTCAGCATACCGGTAATGAAATGAGTTATCATGAAATTTTCGAAATGAATAAATCAATTGATATTCATGCGCTTAAGAGTTATCGCCTTGCTGTTGGCTGCAAAACTGAAATGATTACTCGAAACCTCAAACCGGAACAACTTTTTAATAAAGTACTCTCTTCCCCCGCGTTCAAAGAGTAAGGTCTGAAGGAGCCGTTACTAAAGCCGCGGAATATGTTCTCGACTACTGGAGCAAGCGTACCCTCGCCGGTTTGCTTTTGATGCCTGCTACCCGGCATACTTTCGTGCATCTGAACGAAGCTCTTCAATTAAAAAACAGCCGTAAATAAAACAATTAACTTTAATGTATTTATTTATACCCTTTCATGTACTCTTTTTCCGCTTTAAACATGCTGGCGACCATCTCTTTGATTTCATCGATGGTCAGCACCGCAGAAGTCAATGGGTCCAGCAGTACCGCCTGCAGGATTTTGTTTTTATCTTTTTCCACAATTCCACGTACCGCCATTTCCTGCACGTTAATGTTCGACTGGTTTAACGCTGCCAGCTGCGGCGGCAGTTCTCCCACATGACAAGGATGGATGCCTTCCCTGTCTACCAGGCACGGAACTTCGACGCAGCATCCCTCGGGCAGATTGGTTATCAATCCCATATTCTTCACGTTGCCGTTGATTCTCGCCGGTTTGCCGGTTTCCAGCGCGTGAATGATAATCGAGCCGTATTCGCTGCTGTGCACGAGCGGGAATTCTTCCTTACTGTCGATATGTGCGCGCAGTTCCTCGTCTTCCTGCTGCCGGGTCTTCTGCCCCGGATGGAGGTTAATCGCCTTGAATTTATCGATTAACTCAGAACTCTTCTGGAAATACGGGACATATTCCGACATGTGGCGGCTGGATTCGGTGACAAAATACCCGAAGGCCTTGAATATCTCTGCCCGTACGATATCCGGCCCGTTGTAGTTAGCGTCGGGTGCGCCGTAAATTTCCAGGGTTTTAAACCTTTCTCTCAGCCGCGGATAAGCGTCCTGCCCTTGCCATTTCAGTTCTAAAAACCAGGCCATATGGTTGATGCCCGCAACCCAATAATCAAGCTCTCCGGCGGGAATCCCCAGGTATTTCGCCAGCGTCGTCGCGGTGTGCGGCACGCTGTGGCACAATCCCACATTTTTTACATGTGTGTAGTCGTTTACCGCCCAGGTGATTATTGCCATCGGGTTCGTGTAATTCATCAACCAAGCGTCAGGACAAAGCTTTTCCATGTCACGGCAAATCTCCAGCACTGCCGGCACATGGCGCGCCCCGTAAAACACACCTCCGGCGCCCAGCGTGTCGCCGCGCCCCAGTTCCACGCCGTAATATTCGGATACGGATTTAACGCCAGACGGCTGCCAGTCCCCGACTTTGATTGTGGTTAACACATAATCCGCGCCATCCAATGCTACCTGCCGGTTCGTGGTCGATTCAATTTTCGTCTTAAAACCGTTTTGTTCCACAATATTCCGCGCGAAATCGTTAATCAGTACCAGCGCTTCCGCGGATATATCCATCAGCACAATTGTACTGTCTCTCAGTTCCGGATAAGTCAAAATATCCGTAATCAGATGTTTGGAAAAGACGTGGCTGCCAGCCCCGATTAATACTATCTTGGCCATTATCAACCCTCGATTTTTAAGAAATTATTTAGAACGACTTTATTAATTCTTTATTCGCAAATTTCGCTTTTCTTATTTCCCGGTAACCGGATTTTTATAATGGTACGGGAAAATATAGCCTGACGGATACGGCGCTGCCCCGGTATCCGGACCGGGCGCCGGCCTTTCTCTTGGCTCCGGGCGGTCTTTCCACACCGGCGTTTGAATCCAGCCCTCTTCATATGGCGTGCTGAAAGTCAAACTGTAACACAGTTTTTTAAATTTCCACACACCGTCTTCTTTTACGAACTCGTTTTCCCAGATACCGGTACCGAACAGCGCCTTCGGCTGTTCTTTTGTGGGTATGGCGTAAACGCCGAAGCCGTACCACCGCCCTTTCGCTGTTTTTCCATCAACTTCCACGTCGATGATGCCGCAAAGCGGCATTAACTGGTGCAAATATTCCGGCGGCGCTTTTTTCAAGGTAGTATTGTAATGGTTGGAAAAACCGAAAAACAATTTTAATCCGGCTTCGCCCTGGTAAAGTCCTCCTTTGCCCATATCAATGCAGGCACTCTTTGAAAAAAGCCCGATTAACTCCTCCTCCTGCCAGTGCTGGATGTAAAAACAGTAGGCATATTGTAATTTCCTGATTGCTTCGATATCTTCCAGGCGCCGGACTCTGGCTTCCAGTTCTTTGTCTTTCGTTGTCATCTCCAATCTCCTATATCGCGCATTGTTTCATCTTAACAATTACTTCCGATATTTTCAATTCTATTTTGATTTCCGGTTCTTACTTTGCCATTCCTTTTCGACTCCGTTGCGAGTCTGCTTCAAGCGGACTCAGGGTGTGTTGATTTTCAATATTTGGATTTGTTTAGTATTTCGGATTAGGATTTTCTTGATACTTGAATCTTGATTATTATTCCCCGCATGGTTTAAAGTAAACCTGTTGGCTGATTTTACCAAACTGTTCCCGGCAAATTTGTGGAAAAGGAAAATAAAGATGAAAGCAGTGATATTTAAAGAATTAGGCGTGATTGAAGTGCAGGATATCCCGGAACCGGAACCGGCCGACGACCAGGTTAAGGTCAAAATCGCTTATGCCGGCATCTGCGGCTCCGACCCCATCATTGTAATCGGCGGACTGGAAGAATTTCCCCATCAGGAAGGCGGCATCGGCTGGCTGCAAAAGCCCGGCCCATCCCGCCCCGGCCCTAAAATCATGGGCCATGAAGCTTCCGGCGCCATTGTCAAAATCGGGAAAGACGTCCGCTCGAATTTCAAAGTCGGCCAGCATGTGGCCATGAACTTGAGAAATCCCTGCGGTAAATGTTATTTTTGTCTGAACGGCATGCAGAATTTCTGCGAACATTTCTCCAATCACCCCGGCGCGATGGCGGAATACGGTTGCTATCAACCGGAAGCCCTCTTCCCGCTGCCGGACGATGTCTCCCTGGAAACCGGTGCTTTTCTGGAGCCGGCTTCCATCGCCGTTCATGCGGTTGATAACGCCCACATGAAAATCGGCGATACCGTGCTGATTACCGGCGGCGGCTCCATCGGTTTACTCATCATGCAGGTTGCTTTAAGATACGGGGCATCCAAAGTCATGGTCTCCGACCCGATTGCCGAAAAAAGGGGACTGGCCAAACAGTTTGGCGCCGATGTCGTCGTCGACCCGCTTAAAGAAAACCTGCTGGAGGCCGCGAAAAAATTTACCGGGGGGCACGGCTTCAACGTCAGTTTTGAAACGACCGGCATCCTGGCGATTGCCCGGCAACTGATTTTACTGGCGGAATGCAACGGCACGGTTGTCTGGGTCGCTACCTACCAGGGCAACCGCGATGTCGGCGTGCCGATTACCTACACCCACACCAAAGAAATCACCATCCGCAATGTCGCCCCGTCTCCTTACGCCGACTACAAAGCATTGAATATGCTGGCCAAATTAGACCTCAAACCCATGACCACGATTTTCCCGTTGACCGATGCGCTCAAAGCCTTCGAGGCCCATAAAGCCGGTAAAGACGTCAAAATCATGCTAAAACCGTAATGTTTCAGTTCTTAGGCATTCTTCACTTTATGCAAAATATAAGGGGCAACTGATTTAAAAAATCAGCCGCCCCTTCGTTTAGCTCACAGAAAGCAATTGCGCTTTTACTTATTCTTTGCCAAGCTTTTTCTTCAAATCATGGTCGATCCAGAACCGCGCCCCGTATAAGCTCAACCGGCTCGGCCCCCCGGTTCCCATCCACACCGAATGTATTTGACCGTGGTACCCTTTGAGCCACGGCTGGCATAATGCATACTCCAGCGGCTGCAGCAGCGAGATGGCGTAATGCTGCCGTGCCACCCGCTCGTTCATATCCTTCATGATTTTCTTGAACTCTTCTTCACTTGTCGCCGCTCTGGCTGCCGGGTAGAATGCATCCATCACCGGGTCGTTGGTCATCGTCCAGTTGACCTTACTTGCCGAATGGAAGCGCGTAATGGCCTGGAAAGGTGCGTAGCAGTGCCCCAGCGGTCCGTATTGCCGGAAGACCAGTTGGTCGTGCTTCCTGGCGTCTACAAACGCTGTACAGGCATTGGATTCCATCAGCCGGACTTCCATTTCAATGCCGATATCCGCAAATGAATTTTTGATGATTTCAAAGAGCTGCATGTCCGAAGCCGTATCCACAATAATATTGGTTCTGAACCCTTTCGGGAAACCGGCATCAGCTAACAACTGTCTGGCAGCTGCCGGGTTATAGGCATATTCGTCTTTCAAATCCTTCGGCCACTCCTCGTAAGGGAAACCCCATCCCTTCATCACCTTTGAAAGGTGGCTGGAGAGCACCGCAGACGGATAAGGTGAAATCGTGCCGTGATAATGATCCCGGGCGATGGCCGGCAGGTTTAACGCCATCTGCATTGCTTTGCGGACCCTGATGTCGTTAAAAGGCGCTTTATCGTTTCGCGGCTGTACCGTCACTGCCTGCGTCGTCGGATTAAGTATCACCTGGATTTCCGGGTTTGTCTTGCGGATCCCCTCCGCCTGTTCGTAGGAAACCCGGTCCATGATATCAATTTTGCCGGCCCGCATCGCTTCCAGCGCGGCGTTATCGTCCGTAATTATCTGATATTTTATCGAATCCAGATATGGCACTTTATTCTGCGGATAGCGCTGGTCATATCCCCAATAGTTCGGGTCTTTGACCAAAAGGGCTTCCTGATGGGCGACAAAATTCTTTAAAATAAACGGCCCGGTGCCGACGGCATGATGCCAATCTGACAGGTCGCCCCACATTTTCACCGCTTCCGGATTCTCGATGCACTGCCGCTGCATCACGCCGTGCAGGGCCTCCATGATGAAATCCGGATTTTGCGCTTTCCATTTGAACTCAACGGTGTATTTGTCCAGCGCTTTTACCGAAATCAACTCGGTAAAATAAACCTCTACCGGGTTCGGGCTGGGGTTAGGGTACCCGCCGAGCCCTAAAAGCCGGTTATAATGAAAAACCACATCGTCCGCTACGAATTCGCGGCCGTTAGCCGGCGGCAGGTTCTGCCAGTTAATGCCTTTACGTAAATGAATTAGATGTGTTCCCGGCGTGGGGAATTCCCAGCTTTCGGCAAGCTGCCCGGCTAAAAATTTAGTGGGGTGCCACGGCAGAACAAAATCCCACACCTTCGGGTCAACTGTCCAGTCGTCAGAAACCAGCCTTTCCATCCAGCCGCCGTAAATACTGGTAAAAGCTTCCCCGATATAGACATCAAAATTCTCAATATTCCGGCTGGCCCGGATGGTCAATTGACCGCCGTATTGCGGGGTGCCCAGTTTATCCCACCAGTTGCCCGTAGTTGATTTCGTTTTCATGTTATCTCCTTGTTATATATAACGGTATAAAGAAAATATATTAGGTATTCCGAAAATTATCGTCGTAAGCACTATGGATGGTAATAATAAGTTGCGGAGGCTTTTTCGCTGCCTCCGCAACCATTTTAATTATTATTTTCCGGTTACCGGGTTTTTATAGTGGTATGGGAAAATATAACCGGATGGATAATGCAGGAAAGTTGTGCCCGGGCCGGTAGGCGGTTTTTCCTGGTGCGGCGGGTTCGCCAGGTACGGCGTCTTCACCCAGCCTTCGTCCAGCGGGCTGCTGATGATATCGTTAAAGAAGAGTTTCTTGATTTTCCAGATGCCACCTTCTTTCACGTATTCATTTTCCCAGATGCCGCAGCCGATTAAAGCGCGCAACTGTCCGCCACGGCGCAGTGCGCCCAGGAAGTAGCCGTACCATCGGCCTTTGCCATTTTTACCGTCCGGGTCAAGATCGACAATCCCGGAAAGCGGCATCAGGATATGCAGATATTCCGGCGGCGCCGTTTTTACACCGTTGAAAGCGGTGTAGTGGCCGGCGAAGTTAAACGCCTTCTCCACACCTTCCCACCCTTTATACTGACCGGCGTCATTAATCTCGATTGTGACATCGGGACGATGCGAAAACAGCCCTTTTAATTCTTCTTCCTGCCAGTGTTCGAGGTAATAACCGTACGCGCGCTGCAGTTTTTTAATCGCTTCGATATCTTCGGCTCGCGTCACCCGGGCTTCCTGTCTGGCCACGGTTTCAGTGAGTGATTTTACCTCTGCTTCCAATTCTGCTGTTTTCATTCGCGGCCTCTTTTCCCACGGTGTCGTTATTTCTTTTTATATTCTTCGCGGTATTCGAAGACAACTCCGCCGGGATTGCAGTCAAAATAGCACCATTTTTCGCCGTTAAACTCGGCGGCAACCAGCAGTTTGTGTCCTTTCTGCTGCGTGGTGGTCATCATCTGGTCGTAATTGGATACGCCCAGCGCGACATGATGGATGCCTTCGCCTTTTTCAGCGATAAATTTGGACCAGATGGATTTGTCATCCAGCGGCTGTAGTAATTCAATCGGGAAAGCCCCGAATTTGATAAAAACTAGTCTGACTTTGAACGGTTCACCGTAAAACATCTCTGATTTCTTGGGCGCATAGTCAAATACTTCGGGCGTGCCGATATCCCAGATTGACGACAGCATTTTTGCGGTCTTTTCCGCATCCTTAACCGCGATTCCGACGTGGCTCAGGTTGGTGAGGGGGATATTCCCCATCTCAAGTTTCCAGTTTACCATTTGTTTTTCTCCTTATTCGTTTTATTTACCGTGGTTGTTTTTAAGATTATTCTATTTCCCCGTCACCGGGTTTTTATAGTGGTAAGGGAAGATATAGCCGGATGGATAGGTCTGGGCATGGGTATTGGGCCCGGACGGCGGCCTGTCGTTGGCCGGCGGATTAGCCAGATAAGGTGTCTTTACCCAGCCTTCGTCCAGCGGACTGCTGATAATATCGTTAAACTTTAACTTCATAAACTTCCAGATGCCGTCTTCTTTAACGAATTCGTTTTCCCAGATACCGCAGCCGATTAATGCCCGCAGTTGTCCGCCGCGGCGTAAGGCACCCAGGAAAGAACCGTACCACCGGCCTTTGGCGTATTTGCCATCTGGCTCGACGTGAATAATCCCGGCATTCGGGATTAAAATGTGCAGATATTCCGGCGGAGCCGTCTTCTCGCCGTTAAAAGCGGTGTAATGGTCTTTGAATTGAAAACTTTTCGCGACAGCTGCGTATCCTTTGTATAAACCGGTGTCATGGATTTCCAGTTCGACATCGTCGCGGTGGGACCACAAGCCAATAATCTGGTCTTCCTGCCAGTGTTCCAGGTAATAACCGTAGGCGTTCATTAATTTGTTGATGGACTCGATGTCTTCCTGGACCTGCAGCCGGGCTTCCAGCTTTTTTACTGTTTCTTTAAGGTCTTTAACTTTGGTCTCTAATTCTTCTTGCTTCAAATTTATCTCCTTGTTGGTAGCGATTATTTTTTACTGAGAACCATGCACGTTTAATAGAGTCATAATTTTTAAATTCACGTGCAGTATAGCATCACAATTTTTCTTTGTCAATTCAAACGCTATTCGCAGGTTATCACACGGAGGACGCCGGTGTCTTCTTCCACCCATAGACCACGGCGGAAAATTTCATCGCCGTTGCGGCGCCGGTCGGCCACAAATTGCCCGTTTTTATCGAAATGCCCTTCGTCAGCGGTGACGATGTAGCCGTAGACTTTAATCATTGATTCGGTAACCAGTTGATAAGATTGCAGCGTATTGCCGGTTGGTTTATGTCGCAGGAAAACCCGGCAGTGCGAACCCACCACGTAGAATTCATTGGGACCGGCCTGAATTATCAGTCCCCGCCCGACTTTCATTTCCGGCTGCGGATGCCAAACGTATCCGGTGGCGTGCCGCCAGTCTGAACCTTGAGGCCGTGTGGTTCTTTCGCCCCATTCGGCGATGCACATCCAGCCATCCATATCGATGTATTGCGCGGCCTGTTTATATTCCTGGATAATGGCGTGAACCCACCCAGTCCCCTGGTATTTCAACAGCAGCGGGATGGCAGAAGATACACATCTGAAATTCTCGACCAGCGCCTGATATTCGGGGCGTACCTCGCAATTTTCGTCGGCGATATAATTTACCCCGAAAAAGAAGTTGCCGGTCAGGTTATACTGTGCAATGCCGCGGAACATGTTCAGATCACCGGCGGATTCAGGCGTAAAATACGGATTATCTTCACGGGAATAATTGGCGGCGTTGTATTCATAGCCTCTGGAATCGTCAGGGTAGTTGTCGGGCGCGACAAAATCGATGTGCGGTGCCATCCATTTGTAAATATCGAGCACTTTGGTCACAGCTCCACCGGATGGATATGCTTCCCCGGGAATCGGCCACCAGTTTCCTTCCATCATCCACACGTTCACAAACATCGGCAGGCTGATAATCGCTTTACCGGCCTCGGCGAGTGTGTCGATATAGGTCGCGATGCTGAGAGTGGTCATGAATTCGCCGCCCTGCCATCCGAACAAATCGGTCCAATTGCCGGCTTCTTTGCCGCCTTCTTTTTGCCAGACGTCATAAACCCGGCCTTTGCCGGCCTTTTTCATCGCGGTAACCAGCTTTGCCGGTACCGGGGCTTCGAAAACAGCCTGTCCTTCTGGTCCGTAATCGCGGTCGCTTCCCATAATCCCGGATTCATTTTGAATCTGGATGCCGATGACGGTCTGTTCGGTGCTGTCCTTCAGCTTCAAATACTTGCAGAAGGCCACAAAAGCCTTTTTATCGGCTTCCAGATTTTCCTTACAGTGGGATGAAAGGTTCCAGACGTCTTTGCCGTTCTGCGAAATCACCCGCTTGAACCTTTTCGGATTGGTCTTGACCCAGGCCGGCGCGTAATCCATGTTGCCGTTTTTCCAGGTCGCGAACCACAACAAAATCAGTTTTACTTCAAACCGCCGCGCGCTGGCCAGCAGCTTATCCACCATCGTGAAATCAAATTTGCCTTCTTCGGGTTCGACAATGTCCCAGTACACCGGGATTTCCAGCGTATTGCCGTGCATTAATTTGATTACTTCAAAAGCCCGTTCGGATTCGCTTTCGTTATAACCGCTGGAATTGGTGGACTGGCCGCCCAGGGGAAAGAAGGGTTTGCCGTCAACTTTAAATACGCGTTTTACTTCTATCATTCTCGTGCCTCATTTTATTGCGAATCATTGATTTTATGTCCGCTATTCGCAAGTTATTACACGGATGACCCCGCAATCCGGTTCAACCCAGGCCGCCGGGTCTACCTCGTCGCCGTTGCGGCATTGGTCAACCACAAACGTTCCTTTCCCATCGAAATGTCCTTCGTCAATGCTGACTATATTCCAGCCCGGCATTTTCGGCGCAAAATCGGCAATCGCCAGACGCGGGTGCAGATTTTCTACCGCTGATTGAGGACGCAGGAAGAGCCGGAAATTAGCCCCAACCAGATAGAATTCGTTTTTACTCGCCTGAATAATCAGGCCGCGGCCGCGGTTGCTGTAGGAAGGGACTTTCGGCGCTTCGCTTTGCTGGTGTTGCCAATCCTTGCCGTTGTATCCGCCTTTCCTATCACCGAATTCAACCAGTGCGGAATAACCGTCAAAATCCATAAGCACTGATGTTGCTAGGTCTTCCTGGATTACGGCGTGGATTTTCCCGGTGCCTTGATATTTCAGTAACAGCGGAATAACTGCCGCGGTGCAGCGTAAACTATCCACCACACTCTGGTTTTCCGGACGCACGGTGCCGTCCGGCGTTAGAATCCGCTCGACACCGAAGAAGAAATCGCCGAGGCAATTATATTCCGCAATTGAACGGAACATATTCCAGGCATGCGCGTTGCCGGCGGCTCCCGTTTCGGGATTGAAGAACGGGTTATCATCGCGTGCATAGGCTGTACATACCGCCTCATAGTTCTTCGTATCGGCCACATGGGCGTCCGGCGAAATCATGTCGACATGCGGTGTCACCCATTTATAGATATCCAGCACTTTGGCGACTGCCCCACCGGATGGATAAGCCTCCCCCGGAATCGGCCACCAGCCTTGTCCCATTAACCAGACATTGATGTACATCGGTATATCGTAGTTTGCCTTTCCCGCCGCCGCGATATTATCGATGTAAGTAGCGATGCTCCAGGCAGTCATAAATTCACCGGCTTCCCAGCCGAACAACTCCGGCCATGTCCCGGCGGCTTTTCCGCCGGCTTTTTGCCACATTTCGTAGACATAGCCTTCGCAGGCTTTCCTCATCCCGTTCACGACTTTCGCCGGTACCGGGCTGTCGAATACCGCCTGTCCTTCGGGACCGTAATCGCGGTCGCTGCCCAGAATGCCTGATTCATTTTGTATCTGGATGCCGATAACGGTCTGTTCTTTGCTGTCATTGGATTTCAAATGTTTGCACATTGCCGCAAAGGCATTTTTATCAGCTTCCTGGTTGGCTTTACAATGCGAGGAGAGATTCCAAACCGGGTTGCCGGTTCGGGAAATCACCCTTTTGAAGCGCTTCGGATTGGTTTTCACCCAGGCCGGGGCATAATCCATATTCCCGTTTTTCCAGGTGGCAAACCATAATAAAATCAACTTCAGCTCATATTTCCGTGCGCTGGCAATCAGGTCATCTACGCTGGTAAAGTCATATTTTCCCTCTTCGGGTTCGCACTGGTTCCAGTATACGGGTATCTCCAGGGTATTGCCGTGCAGTATCTTCACTGCCTTAAAGGCTGTTTCAGAATGTTTGTCATTATAACCGCTGGAATTGCATGATTGGGCTCCCAGCGGGAAAAATGGTTTGCCATGTACCTTAAATACTCGTTTTACCTCAGTCATTAAAAACCTCCTTCTGGTCGTACAAATGATTATAACCGATTCTATCCCAGCGTTCTACCATTACTTGCCGGCAGATACCGCCGTCTTTCCGCCATGTTTCCTATTTAAATCGTAGTTTTCAGATATGCCCGCAGCGAGGATGCGAATTCTGCATATTGCCACTGCCGGACATTGCCGTTAATATTTTCGCGGTTAATTATGTCCGGTTCTTTAGCCAGTTGCTGCAGGTGGGGAGTCGGCCAGAGCAAAGCCGGGTCCAGTGCTAATTTTGCCGCGATTGAAGCCCGCCACGCTTTCAAACCGGCGAAGCGGCGCAGTTGTTCTGCGGGCATCGGTTCGAAACGAACATGCGGCAGCGGTTTAACCGGCGGCGCAGCTAATCCGTCACGTACCGCCTGCTGCAGACCCGACCTGAACCGCGGCAACTGCGAGATGCCGTGAACCTCCGAGATATTAATCCCAGGGATTGCCGCCACTTTTATCATTGCCTCGTCCGGCATCACAAAGAACGGTGGTTGATGACGTCTCAATGCTTCTTCTTCCCGAAATAGAAAAATACTGCGCAGAATTGCCAAACCTCGTGCATCCAGGTTCTCCGCGCCCTTAACAGTGCGGAAGGCATTCTCCATATCGGTTGGACTAAATCGTACTTCTTCGAGGTGGGTAAATTCTTCCGCCACCCATTCCGTCCTCCCCAGTGTTTTTAGCCGTTTTTCCAGTATTTGCTGTAATGCCAGTAGATGATGGACATCACCAGCCGCATAATCAATCGCCTCAGCCGAGAGCGGCCGCCGTCCCCAATCAGCCGTTTGCAGCCGCTTGGATTTGATAATATTTATCCCTAACAAATCGCGGAGCAGCGCGGCCAGTCCCACTTCTGTCAAACCCGCAAACCGGGCAGTAATATAGGTATCATACAGGTTATGCACCCGGAATCCGCAGTGCCGGTCGAGGCTGCGGATATCGTAATCCGCGCCGTGAATCACCTTCATCGTGGCTTTATCCGCCAGGACTTTCCGCAGCGGCTCGATATTTTCGAGGGTTATGGTATCAATGATGTATACATTATGTCCGGTGGCTATTTGTATCAGGCAGAGTTGCTCGGGATAATGATGACGGCTGTTCGACTCGGTATCCACCGCAATCGCTTTCGTCCCCGTCATTGTGCGGACGGAATCGGCAAGCTGGTGGGAATCTGTCACCATTTCAACGGGTAAGGGAAAAGTCATCTAACATCCTTTATTCGGGCCGTAATAAAATCCGGTTATCATTTCTTAATTTTTATCATACTCTTAATATTATCATCCGGTCAGTCTAGCTTATCAACCGGACAATCCGACTTATTCCTAAATGTTACGCTGCCGTTTCCCCGTCAAATGGGTTTGCTTCTGCGAAGCTGCTGTTGTAAACTCAATGCATGATACAGGTCACGTCTGCGATTGCGATTAGAGAAGACGAACTAAAAGAAGAATTCATCCGGTCTTCGGGACCGGGCGGCCAGAATGTCAACAAAGTTTCGACTGCTGTCCGCCTCCGTTTTGATGTTTTCAAGTCACCATCAATTCCGGATAATGTGCGGCTGCGCTTGATGACATTGGCCCGAGGAAAAATCACCGCGGAAGGTATCCTTGTCATTGACGCCCGCCGCTTCCGTACTCAGGAAGATAACCGCCGTGACGCGCTCGAGCGTTTGCTGTTATTACTGCGGAAAGCCTCACTGACACTCCCGATTCGCCATCAGACTAAACCCACTTACGGTTCAAAATTGCGCCGTTTGGATGCTAAACACCATCGAACTGAAATCAAACAATCGCGGCGGCCTAATATTCCAAATGAATAATTAACATCGGTCAAATAAATTATTATGTCTAGTATCCGTTATAAACATTGACGGATATTAACTGAAACATCCATATTCCCCCTTTTGTCCCGTTTAAATGCATGATATTTAACTTCCAAACTTTTTCCTCCGTATTCATTTGAACCGCAAATATTCATCATGCCCGCTCGACTATCAGCCCATGCGGCTTTATCCTTTCTTCCTATTACTAACGGATAAACAAAACAAGTACTATCAGTTCATTTCCTGTAACGATATTTAATTTTATATTGATAATAACTATCCCCAAAATGACGGGGTAAAAAAGGCTATTCTCGATCGGAGGAGGCCTTTTTATTTAGTGAATCCCTATTTCAATTATCGGGTACTTATTATCAATAGTTTACAGAAAAATCAGCTGTTGTGTGAGGCTAAATATGAGTCAAATAACTGACCTTTTACTTCAGGAACGGTATCCGGAACTCTGGCAATTGTGCTGCGGTTTTCTCGACCTCAATCTTGAGCAATTCATGAAAATACAGGAACAGCTGTTACTGGAGCAATTAACCTCACTTCAGAAATGCAAAATGGGCCGGAAATTATTGCATGGCGCAGTACCAAAAACTGTCGCAGAATTCCGGGAGCAAGTACCATTGACCACTTATCCCGATTATTGTTCCGATTTGCTGCAGAAGTGCGAAGATGATTTACCTGCTAAACCAATTACGTGGGTGCAAACCTCGGGCCGGTCCGGTGAATACGCATGTAAATGGGTGCCAGTCAGCCGGCAGTTTTGGGATGAAGCGGGAATCGATTTTGCGGCGATTGCCATTTTCGGCGCTTGCAGCGGGAAAGAAAAATTCACCATTAAAAATAATATGCGCCTGCTCTATGCGGCCGCCCTGACTCCCTGCTTAACCGGCAATATCGCTAAAAAACTTCAGGATGATGTCGGTTTTGCTTTTTTACCTTCGTTAGATGAAATTAACAGTATGTCATTCGAGGAACGCGTCGAAAACGGCTTCAATCTGGCGCTGTCCGGCGGTATGGACGGGTTTTTCGGTTTAGGCGGCGTCCTCGTCGGCATCGGTGAAAAAATAAAAAACGGCTCCGGCAAGTTAAATCCAGTTCACCTGCTCAAACAGCCGCGTGTGGCTATAAGGTTTGCCCGGGGATTCGTTAAAGCTAAAAAAGAAAAAAGACATATTTTACCCAAAGACCTATGGGACTTAAAAGTCATCGTTTCGATGGGCACAGACAGCCTGGTATATCAGGAACGGATTAAAGAATTGTGGGGGCGTACGCCGCTAAACGTGTACGGTAATAGTGAGACTGCCGTCATTGCCACCCAGACCTGGGATTATCGCGATATGGTCTTCTTCCCCAACCTCAATTTCCTGGAATTCATCCCGGCGGAAGAGCGTCTGAAATCAAGACAAAATCCATTTTACCAACCGAAAACCGTGTTGCTCAACGAAGTCCGGGAACAGGAAACATATGAACTGGTAATCACTAATTTCCACGGCGGCATCATGACCCGGTATCGTCTCGGTGAATTAATCCGGATTGCCGCTTTGCGTAATGCCGCCCTGGGAATTAATTTACCGCAAATGGTCTTCGAACAGCGGGCAGATGACCTGATTGACCTGGGATTCATGCGTCTGACCGAACGGGTCATCGGGCAGGCTTTGGAAAATGCAAGAATACCCTATCACGGATGGATGGCACACAAGGAAATCGCAATTAACCCGCGTTTGCGTCTATATCTTGAGATGCAGCCCGGTTATGCCGGAAGCGTCAAAGAATTGGCTCACACAATTTATGAAGAAATCAAACAAATGGATGACGGCCTTTATGTATATAAAGACCTGGCCAGCCTGGAAAATCTTATTGATTTCAGCCCCATCGAAATTACCCTTTTGGATGCAGGGACTTTTTCCAATTACAAAAAAATCAAGACCGGTCAGGGCGCAGACCTCACCGAACTGAAGCCGCAGCATATTAATCCCTCGGAAGAAATACTGGCCCAACTGGGTATTGATGTGGCAAGGGCAGCAGAGGCGGCCGGTCATAAGCACATGGTGTCCAATTAACGGCAGTTGTAATTGGTATCCGGCATCAGCCCGTTTTCAGTTTCACGGTATCCATTTTTAAAACTACCGGAATAAAAATGTCAATCAGGTGCGGGTCGAACTGAATACCTGCATTCACTTGCAGTTCTTTGATCGCCTCTTTTCGGGTCATTGCTGCCCGGTACGGCCGGTTCGAAGTCATCGCATCGAACGCATCCGCGATCGCTAAAATCCGGGCGTCGAGTGGAATCATTTCCCCTTTTAACCCGGAAGGATAGCCTTCCCCATCCCATCTTTCGTGATGGTGTAATATTGCCGGCAGACAAGGTGTCAGACTTTGCACATGCGCAACAATATTTCGTGAAAGCTGCGGGTGTGTTTTAATTATCTCCCGTTCCTGTTCAGTTAACGCCCCGGGGTTGTTCAATATTCCGTCCAGAATACCGATTTTACCGATATCGTGTAGCAACGCCGCGTGACTGACGATACTCACTTTCTGGGCCGGATAATTCAACGCCTCGGCCAGAGCCACCGCATAACTTCTAACTTTACGGGAGTGGCCATAAGTGTAAGAATCTCTGGCTTCGATGGTCGCCGCCAGGGCATGAATCGTGTTCAGGCTTTCTTTTTCATCAGCCCGGCTTCCTGTCGTTTTCATCGTCGGCGGCACAATTTGCGAAATGATGCAGGTCCGGTTCCCGCCGGTCCGCTTGGCATGGTATAACGCCGTATCCGCGGCGGTGACTATTTCATCGGGCACGACCCCGTCATTCGGCCATGCCGCCAGTCCAAAACTTAAATTGACCAGACCGCCGGCGCTTTCGGAGAGTGCCGTCCGGGCGCGCTCCGCGGCGTTATAGGCATCGTCAATACCGGTATTGGACATGATAATCGCAAACTCGTCGCCGCCGTAGCGGAAAATGATGTCGATCTTCCGCATCTCGTTTTTTAGGGATTGTCCGACCTGTCTTAACAATTTATCGCCGGCCGGGTGGCCGAACGTGTCGTTATAGCTCTTCAGGTTATCCACATCAATCAACGCCAGGGTAAAAGAATTTCCGAACCGGGAATGCCGGTGTATTTCCATTGTCAGCATCTCGTCAAAGTGGCGGCGGTTAAATAAATTTGTCAATTCGTCGACCCGAGCCCGCTGTTCCGCCTTGGCATAGAGCTGAGCATTATCCAGTGAGAATGCAATCTGCGAAGTCAGCCGTTCCAGCAGGTTAATCTGTTCGCTGGAGTAGGCTTTCGGCTTTTTACAGCCGATAATCAGACTGCCGATTCCCGTTCCTTTCACGATTAACGGAAAATAGATTACCGAACGTATCCCCCGCCGCAAATATTCATCGTCGGCGGCGAACATCCTGTCCCTGGACAGGTCCTCCTCAAACAGGCTACTTTTATTATTTACAACCCATTCTGTCTCGGTCCCTTTCAGCGCGATTCTATCCCCGATTTTCCAGGGCGAACCGACATCAGTGGTTAAAACAGGGAACCATAATTCTTCGCAATCAATCAAAGCAATCGTCGCGAAGTCAATATCAATCGTCTCCCTCATCCCGGCGATAAAAGTGTCGTAGACATCCTGGATATTCAAACTGGAAGCCATTACCACGCTCAACCGGTTGAGAAAATCCAGCTCGCGCTCACGCTTAATCAATTCTTCCTGGTAATATTCTTTCTCCAAACTGATGGCAGCCTGGCTGGCGATACTCTCCACAAGGTTGATATCGTCCAAGGAGTATTTCCCGGCTCTCTTTTTCCCCAACGCCAGACAGCCTACCAGTTTATTTCTGCTGACCAGCGGAAAGAACAGGTCAATCCCCAGGTGGGCTATCTGGCTTCGTTCTTCCTCCCAGATACCCCGGAATTCCGGGTCAACATCCAGCGTGTCCCTCGTCAGGTATTCTTTCTTTAACCGAGAGATAATCGGGCTGTTTTTTCTGATCTTTAATTCTGGTTTTATCTCCATTGACGGTTCACAAAACACAGCTTCAAAATCACCGGTAACATTTGAAGGTACGAGCATATATGCCGTACGGCAGTCCAGGGCTTTAGTTAACGGCGGCAGCAATCCCTGGCTTAATTCCTGCAGATTAAACACGGTGCTTATCCGGTTTTTGATAAAACTGACCAGGTCGTGTCTTATCTGGTACTTTTCACGGTCAAATAATTGTTCCAGTTTCCCCATTACCATCGGCCGTAACCGGATGATCAGGACAATCACCACAAGCCCTGATACCACCGAGAGCGCAATGGCTTTAGTACTGAAATTAACTCCGAAAACTTCCAGCAGCAGGTAAATTGCCGCCAGGTATACCGTTACGCCGATAACCGATAACGCGATTACCCCCAAAGCGCGCCGGATGATTACATTAATGCTGACAAGGTCGTGCTCCAGAATTGCATAAGTTAAAATCATTGCGGCAAATAATCCGCCTAAATGACTGATGGGAAAATTGCGGGCCAATGGCGTTATCCCGATAAAACCGAAAATAAACAATAACACAATGGAAACCACCAGGTACGCAACTTTGTTACGCTCTTCGAGGTTTACCAGCGTGCGCAGTTTTTTTACCAGCGTATAAGTACCCAAGATGCCGATGATTAACATCGGAAAAACGTAGAAGAAAAACCACCAGCCGTATACCGGGCTGACCAAACCGGCGTCATAGACTATTGTCCCCGGGGCAACGCCCAACAGGGCTAATATAATCAACACGGCCAGCGCGCCGTAACCGAACTTGGCCCCGATGCCGCCGGAAAGCCCCAGAAACGAGCGGATAAAACAGTAATACTGAACCACCCACCACAGTGATGCGATAATAACCATGCGGAAAAGAATCAATTGCTGACCCGGGAAAAGGTCGCTGCGCAGGAAATAATCGCTTAAACTCCAGGCGGCGGCTGCGAACAAGTACAAAATGAATAACTTGTGTTGTTTTTGCATGGGCTGGTTAAACGCAACCATGCACAGCAGTATCAAATACAGCATTAATACGATTAGCGGTAATAAATAGTTCATCATATTTCGAAAATTAAGCCTGTCCAACCTATAGTGGCAGGTTCAAAGCGAACTTGGAAGGGATATAGTTCTAGAACTGTGTTCTATTTGACCCGCTTGCAGCCTCAAACTTATTGGATTTCACCAAATATTTTTAGCGGCTTTGTTTACATGATCGTTATAGCTTTGGCCGAAAAACAGGCTGTTGCCCCATGTTGACAAAACGAAAAAGCAATGCTAGTATGGGCTCAATTCGGGCGGTCCGGAATTGACCGCGTTTCAGGGAAGATAAATCCTGGATAAGGAGAATCATGGCGAAATCAGCAGACTTAGAAACTAAAGTAAAGAAACTGGAAGCGCAGCAGAAGAAATCCCGCAAAATTATCAAAGAACTGGAGGCCAGAATCACCCAGGCGGAAGATATTGAGGCCATTAAAAAACTGCAGCGGGCCTATGGTTTTTACCTCGAACACTGGCAGGAAGACGAACTGATTGCACTGTTTTCCACCCGTGAGGATGTCACGGTTGAAATCAACGACAGCGGCGAGTTTAGAGGCCCCGGTGGCGTCAGACAATGCTACGTTTTCGGTGACCATTACACCGCCTACTCCGGTCAGAAAACCGCTCCGCCGGAGTATCTTCACTTGATGGTGCCTCTCTCCGGGATTGTGGACATCGCCCCCGATGGTAAAACGGCACAGGGCCGATGGTACGGCTCCTTCCACGGCGCCCTTCCCCGCGGCGGCAAACTCCGCGCCTTAATTGGCTACGGTATCTGGGAAATGGACTACATCAAAGAAGAAGGCGTCTGGAAAATCTGGAAACTCCTTTTCTGCGACATTTTCAGCAGCCCGATTGAAGAAGGCTGGGTAAAAACTCCGTTTATCAACAATCCGCCGGCCAAAGTGCGTCCGCCGGCCGTGCGCGGCAAAGATATTAAGCCTTACCCCTCAGGATATATCTTCCCATACCACTTTAAAAATCCCGTTTCAGGCAAGTAAAATTCGGGCCTGGTTATTCCAATCACAGGAGTAAAACCATGAAATACATATATTTGGGGCGCACCGGCTTAAAAGTCAGCCGCCTTTGCCTCGGCACTATGAACTTCGGCAACTATAACGATGAAAAAGAGTCCTTTAAAATCATGGATGCCGCGCTGGACGTCGGCCTGAATTTCTTCGATACCGCTAACAATTACGGCAAATCCACACAACGTGAAGGGCTGACCGAAACCATCATCGGACGGTGGTTTGCTCAGGGCGGCGGCAGAAGGGAAAGTGTCGTCCTGGCCACCAAGGTCCACGAGGAAATGCATGATAAAACCGACGGTCCGAATTCCGCCGGGGGCCTTTCTCTATACAAAATCCGCCGTCATCTGAATGCCTCCATGAAACGGCTCCAGACCGACCACCTCGAAATCTACTACATGCACCATATTGACCGCAACGTCACCTGGGACGAAATCTGGGATGCCTTTCAGCCGCTGGTCCAGCAGGGCCGGATTGATTATGTGGCTTCGAGCAATTTCGCCGGCTGGCATATCGCCCAGGCGCAAGCGGAAGCCAAAGCCCGCCATATTCTGGGACTGGTTTGCGAACAGCACCGCTATAACCTGCTCTGCCGCTTGCCGGAGTTGGAACTGTTGCCGTCCTGCAAAGCTCACGGACTGGGCGTTGTTGCGTGGTCTCCCCTGCAGCAGGGATTGCTCTCCCGGAACGCTTTAACCCACACCAACGTTGCCCGCACGGAGGAACAAAAAGCCGAATTTAACAAGGTCTCCAAGCAACTGGAAGCATTTCACAAATTATCTCAGGAAATCGGGCAGCCGGAAGATGTCGTGGCCCTGGCTTGGCTGCTGGCTAATCCGGCTATGACAGCCCCGGTCATCGGCCCGCGTACGCTGGAACAATTTGAGGATTCCCTGAAAGCCATTGACCTAGAGTTGGATACCGGCGTGATGAAAAAGCTGGATGAAATTTTCCCCGGCCCCGGCGGCACGGCGCCCGAAGCCTACGCATGGTAAAAGTCGGATAAAAATGTCATTTGCAGTTAAACGGGAGCTTGTAGAAAATCCAGTATCGCTCCGGCAAATTCTTGCGGCATGATGCGGTCAACGTAAATCGGGCCGTTTTCAATAACTTTGAATGTAGCATGCGGTGCCAGTTTTTTAACGCCTTCCGCGACCACGTAAAACGGGTCTTTGGTCTCAAACAGCACCATCAACGGACAGTTTACCAGCGGCAGCCTGGTTTTCGGATTGTAATCGTTACCGGCTAGATGTGCTTCCTCGCCCCTCGGCCCGGCTTTGATGTATTCGATCACTCTTTCCTCAAGAACTTCCGGGGATCCTCCCCACAAACCGGAACGTCGCCACCATTCCAGCAAGTGCGAGCCGTCGGCCTTTATATCCACCGGGCCCATAAAATTTGGCGGGTCGGCAAAAGTGATGCCCTCTTCCGGGTCAGGATGATATCCAAAACCGGAAAGTACCAGCTTATTCACCCTTTCCGGACTGTTAATTTGCACTTCCATTCCCACCGTCGCGCCGAGGTGATGGCCGACAATGTGCGCTTTTTTAATCCCCATCGAATCCATAAAGTTGATTACTGACTTCGCGTGATCGGCGATGGAATAAGGGAACGGTGCCGGGTCCGAATCCCCGGCGCTGAGAAAATCCGGGGCGATGGCGCAGTAATATTTGGAAAGGTAATGAATTGGCCTTACAAATTCGTCCCCTGAAGCCACTGCCATATGCAGTAAAATTACCGGCTCACCTTCCCCTTCCATCCGGTAGTGCATTTGCCCTTCCGGGACTTCGGCATACCCTCTTTTCATGTTTCCCCCGATTTCTCTAAAGCTATTACTTGATTTTTCCGGCGGTTAACGGTCAGGAAGGCGGGAAATCCCGCCTTCCTGATTTTTCCGTTTCAAAGTTATATATCTTGTAAAAGCACTAACTGGTTAACATTCTAATGGGGTGCGATCCACAGTTCCGCTTCCATCGGGACGCGGTTATGGTACCCGGTATCAGTCTCATTGTAATAGTTTTTAATCCAGGGTTGATAAACGTTGAGACCGACCTGGTCGCCAAACGGAATTTCGCCTGCATCGTCCAACATCGCCAGAGCCAGAGCTTTTTCGTCAGCTGTCAGGGTAGCTGCGTCTGTATCCAGCAACATCTTGTCAAACATCGCCTTGAAATTTTCAGTTGGTGCATATGGATAACCGGTAACTACGCCCGCAACTGTGTCAACCTGGTCCTCGGGCACCAATGGATTGTTACAGGAATATGATTCCATAATACAGTCGAAGTTATGTGCACTATCCAGCGTCTGCTTCGCCGTCGGGTCCACTGAATTAATGGTTAAAGTCACCCCGACTTTTGCCCACTCGCTAACAAGTAGTTGAGCAAGATCTGTGTCGGTTGAGCTTGAGCTTGAAATGGTAATTGCCAGCGAAAAACCACTGGGGTAACCAGCTGCTGTCAGCATTTGTTTCGCCGACGCCGCGTTATAAGTGAATAGTTGGGCTGTGGAAGCCGGCAATTGACCGATGGACGAGTATGCCGGGTTTCCTTGCGCAATCGGGTAACCGGGTTCGGTGCTGCCCGGCCATTCGAGATTATTAATCGTATTAAGGTCGGTAGCTATCATCAAAGCCCGCCGTACGCTTTGATTTTCAAGATACTGGTTATACAGCCGGTTCAGTTTTAAAACTTCAGCGTTGCCGGTTAAAAACTTTTCCTGAATCAGGGAAGAATTCCCCTTCGTCAATTGGTCTGAATCGCTTAGCGGCTGTGACGGGTTCCAATCAACCTTTCCCGTTTCCAGAGCAGCTACCAAAGTCGAGTCGTCCGGTATGATGGGATACACCAGTGTCGAAACAAACGGCAGTTTGTAGGATTGGCCGTTGATGGTCGTTTGGCCCCAGTAATTGGGGTTAGCAGTGTAAGTAACTGAAGAGCCCAATACATAATTTGAAATGATGAAGGGACCATCGCTGCTCTGGTTGCGCCAGTCTTCACTGCCGGCGCCTACAGTAGAATTACCGGATTCAGGGCAGGTTATCATCCCAGGCATATAGCCGTAGCCAATTAAGTAGGCCCAGTTGGCATTAAAAGTATTGCAGTTGATATTGACAGTAGATGAATTTGGCGCGGTTACACTCGTGACAAAAGCATAAGTGTTACCGATAACTGGCGCAGCAAATCCTCGGGTCAAACTGTAGACTACGTCAGCAGAGGAAAACGGACGGGCTGCCATCCCGATTGTGGAATTGGCTGACCAGTTCACACCGGTGCGCAGGTTCAATGTAATCACAATCGGGTTCATCGTTACCGACCAACTGGTAACGAGGTCATTTCCGCCCAGGTACTGCGGCGGGATATATTCTGCAGACTGGAATGCGAATACATTTGTTCCCCGCGGCCCGTAGGTGTCAATGTCGCCACCCAATAACCAGGAAAGGAACGGTGCGTCCCAGACGGATGTGGACCATACTGCCGGGCTTAGGTCGGCATCAAACCCCGCCGGGTCGGTGTTCCCCCAGTCTGTCATGCAAGTCAGCGTGCCGCCGTATACCGGGGCATTTGCGTTAGTAGTAGTGGTTGTGGTGGTAGACTGTGTGACGGTTGATTGAGTCGTTGTCGTCTTTTTTGTGCAACCGCTCAATGATGGGAGTAGAGATACCGTTAGCAGCAAAACTAAACCTGTTAATATTATTTTGCTTTTCAACTTAATCCTCCTTTTTCCCTGTTGGCTGCCAAAATTATTCCGTAGGATTTTCTTTCGTTATTGTTTTGCTTATCCTCCTTTTCAGTATCGTTCCGTAACGGCCGGCACCGCCCCTTAATCTGGGGTCTAAAAGGTCTCTCAGCGCATCCCCGAACATGTTCACGCCGTAAACCACGATTGCCAGAGCCAGACCCGGCCATAAAGCCATCCAGGGGTCTTTGAACATATATGTCCTTGCACTGCCGCTTAGCATCCCTCCCCAGCTGGGTGCCGGCGGCGGTATCCCGAAACCCAGGAAACTCAGCCCGGCTTCCGCCAATATCACTGAAGGCACCGTCATTGAAAAAATGATAATTATCGGCGCCATGATATTGGGTAAAATGTGCTGCACCAGTATTTTCCACGTCGGTGCGCCGACCGAGACCGCCGCCTGAACATACAGGTTGGATTTGATGCCGATTACCAGGCTTCTTATCATTCTGGAACCGCCGATGCCATTGGAAATCCCAAGGCAAAAGATGACTTGCCACATCCCCGTCCCGATGAGTGAAATCACCACCATCAGCAGCAGCAAGCTGGGAATGGACAGAACCGCGTCCACAAACCGCTGAATAATCAGGTCTAAAGCGCCGCCGATATAGGCGCTGAGAATACCCAAAATCACTGAAATTACTACTGAAAGCAGTGAAGCAATCAAACCGACAATCATCGAGATTCGTGCCCCGTATATCAGCCGGCTCAGCAGGTCCCGCCCAATGTTGTCAGTCCCCAACCAGTAGGTCAGTGTCGGGCCTTGCAGGGCGGATAACGGGTGCGGGTCGTTCATGCCGTAGGGCGCCAGCCACCGCGCGAAAATACCGGTAAATAGCAAAATTAACGTGATAATCGCGCCCACTGTCCCCATGGGCTGCTCCATTATCATCCTTTTTACCAGTTCAACCGGTTTGGATTGTTTTTTTGTTTCTGTTGTCAGTTTCGCCATTTTCTTTCCGGTAATATTTACTGTAGAGTCATTTCCTTATTCGTAATGAACTCGTGGGTCTAAATAACCGTAGGAAAGGTCAACGAACAGGTTGATAAATACAATTATTATTGAAGTAATCAAAACCACGCCGCTTACGATTGGATAGTCCCTTGATTCGGTGGCCTGCGTCAGTAAACGCCCCAGACCGGGCAATCCGAAGATGTCCTCGATAATCACGGCTCCCCCGACTATCACCGGCAGTTGATATCCGATTAATGTCACTACCGGAATCAGCGCATTTTTCAGGGCGTGCCGCATTACGACGATCCTTTCGCTCAATCCTTTCGCCCAGGCAGTCCTGATGTAATCCTGCCTGAGCACTTCCAGCATCATCGTCCGGGTTATTCTCATGTTACCGCCAGCGCCGCTCATGCCCAGAATAATCGCCGGGATAATGAACATTTTCAGGTTCCCGATTGGGTCTTTATCAAAGGGAATTAGTAATATCGGCGGGGAATAATGCCACCATAGTGCCGGGAATACTATCACCAGGGTCGCCAGCCAGAAACTCGGCACGGCGATGCAAAATATTGCGAAAGTCCGGGCTAAATAATCCCCCCAGGTATTTTGTCGCAGTGCTGAATAAACACCGATAGGTAAGGCGATTACCTGCGTTACAATCAGTGCTAAGATGCCTAATTCGAACGTCACCGGCCACCTTGCGCCAATCTCCTCTGTGACTGGAATACTGTCCCAGAGCGATGTCCCCAGGCTGCCGTGCACGATAATATCGCTTATCCAGCGACCGTATTGCGTGTAAATCGGTACATCCAGTCCCAGCGAATGTTCGATGGCTTGTTTGTCTAATTTCGTGACTTGGGCTCCTATCGATTCCTGTTCGTTCACCATGATATCGACAATGGAACCGGGGATGGAACGGATAAGGAGAAATACGATGAGGGTAACAAAAAAAACCGTTGGTATTGTCAGCAGTAATCTTCTGAGTATATAAGCACGCAAATTATTTTTCCCTGAATACTTTTATTATATTTTCTTCCGTGAACCGAACGGGATAAACCCAAACTTTTGCAGGCAGGTCCCTCATCTTGAGTAACAGGAAGAAGAGTAGGGAAACGTTAATCCGGTGACTTGTTATTTTTTTAATCTGCAAGACTTTTTAATCTTTACTGTGTTTGTACGTGGCATGGTAACATTTTGCATCTGCTTTGTCAAGGACATATTCTGGTATATTAAATCGTTGAAAACAAGTAAAATGTCAGGTGTTTTGTCAAGTAATAACGCTATCCCGGAAGTAAAGGCCCGAGCGCTTTTATCTACTATCTGGTATGATTTGAATCAGGCCGTTGCACCGGCCCATTTTTCGATTTGTACTAGGGCCTTGCAGGGTTCATGGTCCAGAATTGTCTCCGGCAGCGGTTGTTCATCATAATGTGTCATCAGGTTCGGGGCGCCTCTGGTATCGATACCCTCCGGCATCAACGTGGTTTTTGTCTTGCCCGGTGTATACCAGCCGCCGTGAAAGATGTTTACCGTGCCCGGCACCGCTTTCGAAGTTACGTAAGCCGGCATCACAATTTCCGCCTGGTCGTTATACACTCTAACCGGGTCGTTGTCTGCTATTCCCCTGGCTTTGGCATCAGCCGTACTAATCCAGACCGCGTGCCGGTAGCAGTCCCGTAGCAGCGGCTGGTTGTCCAGCAGCGAATGGATACGGTACAGGCTGTGCGGCGATGACATTAGTAAAGGGTATTTTACCGTGTCCTGACTGTGATAAGTGGCCTTCCCTCCCATCGTCATCTCCGCCATCGGCGTCAGGTTCCCGCCGCCGTAACGGCCGTTTACCGCATGCATTTTTCGCCCGGATATTGCTGATTTACCGTCCTTATTAAACTTCGTTTTCGCTAAACCAGCCGCTAATTCCCGGGAATAAAACTCAATCTTTCCGGATTCCGTCCTGCTGAAGGGGTTCCGGCCGTGGGTAATTGCGTCTTTGTAGGTGTAATAAGGCTCGTCTACCTGCCAGCGGAATATGGGTTTCTTCTGAAACTCCTCCCATGTCGGAGGGTTATATGGCACAATTTCGGCCATTGACGCCCATTTTTCGTATGCTTCCCGGTGCAGCTTTTCAATTGTTTCGTCCCATTTTTCATCCGGGACATTCGCCAATAGCGGACTGAATTGCTCTGCAATGCCGATGCGCCTCGCAATCTGTACCCAGATCCACCCCGCAGATTTGATTTCACCGGGCGGGTCAACGCATTTCTGTTTATACACGAAATAGTTGCCGTTTAAGTTTGTTGGCATTGAGACAAAAGAATCTCTTGTCCCGCCGCCGGTACCGAAGCAGGAATCCCGGCCTTCGAAAGCTTTATGCA
>Ga0187855_10000581_pt1 | contig 31473 bp, 24 predicted proteins | sample June2016WEW_8_10_2_FD_132969 | JGI IMG/M metagenome (GOLD analysis project Ga0187855, IMG submission 132969) | Peatland microbial communities from SPRUCE experiment site at the Marcell Experimental Forest, Minnesota, USA - June2016WEW_8_10 | ecosystem: Environmental > Terrestrial > Soil >...
AGCAGCGCCGCCGCAAGACAGCCGAAGGCGGCGCTCCACAGCACAGCGCCCGCCAGTCGAATGCGCCCGCCGGCAAGCAGCAGCAGGGCGGTGTGCGCCACACCCCCGATCCCCAGGTGGAGCTGGTGGGCGTAGAAGGCGACCAGCAGCGCGAGTGGCAGCACGCCGAGCGCCACCAGAAGGAGCGCCTGGAGGCGCCCCCCGCCGGCTCCGCGCCCACCGCCGCCACCGCTCCCCCCTGCGCTCCACCCGGGCGGCGCGGCGACCGATGCCGGGGGGCGCGAGCCGGGGGCTCCCATTGCCAGCACCAGCCACAGGTGCAGGGCTGGCAGGAGCAGCAGCGCGGTGAGCGGATCCAACGCCCACACCACCGCGGTGAGGCCGCCAAGCACGAGCAGCATCCCGAGCGCTGCCGCATCGGTGCGTGGGAGGATCGGCAGAGTGAGCCGGCGCATCAGCGCGGGCCACGCCAGCCACGCGAGCACCAGCACGAGCGCGCTCGCCAACACCGCCTCCACGGCGTGGCCGTCGAACGGCAGGGCCGCTTCGGAGACAGGGGGGCGCGGGGCGGGGATCGCGCCGAGCGAGCCGAGCAGCATCGCGAACACCGCGCAGAGAAGGAATGGAAGCGCGCACGCCAGCGCCCACACCACCCAGCGCCCCACCCGCACCCGCCGCCGGCGGGCACGCGCGAAGCCGTCCCCGAGCACCGCCAGCGCCGGCAGCATCAGCGCCGCCACCAGCAAGCGCAGCGCCCACGAGGGGATCGCCTTCCGCTGGATCGGCAGCCCCGTTTCAAGGCTCCCATTTGCGTCGCTGCCACCGATTTCTGGTCCGCCGTCCAGCGCATACACGGCGGCGAGCACACCTCGTCCGAGCGCTTCCAGCCGCGCCGCGCTCACCGGTGCGCCGGCGGCTGGAGGCAGTTCGCCACCGGCCCCCACCAGCACCGCGGGCAGCCCGCCGGCCCCGAGCGAGCCCTGTTCGCCGCCGGTGAGTGGGAAGACGAGGTGTGCGAGCTGGGTGAGCGTCCCCGGCGCGCCGGTTGTGCCCCCCGCCTGCTGGGCGACCGCCGCCGCCACGGTGCTCTGCAGCAGCGCCGGCGCCGAGCCGGCGGAGGCCGAGAACGAGGACACCTCCGGCCCGGATGCGCGCGTGCCCGCGAGATCGCCGAGCACCAACGCGGCGTCGATCGTCCGGCCCGACCCGCCTGCGCCCGACACCCCCGCACCGGCTCCTGCTCCCGTCATGCCAACCAATTCGCCGGCGTGCGCGGCGAAGTCGGTGGCGCCCCCGTCCCCGCCCGAACCCCCGCTGGTTGAAACCAGCACGATCGCATGTTGTGTCTCCCCGGCGGAGAGCACGCGTGCGAGTTCGAGCAGCGCAGCGGTGGCTGACAGTTCCGCCTCCGCGCCCCTGCCGGCGGCGTCGCGGTGGGCGAGGATCACGATCGGGGCTCCACCGGTGGTGCCCGGCCGCTGTGCGATTACCGTCGTGAGCGTGCGCTCCCCTTCGATGGTGGGGGCCTGGACGGTGCGCGTGCTCACCGCGAACCCGCCTTTGGCGGCGCTGCCCAACCCGCGCAGCGTCTGCGCCAGGTAGGCGGCGAGCTTCTGATCGCCGGTGCTGCCGGGTTGGCGTTCGGGAAACTGCCGGGCGAGCGCACCCAGCGTGGCGAAGGCGCGCGCGCCTTCGAAAGCGTCGGGGGCGAGGTTGGAGCTCAGTGGCGCTGTGCGCCCGGTGAGCGAAAACCCCGCGACCACCAGCGCGAACAGCAGCGGGAGGAAGGCTGCGCGGTAGATGCGACCGTTGAGCACGCAGGCAAAACCATAACGCCAGCCACCCCCCGCGGGGGCCGCGGTGTGGGACACATCGGGCGCAGGCCATCCAAAATATCCACATTCCCCCGGCCGTTGTGGAGGCCTCGAACCGTGGACCCGCCGCGGGCCCGCACCCGGGGCGCCTGAGGTACCGGTATCGTGCGCGCGTGCTCCAGCCCGTCGCCGTCGGAACGAAGACGCTCGCCGATTACACCCACATCTGTGGGCGTGATCTGATCGATGAGATCCGCGAGCTGGCGGAGCCGCTGAAGGGCAGCCGCGTGGTGCACGTCTCCGCGACCGCGTTCGGTGGGGGTGTGTCGGAGATCCTGTACACGCTGGTGCCGCTGATGCGGGACGTGGGACTGGAGTGCGAGTGGCAGGTGATCTACGGGCGCGAGGAATTCTTCAACGCAACCAAGCTGATGCACAACGCGCTGCAGGGGGCGCCGGAGGACCTCGACGAGGAGCAGTGGGAGACTTGGCGGCGCTACAACGAGATGAACGCGCGCGAGCTGTCGGGCGGGTGGGATGTGTGCCTGATCCACGACCCCCAGCCGGCGGCGCTGCAGCAGCTGGCGCCGGGCAAGGCGAAGGGGTGGGTGTGGCGCTGCCACATCGACCTCTCCACCCCCAACCCGGAGACGATCGCGCACCTGCTGCCCTACATCGAGGATTATCCCCAGTCGCTGTTCCACATGCGCGAATACGTGCCGCCGGGGATGAACGGCCACGTCAATATCGTGCCGCCGGCGATCGACCCGCTGACCCCGAAGAACATGGCGCTGTCCCCCGAAGACGCCGCGTATGTGTGCGGCCAGTTTGGGATCGACGTGGACCGGCCGCTGATGTGCCAGGTGTCGCGCTTCGATCCGTGGAAGGACCCGCTGGGGGTGATCGACGCCTACCGCATGGTGAAGGAGCGGGTACCCACCGCCCAACTGGCCCTGGTCGGGTCGATGGCCAGCGATGACCCCGAGGGCTGGGACTTCTTCAACGCCACGATCGCCCACGCGGACGGCGACCCCGACATACACATCCTCAACAACTTCAACAACGTCGGCGCGATCGAGGTCAACGCGTTCCAATCCCACTCCGATGTGCTGATCCAGAAGTCCACCCGGGAGGGCTTCGGGCTGACCGTCTCGGAGGCGATCTGGAAGGCGCGCCCGTTCATCGGCGGCAACGTCGGCGGGATCCCGCTGCAGGTGGAGGATGGGGTGACGGGCTTTCTCGTTTCCAGTACCGAGCAGTGCGCCGAGCGCGCCCACGAGATCCTCGAGGATCCCGCGCTTGGCAAGTCGCTGGGCAAACGCGGCAAGGAGCACGTGCGCGCCAACTTCCTCACGCCGCGCTACCTTCGGGACTACTTGAAGATCTTCAACGAGCTGCGAGAGTCATGACCGATACGCCGGCACAGCGAGCCCCGCTGGTGCTGGTGAGCAACCGGGGGCCGGTGACCTTCCAGGCGGGAGGCGAGGTGCAGCGCGGCTCGGGAGGCCTCGTGACGGCGCTGACCGGGCTGGCGTCGCACCGCGAGGCGGTGTGGATCGCCTCGGCGATGAGCGAGCAGGATCTGGAGGTCTCGCGCGGCCACGGCGGCCGCGCCTTCCCCGTGCGCTCGCCCGCGGGCGAAGAGTTCCTGGTGCGGCTCGTGGCGAGCGATCCCGAGGCGTACGACCGCTTCTACAACGTGTTCGCCAACCCGATGCTGTGGTTTATCCAGCACTACCTGTGGGATCTCTCCAACGCCCCGGACATCCGCCGCCACGAGATCGAGGCGTTTGAGTTTGGCTACAACGTCGTCAATGAGGATCTCGCGCGGGCGGTGGTGGAGGAGCTGGAGGGGGCGAGCGAGCCGGTGGTGATGGTGCACGACTACCACCTCTACACGCTCCCCGACCTCGTGCGCAGAGCGCGCCCGGACGTGTTTTTGCACCACTTCATCCACATCCCCTGGACGCAGTCGGACGCGTGGCGGGTGCTGCCCTCGCGGATCCGCGAGGAGATCTTCACGGGATTGCTGGCCAACGACATCATCGGCTTCCACACGCGCTCCTATCGGCGCAACTTCCTGCAGTGCTGCGCGGACCTGATGGATCTCGAGGTGGACTTCGAGCGCGGCAGCGTGCGCTACGGCGAGCGTGAGGTGTGGGTGAGGGCCTACCCGCTGCCGATCGACCACCGCGCGACGCGGCGCATCTCCCAGGGCGCGCGCGTGAAGGAGCTGGAGCGCGAGCTGCTGGCGCGCCGGCGGGACTTCCTGATCCTGCGCGTCGACCGCGCCGACCTGTCGAAGAACGTGCTGCGGGGCTTCTCGGCGTTCGACCTGTTCCTCGAGCAGCACCCCGAGTTCTCCGAGCGCGTGACGTTCATGGCCCAGCTGATGCCCTCGCGTACGGACGTGCCCCAGTACGCCGAGTACCTGGAGCGGATCGAGGCGCTGGTGGCTGTCGTCAACCACCGCCACGGCACGCCCGACTGGATGCCGATCCAGCTGAAGCTGCGCGACGATCTGGAGGAGGCGATGGCGGCGTACAAGCACTACGACGTGCTGCTGGTCAACGCGATGTTCGACGGCATGAACCTCGTCGCCAAGGAGGGCCCTTTGGTCAACGAGCGCGAGGGCGTGTCGATCCTCTCCGAGAACACCGGCGCGCACGAGGAGCTGGGGGAGTATGCGCTGTCGGTCAACCCGTTCGACATCCAGGAGCTGGCGGATTCGATCTTCGCGGCGTTGACGATGGCCCCGGCCGAGCGCCACCGCCGCGCGCGGGGTCTGACGGAGATCGTCACCTCGCGCGATCCCGGCGACTGGGTCGACGAGCAGCTGGCGGACATCCGCGCGAAGGGGATGGGGCGGTAGGGGCGGGCTCGCACAGAGGCAAATCGTTTTGTCTCTATCACTTCATTTTGGGAAGTGAAGGAGGGGTTGTTGACTCATTTTTTGGGACCCCACCACTTCATTTTGTAAAGGAGGGAGGAGGTGTTGATTCATCGTTTGGAGCCCCAACCACTTCATTTTGTAAAGGGTTGGAGGGGGTGGTTGATACATTTTTTTTGAGCCCAACCACTTCATCTTGTGAAGAAGGGGGGAGTGTGTTGATTCACCTTTTGGAGCCCAACCACTTCATTTTGTAAAGGGTTGGGGGTCGATATCGATGACATGTCCCGCCCCCGCTCGCTCGTCATCGGGCCTCCCGTCAGCCGTAGCCGGTCAGCCCTGCCCCTCCGCCGCGCATCGGTCGCGCATCGGTCGCGCCGATCGGCCGCGCACACCGCCCCCTGTTATCATCCGCGCCCGTTCGCATGACCCTGCCCGCACCCACATACGATCTAGTGCTGCTGCTCGACGCCGAGGCGGAGGAGCCGGCGCGCGCGAAGATCCTGGCGGACGCCCGCGAGGCGATCGCGGCGCAGGGCGAGCTGCTGCGCGACGACGATTGGGGGGACCGGGCGCTCACCTACCCGATCGCCCACAAAGCGACGGCGAAGTACCACCTGCTGCAGTTCCATGCCGGCTCCCCGGAGCTGCTGAGCGGCCTCGACCGCACCCTGCGGATCGCAGACGAGGTGGTGCGTTTCCGGATCGTCAAGCTCAAGCCGGGCACCCCGGAGGCGCCGGACATGAGCGCCCCCGGTGCGAGCGCAGCGGTTGTGGCTGCGCCGACGCCTGAGCCGGTCGCCGCGGCCGTTGAGCCTGGCTAGACTCCTACACGTGAACCCGCTGGAGAGCAGCGATCAATCGATCCCCCGCACGGACGTGCTGAGAGCGTCCCCGCCGATGTTCGAGTCGCGCCTCCTGGACTTCTTCTCGCGCGTGCACCCCGCGGTGCCGCCGCTGCTGTTCCTGCCGCTGATCGCGGTGATGACCGCTTGGAGCCTCGCGCAGCAGAGCGTGGCGGCGACGGTGGGCCTCGCGGTGGCCGGGTATGCCCTGTGGACGCTGTTTGAGTACTGGCTGCACCGGCTGGTGTTCCACTTCGAGCCCGACCACGGCATCGGCGCGCGCCTGCACTGGATCATCCACGGCATCCATCATGAGCACCCCAACGATCCGCTGCGCCTGGTGATGCCGCCGGCTGTGAGCGTGCCGCTGGCGGCGGTCGTGTTCGGCGTGCTGTACGTGGCCTTCGGCCAACGCTACGCCCCGGGGCTGGCGGTGGGTTTTTTCGCGGGGTATGTGGTGTACGACATGCTGCACTACTACCTGCACCACTTCGCCCCCAAGGGGCGCGTGGGGCGGATGCTGCGCGAGCGCCACATGCGCCACCACTTCCAGGACGACACGCGCGGCTTTGGGATCAGCGCGCCCTACTGGGACGAGGTGTTCCGCACCTCCCCGCGCAGCCGCCGGGACGCGGCCGGGCAGTAGCCGCTACGCAAACGAGCCCCGCGAGCCGAAAATCTCGCAACGAGCGGGATCGGAGGCAGTCGAGCAGAAATCCCGCCCGCGGGCGCCTCTACACTCGGGAGCCGCATCTGGAGAGACGACGACAGGCCCCGCGATTTGAGGGGTGTGAGACAGCCGAAAGGAAGAAGCCGTGGCCGCAACCAACATCAACCGGGTAGTGATGACCGGCAACCTGACCAAAGACCCCGAGCTGCGCTCGCTGCCCAGCGGCACGTCCGTGTGCGAGCTGCGGATCGCGTGCAACAGCCGCCGCAAGGACCAGGCCAGCGGGGAGTGGGTGGACAAGCCCAACTACTTCAACGTGAAGGTGTGGGGCGCACAGGGCGAGAACGCCGCCCGATTCCTCTCCAAGGGCCGCCCGGTGGCGATCGACGGACGCCTGGATTGGCGCGAGTGGGAGGCGCAGGACGGGGCGAAGCGCCAGGCAATCGATATCATCGCCGACTCGGTGCAGTTCCTGGGTTCGCGCGATGACTCCTCCGGGGGGGGCAGCTTCGCGGGGAATGGGGCTTCCACCCATGCCTCGCATGGTGGCGATACCCCCGTCAACGAAGGCGATTTCCAGCCCGCGCCGGTAGGGGCCGCTGCTGGCGAGGATGACATTCCGTTCTAGAGGGGCCGGCCACCGTCTGGCGCACAGCTTTCGGGCTGTGCCCACCGGCTGGCCGAACCGGGGATGCTGGCCGAAACGGGGCTTCGCGCCGAAGGTGCGTGTCTCCCGGCTTCGGTCAAAGGCGAGTGTCTCCCGGTTTTCGGTCGGGGTCTCTATCATTGCAGCGGAGTCCATTACCAAAGAGACCAGAGCGTGAGGTAGATACCAGTGGCAAAGGCACGGGGCCGCAGCAAGCCGGCCCGCAGACGAGAGAAGCGAGGCGGGCCCGGTGGCGGCCGGCGCAAGCCGTGCCAGCACTGCCGCGACAAGATCGAGCAGGTCGACTACAAGGACGTGGCCACCCTGCGCCGCTTCGTCTCCGAGAAGGGCAAGATCCGCTCGCGGCGGATCACCGGTGCCTGCCGCCGCCACCAGGCGCAGGTGGCGCGGGCGGTCAAGCGTGCCCGTGAGCTGGCGCTGCTGCCCTACGTGAACGAGGGCGGGCGCGACGACAGCCCCCGCCGCGAGCGCGGCGACCGCGACCGGGGCCGGTAGAGGCGTGCGTCGCTCGCACTTCCCCCCGCGCCGGCGGGCTCAGCGAGACGCCCAACGCCAGCGAGCTCACGGAGACGCCCAACGCCGGCGAGCTCACGGAGACGCCCCGCGCCGGCTGGCTCAGGGGGATGGCCGCTGATGCCCGAGGCGATCCTCCTCAAGGACGTCGAGACGCTCGGCGAGCAGGGCAAGGTTGTTGAGGTCTCCAAGGGGTATCTGCGCAACTTCCTGATCCCCCGTAAGCTGGCCCAGCCGGCCACGCGCGGAGCGGTCGAGGCCGTCCGTCGCCGCCAGGAAGCCGAAGAGCGGGCGGAGCGGGAATTCGTCGAGCGGGCGGCCGCCAATGCGGCGCTGCTGAACAAGACCGTGCTGACGATTCCCCAGCAGGCGGGCGCCGACGGACGCCTGTTCGGATCGGTGTCCGCGCAGGACATCGCCGAGGCAATCCGCGAGGCGAGAGGCCTCAAGCTCGACCGCCACAACGTGCACCTCCCCGAGCCGATCAAGAACGTCGGCACCTACATGGTCGTGGTGGACGTCGTCGACGATGTGACGGCGACCGTCAAGACTATGGTGGTGCCGAAGAAGTAAGCAGACTCAGACGACCGTCCGCCACACCTGCAAGCATGTCCCGGTGCAGGAGTTTTCCCTCGGAGATAGCGGGTTGTCCTCTGCGGCGCGCCGCAGAGTCGGGCTAGAGTCGCGGTGGCTATGAGCGCCGTCGCCACCACCAACGGCGCGGGCACCTCCACGGTGGCCGTCGCCCCGCCCCACAACCTCGAGGCCGAGCAGTCGGTGCTCGGCGCGATCCTGCTCTCCGACCACTCGATGTATGCCCTTGTGATCGAGGAGGGGCTGCGCGCGGATGACTTCTACCGCGATCGCCACCGCTCGATCTACGAGGCGATGCTCGCGCTCTACGAGGAGAGCGAGCCGGTGGACGTGCTGACGGTTGTCGATCGCCTGCGCCAGACGGGCAAGCTCGAGGAGGCCGGGGGCATCGCCGCGGTGGACGAGCTCACCGGCGTGGTGCCGGCCGCCGGTCACGCCCGCCGCTACGCGCAGATCGTGCGCGAGAACGCGCTGCTGCGCCGCCTGCTGGCGAGCGCGTATGAGATTCAGGCGAGCGTGCTCGACCACCACGCCCCCCCGCGGGAGCTGGTGGAGCAGGCCGAGAAGGCGATGCTGGAGGTCGCGCGCGACGATCGCCAGCAGGACTTCCGCACGATCGAGGATGTGCTGCACGAGGAGCTCGACAAGCTGCACCGGCTGTCGCTCGAAGGCACCTCGCTGACCGGCACCCCCTCCGGGTTCAAAGACCTCGACGAGATCACCGGGGGCTTCCAGCGGGGGAACCTGATCATCATCGCGGCCCGCCCCGCGATGGGCAAGAGCGCGTTGGTGTGCAACATCGCCGAGAACGCCGCGGTCGAGCACAAACGCCCCGTGGCGCTGTTCTCGCTGGAGATGGCGGAGGCCGAGCTGGCGCAGCGCTTCGTCGCCTCGCAGGCACGGATCAAGGGCGAGGAGCTGCGCAAGGGCCGCGTCTCCGAGCAGCGCTGGCCGAAGATCCTCACAGCCAGCCAGCGCCTGGCGGCGGCACCGCTGTGGGTGGACGACTCCTCCGATGTGGGCCTCTTGGAGATCCGCGCCAAGGCGCGGCGCCTGCACTCGCAGTGCGAGGGCGGGTTGGGGCTGATCATCATCGACTATCTGCAGCTGATGCGCACCGACAGCCGCTACGACAGCCGCGTCACCGCGGTGGGCGAGCTGAGCCGCGGCCTGAAGATCCTCGCGCGCGAGCTGGGGGTGCCGGTGATCGCGCTCTCGCAGCTGTCCCGCGCGGTCGAGACGCGGCCTGACAAGAAACCGCAGCTCTCCGACCTGCGCGAGAGCGGCAACCTCGAGCAGGACTCCGACCTCGTGATGTTCATCTACCGCGACGAGTACTACGACGAAGACTCCGAGCGCCCCGGCGAGGCGGATCTACTGATCGCCAAGCATCGCAACGGCGCGGTGGGGAAAGTCACGTTGACCTTCCACAAGGAGTACCCGAAGTTCATGAACTATGCCGGCGAGCGCTACACGCAGTGAACTGCGTAAGCTGCTTGGCGACACCTCAGTCAATCGTGGGAGGAAAGCCGTGATCATCGCTTCAAGCAGCTACCCGTTCCTAGAAGTCTTCTGGACGATGCTGATCTTCTTCGTGTTCGTGATCTGGATCTGGATCCTGATCGGCATATTCGCGGACCTGTTCCGCCGCCACGACACGTCGGGATTTGCGAAGGTTCTGTGGATCATCTTCATCGTCGTGTTGCCCTACCTCGGGGTGTTCGTCTATCTGATCGCCGAGCACAAGGGCATGGCCGAACGCGCGGTCAAACAGCAGCAGGCTGCCCAGCAGGAATTCGACAAGTACGTCCAGTCCGCGGCCGGCAAGGGCGATCCTACCGAGCAGATCGCCAAGGGCAAGCAGCTGCTCGACAGCGGCGCGATCACCCAGGCCGAGTTCGACGCGCTCAAGCAGAAGGCGCTGGCCCAGTAGGGCCCACGCGCTCGACTTCTCAGATCATCCGCGGGCGGGGGCCGGTCATTGGGATCGGCCCCGTCTGCCCTGGGCCATCCCGGCGTGCCCCTACACTGCACTCCTCATGCCGGGCATAGTCATAGTCGGCGCCCAGTGGGGCGATGAGGGGAAGGGCAAGATCGTCGATCTGCTCGCCGAGCACAGCGATGCGGTGGTGCGCTTCCAGGGCGGCAACAACGCCGGGCACACGATCGTGCGCGACGGCGAGGAGTGGAAGCTACACCTGATTCCCTCCGGCATCCTCTACGCCGGCAAGCGCTGCGTGATCGGCAACGGGGTGGTGATCGACCCGAAGGTGCTGATCGAGGAGCTCGACGCGTTGCGCGCCCGGCGCATCGACGTCAGCGGTCTGCGCATCTCCGCCAACGCCCACCTGATCATGCCCTACCACCTGCTGCTGGACTCCGCCGGCGAGGCGAAGCTCGGGCGCCTGCAGATCGGCACCACTCGCCGCGGGATCGGGCCGTGCTATGCCGACAAGGCGGCGCGCCTGGGGATCCGCGTACAGGATCTGCTCGACGAGAAGATCCTCAAGAAGAAGATCGTGGCGGCGATGGAGCCCAAGCGCCTGTCGCTGCGCCCGTTCGAGAAGGACCCCACGCTCGACCTGCGCACGATGACCGAGGAGTACCTGACCTACGGGCACCGCCTGGAGCAGCACATTGCCGATACCGCCAAGCTGATGTGGGAGCTCTTGGATAGCGGCAGGCGCGTGATCTTCGAGGGCGCGCAGGCGACGATGCTCGACATCGACCATGGCACCTACCCCTTCGTCACCTCCTCCAACCCCGTCGCGGGCGCGGCATGCGTCGGAGCGGGCGTGGGACCGAAGGACATCGACGAGGTCTGGGGGGTCGCCAAGGCGTACGCCACCCGCGTGGGGGCCGGGCCGTTCCCAACCGAGCTGGAGGACGAGATGGGCGACCGGCTGCGCGCGCGCGGAGGGGAGTTCGGCACGACCACCGGGCGCCCCCGGCGCACCGGCTGGCTGGATCTCGTGGCGCTGCGCTACGCCACGCGCCTCAACTCGCTCTCGGCGTTGGCGATCACCAAGCTCGACGTGCTCTCGGGGCTCGATCGGATCAAGGTGTGCACGAGCTACCGCGGCGCGGAGGGGGCGGAGTTCGACAGCTTCCCCTACCACCAGACTGTGCTGCACCACACCACGGCCAAGTACACCGAGCTGGAGGGCTGGAGCGAGGAGATCGGGGAGTGCACGAGCTTCTCGGAGCTGCCGGCGGCGGCACAGGAGTACATGCGCTTCATCGGCGAGCACGTCGGGGCGCAGGTGGCGCTGATCGGAGTCGGTCCCGGCCGCGATCAGGTGGTGTGGACCGAAGTCGGCCGCCAGACGCTCGCGGCCAATCAAAGATCGGCCAGCAACGGCAACTCTCCCGATTAGCTTTCACCGACCCGCTACCGGGGTTGTAATGCTTCGTTTTGGGACCCCAACCCTTCATTTTGTGAAGTGGTAGGGCCGTTTGAAAGACATCCCACCTTCCTTCAGTTCTTCCTCGACCCTCACCACACCCACCGGCACACCGACCACCCCAGGGTCGAACTGGGCGAAGACGGGTCTTTGCCCGGGATGGCCTCGCCGATATCCGGGCGGTGGCTGGTGCTTGAGCACCTCGGCGTGGAGGTCGCACTGCTGTTGCGGATTTCCCCCGGGGACGTGAGGATTTCTACTGAGGTCCTGCCGGGCCGGCCCGATTAGCGTTTGCCTCGTTGGATGCCGGTCATTCGCAGACACACAGAGAGGGGTATTGCAGATGAGCGTGATGGGGGCGGTTTTCAACCTCAACCACCCGGCGCACACGGTGGACTGGAGCTTCATCCATCTTTCGGTAGCCAACGTCGTGGTCATCGGCCTGATGCTGATCGTCTTCGTCCTGGCGATCCTGCTGCCGTTCCCGGGCGCCGCCGCCCGCGAGGCCGCCCGCCGTGCAGGACACGGGTCATGAGCGCCGCCACAGCCCCCCCGCCCCCTCCTCCCAAGACCCCCTCAAAGTCGTGGACTGTCAAAGTCCGCGAAAAAGGGGTGGAGGCGCTGCCGCCCGAAAGGCTGCTGCCTGACGGTCAGCCCACCTACGTGGCCTCCTGGATCTACGTGTTTGGCGTGGCGAGCATCGCCTCGCTGATCGTGATCATCGGCTCCGGCACGATCCTCGCGCTGAAGGGCCCGGCGTGGTGGCACGAGACGGGCGTCGGGCACTTCTTCAACAGCATCCACCTGTGGAGCGTGGAGCTGTTCTTCTTCGTGATGGTGGTTCACCTGTGGGGCAAGTACTGGATGGCTGCTTGGCGCGGGGGTCGCGGCCGCGTGTGGGTCACGGGTGCGATCACCTTCCTCGTGGCGGTGCCGTGCGCGCTCACCGGCTACGTCTCCCAGCAGAACTTCGACGCCCAGTGGATCTCCACACAGGCCAAGGACGCGATGAACTCGGTGGGGGCCGGCGCGTTCTTCAACCTCACCAACTTCGGCCAGATGTACAGCTATCACATACTCCTGCTCCCCATTGCGGTGGTGGCGCTGGTGAGCATCCACGTCTTGCTCGTGCGGCGCAACGGCGTGGTGCCCCCGTTCGAACTCGAAGATAAGCTCGCGGCGGTGCCGGCCGCGCGCCCCAGCCCGAACGGCGCCCCGCCCTCCGGCGCCCCTCCCACGGGAACCGTGTCCCACCCCTCGACAGGCGGACAGTCCGTGTCCCACCCCTCGGCAGGGGGACAGTCGTGAGCTTGCTGGGCCCCAAGGACAAAACAAGCCCCTGGAAGGGCAGCTACGCGCCGTACGACCTGGTCAAAGAGCTGTGCATCGCCGTGGGCGTGGTCACCCTGCTGGCGGTGCTGCTCACCGTCCTGCTCTCCTCGCCCGACGACAAGCCCAGCACGATCGCTCAGTGGTCGCACGAACTGCCCGCCGACTTCGCCACCACGGCTGCGATGGAGCTCGACGAAAAGAGCGGCACCGCCGAATATGGGCCCCCCTACAACCACAGCTCGGGGAGCGTGCAGCACTTCCTGTTCCTGCACCCGCAGCGCTGGCTGGGCGTCAGCCATCCGATAAACACCGCCGACGACTACGTGGTCAAACCGCTGGAAACGATCCCCAACGACCCTGCTCTGCGGATCGCGCTCGCCGAATACAAGTCCGCGCCGGCGACGCAGAAAAAGGAATGGGCGGAAGCCTACGCCACGCCGCTTGAAGAATACGCAGCAGCCGTGGAAGAAAAGAAGACGCTGCCCAGCACCGTTTCGGTCGACACGAGCACAGGGACGGTGACGGTCAAAACCAGCGGCGCCGGCCCGGTGCCGACGATGATGGCCAGCCTGCAGAGCCTCGCCCAGAGCGGCGGCCTCGAAGGCGGTCTTGTGTCGAGCAGCCAGTTCTTCCAGACCGACTACACCAAGCCGCTGCTGTTCATGGCCGACGGGGGGCTGCTCGACGAACGCGCCGAAGGACAGCACCTACTCGGCGAGCAGTGGGGCCTGATGAACGAGACCGGCAGCTACCCCGGCCAGCCGTGGCTGTGGCTGTATGCGCTCTGGTACCAGGTCGAACCGATGAAGAACTCCCCCAACGCCGACATTCAGGTGCTGCTGATCATGGGCGTTTTGAGCCTGGCGTTCATCTCCATCCCTTTCATCCCGGTCATCAATCGCATCCCCCGCTGGATCCCAATCTACAAGCTGATCTGGCGCGAGCACTACCGGCGGGCGTAGCGGCCTGCCGACATCCCGCGGGCGCGCCCCGGGCATCCGTGGCGTGCCGACCTCGCGATGCGGACTACTACCGATGTAGCTTGGCCTCGAGCGGATGAGCATGGCGAGGGTGAGCCAAACGGCGGCCTACCCGGAGGCGAACGAGACCGACGTGGCGCTGCGCGACGGATCGACGCTGCACGTTCGCCCGGTGACCGCCGACGATCGCCCGGCGATCGAAGCGTTCCTCAAAGGGCTCTCGCAGGAGTCGATCGGCTTCCGCTTCTTCGGCGCCGTCAACCTCGACTGGGTGGCGGGGTGGGCGGTGGACGTGGATTACGCCGACCGCTACGCGCTGGTTGCCGTGTCGGGGCCGGAGCACAAGATCGTGGCGCACGCGGCGTATATGCGCACGAGCGCAGAGCGCTCCGCCGCCAACGGCCGCGCCGAAGTGGCGTTCCTCGTCGACGACGAGTGGCAGGGCAAGGGAATCGCGACGATCATGCTCGCCCATCTCGCCGCGGCCGCGCAGGAGCACGGGATCGCGATCTTCACCGCCGAGGTGCTGCCCCACAACCACCGCATGATCGAGGTGTTCCGCGACAGCGGCTTTCCGGTGGAGCTGCGCTCGGGCGGCGAGGTGCTGGAGATCGAGCTGCCAACCTCCCTCGCGGCTCCGGCGCTGGAGCGCTTCGAGCGGCGCGAGCAAACCGCGGCGGTGGCGGCCCTCAAATCCTTCCTCGCCCCCCACGCGGTGGCGGTGATCGGCGCCTCGCGCCGACGGCGGACGGTGGGCGCGGAGATCCTGCACAACCTGCTGCGCGGTGGCTTCACCGGCGAGGTGTACCCCGTCAACCCCAACGCCCACACCGTTCAGGGCAAGCGCGCCTACCCCACCGTCAGCGCGCTGCCGGCACCGGTGGAGCTCGCCGTGGTGGCGGTGCCGGCGGCGCAGGTGGCGGGTGTGGCGCGCGACTGCGCCGCCGCCGGGGTGCAGGCGCTGCTGGTGATCTCCGCCGGCTTCGCGGAGATGGGCGCGGAGGGCGCCGAGCGCCAGCGCGAGCTGCTGGAGATCTGCCGCGAGAGCGGGATGCGCATCGTCGGCCCCAACTGCCTGGGGGTGTTGAGCACCGCGCCCGAGGTGCGCCTCGATGCGACCTTCGCGGCGGGCGTCCCTTTGGCGGGTCGCGTCGGCTTCCTCTCCCAGAGCGGCGGTCTCGGGATCGCGATCATCGAAGCGGCCTCCCGCCTCGGCCTCGGGCTCTCCTCGTTCGTGTCGGTCGGCAACAAGGCCGACATCTCCGGCAACGACCTGTTGCACTACTGGGAGCACGACCCCCACACCGACGTGGTGCTGCTGTACCTGGAGTCGTTCGGCAACCCCCGCCGCTTCGCCCGCATCGCCCGCCGCGTGAGCGCCTCCAAGCCGATCGTGGCGGTCAAGAGCGGCCGCTCGGCGGCGGGTTCCCGCGCCACCTCCTCGCACACCGGCGCGCTGGTGTCGGCCTCGGATGTGACTGTGGACGCGCTGTTCGCACAGGCGGGGGTGATCCGCACCGACACGATGCACGAGCTGTTCGATGTGGCCTCGCTGCTGTGCGCGCAGCCCGTGCCGCGCGGCGGGCGCGTGGCGATCGTGACCAACGGCGGCGGCCCGGGCATCCTCTGTGCGGACGCCTGCCAGGCGGGCGGCCTCGAGGTGCCGCGGCTCGCCGACCGAACGCGGCTGCGGCTGGCGAGCATGCTCGCGCCGGAGGCCTCCACCGGCAACCCAATCGACATGGTGGCGACGGCCTCGGCGGAGGAGTACCGCCGCACGATCGAACTGCTTGTGGAGGAGGATGCGGCCGACGCGATCGTCGCGATCTTCGTGCCCCCGCTGGTGACCGCCGCGGAGGATGTGGCGCGCGAGCTGCACCGCGTTGCCGGCTGCATGGGCGGGGTGGCGCTGTGCGCCGTGTTCATGACCAGCGATGGCGCGCCTTCTCAGCTGAATGGGGGAGCGCTCGCCCGAGCTTCCACCCGGCGGGCCAACCACCTCACCGCCTCCGGCCAGCTGTCCACGTCTGGCGATCCCTCGACCTCCGGCCCGTCTGCCGCGTCCGCCACCGGGGCCAACCACCCGCGACGCGTCCCCAGCTTCTACTTCCCCGAGGACGCCGCGCGCGCACTGGCCCACGCGGCCGGGTATGCGCGCTGGCGTGAGCGCCCGCAAGGCGAGTACCGCGCGCTCGACGGCTGCCGCCCGGAGGAGGCCGCCGCGATCGTCACCCGCACGTTGGCGATCGGCGGTGCCTGGCTGGAGCCGCAAGCGCTCGCGGCGCTGCTGGACTGCTACGGACTGCCGCTGTTGCCCACGCGCGTGGCGGCGAACGCTCGCGAGGCGGTCGCGTGCGCGGCTGAGATCCGCGGCCCGGTGGCGCTGAAGGCGGTGGCGAAGGGTCTGCTGCACAAGAGCGACGCCGGCGGCGTGCAACTGGGTCTGGAGGGCGCCGAGCAGGTGCGCGCCGGCGTGCAGGAGATCCGCCACGCGGTCGCGGCGGCCGGCCACCAGCTGGAAGGAGTGCTGGTGCAGCCGATGGTGAGTCCGGGAGTCGAGCTGCTGATCGGTGTCGTGCACGACGAGAGCTTCGGCCCGGTGGTCGCGTGCGGCGCGGGCGGTGTCAACGCCGAGCTGCTGCGCGACGTGGCGGTGCGGATCACGCCCCTCACCGACCTCGACGCCGCGGAGATGCTGCGCTCGCTGCACAGCTTCCCGCTGCTGGAGGGCTACCGCGGCGCGCCGCGCTGTGACGTGGCGGCGATCGAGGATGTGCTGCTGCGCCTCAGCGCGCTCGTGGAGGCGCACCCCGAGGTCGCCGAGCTGGACTTCAACCCGGTGGTGGTGGGCCCCGGCGGCGCGACGATCGTGGACGCGCGCGTGCGTCTGGCGGCGGTGCCCCCGCCGCATCCGCTGCCGTCGCTGTGAGCCCCCGCCGCCCCCCTGCCGTCGCTGTGAGCTATCGCCGCGCCATCACGAAGCCCGCCAGAGTCGCGGCCGCCATGCCCGAGGCCACGGCGAGCGGGAGCGTGAGACTCTGCTTCTCGAGCAGCGCGCCGATCAGGGCGCCGGCCAGCAGCGCCACCACCGCGCCGCTGCGCCGGCGGGAGTTGCGCGGGGCGCCGCCCGCCGGGTCGGCCACAAGGCCGGTGAGCGTGAGCGTCATGACGGTCGTGGTGAGGTCGGGGATCGCGAGCTTGCGCACAGTTGCGTTGCGTATGCCCATCGCGATTGCCACCAGCGCGATCACCGCATAGGCGGCGTGCGAGCCGATCTTGACGGTGACGCTGGCGGCGAGCACGGCCGCACCGGCCAGCAGCCCCGCCTCGAGCGCCAGCGCGATGCTGACGTGCCGGCGGCGGCGCTCGGCCAGGGAGGCGGCGACGCGCCCACCGATGCCCGCGCCGAGCAGGAAGGCGAGCAGCGAGATCAGCGGTGCCAGCACCGGCAACCCCCCTGCGTGGGCGAGGCCGAAGCCGAGCAAAACCACGTTGCCGGTCATGTTGGCGGTGAAGACGTGCCCCAGCCCGAGGTAGCTGACCGCGTCGATCAGCCCAGTGGTGACGGTCAGCACCAGCAGCACCGGCAGCAGGCGCCGCTCGTGCGCGGGGGGGCTCACGCGGCCCGCTCGGCGCGTCCGTGTGCCTGGTCGCGCAGCACGGGGCTCCAGCGCTCGGGGTCGCGCTCGGCCTGCTCGTGCGCCCAGCGGAAGTGGTGGATCGCCGAACGGCGCAGCGGCTCGCCGAGCAGCAGCCCCGCAAACGCCCAGCGCCGCGCGTGGCGCGGGGTCTCAAGCGTCAGCGCCAGCGCACCCGCGAGCACCCACAGCTGCAGGACCTTGTTGTAGGCGGGCAGCTGCTCGGGCGTCAGCCCCTCGGCTTCGACGAGCTGGGGGATGCCCCCGCGCAGCTCCCACGGCCACGCGACGAAGTGCACGATCCCGCCCGCCAAGCCGGCACCGTTGTTGAGCGCCAGCCACTTCTCGATCGCCTCGCCTTCGCCCAGCCAGGCTGCTGCGGTCCACGCGGGCAGCGCGGTGGCCCACAGTGCCACCGCGCCGCGTCTGCCGATGAACGGCTCGAACACCAACCCCACCCCGGCACGCACCTCGAAGGTGTGATGCGCGGCGGTGCCCAGCGCATTCATGACAGTGAACGGGCGGCGCGGTCGGAGGGCTCGACGACGGGGAGAGGGCTTCGTCTTCTTGTTCGCCGGCGCTGTGCCTGAGGGGGTTGCCCAGGCTTTTTTGGCGCTGTGCGCCGCCCGCCGCAGGATCGCGCGACGCAGCCGCGGGCTCTTCAGCACGACTCCGGTTGCTTTCACCACCACTCTCCGCGGCATCGTGCTCCGGGTCACCGTCACTCTCCGTGGCATCCCGCTCCTTTTTACTCCGATGGCGCCATCCAGGTGGCGTCGTCGAGCTGTGGTGCGTGGTGGAAGTCCTTGCCGTGTGTGAGCATCCAGGCAGCGGCTTCGTCCATGCGCGGCATCGCGAGCGCGCCGGTGCTCGTGAGCTGGGCCGCCTCCGCGAGCACGGCGTCCAGCGTATCCCAGCCGGGCTCGCCAGTGAAGGCGACTGCGAAGGGGTGGAACAGCAGCGCGAGGTGGCCATTGTGCCGCGTGTGGGCGCGCAGCGCCGCGATCAGCTCCTCCCGCAGCAGCTCGGGCCCGTACGGCTGAGGATCGCCTCGGTGGCGCTCGCGCAGCCCGGCGAACTGAGGGAGGAAGGCATAGGCGTCGAGGAGCTGCCAGCGAAACGGCAGCACGGCGAGACCATCGAGCGTCCCCTCGCGCTCGCCGGCGGGGGAGACGTAGGTGTAGCCGCGCTCGGCGAGCAGTGAGAGCGTGAGCGCCGTCAGCCCGCCGCCGGGCGGGCGAAAGCCGCGCGGCTCGATCCCGATCGAGCGCATCGCCTCCGTGGCGCGGTCGAGCAGCGCCGTCTCGGTGGGGCCGTCAAGCGCCCCCCACTCCTCGTGACGCCAGGCGTGCACCGCCACCTCGTGGCCGGCCTGCGCCAGCTCGTGCAGCGCGCCGGGGTACATCTCGGCGTTGAGCCCCTCAAGGAAGAACGTAGCCCGCACGCCCCGGGCCGCGAGCAGCTCCAGCAGCCGGGGGAGGACTTCGCGCACGGTGAAGTGCTCCCCTTGGGGGACCTCCTCGGGCCACATGCCCAGCTCTAGCTGGGCGGCCTCGCCGAGATTGTCGAATGTCACCGACACGGCGGCGCCGGCGGCGCTCGCTCCCCAGGCGCTCATCGGTTGAGGATAGTCAAGGCATGCCCATGCGCCCTGCGCTCAGCCCGCGAAGCGGTAGAGCTTGGCGCCCGCTCCGGAGGTGCTCTGTCCGGTGACGTGCACCACCGTCCCGTGGCGTTCGATCCAGCGGTCGCGGGTTGCGACCGTCGCGTTGCTCGCGCCCGTGGCGCCGGGCCGGCCGCCGCCCGGGCCGCTCCTGGCTCCGCTGTCACCCGGGCCGCTCGAGGCTCCGCCGCCACCCGGGCCGCTCGCGGCTCCGCCGCCACCGAATCCACCGCCGGAGCCACCGAGCAGGATGTAGTGCAGCTGGCCGGTGTCGATCAGATGCTGGACCTGGGCGAGGGTGGGCGCGGGATCGGCGCCCATGAAGCCGCCCATGTCGATCACATTGCGCCCGCTCTGCAGGGCGATCGCCCCCGCGGTGTTGGAGCCGACCGCGGCAACCATGTACTTGGCGGAGCCCTGGTGGCCCTCCAGGTACTTGATCACGAGGCTGCTGACATTCGCGCCCCCGGCGCTGGCGCCGGGCACGGAAGCTGACCCCGGACCGCCGGGCGGGATCCCCCGGATACCGATGCCGGCCGGGGGGCCCTGAGGTGGACCGCCACGCTGTGCGAAGTTGCTCTGAGGCTGGATCGGCTGCCGCCCACCAGGTCCGCTCGCGCTCGGGGCACCACCTCCAGGCGGGAAGCCTCCCAAGCCGCTCGACCTGCCGCCGGCGAACCGCACGCCGCCGGGCGCCCCAGCGATTGCCGCATTCGCGTTGACGGGGCCGGCGAGCGGATTGCCGCCGCTCAGCGTGTCGCCGACGGTGGCGATCGCGTAGGAGGCGGGGCCGGCGAGCACGCCAGCCAGCCCGGCGACGGCCGCAAAGGGGAGCAGCACGCGCAGGCTCCGAGCGTGCGGCCGCCGCACGGATTCGGCCCGCGCAAGCAGCAGGGCGCCGCCCGCGAGCGCGGCGAGCACGATCGCGGTGGGCGCCAGCCACGGCACGAACCCACTGACGCGGGCGAGCAGCACGGCCGCCCACACGGCGGAGCCGATCACCGCGCCGCCAAGCGCCGCCGCCCACATCATCGAGCCCCGTGCGCGGCCCCAGAGCTCAACCAGGCCGCCGGCGGCGAGCACCGCCACGGCGGGGGCGAGGGCGGTGGTGTAGTAGGGGTGGAAGATGCCTTCCGAGAAGCTGAAGATCGCCCACGTGACCACGGCCCAACCACCCCAGAGGATGTAGGCGGAGCGGGCGGCGTCGGTGCGGGGCGCGCGGCGTCGTGCCCACACGCCGAGCAGCAGCCCGAGCAGGGCGAGCGGCAGCAGCCACGAGATCTGGCCGCCGACGATCGGGTTGAAGAGCCGCGTGAGGCCGGGGGCGCCACCGAATGTCCCCATTCCTCCGGGAGCCCCGCCCACCCCGCCGGCGGCGCTGGCACCGGAGACTCGGTTGAGCCCGTTGGCGCCGAAGATCAAAGAGAGCCACGAGTTGTCGGTGGTATCGCCGACGAACGGCCGGTGGGCGGCGGGGATCAGCATCATCGCGCCGTACCACACGAAGCTGACCGCGAGCATCGCGACGGCGCCGGCCGCGAGCTGGGCGACGCGCCTGCGCACGCTGCCTTTGCCGGCGATCATGAACGCGAGCGCGAGCCCTGGCACGACCAGGTAGGCGGCGAGCATCTTGACGTTGAAGGCAAGCCCGATGAACAGCCCGCACAGCAGCAGGTGGCGCGTGCGCCCCGACTCCAGCGTCCGCACCAGCGCCCAGGCGGCGGCGATCTCGCACAGCACGAGCAGCGGGTCGGGGTTGTTGAAGCGGCTCATCGCCACGAAGATCGGCGTGAGCGCGAGCATCAGCGCGGCGAGCAGCGCGGCGCGGTGTCCGAGCGTGCGCCGCACGATGTTGTGCAGCAACAGCACCGAGGCGATCCCGCAGAGCGCCTCCGGCAGCAGCATCGAGAAGCTCGAGAACCCGAGCAGCCGCCCGGAGAGCCCCATCAGCATGTTGGAGAGCGGCCCCTTGTCGAGGCTCACCAAACCGGAGGTGTCCACCGAGTTGGAAAGCCACGCCCACCAGCTGCGGCTGGCCGCCTGGGCGGCCTCGGCGTAGTAGGTGTTGGCGTACCCGCTGCGTGTCAGCCCCCACAGGGTGAGTGCCCCCGCCAGCGCGGCGATCGTGCAGATCGGCAGGTGGCTCCTCGCCCGCGTCCTCGTTGCGTCGCTCATGAGGGCAGTCTCGGGCGCGCTGGTAGCCGGGAGATGCGCGATGCGTAAGAACTACGTCGGAGCGGATTCAGAGCCCGACGCTGGCGGGCGCTGGCAGCGGCGCTCCGAAGCTGGCCTCGATCCGCGCGCCGCCGTCAGGCGCGTTCTCGGCTCGTACGAACCCGTGGTGGGCCTCGGCGGCCTGGCGCACGATCGCCAGCCCCAACCCGGAGCCCGGCAGCCCGCGGGCAGCGTCGGCGCGGTAGAAGCGCTCGAAGACGTGGGGGAGGTCGGCCGCTTGGAAGCCGGGGCCGTGGTCGCGGACACAGAGGACGCCGTCTCGCAGCCGCACCTCGACGAGGCCGCCAGGGGGGCTCCACTTGCGCGCATTGTCGAGCAGGTTGGTGACGGCGCGGCTGATGCGCTCACCCGCTCCGCGCACGAGCGTGGGCTCAAGCGCGACATCGAAGCGCAGATCGCAGCGCCGTCGCGTGCGCTCGACCGCGTCGGCGACGATCTCGTCGAGGCGCACCTCGTCGGTCGCCAGCTCGCCGCGGCTGCCGCGGGCAAGCTCGGCGACGTCGCCGACCAGCGCGGTGAGCTCGTCGAGCTCGTCGATGATGTCGTGCCGCAGCGCCGCGCGATCCTCGGGTGTCAGGCGGGCAGCGTCCTGAAGCACCTGGATGTTGGCTCGCAGCGAGGCGATCGGGGTGCGCAGCTCGTGGCCGGCGTCGGCGATCAGGTGGCGCTGGGCGGCGACGGAGCGCTCGAGCTGCTCAAGCGTGGCGTTGAAGGAAGCGGCGAGGCGCGCGAGCTCGTCGCGGCCGCTCACCTCCAGGCGACGGCTGAGATCGGGGTCGCCGGTGAGCTGTTCGGTGCGGCGCGTGAAGCGGGCGATCGGGGTGAGCGCGGTGCGCGCCACCAGCGCCCCCAGCAGCACGGCGAGCGCGATGCCGGCGACCCCAACCAGCAGCAGGATCAAGAGGATGTGGCGGAGCTCGTGGTCGACCGTGGTGAGCGGCAGCGCAACCAGCACGGCACCGTGGGGGCCGGTGCCGAGCGTGAGCACGCGCAGGTGGGTGCCGCGCACGGTGCGATCGGCGAGCAGCTCACCGCGCCCGCTTGCGGCGATCGCCCGCTCGGCGTGGTTGGGGGCGATCGTGGGCGAGGAGCCCTGGCCGGCGGGGATGTCCACGGAGCCGGTGGGGTCGATGAGCTGCACGTATCCCGAGGGCCCACCGAAACGCGCGGGCGCGACGCTGGTGGGTAGTCTCGAGGGTGCGCCGGCGCCGCCGCCCGGGCCGCCGCCCGGTGGGGGGCCATGGGCGATGTCGCCCGCAGCCGGGCCTCCCGCGCCGCTGCCGCGGTTGGGTTTGCTGGCGCCCCCCGCAGATCCGTCGCCGCTCACCCCGGGCGTCCCCGGCGTGCCAGGCGCCCCGGGAGGCGGCGCGAGGAACCCGGCGGCGCGTTGGCGCAGGGAGGTGTCGACCTGGCCGCGCAGGTCGGAGCGCACCGCGACATACACCACCACCGCGGCGAGCAGCACCGCGATCGCCACCGCGAGGCCGGCCACCGCGGCGATGCGGGTGCGCAAGGTCACGTGTGGGCCTCGCGGACCTCACCGGCGGTCGCGGTGGGGGTGCCGACCGCGATGCGAACGCGCAGGGTCACGGCTCGCGCAGGACGTAGCCCACACCGCGAACGGTGTGGATCAGCGGGCGGGCGCCGATCTCCTCCAGCTTACGGCGCAGGTAGCCGATGTATACGCGCAGCGCGTTGGAGGCGGGGCCGAAGTCGTATCCCCACACGCCGTCGTAGATGACGGTGCGCGAAAGCACACGGCGGGGGTTGCGCATCAGCAGCTCCAGCAGCTGGTACTCGGTCCGGGTGAGCTCGGCGAAGCGCTCGCCCACGACGGCGCCGTGGCGGTCGCCGTCGAGGCGGATCTCAGCGAAGCTGAGCGCGTCGGGGTCGCCGTCGGCGCCATCCGAGCCCTCGGAGCCGATGCGACGCAGCAGCGCGCGCAGCCGCGCCTGCAGCTCGCCGACGTCGAACGGCTTGACGAGGTAGTCGTCGGCGCCGGCGTCAAGTCCGTCGATGCGGTCGGCGACGGCGTCGCGCGCGGTGAGCATCAGGATTGGCACGCGATTGCCGAGCCGGCGCAGCCGGCGGCAGACCTCCAGGCCGTCGATGCCGGGCAGGCCGATGTCGAGTACGACGGCGTCGGGTAGCGCCTGGGCGACCAGCTCGATTGCCTGTGCGCCGTCCTCGGCGAGCTGCACCTCGTATTCGGCGAGCGTCAGCGCGCGCCGCAGCGCTTCGCGCACCGCGCGATCGTCGTCGACCACCAGGATTCTCACTCGCTCGATTGTGACGTGCGGGCGGATGGGGGCGGGGTCACTCATACTTTGTACTTACACGCACAGCCCCACCAGCGCCCACGGCGACCCCACCAAGTCACGTCTCCACTCACCTCGCACGTCGGTCCAGCCACCTTGCACCTCAGCCCAACCACCTTCTACTTTGACCTTGGCTCGCCGTACGCCTATCTGACGGCGGAGCGCCTTGGTGGGGTGCTGGGCGGCGAGGCGCCGAGCGGCGGCGCGTTTGTCTGGCAGCCGATCTCGCTGGGGGGCCTGTTCAAGGCCAACGGGCGCTCCTCCTGGGCGGTGGGCGATCGGGACACTCGTCAGCAGGGGATCGAGGAGGTGGAGCGGCGCGCCCGTGCATACGGTCTGCCTGAGCTGCGCTGGCCGGAGCCGTGGCCGAGCAACTACCTGTTCGCGATGCGCGTCGCCACCTACGCATTCCAGTTGGGCCGCGGTGAGGCATTCACGCTGCAGGCCTTTCGCGATGCCTTCCAGCATGGCCGAGACCTCGCGCTCCCCGAGCACGTGTTGCGAAGCGCCGAGCAGGCCGGTGTCGACCCGGATGCGGCGCGCGCGGCGACGGAGGAAGCGCAGGTCAAGCAGGCGCTGCGCGCGGCCACCGACGAAGCCCACGCGCGCGGGGTGATCGGTGTGCCCACGCTGGCGGTCGGCGGGGAGCTGTTCTGGGGTGATGACCGCCTGACGGACGCGGCCGTGGCGCTGCGGGGCTGATTTACAACTGCCGCCCGGCGAAGCCCTCGGCGGCCTCGATCATCGCCGCGTAGTCCTCCTCGGCATGGCCCCGCCCGACGGTGGCTGCGAGCAGGTCGCGCGCATGGCCGGCGGCGGGGAACGGCATCCCGGCGGCCTGGGCTTCCTCGAGGCAGAGGCGCACGTCCTTGAGCATGTGGGCGGTCTTGAACAGCGGGGTGTAGTCGTGCGCGCGCATCGCGCCCGCCTTCAGGTCGAGCTGAGCGGAGGCGCCGGAGCCGTTGGAGAGCACCTGTGCGAAGGCGTCGAGGTCGAGGCCGCAGGCGCTCGCCAGCAGCAGCCCCTCGGCGAGCGCGGCGGCGTTGGCGGCGCCGACGGAGTTGTTGATCAGCTTCAGCATCTCGCCCTGCCCGAGCGCGCCGACGTGCACGATCACCTCGCCCATCGCCTCCAGCAGCGACCGTGCGCGGGCGAAGTCCTCGACCTCGCCGCCGGCCATGATCGTCAGCGTGCCGGCCTCGGCCCGCGGGGCGCTGCCGGTGACTGGCGCGTCGAGCATTCGCACCCCGCGCTCGGCCAGCGCCGCCCCGATGCGGCGGGTGTCGAGGGGGGCGATCGTGGACATGTCGACGCACAGCAGCCCATCGTGCGCGCCGGCAGCCACCCCCTCCGCGCCAAGCAGCACCGAGGCGACCTGGGAGCCGTCGACGACCATGCTCACGACGATCTCGCTCGCGCGCGCAACCTCGGCGGGGGTGTCCACCGCCACCGCGTCGTGCTCGGCGGCCCATCGCGCCGCCTTGCCGGGGGTGTGCGTCCAGACCGTCAGCGGGAAACCGGTGCGCCGCACGTTGGCGGCCATCCGCGAGCCCATGATCCCGAGGCCCAGAAATCCGATCCTCTCAGGCATCCATGCATCCTGCCACACACCGATCAGCGCCGGGTGTAGACACCGCCGGCGAGGCCCACCACTTTCACCGACCGTTCGGCCTCCTTGTACAGCGCTTCCGCATCGAAGCCTGGCGCGGCGGCGAGCGCGTGCGGCAGTGCGAGCAGCCTCAGGATGAAGTGTTCTTCGACCGTGCCCTTCGGCGGGCAGATCGAGTAGCCCACGTCGCCGAAGCTGTTGCGCCCAACGGTCGCGCCGGAGGGGAGCGAGCCGGCGGGAACCCCATGCGACGCCGGATTGAGGCCCGCCACCGCCCAGTCGAAGAACGGCTTCCCATTCACCGGCTTGAGGTCGACGAGGAACATCGCGAGCTCAGCCGTCCCAGCTGGGATCTTGCTCCACTGCGCCGGCAGCGAGGTGTTGGCTCCGTCGCACGTGTAGCGCGCGGGGATGAAGTCTTCCTTCAGTAGTCCGGGAATCGTCACTTCGATCGTCGTGCTGGGAGCGGGTGTTTCCGAGCTGTGGCTTGTATTGGTGGGGCTGGCGCTCGTGGTGGTCGTGGGGTTGCTCGCCTTGCCGGCACTCGTTTTCGGCGAGGACGATGAGTTTGTGGAGGAGCCACCGCACCCCCCCAGGGCCAACAACCCGACGGCGAGGGTGGCCGCTGTGAGCATGCCCATCACCCGCATCCGTGCTCGACCCAAAAACTTCATCCGCGGGCCTTCTTCCCTGCCTTTTTCTTGCCTTTCTTCCCGCTTTTCTTCTTGCTCTTCTTGGCTGTGGCTTTCTTGGTCGTCTTCGTCTTGTGCTTGGGGCATCCGCTGACGGCGATCTTCGTCGTCTGTTCGACCACCCCACCGTTCTGCCCGGTGATCGTCGCCGGCATCGTGAGGGTCTGCCCGCAGAGGTTGTATTTCGCCTTCGCGGGGAGGGCGGTGCCGAGGATCGAGTACTTCCCGGTGGGGAGCTTCAGTTCGAAGCTTGAGATCGGGGCGTCGGGCACCGTATTGAAGGTGCTGGAGGTGATGCCCTTTTTGATGGCGGTGTTCCCATCCAGGATCAGCGTGATCCCTTCGCCCTGCAGCACGATCTCGAGGTCCGGGTAGGCCTCGCCACCGTGGCTGACGAGGTAGGCAGGCCCGGTCAACGGGTGCGTGAGCACCGGCGTCGTCGCCGTCGCGGTTCCGACGTCGGATTCATGGGGGCAGGCGGCCGGGTCGGCTTCAAAGGTGCTCGCCGTGCAGGCCTTGCGCAAAGTCGTCAAACGCGAGGGGAGCTGCTTTGGGAGAGCCACCTTCACCGACTTGACATTCGCTTCGCCGCCCCCGGGCTGCGGCCCGCCCTTCGAGGCGATCTTCACGTCCAGGCTGGCGCCTTCGAGCCTGCTGGCCCGCCCCGCCGTGGAAACAGAGAACGATGGTTTGAACGGCAGGGTCGCGCAGTTGGCGGCCTGGAAGTGATTGGCGACAGGTGCGCTCGCCCCTTGCGTGCTCGTCAGCGTGCCGGCCACCGCCAGCGCTTCGCAGTTGGTCGGGTTGAACATGAATCCTGGCCTGTCGATCGTCACGTTGACCGTCTTCATCTGCAACGGCACGCCATCGAGGATCGTCGGCAACGGGTCGCTGACGACGGTCACCTGCGCGGTGTGGGGGTTGATCTCGATCGCGGCTCGTACCACCTCCCGGCCCGGTCCCGCGTTGCCCTGCAGGGTGAACGGCCCCGCAACCGCCGGCACCACGATTGACAGCCCGAACGGCGCGTCGTTGTAGGGGCCGGTGAGGAACACCTGGCCGCCCTGTACCCACAACGGTTCCGGGCCCGGCCCGAGGGCGACCGCCGTATGCCCGATCAGGCTGCCGGCGCCGCATTCGCCGACGCTCGCCTGCGGTTCGCCGCACTGTTCAACGCCCTTGAGCAGCCCCAGCAGGCCCGGGGGAGTTTGCACCGCGATGCCCCCCAGCCCCTGGTCGCGGTCGCGGCGGGAGAAGGTCACGCTGAGCGGGCTGAACCCGTCGGCCTGGTTGCTCGCCGTGCCGGCGACCATCGACGGTTCGAACGGCTGCGCGCCTCCGCAGGAGGTGCCTTCGGGGCCCGCCTGCACAGCAAAAGTGTTTTCCGAGAAGGCATCCTGTACATACGGGGTCGCCCACGGTGTGAAGTTGGTGCTCGTCGAGTAGGAGTCGCACGCCGCGGGCGTAACCAGCGCTCCGCGTGGCCCGCCTTCCAGCGACATCCTTAGGTCGGTGAACGGCAGATCCGGCGTTTTGGAGAAGGTGGTCGTCAGCTGGCCGGTTGCTTCATTGAGCTGCACTTCGCCCACCAGCTTCAGGTGCACGCCGTCGCCGGAGGGGGCGAGCAGCAGCTTCAGATTGGGTGGGTTGGATTGCAGCACGTAGACGTTGCCTTTGAGCAGCGGTTCGGAGTCACCCTTGATCAACGGCGATTCGACTTCCACCGTCCCGACTTTGGAGGCGCTGGGGCAGTTGGAGGGGCCGTCGAACGCTTCGGCTTCGCCGTCTTCGCCCGGCAGCGGCAGATTGTCGCCATAGGTTTCTTCGCCGGGCGCGGTGGAGTCGGGCCCCAGCGGGCACGTCTGCAGGCCTGTGGCGCGACCCGGGTTGACCGCCACGCCCGGCGGCAGCGTCACCTTCGCTTCCTCGATGTTGGACGCGGCCAGCGGGTTCTCTACCACAACTCCATTTTCTTCTGTTTTTGGTTCCAGAAGACCTTCGTCGTGAGGTACTCGCACATCGACTGACAGCCCGGCGGGGGAGTCCTCGACGTTCGTGTCTGGCGCGAGGGTCATCGACGGGCTGAAGCTCAGAAGTTTACAGCCGGTGATCGCGGGCGCTTCGAACAAGGGCGCCATCGCAAATGCGGCCGGTGCTTCCCACGTATCGGCTTCCGCCCCGACCTTCAACGGGCCCCCGCACGAAGTCGGCAGCGTCAGGAACGCCTCGCCGTTCACAGCGCCCTGCACGGTCACATGTGAGGCGATGAGATCGCTGGGGAGGTTGTCCGTGTGCACGCTGATCCCGTTGTCGCCGCCGCTGCGTACGCTGGCATCGAGGAAAACCCGTTTACCGAAGATTTCGAGGCCGAACTGGGCCGGAACACCCGGCGGCGGAACCAGGTTGTGCAGTGCGAAACTAGTTTCGAGACCTCCGATGTCGGCCGTGAGCGTGCCGATCTGGGTAGCTACGGGACAGTTTTCGTTGTCGTACAGCGGGCGCGGGCACTGTGGTGCCGCGCTTGGGTTGCCGATCACCCCCGGCGGTAGGTTGACCACGATATTCCGTGCATAACCGCCAACGGTGTTGGCGTCCGCGTTGTTGAATTCGAGGGCGATCGTCAGGGCGGAGGGGTGGGACCCGGCCTGCGTGCCGCCGAGCGAGCCTTCGAAGCTCGTAAACCCAAAACCAGACGGCGTGGAGCTGAACGGCTCGGCCCCGGGATTGGCTGGGCTCGCCGCCAGGGCGGGGGTGCTCAGCGCCCCCGCGGCGCAGACAGCGGCGAGCAGCGATGTGGACCTCTTGAACATGGTTAGCTGATCCCCCTTGCCGACCTCTTCGCCCCCGACCTGGCTCCGTACAGCTTTCTCGCACGTGCTTCGCACGTGGCCCGTTTGCGCTTGCGCTTCTTCTTCCGGCAGGCCTTCAGCGCCACCGAGAGCTTCCGCGCCCGCGTCAGCACCCTCGACTTGGGTGTGGTCGGCGCGGGTGGCGCAGCGAGGTTGCCCGCGCCGCTGAAGGTCAGGCTCGATGGACTCGCGAACAACGGCGACACGGGCGCCGCACCCTGACACGCCGCGCCCGTACATTCAGATGCAACGACTCGCCGCACACCACCGACACGCGCGTCATAGAGATTGAAGGCTTCATTGCGGTCTTCAGGGAGCAGTTGCGCGCGGGTGATGACGAACACGTCGTCGCCGTTGGCGCTTGCGTCCAGCAGGGACGAGTTGTTGCTGCTCGTCCCGCCCGAGAGCAGGTAGACACAGCCACCCCCCGGGGTTTCTCGCGGGCAGCTGCCGGCACCTTCGCGCTCCCACTCATACACGTCCTGCTTGCCGTTGGTGTCTTGCGGCACGAGTGATTCGATGCTGTCGAAGAACACGCGGGTACCATCGTCGGAGATCCACTGCTGCATGTGGGTGTCGCTCAAGCTGACGGGCAGATAGGACGCCACCAAAAAACTCTCGGTGGTGCCGTGTCCCGAAGGTGGTTCTCCGCTGGGGTTGCAAGAAGCGCAGAAGAGCACGCCGGCGCCTTCGTCGTCGTAGACGAACACCTCGCTCAGTCCACGGTTGGGGTAGCCGGTGAGACTCCGTGTCGACTCGAACACGACGCTGTGACCATTGGGCGTCACCTCCGCCGTGCGACCCGCAAGGCCGGCCAACCAATCACCATCGCCGACGTCGGCGGTGGAAGCGCCCCCCAAATCGTTGTCTTGATCCGAAAGCGCGGCGACGAACCGTGTCTGCCCTTCGTGCCACACATACAGATTGCACAATGTGAAGGAGCCCGCGTTTTCTTCACACGTCTGGGGCGCGGCGCCTTCCGCGAGTGCGCCGTCCGCCACAAAGTACACATACGAGCCGTCTTCGCTGGCCCCGATCACGCCCAACACACCCGCGCCTTCCCCCGCAAGATCTTCCCGAGCTTCGGTGAGCGCTTCCGGTTCGGGCTTCCCGCTTTCATCGAACCTGTCTACGTCGAACCGCCAGAGCCGCCCGCCTTCGGTGTAGAAGGCATACCGGCCATCGGGCGTCGCCGTCCGGAATTGGGCCGGCCCCGCGGAGACCGGAGTCGTGGTGGCGGCGTTCTGACGAACGTAGACGTCCCCCGTGTTCAGATCGGTCCAGAAGATGAGCGACCCGTCTGCCGAGATGGCGTTGCTGAAGTCGGGCACATAGAGGCTGTGAATAAATTCCCCCGAAGAGCCGAAGGACGCATTGGGTTCCGGCGTGCCGCCGGGCAGCACGTTGACCAGGCGCGGCTGGCTGCCTACCGAGTCGTAGAGGTTGTTCTCCTGCTCGCCGCCATCGGCGGCTTGTGGCGTCAACGCGTCGTTGGCCTCGAACAGGAGGTGGCTGAAGGCAGGGACGGTGCTCGTCCCGGTGTTCGCACCCGCGAATACGGGCGCCTCTTTTTCCTCGGTATCTTGCTGAACGCCGAAGGCCCCGAATTCTTCCGCGTTTCGGTGAGGGGAGCTCCCAAAGAATTCTGGCAGCCCGCTTGCGAGGGCTGTCGCAAAGAGTGGCCGGTAGCCGTGTTCGCCGAGGCCATGGACGTAGAGGACGTTGTAGTGATCGCCCGGCGCGCCCGCCGTCAGTCGTTCGCCGGAGTTGAGGATTCCAAGCGAGAGGTCATTCGAAAATGCCTCGTAGGTCGGCTGTTCGTAGCCGGTGGGCTGGATGTTCTGCTGCGCCCAGCCGCCGGCGGGGGAGCGCGTTGCGAGATACTCGTTGCCCTGCCCCTGGCCGCCGCTGGTGTCGCCATCCGAGGTCGGATCGCCCACGTAGGCCACCGCGTCGCCATCCGTCGAGGCCTGAAACGGACGCGCGGTGAAAACACCGTCGGCGTTGCTGCCACTGTTGCCGGGGCCACTTGGCACGTAGACGCTCGCGTTCTGGTTTTCGATCGGGGTGACCATTTCGTAAACACGACCGTCGGGCAGCGTGGGGGTGGTTGAGGGAAAGGTGGTAAAGGTGACGTCGGCGCCCGGCGTCGTGCCGTGCGTGTTGCTCGCCAGCACCCGGAAGTGGTAGACCATGTTCGGCAGCAGGTCGGTGATCGTGGCGCTCACAGAGACTCCACCCTGGGCGGAGCCGAGGCTCGTCCGCGAGGTGGGGGAACCGGGCGAGCCATAGGAGGGGCTCAGGCCGTATTCGAACTCGTAGGTGGTGGCCGACCCGGCGGCGTTGACCTGCGCGTGCAGCGCAGCTTCGGTGGGGCCCACTTCCGAGAAGGACTCGCCTCCGACCACGGGTGGACTTATGGTTGTGAATTCCCCGTCCTCTCCATCTTCGCTTCCGTGAGCGTTGGAGGCAACCAGGCGGTAATGGTAGGTGATGTCGGGTTGAAGCCCAGTGATGTGCGCGCTGACCGCGTGATCGATTGAGTCGACAGGTATCGACATGGCGTTGGGTTCGCATTCCGCCGTCTGCCCGTAGGAGGTGCTCGGGCCGTATTCAAACTCGCATGAGGTGATCGCCTGGCCTTCGGGATTGACGATGCCTTCGAGCGTCGCACCGGTTTCCTTCACAGCGGTGGCCGTCCCCGTGCTCGCCGCTGGCAGCGTCACCAGTCCGAAGACGTCAACCACGTGATTGATGTTG
>Ga0187855_10000586_pt1 | contig 31269 bp, 27 predicted proteins | sample June2016WEW_8_10_2_FD_132969 | JGI IMG/M metagenome (GOLD analysis project Ga0187855, IMG submission 132969) | Peatland microbial communities from SPRUCE experiment site at the Marcell Experimental Forest, Minnesota, USA - June2016WEW_8_10 | ecosystem: Environmental > Terrestrial > Soil >...
CTGCTCATCGGATTGCCCATCATGATCCTTCGGATGGCTTCCGGAATGGAGACGGACGCCGTCGGTGTTTCGGAAGCCGGAGTGATCGTCCGCCGAAGGCGCGGAGACGTCCGGATTCCCTGGGAGTACCTCCAGCCTCCCAATACGGCTCCGAAGGGACCGCTCATCTTCTTCCATTTCGCGGTGCCGGGACGCGCGGTCCAAGCGAATGGATTCGGGGCGACCTACGACCAGGCTCGCGCCGTCCTCACCTACCCCAGCGCCCGGGGATGGGCGATCCCACCCCCGGTTCGACAGGCCCTCGGGTTGGATCCGACCCCACCCACCATCCAGTGGCCGGCCCCGATCGGGTCGCAACCCCTGCCCACGTCCGTCCCCAACACCCCCAACCCTAACTCCGGGATGTGGCCGCCGCCCTCGACCGGACGCCCCCCGTTCGCGCCGTCGGCTCCCCCTCCTCCTCCACCGCCCCCGGCATTCCGGCCGGCGCCCACCGCTTCGTCCCCCTCCCAACTTCGCCGGTGCCCGAGGTGCGGGGTGCTCGCCTCGTGGCGGGTTCGGTTCTGCTCGAACTGTGGCCAACCGCTCAGCCCACCCGTCCGGTGAGCCGGCCGGCCTTCCTCCCCGCTCGTTCGCCGCGCCGGTGATAATGTCCAAATAAGCCGCCCGAGTAGCTCGTGGCCGTGGCGGGTTACCTGCCCCGTTCGGAAGGTGAGCTGGCGAGGTCGCTCCCGGGCTCGAACCGGCTCGGGATCTTTCCACGCTCGGCCCTGCTCGGGGAAGAGAAGGTCGTGTACGAGACCCGACCGACTTTCTTCGGGCTCCGCCTCCTCTCGTTCTGGATCCCCCTGCCGGTGGTGGCGCTGCTGATCCTCGTGGTGATCGATGCTGCCTTCCTGCCCGATCCGGCGTTCGGTGTGGCGGCCACCGGGATCTTCACCTTCCTGTTCGCCATCCCGATGCTCTACGCGGTGAACTACTGGCGAACCACCGCCTATGCGCTGACCGACCAGCGGGTCATCGTCAGCGAGGGGAATTCGTTCCAGAGCGCGACCTACGATCGCGTCACCGACGTCACCATGGGCAAGGGTTCGTCCCGGTTGGTCTTCTCGCTCGTCCCCGATACGCCGCCGGGGACCCCTCCGGGCCGGGCGGGCCGAAAGGTCCCCACCCTCCTGTGGAAGGGGGTCCCGGGAGCGCCCGCGGTCGCTTCCTTCGCCAAGAGCGCGCTCCAGTTCTATCGACTCCGCCAGCAGCAGCGGCTCCTCCGCCAGAACCTGGTCGTCTCCTCCTTGGAGGACCGGGTCGTCTGCGAGTACTGTGCGGCCCTCATCTCGGTCAGCACGTTGCAACCGGAAAACCCGCGCTGTCCACGCTGCGCCGCCCCCATCACGGTCGCTCCGTTAGGAATGTGACGGCCGGCGGGGATTCGGGCGAACTTCCGGCCGGGAGGTCCCGACGATGGCTCCCGACGCCCGGGAGCGCGCCTAGGGGGAGCCCCGAACGCTCCGAAGGAACGAAAGCAGGGTCGCGTTGAACTCCACGGGGTTCTGGAAGTGCGGGTAGTGTCCCGCCTCCCGAATCGTGACCGTCCGGCAGCCGGGAATGGCGTGCCCGGCCATCTCGGCAACCGCGCGCAACCAGAGGACGCTCGTCTCCCCGTGGACCATCAAGGTCGGGACGCGTATCCGGCCCAAGAGCTCGCGAGAGACGTTGGGGTAGGGAGTATCCGTCTCCTGCACCGTCCTCCCGTTGTCGAGCATCATCTTCCGGATCGGCTCGGGAAGCCGTTCCAGCACCCCGGTTCGGTCCTCCACTCCGTCCAGGTTCCGTTGCACGGCGGTGAGGGTGTCGTTCCGACGCAGCGCCTCGATCGCGGGACCGTTGGAGGTTCGGAGAAATCTCGACGCCGACAGTGCCACTCGAGGGTGCCGGAGGAGCAGGCCGAACGCCTGGCCTCGGCTCTTGGGGTCCCGGAGCAGCAGAGAGGCGATCGCGGGCTCGACCAGGGTGAGCGACCGCAGCAGTTCGGGGTAGCGAGTGGCGAGGTAGGCCGCGATGAACCCGCCGTACGAGTGTCCGACCAGGTGGACGGGCGCCGGGCCGACCGCCCGGATCAGGCCGGCCAGGTCGGAGGCATTGTTCTCCACCGTGCTGTCGGATAGGTCACCGGTCCGGGAATTTGGGAAGGCGTATCGCCGGCTGTAGGTGACGGTCCGGAACTCATCGGCCAGCGCGGGCACCTGGGCATCCCATGCCCGATAATCCGTAGGTATCCCGTGGACGAGTACGACGGTCGGGCCGGTCCCCTGCTCGGACCAGAAGAGGCTCACGCCCTCGACATCCACGGTGGTCATGGGGTCCTCGGGGGCTCCTGCGACATAAAGCGAGCTCGCCTGCGGCCCGGGGCGAGGCCCGAAGAGCGGTCGGAGCTCCTACTTGCGCAGGCGCTTCCGGTGGGGCTTCGCGCGGGAGGGTTGGGCCTTGAGCCCGCAGTGCCGGGCGAGGCGGCGGTGCTCCGCCGGACTGATCCATTCGACCTTCAGGTAGTCCATCAGCTGGCGGGTCGTCATCCCGATCCGCTGGCCCTCCGCGACGGTGAACCGGTACGCCTCGATCTCGGACGGCGCGTCGACGTAGCTCAGCTTTGGGTAGAAGAGCGGCTTGCCCGCGCGGAACTGCTTCACGTGGCAGAGCTCGTGCACGATGTCGAGGTAGACGGTCCGGAACTCGCTGTCGCTGAGGTGGTGCGTGCTCACGAGCAGATGGCCGTCCACGTCGCTCGTCCCCATGTAGCCGAACCGGGCGGAGAAGAACTCGACCTTCAGGGACCGGAGGACCTGGCCGGTCTTCGGACCGAACAGGGAGCGCACGGCCGGGTTGTTCTCGAACCCACGGAAGTACGTCGAGAAGGGATGCAGCTTCGTCGGGGCGCGTCGCTCGATCCGTACTCCCAGGCCGCTTTCCACGGTCATCCGCCGTTTCCTCGGGGGCGGGGAGAGCCGGGAGGTCTAAGCGGCTTCGGGTTCGAGGGATGGGTTTTCGTAGAGGATCTGCCCAGCCCGAACGGTCGCGCGGACGCGGGCGAACGCCCCGAGGTCCTCGATCGGGTCGCCCTCGAGGACGACCAGGTCCGCGCGCGCGCCGGCGGTGACCGTGCCGACCTTCTTTTCCACCCCGAACCGCAGGGCAGGGGCGGTGGTCAGCATCCGCAGGATGCCTCGCGTGTCGAGTCCGGTGCGGGCCAGGGCGCGGAACTCTCCCTCCGTCGCATAGTCGGTCATGTACCCCACATCCGTGCCAAAGAGCAACTGTCCGCCGAGCTCCCGGAACTGGCGGACCACCTCGTGGATGGGGCCGAGGTACGTGTCGTTCGAAGAGACCGTGTCTTGGAACATCTTGAGGGTCGGGGTCATCCCCATCTGTCGGTCGACCATCTCCTGGATGACCGCCCGGTCGACCCCCTCGGCGGTGTCCGGCGGATGGGCGAGGACGTCCACGCCCGATCGCATCGCGACCCGCGTGCCCTCGAGATTGGAGGGATGGCTGTAGACGATCTGGCCGTGCGCGTGCGCGGCCATGACGGCGGCACGCGCGACCGGCTCGGGCATGGTGGTGACCTTCCCGCGCGCGACATAGGAACCGGTGAACAACTTGAGCAGGTCCCGGCCGCCCGCGACGTTCTTCTCGACGAACCGTGCCGCCGCGGTGGGGGTCGACGGCTGCGGGATGAATCCGTACGCCCAGAACGGGATTGTCCCCCGGAGATAGTACGGGATGCCGCGCGGCGGATAGAGACCGGTTCCCGAGGTGAAGACCGTGGGCCCGAGCAACTCTCCCGATCGGATCCGCTGACGGAGCGGAATCGTGACGCGGGGGTCCGAGCCCGTGTCCACCACCGTCGTAAATCCGCGGCTCGTGAGCATATCGCGCAACTGGCCGTTGAGGATATCCGGGGGCTTTCGCGCCGACGACTTCCACTTGGGCTCAGTGAAATGGACGTGGGCATTCCAGAACCCCGCCACGACGGTGCATCCTTCGGCCGAGAGCTCCCGGGCCGCGGGGGCTGCAATCTCGTCGGGACCCACCCGGACGATACGACCGTCGCGCACGAGGACCGACCCCTTCGAGATCGGTGCCGAATCCGGAGTGGGATAGACCTTCGCGTTTCGGATCGCCAGGCTTAGGGCGCCGGCCTCAGCGGCAGGGGCTGGTCCGCGCACGGATTCACCCCACCGGCGGCGCACGAACGGGGCTGCGCGCCGCGGGCCCGCAGGGGAGGTTGCTCCGACCGCCCGATGGCGAGACCGTCTCCCCGGCGTACGGTCCGGGCGACCTGCGTTCGGGCATGACCGTCATCGGCCCTGAGGAGACCTGCGGGTCATTAGACCTGCGAGACACGAGAGGACTCGTTCTCCGGGCCAGCTGCCGCCGACCCGACTCGCCCGGGAAAGTGGTCCGCTCAGGGGCGCGCCGAAGCGGGCGGGCTGGTCGCCGGCGGCGGCACGACTCCGGGGAGGGTTTCCCGGAGGAACTCCTTCTCCTCCCACATGTCGTAGGCGATCGCCGTCGCCGCCATCTGGGTGATGATCCCGAATGCCGTCACCACATGGACGAACAGGAGCGCGTTCCAGACGGTGAGCCCGAAGAGAATGGGCCACCCCGCGCCCACGTTGAAGAAGAGGAGCGGCCCGAGGAAAGCCATGAACACCGAGAGGGAGAACGTCGCTGAGGCGATCCGCTTGACCCGTCCGGGAACCGCGGTCGTGCGCAGCGCGCGGAAGTTAAAGTACGCGATGGCCACGATGACGAGCCCAAGACCGATGTGCAGGTACGTGAGGAAGGGCTGACCCTCCGGGATCATCGCCAGCAGGAACTCGACCAGGACGACCCAGATCGCGCCGTACAGCGCCGCCCAGAGGCGCATGGACTCCCCGCTCGGTGAGTGGACCTAGATCGGCCTTACTCCTCCGTCAACCTGTACTTACCTCGTCGCGGCGGAACTCGAGCGCCGGGGGTCGGTCAAGCCCGTTCGACGGGGTGGGTAAGTACCAACCGTGCCGGTCTCCGCCGAGGAGGATATGACCAACCCCACCGGTTTCGGAACGCCACCGGCCGCCTACTTCCCGACCCCGCCCATGTACGATTACTCCCAGCACTACGCCGGATTGGGAGCTCGGTTCGTCGCGGCCATACTCGACCTGCTCCTTTTGCTGCTCGCCACCGCTCTGGTCGCGCTCCCGTTCGGGGTTCTCGCCTCTGCGGTCGTGTTGACCGGGAACGCCCCAGCCTGGGCGCTAGGGCTCATCTTCGGTCCGCTCACTCTCATCCTCGTCGTACTCTGGCTGTTCTACTTCACCTACTTCGAGAGCGCCACGGGCCAGACGCTCGGCAAGCGGGCGATGGGGATCCGCGTGGTCGACCCGACCACGGGTCGCCCCCCGACCCTCACGATGGCCCTCGTGCGGAGCGTGGTTCGAATCGTCGACTGGCTGCCGTTCCTCTATCTCGTCGGATTCCTCGTGGCGTTGGTGACGTCCCGGAAGCAGCGCCTCGGAGACCTGCTGGCGGGCACGGTGGTCATCAAGGGCTGATCGGGGCCGACCCCCGACCGCGGACCGTTGCCCTCAGCCATCAACTGGGGTCGCCGCGGGCGGCGGGGCCGTACGTGCGACGATTTCGCCGGGATGGCGCCACCAATAGTAGAGGATCAGGCCGACCACGGCCGCCCGGGCGTAGATCGAGAGGCCCATCAGCCACGACGGGACGTCGAGGCTGAAGTTGCCGCCCTGGAAGGTCGTCACGATGTGCGAGCCCTGGAACCCGAGCTGGCCGGAGATCCACGGACCCAACGGCTCGTGGAAGCCGAAAATGAGGTTCCCGATGAAGAAGTAGCCGACGTCGTTGAACAGCGAGACGAGGAGGCCGAGGCTCGTCGCGAGCGGCCAGGACCGCCATCCCTCGAAGACGATCAGGACCCCAAACGGGGCCATGTAGGTGAGGATGAGCCAAATCCCGTACCCGGGGACGCTCTTGCCGAACAGGTCGATCCAATTGATGAGGATGAGGCCGTAGAACGCCGCGAAGAGGATCAGTTTCAGGAGAACAAACTGCCGCGCGTCGGTCGGTCGGAGCCCCGCGACGATCGTCTCGATCCCCCCGATGAGGAGGATCACGCCCACCAGAATCGCGAAGGCCGCAATCGCGAGCCCGTAGAACGCGAGCGAGAGCAGGACCAGCACGACGCTGAGCACGCCCGTGCCGAGGACCGACCCTCGCAGCCAGACGGGGAGGGTCACTCCGTTCGACTGGAGGATGCGCCCGAGCCCCTGCGAAATGAGGGCGATGGCCAGGACGAAGACCGCCGCCGTCGCCGCGAGATCGGGGTCCAGTCCGGCGAACGTCGCGAGGGCGAGGGCGACCAGTCCGATCCCGATGACGCCCCACGGTTGCAGGACCCGCCACCAGGTGCGGGGGTGGAGCAGCTCGGGGAGCTGCGACCCCATCAGGCGGCCTCCGGCCAACACAATCTGTGCGCCGGAGAATCCCACTGCGGTGGCCAGCAGGAGAGTGAGCGTTTCGAGGGAGAGCTGAGGCTGTGCGAGCACCACGATCGCGAGCCCGGCGGAGACCAGCCCGAGGAGTATCTGGGCGAGGCGTCCGAGGTCGACGCGGAGTTTCCGCTCGGTGCTCGAGGGGGGCCCCTTCGGGCCGGTCACCCCGAGGCCAGTGTCCGAGGTCGTCAATTCCCCGTCCGGATTCGGCCCGGGGACTCCTCCGCGGATTTTAGACGTTGCGTGATTTGTGATGCGCCTCCCTGTCCGGGGGCCGAGCGTCGAGCCCGGAGGTCGAGTCGGTGGGCCTCTCGGCCCGCCGACCCGTGAGGAAAGGGTTGGGGAACGGTCCGGTTCGAGCTGCCCCTAGGCCGCCGCGGGCACCGCCGGAGGCGTCTCCTTGACCTTCCGGGGGGTCGGCTGGAACTCGGCGATCGCTGCCCAGCGGGGGAACCGCTTCTCGATCCAGTAGTCGAGGCTCCACTTGCTGGGTCCGAACGTCGCGTTGATCAGCATGAGCGAGACGAACAGGAGGGCGTACATCGCTCCCGTGCCGATGTCCGTGGACGACGGGCCGTACGGTCCGCCGAATCCTTCCGGGACCGCCCAGATGAACAGGCTCAGGAGGGCACCCCCGACGTAGGTGATCTTGCGCATGAACCCGAAGAGGAGCGCGAGGCCCAGCGCGAGTTCCAGCGATCCCACGAGGTAGACCCAGAACGCCGTATTCCCGTTCACCTGGGTCGCCCAGAAGGAGAACCATCCCTGCAACCACGCCGGTTGTCCGCTGCCGGAGACTTCCCCGGAGAACGCGTTGACGAACCCCGCCTGGAACTTGAGCGAACCGTCGATCACCCAGATCGCTCCGAAGAGCATCCGGAACAGCGTCTTCAGCACATGCGCATTCCTCGGCCACCATCCCTCGACCGCCACGATCGTCGTTTGAGTCTCAACCATCCTCGGCACCTTGGCGCGGGGACCGAGGCGGGGTAGATGAACCGTCGGTGAACTGGACTTGATGGGATGGGGCCCGCGCCGGGCTCAGTAGCCGCGGAACATCTCGTAGTCGATGTCGTCTTCCGGGATTCCCAGGGTGTGGCCGAGGATCCCCACGACCTCTCCGACCATCTCCGGTAGCCCGGCGACATAGTAGAGTGGTCGGTCCAGCGGCTCCGCGGCCTCGCGGATCCACTCCGCAGAGATTCGCCCGACCCGGCCCTCCCAACGCTCCGTGGACTCGGTGGGACGCGTGACACTGTACTGGACGCGGAGCTGCGGAGAACGGAGGGCGATCCGGTCGAGCTCACCCCGGAACACGAGCTCTTCCGGAACACGGGCCGAGTAGAGGAGGCGCTTCGGGACGGCGTTCCCGGTGTCCTCGGCGTACCGCAGCATCCCCCGGAACGGCGAGATTCCGATCCCCCCGGCGAGGTAGACGCTCGGCCGCGTGCCGTTGAAGAGGAAGGCCCCGAGCGGACCGTGGACCTCGGCAGGGTCGCCCGGCCGAAGGCGCGAGAGCGCTTGCTTGAACGGCGTGTCGGTGATCTTGCACGTCACCGCGATGTGGTCGCGTTCGCTGGGACTGGAGGAGAGCGAGAACGTGCGAACGGCTCCCCAGGGGTCATTCACTCCCGGCAGCGCGAGCCGGACCGCCTGGTTGGAGAGGTAGTGGAATCCGGACCCCTCGGTCGAGAATCGGAACGTCATCACCGAGGGCGATTCCCGTCGGCTGTCGAGCAGGGGAAGCACGACCCGTCGGGGAGGGGGCAGCGGCGGAGGGGCCGAGGTCACGGGCAGCACATGCGCTTCGACCCTCGCCCGCGTATAATGACTCAGTTTCGAGAGAGTGCGTCACGCCGGTCGCCCATCGTCGTCGCGTTCAACCCCGAGGGCGACCCGCGCTGTCCCGGCGAGGCGGGGCTCCGATAGCTCCCGAACGGTTCGGTGGACCGAGCGCTCACGCCCGGCGCGCCCGTTTCGCTGGCTTCGTCGGAGGTCGAACCTGGGAGGGAAAGACACGGTTCCCGCTTCCCTTACGGGAATCCAGGTCGTCGATCGAGCTCAGGATCATGACCGCTCCCTTTCCCCGCGGAGTCAGCCGGTACCGTTCGCGGGCCACGTGGGTGATGAGCCCGCTCTCCTCGAGCTTGCGCAGGTGGAAGGCGATCTTGGAGGTGTCGGTGAGATGGGCCGCCTCCATCGCCTGGGTGAAGCTGCACGTACCGTCCGCGAGGCGAAGGAGGACGAGACGTCGGATCGGGCTCGCCAAGGATTCGAGGGTCGTGTTCGCATCCGCGGACATGATGGAGGAGCGGACAGCGAGCGCCCCGGTCGCCGTGATCCGGGAAGGGTCATACCCCACGGCGAGCGGGCCCTTGCCCGCCAAGATCGCCCGGATCTCGCCGAGCAGTCGGGCGACGTCCTCCTCCCGGTGACGCTCGAGAAGCTGTTCGACCGCGGCCAGTACCACCGCCGCGCGGTCCTTCGGCATGACGAAATCATCGACCACCTCGCGGATCCGTACCGGGTTCTCCGGGTCGAGCGGGACGACGCTGACCTTGGGGGTGGTCACCCGGACGGGGGGTGGCGAGATGAGGAGCACTTCATACCCCCCTTCTGCCGCGAGGGTGCTGGCATACCGACCGGGGTCGAGCGGCTTCGCGCCTGCCCGCGTCAACGCGAGTTGCTGACTCACGAGCTCGAGGACCCGGTGGACCTGATCCGGCAGAATCGGCTTGCGAAGGTAATCGAACGCCCCCAGTTCTAGAGCCCGGATGGCGGTCTCGATGGTCGCCTTCCCGGTGACCATCACGACCAACATCCGGGGCCACCGCTCCCGGGACCGGGCGAGGAGGTCGAGTCCGCTCTGGCGACCCATGCGGAGATCGGTGAACATGACATCGAACTCTTCGCCTTCCAGGGTGGATATCGCGCGAGCGGCGGAGGGGACCGCGGAGGTGACATGGCCCGCATCGCCGAGCAGTGAACTCAATTCGTCTCGGAATTCGCGGTCATCGTCGACTACGAGAATCCGCATGGACCTGTCCTCCGACCGTTCGTTCGGCTCGAGCTCGGGCGCCCAGAGATGGGAGGCAAGGAATCGTATAACGATTTTCCGAGGTGGGCCGATACGAAGCGCCGGGACCCCGTCGCCGGTCGAGAGCCGGGGTCTCGGGGAACTCGACCCTCCCGACGGTCCTCCCGCTCAATCCGAACTAAGGGCGCCTATACCCCTCTTCCCCGGCTGGCACGATTTACCAAAGGGGCAACCAACATGGAGAACATCAGTGTAGACAAGAACGCAACCGTCACCGAGAAGATCGTCGAAGTACCCGTCGAGGCCGGCAAGGTCATCGTTCAGGCCACCGAGACACTCGGTCACGACGTGAAGAAGGGCGTCGTCGAAGGGGTCACCGTCGTCGCCGGCGCGACCGAGACCACCGCCCGAGAGATCGGAGCGGCGGGGCAGCACTTGGGCAAGGACCTCCGGACCGCCGTTACGCCCGACACGAAGTCGGACGTGGCCGTGGCCGCGCCGCCCGCGTGAGCGTGGACCGATGCTCGGCTGGATCGTCCTCGCGGTCGTGGTAGTCGTGGTCCTCGTGTTCTTCGGGTACTTGACCCTCTAAGGGTCCCCCGGAGACCGAGGAGCGCGACGAGTCGACGGCGCCCGGACCCACCGTCCGGTCGTCAGCGCCTAACCCTTTCCCGCCACCCCCTTGCGGTCTCGAACTTCCCGGTTCGCGAGCCGGTCCGAGATCGCGTCAACGAGTTTCTCTGGTCCTCGAGGTTTCGCTGCGGCCCACCGGGTCGGCTAAACTGGGGCGGGCCATCCGCGGGATTCGGCCGCCGGACCCGCCCCCCGGTGAGTTCGTCGCTTAGTTCTATTCAAGGGCGCCCTCATACCTTGCGACCGGGTTCGCGTCAACATGGCAGTACATCGCATCAGCCTGTTCGGCGCCCTGTTGATCGTCCTCGTGGCAATCGTCCTCCTCTTCCTGATCGGCCCCGTGGGACTGCTGATCCTGATCCTCGCGGGCGTGCTCCTGTGGTACGCTCTCGGCCCCGGCCGCGTGATCGTGACATCGACCGCCTGAACCGCGCGCTCCCCAACAGCTCGGCCCCTCCTCGTGGGACCCCTCTGGGGGTCGCCCGGGGGCGGGCCACCCCTACCGAGGGCGGTCGAGGTATCGGATCGCTTCCCGCGACGTTCGGTGCGCCATTGCCATGATCGTGATCATGGGATTCACGCCGGGGGCACTCGGAAACACCGAGGCGTCGGCGACGAAGACCCCCTCGGCGGCGTCGAGGGCACCGGTCGCCCGGACCGCGGCCCACTTCGGGTCGGAACCCATCGGGCACGAACCCATCAGGTGGGCGCTGAAGAGCATCGTCCGGTTCGGCACGACACCACGGACGCGGATCTCCTCGACCAGGGAGTCGAGTTCCGGAGGCGAGAACCGTTCGCCACGGGCCTCGGCGCCGGCCCCGCCGCTGTAGAGCGGAACGAGCCGCTTCGCTCCGGCAGCCGCGACGATGCGAGCCGCCGCTCCGAGACCGCGGGCCAGAGCAGCACGGTCGCCCGAGAGAAGGTCATACTCCACCACCGGGTCCCCGTGCCGGTCCACGCCGACCGTTCCCTCGCTCCGCTCGCGCACGAGAACGATCGTCGCCGTCGACCGGCGGTACTCCTGCTGCATCCAGCGCTTGTGAGTGCGTCCATCGGGCCACGGAAGGCTGAGCGCGACCAACCCCGGATGCGCGGGGGCCGCCTCGATCCAGAACCCATGGCCCGATCCCTCGAGGTCGAGGAACTTCGTCACCGCGACCGTCTGGGGTGGCCCCTTCCACGACCCCTGCTCGGACGGAAACACACCCGCCAGCGCGACGGTCGGATGTAGTCGGAGCCCCCGGCCCACGCGGCCGTTCCCGAGGTGCGACACCTTCAACAAGGCCGGGGTCGCGATCGCCCCTCCCGCGACCACCACGCAACGGGCCCGGACGTGGATGGGGTACTCGCGACCGTCCTCGGTCCGGTGCCGGCCGCGAATCCCCCGCGCCCGGCCCTGGTCATGCTCGACCTGCTCGACGGTCGTGCGGAACAGGAATCGGGCTCCCGCCGTTTGGGCCCGAGGGAGGTAGTTCAGGATCGTCGAACGCTTCGCCGAGTAGCGACAGCCGTAACCGCAGAAGTCACACCGTCCCTGGCATCCGACCGCGTTGCGCTCGATGCGGTGGAAGTCGATCCCCTCGCGGTAGCCGAGCGCGGTGCAGCCCCGGTAGAGCGCGTCGTTGTTCGCATTCAACGGGCTCTCACGGGAGTTGACCTCGAGATCTCGCCAGACCCGCTCGATGTCGGCCGCGAATTCGGGTCCCGTAAGGCCGAGGATGCCATACCGGTCCTGCCACTCCCGGAGGACCGGCGCCGGCGGCCGCAGGCAGGTCATCCAGTTGACGAACGTCCCGCCACCGCCGCCCCGCCCGGCCAGCAGGAGGAAGGCCAGGTCGCGCGTGGTGAAGGTGCCGGATCCGGCGTACAGCCGTTGGGTCATGTCGAATTCGTTGGCCCGGACGGTCGCCCCCGTCTCGTACGGCCCCGCCTCGACCACGAGCACGGAGGCCCCGGATTCGGCGAGATCGGCTGCCGCCACGCTTCCCCCGGCACCGGACCCGACCACCACGCAGTCCACGGAGAGGTCGAGAGGGCCGGTCGGTTCGAGGGGCCGAAGGGCGAGCGCGGCCGGCGGAGCGGGCGCCGGGTCGGTCGGCGGGCCGGGGTATCCGATCGACCTCCAGTTAGGGTTGGGGGCGCCGTCAGGACCGGGGACGGCGTAGAACAGGGAGGTGGCGAGCCGCTTCACCGCCTGAAAGCCCGCGCGCTTCAACCCGATCCGGCTGTCCCGCCATTTCCCGAGATACGCTTCCCGCTGGGGACCGCCGAGAGAGGAGAACCGGCTGGTCGTGCCACCCAGGAGCAGGTTCGTCCCTCGGGAGTCGAACGCGTGCAGTAACCGGCGGAATGCGTGCCGCTGCTCTTCGGTGTACGCCCGGACAAACAACCGTTCGATCTCCTCCGCGATCCCGAGGTCCCCGGCGGCACGCCGGTCGAATTCGGGGTCGCTCGCCCCGGACTCCTCGATGGACGGGAGGAGCGTATCGCACACCGCGGCCAGGGTAACCCGTTCGGCGTCGGTGAGGCCGGAGGTTGGGGTTGTCGTGGGTCCGTCGTTGGGAGGCGGTCGCCGGGGATAAGGGTTCGTCCTCGGACGCCGAGAACTAGGGGTCTCCCGCCGAGCCCCGGGGTCGTCCTTCCCCGCCGGCAGGGGTCGGGGTCCGATAGGTCACCGCATACAGTACGGCGACCGCGACCGCCAGGATGGAGCCGAAAAGGACTCCCGCCGCGGTCAGACCGATCGATTCGGATGCTTCGGCGACGCCGATGGTCGGGACAGCGAGCGCCAGGTAGCCGGCGGCGTAGAACCCGGCCAGCATTTCCCCCCGTTCCCCTTCCGGAGCGATGCGGTCGACCAGCGTGGTGCTGCCCATGAAGGTAAGTCCGACCGCACCGCCGAGGCCGGCGGAAACGAGCAGGATGAGCAGCAACTGGGTCAACGGTAGGAATACGACCAACGCGATGAGCGACCCCAGCAACAGAGGGAATCCGAGGAGGAGAGCGCGCCGGTCGCGGATCCGTGGGGTCGCGAGCTGGACGAGGGCGGCCGTGCCGAACATGAGAGCCACGATGCTGCCCGCGACGAGGGGACTCTCGATCCCCAAACCGACTCGGACGTACGACGGAATGAGGGCGGCGAACAGCCCGTAGATCGAGTAGCAGGCGGCGATCCCTATCGCCGCGACCCAGAACGGACGTCGCAACGCCTCCGGCACGGCGATGCGCTGGATCGCGGCCCCGGTCTTGACCCCGAGGGCGGTCGCCGTCTCCGGTGTGACGGAGACGGCGAAGAATCCGAGCGCGCACGCGACCAGGGGCAGCAGGTAGGCCAGGTGCGTGGGGTACGGCGCGAACTCGACGACCACCCCGCTCACCGCGACGCCCACCGCGAACCCTCCGAAGTTGGCGGCGACGGCGACCCGTGCGACGTGGTGCTGATCGTGCCGGGGTTCGAGGTCGCTCATGGCGGCGGTGGCGACGCTGGACGTGGCGCCGACGCCGAGGCCGCAGATCGCCCGGCCGAGGGTGAGCCATAGGACGCCGTTGGCGAACGCGAAGACGAGGGCTCCCAAGGCCGTCAGGGCCATCGCGAGATACAGGAGCTTCTTCCGACCGACCCGCTCCGCCATCGGGGCGACCAGGAACAGAGTGAGCAGAACTCCCAGGGTGTAGGCTCCGAACACGATGCCCAACGTTCCCGAGGAGAAACCGAACAGGCGCTCGTACACCGGGTAGAGCGGGGTCGGGGTCGCGGCCATCAATGAGGTGACCGCCAGGACGAACGCGGTCCAGCGGAACGCGCCCCGCGGTCCCCGGATCATGAGCGCCGAGAGCGCCGACCGGGGGGATGGGGCGTTCATGGTCGGCCAAGGGAATCCGAACCGTACATGGAGGTACTGGGTCCGACCCCATCCCCCTTGCACCGCATGGCCGTGGTCCTGCCCGGAACGTTCAGTGGACGCGAGCGGACCGGAGCTCCGGTCGCAGTTTCGGGTACCGCATGTGGAACCCTCGAAGGGTCGCTACGATCCGTTCGGACACGAACAGGTCGCGGAACCACTTTCGGTTCGACGGCACGACGTACCACGGCGCCCATGCCGTACTGGTCCGGGCGATCGCCTCCTCGTAGGCCGTCATGTAGTCGGCCCACCGGCCTCGATCGTCCAGGTCCTCCAGAGCGAACTTCCAGTGCTTGGTCGGGTCGGCCAGGCGTTCCTTCAGCCGGCGCTTCTGCTCGCCGCGGCCGATGTGCAGGAAGAATTTCAGCACGGTCGTCCCCTCCTGGACGAGCGTCCGCTCGAACTCGTTGATCTCGCGGTAGCGTCGCTCCCAGGCCTCCTTTGGGACGAGGTGGTGCACGCGAGTGACCAGGACGTCCTCGTAGTGGCTGCGGTTGAACAGGACCATCTCGCCGCGCGCTGGCAGTTGCTCGTGCACTCGCCAGAGGAAATCGTGGTCGAGCTCGTGGGCGGTCGGCGTACGGAAGGAGGCAACGCGGACCCCCTGGGGGTTGACCCCGGTGAAGACGCGGCGTATCGTCCCATCCTTCCCGGCGGAATCCATCCCCTGGAGGACGATCAGTACCCCGCGTCGGTGTTCCGCGTAGAGCAACTCCTGGAGTCCCCCGAGGTGGGCCGTGAGCTTTTCGAGCTCTCGATGTCCGTCGTCCTTGACCCCCTCGAACCCCGGCGTCGAATCGGGGTCGATGCGATCGAGCCGAACGGCGGCCCCGGGTCGAACACGGCACTCCTTCACGACGTACCAGCCTCCGTTCCCGGCGGCCCTCGAACGGGGGGAGCGCCGGGGAACGCCTCGAAGGGTCCAGCACCCTACGGGTCGAAGTAACTGTCGGGCGACGACCCTCGGGTGATCCCTCGCGCTTCATCTGCCCGGCGAGCCTATCTACCGTCGGCCTTCCGGCCGGCGGGAGGGCCCCGTGGATCTCGACCGATACGCCATCCGTCCGTTCGCCGAAACGGACTACGATGCCGAAGCGCGGCTCGATGAGCTCACCGACCCCGGGTTCGCCCACACCGCGGAGGAGATCCGGCACTGGGACCACCTCGAACAGTTGGTGCCCGGCCGGTTCCGGCTGCAGCTCGTGGTCGACGAACGGTCCACCGGGCGGACCGTGGCCTTCGGAGACCTCTCGCACTCGTCGTTCAACTTCCATCCCGACAAGTATTGGATCTCCGCGACGGTCGACCCGGCCCACCAGGCCCAGGGCATCGGCACCGAGCTCTACTCCCGACTCGAACGGGCGGCGGTCGAGCAGAAGGCGATCTGCCTCTGGACCAGCGCACGGGCCGACGATCCCCGGGGGGTACGGTTCATCGAGCGGAACGGGTTCGCAACCCTCCGCAAGACCTGGCGGTCGCGTCTGGACGTCACGGAAGCGAACCTCGAGGCCCTGCCGGACCGCACGGCGGCCCTGGCCGGCGAGGGGATCCGGGTCTCCACCCTCGCGGAGGAGGGACGGAATCGGCCGGAGGTACGCCGGCGGATCTACGACCTCAGCCGCGTGGCGTCGGCCGACGTGCCCCGACTGGGCGACTACACGCCGGTCTCCTTCGAGCAGTTCGTGCAGATCGATATCGAGAGCCCGGACAGCTTGCCGGAGGCGTTCTTCCTCGCGGCTCGGGGCGACCAGTTCGTGGGGCTGACCGTGCTAGGGCGGGAACCGCAGCGACCGGACACGCTCCACGTGGGGTTTACCGGTACCCACCCGGAATTCCGGGGTCGGGGTATCGCCTCCGAGCTCAAGCGGCGGGCGGTCGAGTATGCTCGGGATCGCGGCATTCGATACCTGGTGACCAACAACGATTCCCTCAATCGCCCGATCTGGGCGATCAACGAGAAGCTCGGGTTCCGGAAGATGACGACCTGGCTCCAGGGTGAGAAGGGACTGCGCCCGTCCGGCGCCGCGTTATAGAGCGCCGGCGATTTGCCCGGCCGTGCCGGCTCGCGGTTCGGACCCGCTTCGGTTCTACTGCGTCCGCCTGCTCGTCCGGGATTTTGCCACGTCGTGGCGGTTCTACCGGGACGTGCTCGGTCTCACACCTTTGAAGGGCCACGGGACGCCGCCATACGGGGAGTTCGTCCAGAAGGGTCGTGCCGTGGTCGCGCTGTTCGACCGGAAGCTGATGGCGTCCGCCGTGGGGCTCCCTGCCGGCACGAGCGCCGGCCGGTCTGTGGGGCGTTCGGCGCTCATCTTCGAGGTGCGGGACGTCAACATCACCGCCGGTCGGCTCCGCCGCAAGGGCGTCCGGCTGCTGAAAGGGCCGACCAACCATCCGGACTGGGGCCTCCGGACGATCCACCTTCGGGACCCGGACGGTCACCTCATCGAGATCTATTCGCCGATCCCGAAGTGAGTCCCGGCGTCGCGGAGAGCAACGCATCCCCCGATCGCTCGGACGTACCGTTCACCATCACGGCCCCGGTCGACGACGGGCGTTGGGTCGCGCCACCAAGGTATTTGCACCGCACCCATGTGCCAGTGCTCAGGCCGCCATGCCGTCCCCCGACGAGACCGAACTGGCCCAGCTCGACATCGACTACCAGTCCGCGGTCGAACGGAACGACGCCCCGACCATGGACCGGATCCTGCTCGACGGCATGGTGCTGGTCACCGGTTCCGGTCGGACCTACTCGAAGAAGGAACTTCTGGAGGAGGCCCGGAGTGGACGTGTCGTCTACGAACGGCAGGACGCCGACCAGCGGTCGGTCCGGCAGTGGGGAGATACCGCGGTCGTGACGGCGTTCCTGACCGCGAAGGGAACCGATGCGGGAACCCCGTTCTCCTACTGCGTCTGGTACACCGATACGTACATTCGAACGCCGACCGGGTGGCGCTACGCCCACGGCCAATCCGGAGCCCGGCAACCGGGCCCGGTGTGACGCTCACCGGAACTTCGCATTTCCCGGACGGTCGATCACGACCTGGAGCGTCTTGCGGCGCACCCAGTAGCCGCTCCGCAGGTCCCACGGGAGCGCTTCCGACCGGAAGCCGAGCGAACGATAGAGGGCGCCGGCCCTCGGGTTCTGACGCAAGTAGTTGAGGCGCACGTCCTCGGCCGGACCGGCCGACCGGAGCCCTTCCAACGCGCGCACCATCAGGGCCCGCCCCAGCCCGCGCCCCTGCCAGCGAGGGTCGACCGAGAGCGAGTCGATGTACGGACCGGCCGCGTCGCGTCGTGCAATCACGTTCCCGCGGATCCGCCCCTGGACGAGGACGACGAACGTGCCTTCGGGCAGCAGGGTCGGCCTCCGGTCGGAGAGGTGCTCGAGGTAGTCCCGGAGGTCCCGCTCGAGGTCGACGTGCGTCCACTGGAGCTGCCCCGGATAGTCGGCGTACGCCCGGCCGAGGAGCTCGAGCAGCGGGGGGGCATCTTCCGGGCCGGGAGGACGAAGGGTCCAGCTCGGGCCGAGGGGCGCCGCGGGGAGTTCCGCGTCCTTGGGGAACCGGACCCGCTCCCGGTCCAAATGGACCATGCCGCCCGGTTCGAGGACCGCGGACTCGTCCTCGAGCGCGACTCCCGGAAGCGCGTCCGGTAGGTAGAACGTCGGTCCGTCCAGGGGGGAGAACTCCTCGAACGCGCCCAACATGGCGGCGAGCGCGTCGCGGGAACGGTGCCGCTCGTCCAGGAACCACAGGAGCACTCGTCGCCCGGTCCGTGGGATCGACTCCCACGCGAGCGCCCCGCCCGCGGCCCCGTCGGGGTCCGTCCACCACCCCCACGAGAGTTCTCGCCGGTCCCGCCGGGCCCAGAGCTCTCGGACCGACTCCGCGCCCCGAACCGGGTCGAACCGGTCGAATGCGGCCAGGCACTCCTCGTCGATCCGCACCCCCGCCGGGGGCCGCGGGTCGACGACGATCCCCCCGTTCTCGGGTTCGCTCACCGGGCCCCCGGGCTCGCTTAGGTCATGAACGACGTGGGAGCGACCTCAGGATGGGCCGCGAAGTACTGGCGCGCCGGCTCCACCCGCCGGTCGAGCACGTCGACGACGGCGGCCTTCAGGTCCTGCGGATGCAGGCCGCCCGCCGTCCACGCCTCGAGGAAGGACTCCACGGTCTCGAAGGCGAGCGGCCCGCCGAACTTCGGAGGGCGAGGAACCTCGAACCGGCCCTCCCATGGGAAGACGACGTACCGAACGATCTCGACGATCGGGTTGCCTTCCACCTCCTTGGGCGGACAGAAGGCGCCCCCGATCCGCTCGGCGATGGTCGTGCGGGGAGAGGGGATGGGGATCCCCGAGGAGGGGTCGGATTTCGACATCTTCCGCTCCACGCCGCCCTCGGTCGGGTCCATCCGGCCGCCGCCCTTGAGGGAGGAGAGGAGCGGGGTGTGGATCGCCACCGGCACGGGCCAGTGGTACTGATGCGCGATCTCGCGCGCGAGGACGTGGGCGCGACGCTGGTCCATCCCGCCGTACGCGACGTCGACCGGCAGCTCGAAGATGTCGGCGGCCTGCATGGAGGGGTAGAACAACTTGGAGGTGTCGAGCGCGGACTCCTCCTCCGAGCGGCCCATGATCGACATCGCGCGCCGGGTCCGGGCAAGGCTGGTGGCGCGCGCGACGCGGACGACGCGGGCCCAGTAGTCGGGAGACCCGGTCAGCTCCGAGGCCCAGCGGTACCGGACACGGGAGGGGTCGGCGCCCAAGGACGTGAAGGCGGCCTGCATGTACCGCCCGCTCGCCCGGATCCGTTCGAGGTCTCCCCCGAGCTTGTCGTTGATCCACGCGTGCCAATCGGCCAGGAAGACCGTCACGTCGAGCCCCGCCTCCGCGAGGTCGATGATCTTGCGGGCCGTGATGAGATGGGCGACGGTGAGCGCGCCCGACGGTTCGAATCCGATGTACGCTCGGGGCCGTTCGGTCCGCTGGAGGAGGGTCCGCACCTCGTCCGGTGTCAGTACCTCTACGGTGTGCCGCACGACCAGGTCGACGCGCTGTTCGAGGTCCACGGGGCGGGAGGAGGCGGCTCGGTATTTATGGGGTGGCCGGGAGCGGTCCGCGACCCCCCGGGTCCTCGGGGGATTCTATTAAGCCCCCCGGGGGGCTAGTAACGTTCCCGGCGTCCATGGACGGTGCGGCGGAGAACGCGACCACGGTGAGCCCTACGGCTCGCGCCCCTTCGGGGGCCGAGCTCGGCCGGGCCCTCGGGCTGTCGCCCGAATCCGGGGATGCGCTGTTCACGGCCGGATACACGGACGCGGACCAGGTCCGCCGTCTCTCGGACGACGACCTCGCGAAGGCCGGGGTCTCGGCCGAGGAGATCTCCCGGATCCGGACCCCTCCCCCTGCGACCGGCGGAACGTCTGCGCCGGTCGATTCGGACCGCATCCTCGAACGTTGGGTCGGCACCGTCCGCAAGACCGAGCGCGGCCGACGTAAGCGTCCCGCACCTCCGGTTAAGGAGTCCGCGGACGTGCTGCGGAAATGGGTCGAGGGCGACGACCGGGCGATGGAGGATTGGATCCGTTCCTCCGAGCCCCCCGCTCCTTCGGCCCCGAGCCCGACGGCGCCCGCGGCGCCCCCGCCGCACGAGACCCCGACCGTCCCTTCCCGCACCCTCGAAGGGAGCGGGACGGCCACGGTCTCGGAGCGCGAGGAGACGGTCGTCCGATGGCTTACCGGTCTCCTCGACCGCGTGAAGACCGACCAATTCGACCCCTCCTCGCTCATCCAGGAGGGCCAGGACCTCCACCGCCAACTGTTCGACGAGCGGGCTCGGCGGAAACAGCTGGAGGACGAGATCGAGCACGTGAAACGCGGCTCGATCGCCGTCATCAAGTATGTCCGCGGCCGCGAAGCGAAGGAGCGCGAGATCGCGATCCGCGGCAAGGAGGACGAGATCGCGGAGCTGAAGCTCCGCCTGCTCGCGCTCGAAGGGGTCGACGGGCGCCCCTCCCCCGCTCCCGCCGGGGTAGAACCGGTCGGCGCGTTCCCCCGGGCCGCCGCCGACGCGGCCGAGAAGGTGGGACGGGAGGTCGACACCCGCCTGCGCGAGGAGTTCGCGACCCGCGAGCACGAGTACATCGAGCGCGAGACCGAGCTCCGCCGCCGCATCGTGCAGCTGGAGGGCGAAGTGCGTAACCTCCGGGGCGAGACCGAGCGGATCCGCGAACGGGAGCAGATGCTCACGAACGAGCGGGGCCCCCTCTCGGACGAGGTGAAGCAGCGGCTCGCAGAGGTCGATTCGCGCGAGCGGGACCTCGTGGGGCGGGAGAACGCGCTTCGCACCCGTTTCGAAGAGATCCGGATCCAGGCCGAGGAGATCGAGCGGCGACGCTCCCCGCTCGAGTTCAAGGAACGGGAGCTCGAGGCCTACGAGCAGCAGATCCAGACCCGGAAGCAGACCCTCGACCTCGAGGCTCGGCGCCTCGAGGAGATCCGACGCGAGGTCGGCACCGCCGGCAGCGCGACCGCCTCCGACGAGGCGCGCCGCATCGAGGACCTCCGTCACCAGCTCGAGCAGAAGGAGGTCGACCTGCGCTCGCGCGAGGGCGCCCTGCGCGAGCGGCTCGCCGAACTCGAGAAGATGAGCGGCAAGGTCGCCGAATCCGAGGCGGACCGGATGCACGAGCAGGCCGTCGCCGACGTCGCGAGCGCGAAGGTGAAGAGCGGGGTGCGCCGGCTCGACGACCTCCTGTTCGGGGGATTCCCCACCGGCGCGCAGGTGCTGGTCAACGGCCCCGCGCACACGGGGAAGGACGTCCTCACCCGGCTCTTCTCGGTCGAAGGGCTCCGGCTCGGTATCCCCTCCATCTGGGTCGTGACCGACAAGACCTGGGTCCAGGTCCGCGAGGATCTCGCCGCGCTCTACCCGAAGTATGCCGAGGCCGAGAAGGCCGGGATGATCCGGTTCGTCGACATGTATTCCCGCTCGGTGGGCTCGAACCAGTCCGCGCCGGGCGTCCGCCTCCTCTCCTCCACCGACAAGGCGGTCCTCGACCAGCTGGGCCAGAGCGTCAACGGCTTCTCCGAGGAGCTGAAGTCCCGCTTCCAGGGGTACCGGCTCCTCTTCGAGTCGGTCTCGACCGTGACCGCGTACCTCGACGCATCGTCCACCTTCCGCTTCCTCCAGCCGTTCGTCGGACGACGGCGCATCGACGGGGCCGCCGCCTTCTACACGCTCGAGACCGGGATGCACTCCGAGGCGGACCTCGAGACCCTCGAGCACATGGTCGACGGTTCGGTGAACCTCAAGATCGACCAGCTGAAGACGTTCCTCTCCGTCCGGGGGATCGCGGAAGCCCAGTCGCGCGCGTGGATCGGCTACACGTTCACCAAGCGCTCGCTCAACCTGGGTTCGTTCAGCCTCGACCACATCCGCTAGACCGGGCCGCCCACGGCCGTTCCGGCCGATGGGTCCCCTGCGGGCGTTCCCGCCAAACCCTAAGTACGAGCGCCTGCGTCGTACCTTCGCTAGGCTAGACCGGGGGGTTGGGCGTCCCCTTACACACCGAAACCGTCCTTAGCGGGGGTGACAGGTAGGAGCGACGTTCGGGCGGGTCTCACGTCCCGCATTGCCTCGTAGACGCCCTGTTCCGCTGGGCCGTGGGCACCGCGATGGGTACTCGGAGGAGTGCCCTAGCGGTTATCCATCACGGGCACCGGGTCAGGTCCTGACGGGAGCAGCCTTACCGTGACTCATCGACGCTGGCGGGTCAACGGGGCCGAGGGGCGCGCGGGGTCTCCGTGGGGTCCACCCGGGCGGCAATCCTACTGGCCTAGCACGGCGGGTCCGCCCGAGGAAGCGGCGCGGTGGCTCGGCGGCCAGATCCCCACGGTGGGCGGCGACCGGCGCGGTCCGCGTCCAGCCACCCCGCGGCACGGCATTTAAGTAGTTGGTCCGAGCGTTTCTGCAGTACCCGTCCCGATGCACAGCTACATCGACCTCTACTTCTCACCCGAGGGAGTTTCACCGCTCGACGTCGCCGACCGGCTTCGGTCCATGGCGGGCCTCTCCTTCGTGGTCGGGAACCACGACCTTGCCTTCGAGTGGGACACGGTCGACCAGTTCCGGGCGACGCTCGGGAAGATCCACACCGCGCTCGAGGGCACGGGAGTGTCGTATCGCGTGGAGACCGTGGCCGAGGAGCCGACGTTCGTCCCTCCGGTCCCCTGGCCACCGATCCTGCCCCGGAGCCCGTCGACCCACCCCGGGTTCTAGGGACCCGGTCCCCCACCCCCCCGTTTCCACTGGAACTCTCGGCTACCAGCCTTCGGTCGCGGGGTCGACCGCGTCCCGCTCGAGCGCCGCGCGGACCTCGGCGGGAATCTCCTTTTTCGACCCGGTTCGATAATCGAACGAGACGACCACGGTGCGACCCCGGGCGGTGAGGGTGGGGGTAGGGGAGTCGGTGAGCGTGAACCGGTAGAGGAGGGAGAAAGAGGTGCGACCGAGCGGTCGGGAGGGGGCGACCTCTCCGATCAGGGTGGCACTGTATGGGACCGGAGCGAGGTAGCGGCAGGTGGCTTCAGCGATGATGATGTCGATGGTGGTGGGGTCTCGGGAGTGGAGGAGCGGGAGGTAGTAGTCGCAGCGAAGGGTCTCCATGTAGGGAAAGTAGGCGGCGTGGTTGAGGTGGTTCAGTACGTCCACGTCGTGGTAGGGAACGTAGAAGGTGCGTCGGACGGGCCAGGGGGAGACCCGGGTCGAGGGATCGGTCACCTCCATCTCCACCGGCGTGGTTCCTATATGGGGTCGATGGGGTGGGCGGTGGAACCGGTGTCGACCGGTTCGGAAGGGTGACTCGGATGCCTGGGCTGGGAGAAGTTTCCACTGGAAATGGGGGGGTGGGGGTGGAACGCCCCGCGCCGGGCGAGATGGCCTCCACGGTCGCCCACCTGCGGGCCGTCACGCGGCGTCACAGCGCCCGCTTCGAACGGTCGATCCCGCTCATCGCGAGCGAGAACCTGCTCTCGCCCTACGCCAAGGAGCTCATGATCAGCGACCTTCACTCCCGGTACGCCGAGGGACTTCCCGGCGAGCGCTACTACGAAGGGAACGAGGACGTAGACGAGATCGAGCGGGTCTGCCTCGGTCTGGCCAAGCGGTTGTTCCGGTGCTCGTTCGCCGACGTGCGCCCGACCTCGGGAACGGTCGCGAACCTGGCGGTCCTGAAGGCCATTACCGAGACCGGTGACCTTGTCGGGACGAGCCGTCTCGCGGACGGCGCCCACATCTCGAGCGCCGGCTTCGGGGCGTTCGGGCTCCGCGGAGTGAAGCCGGTCTACTATCCCTGGGATGAAGAGCGGATGACGATCGACGTCGCCCGGACCCGGGAGGTCCTGCGCGCCGTCCGTCCCAAGACGTGCCTCTTCGGACTTTCGTTGTTCCTGTTCCCGATGCCGATCGAGGAGCTCCGCCCGACGCTCGAGGAGATCGGCGCCCGCGGGTGGTACGACGCGGCGCACGTCCTGGGCCTCATCGCCGGCGGCCAGTTCCAGGACCCGCTCCACGAGGGCTGCACGGTCCTTTCCGCCTCCACGCACAAGACGCTCCCCGGGCCGCAGCACGGGATCCTCCTCGGGCAGACCGAGGACGCGGAGCTGCGCAAGAAGCTCGAGAGCGGTGCGTTCCCGGGCGTCACGAGCAACCACCACCTCCACGCGATGGCGGCGCTGGCGGTGAGCCTCGCCGAGCACCTCGAGTTCGGCCGCGAGTACGCCCGCCGCACGATCGAGAACGCCCAGGCCCTCGCCCAGGCGCTGCACGAGCGGGGGTTCGACGTCCTCGCGCCCAACCTGGGATTCACGAAGTCGCACACGCTCGCCGTCCGCGTCGAGAAGGAGGGGGGTGGCGCGGCGGTCGCCGCACGGCTCGCCGCCTCGGGGATCATCGCGAACAAGAACCTCCTCCCCGGCGACCGGAGCCCGAAGAACCCGGGCGGGGTCCGGCTCGGAACGCCCGAGGTCACGCGCGTGGGCATGGGACCGAAGGAGATGGTCCGGATTGCCGAGCTGTTCGACGACCTCCTCCACCAGGGGAAGGCCCCGGCGACCGTCGCCGACGCCGCGGCCGAGCTGAAGAGCGGGTTCACGACGATCCAGTATTGTTTCGGTGCGGGCGAGGCGGCGTACCGGTACTACGACCTCGTGGGCCGGGACCCGACCTAGTCGCGCGCCGCGTCCTCCGCGCCGACCGGCTCGGAGGAATCCGTGAGCTCCCGCCGCGCCGCGGTGGCGCGCTCGAGCGCGGCCGGGTCGAGGAGGACGACCGGGGGCCCGTCGGCGGACGCCACCAGACAGAACCGGGCGACCCCGTCCGGTCCGGTCCGGGCGCCGAGGGTGCCGTCCGCGACGAGCGAAGCGACCCAGTCCGCGACCTCCGGCGGCGCGGCCGAGCCCCAGGCGGCCTCGATGCCGGCGAGGTCGAGCGCCCGCGCCTCCCGGACGATCGCGATCACCCGGTCGCGGCCGTCGACCAAGCGACGCAGATCTTCGTCGACCGGAGGTTCCTCCCGGGGCTCGGAGTTCTTCCGGCGCCGTTGGGCCCACGCCGTGAGGCCGATCCCGACCGCCCCGACCGGGGCGAGCGTGGCGAGCGTGAGGGCCGGGGCATCGAGGCCGGCGGCGGAGGTGGGGGCCGGAGGAACCGCGATCGGCCCCAGGAGGACCGTCAGGGCTGCATCGGTCACCTCGAGCGTGCCGGCGGCGTCCGTCGGTGCGCTGAAGTTCACCCACGCGCCGGTCGCTCCACCCCCCGCGGGCACGAGCGGCTCGACGGTCACGTTGGACGTCCCGGCGCTCGAGTACCGGATGTCCACCGCCGCGCCGGGGGCGGCGTTGCCGTACTCGTCCGCGACGAGGTAGAGCGTCTTGTTGTCCCGGGCGCCGGCGAGCACCACGTGCGGGTCGTAGAAGTGCAGGTCACCGAGGTTCGCCGTGACGTCAAACGCGAGCTCGGTCGTCCGGTTGAGGAGTGGGGACCCCGTGAGCCGGAACTCGTAGGCGCCGGTGCGGGTCGAGGCGATCGTGAGCGCCAGGCGGCCCAGGTTCCAGGCGGTCGTCGGGATCGCATAGACGCCCCCGGCGGTTTCCGTGAGCGGTCCGGCACCGGAGGCGTTGACGTAGGCCGTCGCGAGGGGCGCACCGCCGGCGCCGAAGACCTGGAGCGAGCCGTTCGAAGTGTAGTCCGGCACCGGGGCCCCCTGAACGTCCACGGCCTGCCAGACGACCGAGCTCGGCACGCCGGCCACCGCGGGCTCCGCGCCGGGAAGTGTGAGGGCGTCTAGTGACGTCGCGACGGCCGGGCCGACGTTCGCGAGCGCACTCTCCTGCACCAGCGTTCCCAGGGTATCGACGAGGGTGAGGGTGACATCGTACGTGCCGGGCGAGCCGGGCACCCAGTTCGCCGTGAGCGTTCCGTCCGCGGAGAGGTGCCCCACCGCCATCGAGCCGCCGGTCCCCGAAACATTCCACCAGTACTCGACCGGCAGCACACCGCCGGTCAGTCGTGCGGTGAGCGTCGCGGGCCCGTCCGCCTCGGGGGCGGACGGCACGGTGATCGGCCCGAGCGCGAACGGCGCCGCGACCGTCACCTCGAACGAGACGGACCGGTTCGTTCCGTCGCGGTCGACGGCCCACGCCTCGGCCGTGTAGTTCCCGGGCGTGAGGTAGGTCGGTGCGAACGTCCAGTTCGGTCCAGGGGAGGTTGAGCAGAGGTCGGTGCCGCTCCCGGGGGCGAGACAGGCCTGAGTGTACGGGGGAGTGCCGGACCCCGGGGCGGCCGAGATCCCAATCGACAGCGGGATGCCCGCGTACCCGACCGGTGAGCCGGGGGTCCAGGCGAGCGCCGGTAGCGGGGCCACCGTCACCGCGGGCAGTGCGCCCTCGGCCGTGGAGTAGGTGTTGGTGATCTCCACCGACGGGTCGGCGGTGCCGGCGGTGGGGTAGGCGACCGTGCCCTCGCAGTTGACCGAGACCCCATCCCCGTCGGAAGTTGCGGCCGTGCAGGGCCACTCGACCGGGGAGAGCCCCAGCCCGGGCGACACGTCGGCCGTGTACGAGTACCCCGGCGCACCGAGCCCGTCCGCGGTGAAGGTGACCGGGCCGCCGACGTCGAGGTCCGTGCGGTTCGCACTGCCTCCGGTGAACGACGTCGCGACCGACTCGAGGTCGACGAGCAATGGGCCGACGGAGAAACGGTTCGTCCCGACGGTCGACGAGGCGGTGACGGTGAGGTCGGCGAGCCCGGCGCCGGGCAGCGACTCCACCACTACGGTCGCGCCCGCGGGCGATCCGACGAACGACCACCCGTCGCCGGAGAGGTTCCATTCGAAGGTGGGGGTGAGCGGGCTCGGCGATCCGGTCGCCGTGGTGGGCTCGGCGACGAACGTTTCGGGCGCGTTCGGGCTCAGGGTGCGTGCGCCGCCACTGGGGTCGAGGGTGAGTCCCGCCAACTCCGCGACGAACGTCAAGCCCAGCGTCGTGCCGTTCGCACTCGAGTCAACCTCATAGCCCGCGGGGGGCGCGCCCGCCGGCCCGAAGGCGAGCGGTCCATACGGTCCGAGTGCGTGGGTGCACTCGTCCCCGAAGCAGTGGGAGGCCGGGAGCGTGAGCTCGAACTTGAACGAGCCGTTCGTGCCGGTGTCCACGGTTCCCTGGAGGGGCGTGCACGTACTGGAGATCAGTCGGCCCGTCGACCGGTTCGAGACCTCGACATCGGCGGTGAAGTTGAAGCGGAGGGAGACCCCCGCCGCGGCGCCCGCCGGCAGGGGCCCGCCGTCGAGGACCAGGGACCCGTTGTAGGTCGTCGCGATCGTCGTTCCGGTGCAACCGGACGCGGTCGGCGGGCCGACCGTTCCCCCGCCGGTGGACGACCCAGACGCCCCGCCGGCGGCGAGGGTCGAGACGAGAAGGAGCACGAGGGTTCCCCAGAGCACGAGGCGGGTCGGTGGGACCATCCAGGGGACGGACACTGCCGGCTCCGTCCGGTCGCCCGTACGGGCGAGGGGCCCGCGCAGAGTGGAGCCTTGCCGCATAACCGTTACGAATTTCGCAAAACCGGTGGGAACTGGGGGCGGGCGTCTTAGGTCGCCGCGCGTGGCGTGGGCGTGGCGGTCCCCACGCGCACCTCCCTCTCGCCTCCCCGGCTTGCCTCGCTCCCGATCGAACGGGACCAGCTCGAGTACTCCTCCCGCCCGCTCGTCTTCGCGGAGGACGGCCCGCGCATCCTCCGGGCTTGGGGCACGCCCGAGCGGCCGTGGGTCGTCGCCGTGGAGGCTCGGGGGGCGCGCTGGTCGATCGAGGCATGGGGCGCCGACCCGCCGCAGGCCCGTGCCGCGGTCCGCGCGCTCTTCTCGCTGGACCACGTGCTCCCCGAGTTCTACCGCCTGGTCCGGCGCGAGCCGACGTTGGCCGGAACGGAGCGCCGGTTCCGGGGTCTGCGGCTGCCGCGCGACGCCACCGTCTACGAATCCCTCCTCTACGCGATCATCGGTCAGCAGCTCTCCGTGCCCGCCGCCCTCTCCATCCAGCGCCGGTTGTTCGAGCGGACCGCCTCCGTGCTCACGGCGGGCCGCATCGAGGTCCCCTCGGTGCCGACCCCGGCCGCTCTGGAACGCCTCGGGGCCGACGGGCTCCGGGCGACCGGCCTGAGCCACGCCAAGTGCCGTGCGATCCTCGAGCTGGCGGCGTCCGGCCCGGCCGGCGCTCCCCGGGATCCCGCGCTCGCGAGCCTCGCGCTCGACCGGGCGATCGAGCGTCTGGTCGAGATGCGGGGCGTGGGGCGGTGGACGGCCGAGAACGCCCTGCTGCGGGGGACGGGGAGGACCGACGTCTTCGTGGCCGGGGACCTCGGCATCCGGGTCGCGCTGGCGGAATACGGTGTCCTTCCGCGAGGCGCCTCCGAGGACGTCGCGCGTGCATGGGCCGAGAAGTGGTACCCGGGTTGGGGCAGCTACGCGACCCTCTACCTCTGGCGCCGACTGGTCACCGACCGCCGCTCGGTCGCCGGTTAGGAGGGCGGGGTCCCCTCGAGGGGGAAGCGGGCCCGTGTGCGATGGATCGCCCCCGTCCGGGTGAGCTGGCTCTCCACGAATTGGACCGAATCCACCCCGACGGTGGTGGGCAGAGGCACCGCGGCGTTCGGTGCCAGCAGGCGCGCGGCCCGCTCCCGATCCCGCGGAGATCGCACGCGGAACAGCGTGACGTGCGGGACGAACGGGGCGGGATCCCGCACCGCGCCGGACGCGTCGACCGTCTCCCGTACCACGCGGGCGAGCGCGCGAAGCTCCGCCTCGCCCCGGGAGACTCCCCGCCAAACCACCCGGGGCCGGTCGGCCGAGGGAAATGCGCCGACCCCTTCCAGCACAAACTCGAACGCGGGAACTCGAGCGACCGCCGGCCCGAGCGAACGGAGGAGGAACTCTGCCGTAGGCTCGTCGATCTCCCCCAAGAAGCGCAGTGTGAGGTGATTGGGGGCCGGGGAGGCAGCACTCCCGGTGCCACCCGCTCCCGAAGGGACCTCGACCGCCACGAACGCGCGCACGATGCCCCCAGCCGTTCGGTGGGCTTACCCCCTGCTCCTGGGCCCCACCGCCGGACCGAGCGTCCAGACCTGGGCGCGGTCGGTCCCGAGTCCGAGGCTGCGCAGGGCGGACCGGACCCGACGGGCCCGTCCCGCGTCGCCGACCAGGAACAGCGCGAACGCGTCGCGTGCCGTCGCCTTGGCGCATCCCCGACGGATCCGCTCCGGGCGAAGGGCCCCCGACACCTCGGCCTCGAGGTGGACGTCCCGGCCCGCGAAGCACCTCCACGCCCAACCGGACCGGACCCGGTCGAGCGTGCGTGCGACCTCGGCGGGAGAGGTTCGGGGGGAGGATCCCAGCTGACGGAACACAGCGTCCGGCAGCGTGGTGTCGAACCGTCCCTGGCGCAGGATCTCGATCGCGTACCCCTTCCGCGCGAATACACGGAACGCCCGGAGGAGAAGGGCCCGGTGCTCGGCGCTTTCCGAGACGGCGCCGGTCGCCGCGCCGAGCCCCAGGCGTCGTTCGCCGGAGGGCGTGAGACGGATCCCGGCCGCGGTGGTCTCGATCTCGGGCCCGCGCGCGAGTCGGGTCCAGGCTCCCTCGAGCTCGGCGGGGTCGATCGGTGGGCCGGCGAGTCGTGATGCCGCAGGGGCGACGCCGGCGGGTGGAAGGGGGCGTCCGTTCTCCTCCGCCGAGAGGATTGCGAGCAGCACACGTTCCACGGCTCCCTCCTCGGCTCCCGGGGAGACCGGGGCGGGGTCCCCGCCGAACTCGGCCCGGGTGGCCTCGAGCGCCTCGGTCCACGCCCGCTCCCCTCGGGCGAGCGGCGGTCCCGCCTCCCCGAGCCATCGGGGTGTTCCTCCGTCGGGGTCGAGCGCGAGGGCCACTCCCACCGGTAATGTCGGGAGGATCTCCCCGCCCGAGGCGGGGGAAAGTCCGACCCAGGGTCCCACCTGGCTCGCGCTCGCTGGTGGGATCCGGAACGCGATGAATGTGGACGCGGCACCGGCGGCCGCGGCCCGCAGTTCCTGGGGGAGGCGGTCCGGGTACTGGGTTGCGACCAACGCCTCGACCCCGAACTTGCGGCTCTCGGCGAGGATCTCGGAGACGAGCCGGGGCGGGAAGGACTGGACCTCGTCCAGCACCAGGAGGATCGGCGCCGCGCGTTCGGACCCGGTCGCCGACCCGGTCAGCCCGAGGTAGATGCGGCCCAGCACCAAGGTCGCAGCGAACGCCGCGGCCTCCGGGCCGAGCGACGCTATCGGGAGCCGGACGAGAATGGAGCGTCCGCGGCGGACCCATCGCTCCACGTCAACGCCTCCGTCCGAGGGGGCGAGCAGTTCGCTCAGCTCCGGCAGCAGCACGACCTTGGAGAGTCGGGTCGCAGCCGACCACAAGAACTCGGGATTACGCCGCACGATGGGTCCGAGTTCCTCGAGGAAGCGTGCCGTCGCGGGGCCGTGCGGTTCGAGGAGCGCGGCCTCGCGTCGCCGGGGGTCGGTCAGGAACGCGTAGAGGTCGAGGAGCGTGCCTCCCGACTCGAGGACCAGGCGTGCGAAGGTGTCGAAGATCCGCTCGAGGCGGAACCCCCATGCGAGGTCCGCGCCGTCCGGGCTCAGGCGCTTGACCGCGGCAACGAATTGACCTGCCGCGCGGTCGATGGACGGCCCGTCGCTCACGAGGCCCGCCACTCCGACGACCGGCCGCCGACCCGCGTCGATCGCCAGAGTTCGTGTGCGCTCGGAGCGTGGGAGACCATCGAGGATCGCGGGTGCGAGGTCGCCGTGGAGGTCGACCACGACCGCCGCCCCGCCACCCGATATGGCGTGAACGGCCCGATGCGCGAGGTACGTCGTCTTCCCCGTTCCCGAGGCTCCGAAAACGACCGTGTGACCGTCGGCAGGGCGGGGGGGTTCGAGATCGCGGAACCCGACCTCGGGCGTGGCCTCCAAGCTGCCGGACAGGAGGGGACGCCATGCGCGGCGGGGAAGCGCGCGGACCCCCGCCCGTCGCCAATCCCGGCGGCTGCCGGGAAGAGCATGCGCCACGCTTGCGGAAAGCCCGGTGCTTCGGTGCCAGTCCGCGATCAGACGCGCCGCGACCGTCGCGAACAGACAGTCCCGTCCGTCGGACGTGCGCGCGGCGACCCGGAACCGGACGGCGACCCGAATGGGCCCGGGCCCCGGGTGGCTCCAGAGGACCTGGACGGCGGCCCAGCCGGAGACCTTCCCGCACCACCCGAGCGGGGGGTGGGCCGCGGGGGCGGAGCCCCCCGGCGTCCGATCGGCCGCTTCGCCCGCGGACGGGAGGAGGACCCCGCAGCGGTCCAACAGATCCTCCGCAGGTTCGGGGAGCCCGGAAGTCGGTGCCTCGGCCGACCCCTGGACCCCGACGAGCTGCAGCGGACCGGGACCGCCGAGCAGGCGGGCCGGTCGGACCCAGATGCCGGGCGGCGGACCGGTGAGCGGGGTCTCGAACACGGCACCGGCGGGAGACGCGACCCCCGCGAGGGCATGGGCGATGGCCCGGTAGAGGATCCGCCGGGAAGCGAACC
>Ga0187855_10000587_pt1 | contig 31268 bp, 21 predicted proteins | sample June2016WEW_8_10_2_FD_132969 | JGI IMG/M metagenome (GOLD analysis project Ga0187855, IMG submission 132969) | Peatland microbial communities from SPRUCE experiment site at the Marcell Experimental Forest, Minnesota, USA - June2016WEW_8_10 | ecosystem: Environmental > Terrestrial > Soil >...
ATGTTCACGTGCGGCTTGCTGCGATCGAATTTTTCCTTTGCCATTCGAATAACCTTCTGTACGGATTCCCTACAGGAACTGCTGGAGCCGTTGACCAGGATTGAACTGGTGACCTCGTCCTTACCAAGGACGCGCTCTACCAACTGAGCTACAACGGCCCGCTAAACCCTTTGGCCGTTCTTCCGCGGCCAGATCTGGTGGACGGGGGAGGATTCGAACCTCCGTAGCCCGCAAGGGGCGACAGGTTTACAGCCTGTTGCCATTAACCGCTCGGCCACCCGTCCAGACTTAAATTATTGCGGCGACGCACCTCGACTCCAGCGCTCCGCCCGTGAAGAAACCAGTGTACCAAACTTTGGCCGTAGCGCGCAGGGAAGGCGCGCCAATGTGCTGCGCTGGGCACGCGGCTCCAGGTGCAAGCGACCGCTATGCGCCCGAATCGCAGCGCCAGCGTCGGAGGTCGAGTAACTCGATGTCCGTCACGCGTGTGCAGAAACACACGGCGGGCACACCGGCGGAGGGTTTCGCGAGAGCTGGAGCGTCGGCCACTTGAATATTCCCCGCCAGTTCCACAGTACGGCTTAAAAAACTGGTGGTTTCTTGGTTGCGGAGATTGTGGGAATTCATTCGGGACCGTGGGCTGAAGCCCACGGCAGCACTCGGAAGCGTGCGCCACGAGCTATTGCATCTCTTTCAGTTCCTCGCGCACCTGCGGGATCACCTTGCCGTACTGGCCGGGCGAGGCCTTCGCCAGAAATGCCTCGAAGCACTCCCGCGCCCGCGCGCGATCTCCGGCCATCTTATAAATCAGCCCCAGATTGAGGTGCGCTTCCGCCAACTCCGGATCCAGTTGCACCGCCTTTTCGAAATCGCCCCGCGCCGCCGCGGTGTCTTGCTTCTGGATCGCAATCACTCCCAGGCCGTTGTAGGCGGCGCCGTAGCTCGGGTCGATGGCGAGCGTCCATTTGTAGACGCGCTCGGCATCGGCGAGACGGCCCTTCTCCAGATAGGCGGTAGCGAGATTGGCCTGGCTTTGCAGGTCCGAAGGGTTGAATTGCGCGGCTTTCTCGTACTCCGGAATGGCTTCGTCCTTCTTGCCGGCGCGTACCAGCAGGTCGGCGAGCCGGGAGTGCAGCCGCCCGCTCTGAATCCCACTGGCGATGGCGCTGCGGTACAGCTTCATGGCATCCGCCTGCCGTCCGGCCCTCTCGTATGCGGCGCCGAGTTCATAGTAGATGTGCGGATCGGCGGCATCTTCGGCGAGCGCTTGCCGCAGCAACTCGAGGCGCCGTGGCACGGGCAGGCCGCCGCTCTCCACCGTTTCGAGCAGCTTCAACACGCCAATGCGATCTTTGGGATCGATCCCTTGCCCTTTCAGATCGTACGAGCGCGACACAAATCCGGAGACGTAGCCGAGCGACTTCAACTCGCTGAGAGTGCGCTCGTCCACCACGCTGGTCTCGACCTTCTCGACGCCGCCGCCCCCAGTTTCTGAATTCAGCTTTGTTTCGAATTTCCGAACCTCGGCCGCGTGGCTCTGGATCACGTTGTGGGTTTCGCCCGGGTCCTGGTAGAGATCGTAGAGTTCCGGTTTCGGCGCGCGTACATATTTCCATTGATTGGTGCGTAGAGCACGCAACTCCGCCCAGCCCATGTTGATCTTGGGATAGAGCGTCTCGGCATAGGAGACCGTGGCGGGGGCATCGCTTCCGGCGAAGTATGGCGTCAGGCTCACGCCTTGGACGGAGGCGGGCGGCTTGCCTCCCATCAGAGCCAGGATCGTCGGGAGGAAATCGATTGCGCGAGCCTGCGGCTGAATGCGTGCCCCGGCCGGAACGCCGGGACCCGAGAGCAGGAACGCGACCCGCAGTGTCGCATCGTAGAGAAAGACTCCGTGCGTGTATTCGCCGTGCTCGCCGAGGCTCTCGCCGTGATCCGACAGCACGGCGATCAGGGTTTTGCCGGGCGATTTTTTGCGGACGGCGTCGAACAAATGGCCCAGCTCATGGTCGGCATAGGCGATCTCGCCATCATACAAGTGATCTTTGTACTTCTCGAGGAAGGGTGAGGGAGGTTGGTAGGGGGCGTGCGGATCGTAGATATGCACCCACAGGAAATAAGGTTTGCCGGATTGCGCTTCGAGCCAGCGCACCGCATGGTCCACCGTCTCGCCCGCGCGGCGCTCCGCGTCTTCGTCGAATTCGTGTCCTTTGCCGGGCTTGGGCATCTGGTCGTCGTAGACCGCGAAGCCCTGGTTGAATCCGAAGAGCTTCTTCAAAACCGCGGAGCTGATGAACGCGGCGGTATCCCAGCCCTGCCGTTGCAAAATGGTAGCCAGGGTGGTCGTGGAGGGTTCGAGGACGAATCCGCCCGTGTCCCTCACGTGATGGCTGGGAGGATTCAGGCCGGTGAAGATACTGGCATGCGAGGGAGGCGTCAGCGGCGTCTGCGTAACGGCATTCTCGAACAGGACTCCGTCCCGCGCGATGGCGTCGAGGTTCGGCGTATCGATTTTCGAATAGCCGTAGCAATGCAGGTGATCGGGGCGCAGCGTGTCGATGGTCACTACCACCAGGTTTAGAGGGCGCAACGTGGGGGTGGTGGCGGCGCTAGTCTCCGATCGTTTGCAGGATGCCAGGAGCGCGGCTGCCGCTACGCACACGCAGCATAGAAAAGGCCTGTAGGTTCTCATGAAACCTACATTAGGATAGCAGGCGGTGACACCAGGCGCTCGCGGGCGCAGACGGCGAACTGAAGTTCGCCGCAGCACGCTGAAGCGTGCGCCACGCGCCACTTAGAACGTCAGCCGGAGCGCTAGCTGCACCTCGCGCGGACTGTCCGCAACGTCCAGAATCCGGCCGAAGGTCGGGTCGCTTAGAGTTGTATCGGGATCGGCGCGTCCTGCCCGGTTAAAGGCGTTGATCATATCGCAGCGGAACTCCAGGTACACCCCTTCTCGGAAGGGAAACCGTTTGAAAATCCCGAAATTCTCCATGGGCTGCCAGGGGCCGCGCAGGTTACCGAAATATCGTGGCGAATTGCCCAATGTCAGCGCCACACCGTTAGGCGTGGAGGGCGGCGCGGCGAAGGCCGCCGGGTTCAGATATGCCTGGCCGGTGCCGCCGGCATAATCGAAGGCCCCGGAAGGTACTTTCAGGGACACACCGGATATCACATTGGCGCGAACGTCTCCAAGAACATTGTATAAGTAGGTACCAGCACCAATACCGGAGTCTATAGAGAGCGGGTCGCCCGACTGGTAGGTCTGGATTCCCGTCACGGTCCAGCCGCCTAGAATCTGGTTCACAATACCACCCTGGTTGAGGAACTGCCTGCCTCGCCCGACCGGCAGCTCATAGATCCAGGTCAACTTGAGCGACTGCGGGTGATCGAAGCCGGCCACCGACCGCTCCAGCCTCCGGTTGTAAGCATCCTGTGAACCGTTGGTGTATCCATACAGGTTGCTGTCAGTGAGGCTGATGGTTTTCTGGAATGCGTAGCTCACCAGGAAGCTGAGGCCCTTGCCCGTCCGGTGATTGACTACCACCTGAGCCGCGTTGTAGTCAGATGTCCCAAAATAGGGAAAGAAGTAATACACACCGCCAGGAGCGTACTGCGGGTACGGAAGCAATGCCTGGGCTACCGTTCCGGTAAAGCCCGGATAGGGCAGCGGTATGTTCGGATGCGCGCTGACATCGTCCAAAAGCTCGTCGCCGAGCGAAAGATACTTCGGATTGAGCTGGTTCAGGTCGTTCAAACCGGACGCGCCCAGATGGGTTCCTTTGTTGCCGACATACGACGCCATCAGAGTCGTATTCTTCGGCAATAAGAACTGAAAACCCATCGTATAATTCTGCGAGTACGGCTGGTGGTTTGAATTACTCGGGATGTAGGCGATGCCTTGGCCGTTGTCAAGGGTCGGGTCCAAATCGGGAAGAGTGAAATTGTAAGCGGGATAGCCATTGTCCCAGTACATCACAGGATTGAGCGAACTGGCTGAAAAGTTGTGGCTGCCGTCGTACCCGTCGATGTTCGCGTATCCGTACTGGTTGGCGATTGGCGGGGAGTAATTAATCCCATAGCCGCCGCGTAATACCATATGCGAGGTGATCTGATAGGCGAAGCCAAAACGCGGGCCGAATTCCTTCCAATAGGTATTCTGAAAAGAGCTCCGGTTCAGATTGGTAAGGAAAACGAGTGCGCCGGGATAACCGCCCGCTCCAGGATTGGGTGTGTTCGGACCCAGACCCGAGGAGAGGCCCTGATTTTCCGTGACGCCGCCCACGATATCCCATCGGAATCCGATGTTGAGGGTTAGCCGACGGCTGACCTTCCAGTCGTCCGCCACATAAAGCGCCGGATTCCACACATGGGAGCTGGGGTTTACGGGGGATATATTCAGTGACGTCTTCTGGGGTGCGCCTAAGAGAAAGCTGGCGAAGGCGTTGCCGGTAGATTGCAAGGCCGACGGATCGGCCGTCTGGTCCGGGCTAAAGGTAAATGAGCCCGATGTGCCGCTGCGATAGTCTTGATCATAGTAGTACTTACGGACCTCGACTCCGAACCTGACGTTGTGCTTGCCATGGATCCAGGTAGTATCGTTCTGCACAATGTAGCTGCCGTTGGGTTCGACGCCCGCGTTGTTGCGGCCCAGGAGATTCAGCGTACCGCCTTGATAACTGGTGCCGGTAAAGTTGATCAGTGGAAAAGTAGTTTCTTCAACACCCTGCAGGCCGATCTTACTAGGCCAATCCTGCCCCAGCGTGACCGAGCTGTTCGCGTTCTTAAACCGATTGTACCCAAAACCAAAGTGATTCAGGAATGTCGGACTAATGACCCAGTCTTCGGTCGCCCGGATCATGGTTCCCAGGATATCTTGCAGTGCAAAGGGGCTGCTAGCGCTTCCGGGAATCGGCTCATAAGCGACGCGGTCCCCGTTGTACCTGAGGCGCTCATTGGAGTTCACAAACACGGCCATGCGGTTTTTCGCGTTGATTACGTGATCGAGCTTTCCGGTGTAAGTGTTCAAGTCGAAAAACGGCTGATTGGCGACGCCAGGATAATTGCGAAGCATAGTTGGCAGAAGCGGGTTGGGAATCGGGGCAAGCTTCAAAATATTCGCAGAAACCGTGCTGATGTCCGACGGCGGAATGATGTTCCCCGCAAAGGGCATCCGGGAATAGCTACCGTCCGGCAACTGGGTAGTGCTGTGCGGATCGTAAATGGCGCCGAAAACGGCGGGGTTGCCGTCGCCGTCGGTTATGGCCGTTCCCGAGCTTGGGTTGCCGGTAAATGAAGGATTCAGCAAGGCGGAGAAATCGCCGTTTTTAAAAGCCTCGGTGGGAAGCGTGCGCAGCGTGGTCGGGGTGTAGTTGCGCTTGCGATCGCCTTCGTAGCTGAAGAAGAAGAACGTCTTGTTCTTGCCGTTGTATATCTTTGGAAGCAAAATCGGGCCGCCGAAATCGGCCCCGAAGCTATTCTGGTTGAATGGCGACTTACCGGCCCCGAGAGCGTTATTGTCGAAGGAATTCGCATTGAGCGCGTCGTTCACCAGGTAGTCGTAAGCGGTGCCGTGAAATTGGTTAGTGCCGGACTTGATATTGAAGTTGGCCACCGCGGTCAAGCCGCCGCCGTACTGCGCGCTAAGCGCGCCGGTTTGCAGAGTGAATTCGCTGATGGCATCCACGCTGGGGGTAAACTCCGAGGTGTCGCCGGCGAGGTCTGCGCGCCCAATCGACATGCCTTCAATCAGGACCTCGTGCGAGAACTGCGGCCCTCCGTTGATGCTTCCCTGGAAGGAGTCTCCAACGGTGCCGGGCAAGCTGTTAAAGATGAAAGACTGGATCTGCCTTTGGCCGTCGTCGTTGCTGTCGATGGGCCAGGCATGGTAGTCCGCTTCCGAAACGGAGTACCCCAGCTCGGACGTCGATGTTTCCAAGTGCGTGGCCTGCGCGCTGACCTCCATGCTCTGAGTCACGGCGCCCACTTCCAGAGCGAGGTTGGCGGTCACCACCGTGGCGACCGGCACCTCCACCTGTTCCATCACAGCCGTCTTGAAGCCCGATGCCGTTGCCGAGATTCGATACGTGCCTGGCGGCAGGTACGGAATACGGTACAGACCCGCCTCGTTCGTCGCAGCCTTGGATTCGACTCCGGTGTGCGCTTCTGTGGCGACGACTTCGACATGCGGAATAGCCGCGCCGCTGGGGTCGGTAACCAGGCCCGTGATCGCACCGCGTTCGCCTTGAGCAAACAGCGATGCCGTCAGCCACAGCAAACCAGCCGGCAGGACGGCGAGCCGGAACAACGGTTTCTTCATATGCTCTCCCCTTTCGTGACAAGTATGAATACTCACACTTGATTTGGCCCAATCTCCAAAGCAAACCACCCCAACCAGATCCGCAGATCCGAACCTCTTTATATCTGAGCACGATGCCGATGTCAAGGCCCTGCAACAGGCCCTGTGCACTGCCCGCTTGACAGACGAAAGCGTCTGTCCCACCTCGCTGCTGAACGCCGCAGGCAAGTGGGGCAGGCATTCGCCGCCAACCGATCTGGCGACGCCGGTCTAGAATGGTCTGGATGCGCTCGGCAGCCGGAATCCTCTGTGTCGGACTCGCATTGGCGCTGGCCGCCGCGCCGGACAACATCGCGCTGGAGGAAGGCGTCGCAAAATTTCAGCGCGGAGATTTCGCCGGAGCCGCGCAGGCACTGCTCCGGGCCGCGCGGGAACAGCCTTCCGACGCGCGTGTCCTGACATACCTTGGCATGGCGTATGCCGCGCAGGACGACTACAAATCGGCCGAAGATCCATTGCACCGGGCCTGCGCGCTGAACCCGGCGCAGGACAATGCGTGCTACTTTCTGGGCCGGACCTTGTATAGTCTAAGCCGTTTTGCAGAAGCCCTGGACGCGTTCGACGCCGCTCTGCGTCACGCCGGCCGGCCCGGACGCACCCGCAACGGCATGGCGCTCGCACTCGAAGCGTTGGGCAAGAATGCGGACGCGGAACGCTGCTACCAGGAGGCCATCCGGCAGGGAGAAACCCGCGCGCAAGTGGATTACGGCATGTTCCTCTACAAGGTGGGCCGTACCTCCGAGAGCGTAGCGGTGCTTCGCAAGGCTCACGCGGAACCGGAGTTGGCGCGTGTGATGGAAGCGATAGCCCATCAGCCTGCTCTGCACGGGGGGAGCGGCAAGCCTTCGCCGGTAAACTTTCAGGCGAGCACTCTGCCCATGGTTCTCAAAAACGGGGCCACTGGCTCCAAATATCTACCTGAGACCATGACCGGAGGTGTTGCCATCTTCGATTACAACAACGACGGCTGGCCGGATATCTACGTGGTGAACGGAGCGACTTTGCCGTCCGGGAAAAAGACAGATCCATCGTTCTGGAATCGCTTGTTCCGCAACAATGGGGATGGCACGTTCACCGACGTTACGGAGTCGGCGGGCGTGGCCGGCCATGGCTATGCGATGGGAGTGGCGGCGGGCGATTTCGACAATGACGGGTTTGTCGACCTGTTCGTGGCGGGCCTAGGCTCCAACACGCTCTACCGGAATAAGGGCGACGGTACCTTTGAGGACGTGACCGATCGCGCGGGACTGGGCGGGAATCGCGGCTGGTCGGTATCCGCGGGCTGGTTCGACTACGACCGCGATGGGCGGTTGGACCTGTTCGTGGTGCGATACGTGGTGTGGGACCCAGCCGCGGAGATCTATTGCGGAGAGCGTAAGCCCGGCTATCGCAGCTACTGCCACCCAAAATACTATCAGCCGATTTCGAACCTGCTGTATCACAACCAGGGCGATGGCACTTTCCGGGACGTCTCTCGCGAATCGGGGATCGCGGCGCACGCGGGCAAGGGGCTGGGCGTGGCTTTCGGAGATTACGACGGAGACGGGCTGCCGGATGTGTTCGTGGCCAACGACGCCGTGCCCAACTTTCTGTTTCGCAACAATGGAAACGGCACCTTCGACGAGCGTGCCCTGCAGGCCGGCGTGGCGTACAACAACGATGGAAAGGCGGTCTCGTCGATGGGCGTGGACTTCCGCGACTACGACAATGACGGGCGCGAGGACATTTTCGTCACCGCGTTATCCAACGAGACCTATTCGCTCTATCGCAATCTGGATTTCCGGCAATTCACCGATATGACGTACGCCAGCCGTATCGGTGCGGAGAGTCTGCCATGGGCCGGCTGGGGCGCCGGCATGTTCGACTTCAACAACGACGGATTCAAAGACATCTTTACGGCGAACAGCCATGTGATGGATAACATCGAGATGACTACCAGCCGCCGCTCCCGCCAGCCGAACAGCGTTTTCCTGAACAAGGGCGACGGCACGTTTGAGATGACGGTCCTGGGCGGCGAGGCTCTGCACCGCGGCGCCGCGTTCGGCGATCTGGACCGCGACGGGCGGGTGGACGTGGTGGTCACGCGCCTCAACGAATCCCCGCTCGTGCTCCGAAATGTCTCCACGAACACCGGGCATTGGATCGCGCTCGATCTCCGCGGCACGCGCAGCAATCGCGACGCGATCGGAGCGCGCGTGCACATCGTCACCGCGCAAGGCGACCAATGGAATCGCGTCACCACCGCGGTTGGCTATGCATCCTCCAGCGAACGCACTGTGCACTTCGGATTAGGCGCCGCGCAGCGCATCGACCGGCTGGAAGTGGATTGGCCGTCGGGCACCAAGCAGGTTCTTGAAGGCTTGCCGGTGGACCGGTATTTGTCGATAGTGGAGCCTGCAGGGGCGCCGTGACGTGGCGCACGCTTCAGCGTGCTGCGGCGAGCTTCAGCTCGCCGAGACCACAAATCACTTCACCGATATGGCCCCCAGGTCGTACCAGCCGCTATCGGTTCGCCCCTCGATCCCCAAGCGGATGGCAGGCCTGCGGTCGCGCGGATCGAGCAGCGCCACGCGCAAACGATATTCACCGGCCGGCATATGGGGCACTTCGATGTCTTCCTCGACCACGATGTCGCCCGGCAGCCATTTCCGGACATCCGCTGGTACATCCACCACAGTCGGCTGGCTGCCGGAGTCGAAAGCCATCGCGAGTACGTATGGGCGATAGACCGGCGCCACGCCCGAGTTCACCCACCACATCTTTACCGCGACGGCGTGCCCGCTAACGACCGAGGCGGGATACTCGATGCGCCGCAGTTCCAGCCTGTATCCCATCCTGCGCTCGAAATCCTCAAACGCAGCCGCGAACTTCGAAGGAATGGCGCTCGACTTCACGTTGAGCGAAGTCACATGCCAGCGCAGCGCCTCGGCGAGAATGTAGCGAACGTCCCAGCCGTGCTGCTCCCAGCTCCCCGGCACGCCACACGTTTCCATAGAAACCGGACTGCGCTGCCAGACATCCTGAATCCCGGTCCGCGCGATTTGCTCCGGATAGAAATCCAGCATGTGCGCCCACTTCGCCCGCAGATCGCCGAGGCAGTCGAAGCGCCAGCCCGCGCCGCGCGACGTCCCATAGGCCAGGGCCTGCGGTTCGTCGAAATTCATGAGCAGCCGCGTCGCCGGAAAAGCGTCGAACCAGATATCGATCAGCTTCTTCTGATACGGAAACGAAGGCATGAAATCGCTCCAGCCTTCGCCCCAATAGCCGACCGAAGAAATGTCCACGCTATCCAGGTCCGGATGCCCGTCGAAGCGCCGGCCCGCTTCTTTCACCAGCGCGCCCCAGTGTTTCAGATACAGCGGATCGCTGAAGTCCGGCTCCCAGATGGGCGCGCCTTCAGTATTGATACGCTTGGCTCCCGATTTTCGATACCACTCCGGGAGCGGGTGCTTCTGATCGTAGGGCATCAGGCGGATCGCGAGCGTCTGGCCGTGCTTATGGGCTTCGGCCAGCGCATTGGTGACAATCTCCCACCGCACGTGGCCCTGTTCCGGTTCCAGGGTTTCCCAGAACCAGCGGCAATATGCGATGGTCGAGGCGGGAAACTTTACTCCCTCCCCGTCGGCCAGCGGCCCTGTGGGCCCTTCTTCGGACCACTCCAGCCCCGGGTTGAGCGGGTCGCCATTGAAGCGCTGAAAAGTCTGTATGCCCATCCCCGGATTCACCAGCACATCGCCGATGAGCTTGGGATGAACTACCACAGTCTGGGGCAGACCGGTGGCCACGAATAACAGAAGTGCGATCGGTGTGCGCATGCGTCACCTCTCCGGTTGCAGCTCTGGCGTGACGATATCGACAGCTTCATCCTTGCCATTCACCGCGCCATGCCACACGCTTCCACCGAACGTGGTGATGTAGATCTTGCCCGGATCTTCCGGATCGGGAATCACGCGGTGGCCCCATTTGAAGTTGAAGCCAGGGATGCGTGTCCAATGCTCGCCGCGGTCCGTCGAGCGCCAGGCCGACGACTCGAATCCGCTGGCATAAAGCAGGTTCGCATTGCGCGGATCGATCGTGACATCGTAGACGTGGCGGTCGCGATCCAGCACGACGCGCCAGTGCTGGCCGGCATCGGTCGAGAGATAAATGCCGCCGCCTTCGCCGTGCGTGCCCGTGGCGCGGCCCCATGCGGCCAGGTACATGCGCCGCGGATCGCGCGGATCGAGCGCCAGCCCATTCGGACCGTTGACGCCCGCCGGTAGCGGCACGGACGACCACGTCGCAGCGCCATCCACCGACCGGTAAACGGCTCCATCGCCCGCGTCGCCGATCCTGCCGTCTTCACTCCGGCGCGCGATCAGCACGTATAGAGCGCCATCGGCGGCGCGTGCCAATCGCCACGCAAACGGCACCTTTTGGGTGATGCCGTTGTTCTTCAACTCCCAGGTCCGCCCGCCGTCGCTACTCTTATACACTCCGCGCCCGAATGCCGCCACGTACAATACGCGCGCGTTCTTAGGGCTCGTGGGGTCCAGCAGGATATGGGTCGGCGCGGTCTCGGGCATACCTTTGTTGGAGGGCTGCCACGTGCGGCCGCCGTCCTCGCTGCGGCACACGCCGCCCTTAAACGACAGTGCGGACTGGCGCCTCCACATCTTCGGCCGCGGCAAATCGTGGGTGTAACTCATGACGCCCCACATGAGGCCGCGCACATCCGGATCGAATTCGATCCAGTAGGCCGTATTGCTCCATTGCTGCGGCACGCCCTTCATGGACCGATCCCAGGACCGCCCGCCATCGTCGCTGCGGAACAGCCCGATATCCGTGTAGGTAATGAACCGGCGCTTGGAATCGAACGGATCGCAGTGGTAACCGTAATTCGTGGTTACGTCCAGGCCCGTGGTGGTCCAATCGCCGCCGGGCACTCGCCGGCTGTACACGCCATCCCAATTCGCGCCGCCATCGGTGGTGCGCATGGCGCGGCCGAAATCGGTTCCGTAGCAAAGATTCGCGTCTTGGTCTGCGACGCCGAGCGCCAGCGGATTCTCGCCCCAGTACGTTCCCATGCTCGCCGTGATCCAGGTATCGTGCACGTTGGCCGCGGCGGTGTTCGCCTCCTTCCAGACCAGGCTCCACGTGCGCCCGGAATCGCGCGTTCGCGCCACTCCCAGCCAATGCTTGCCGTCGAGAATCAAGCTGCCGTACGACAAGTAGGCCGATTCGGGATGATGCAGACTGGCCGCTGCGGCTCGTACCTCCGCGCCGCTTCCCGGCAATTCGATGGCAGCCCACGATGCGCCGCCATCGCACGAGACAAACGCACCGCGCTCGGACACTCCGTAGAATACTGGAGCGCCGGTTGCGGGGAATCCGCCCGAGACATCCGTAAATGTGAAGCCGGCCGGCGCGGGGTGCGGCGTCGCCAGGGTGCCACGCACTTCGGTGATGCCATGCGGTCCCGCGGCATATACCGTGCCGGGGATCACCCACAAGCGTTGCGGCGCCTCCGGCAGCGATACCATCTTCCGCCACGTGCCGCCCGCGTCGTGCGAAGCGAACAGGGAAGTGGTGCCATCCTTGCGGCCAGCCGCATACAGCGCGCGGGAATCCACCGGATCGATGGCCAGCGCCACGATCTCGCCCAGCGGATTCGGCTCAGCGATCAGGCGCTCGTCGGAGTGATCCGAATTCATCTCGACGGCGCGAAGCGTGGAGGGCTTCGGCCAGACCAGGTTCCACGTGTCGCCATTATCCGTGCTGCGCCACAGCCCGGTGACGCCCGCGTACATGGTCTTGGGCTCGAGCGGATCGAAGGCGAAGAACCGTACCACGCCGCGCAGGTTGAACATGCGCCACGTCTGCCCGCCATCGTGCGTGATATACGCACCGGTCATATCGCAGGCGATCAGCACGGTTTGAGGATCGTGGGGGCTGATGGTGGGATGGAACATCGCGCCGCCGCCGCCGGGTCCGATAACACGGAAATCGCCGGGGCGGGCAGCGGAGGCTGAGACTGCGAGGGTCAGGCAAGCAGCCAGCGAGAGGAGAAAACGGAGCATGACCTATTTATAGCTTAGAACCCGATGTGGTGTGCATTTCAGCGCGGTTGTGCTCGGCGAACCAAAGTTCGCCGCGGCACGCTGAAGCGCGCGCCACGCGGCTACACTGTCAAATGGCGATAGAATCGGGTTGTCGCATGCGCATCTCCAGTATTGCCCTCCTGCTTGCGCTGAGCCTGCCAATAGCTCGTGCCCAAGTTCGTGTTTGGGAAGACACCCTCACCCTGCCCACCTACGAAGAAGGGCTACCCGACCGCAACCCGGCGTTCGACCAGTTCGCCACCACCCGCTTCAACTATCCGTACACTTTGCGTGAGAACCTGACCAACCATCCCGCTCAGCACGCTTGGCGAGCCGTCTACCTGGAGAACGAATATCTGAAGTGCTCCGTGCTGCCGGATATCGGCGGGCACCTCTACACTTGCATCGACAAGCTCAGCGGCCAGTCGATGTTCTACGCGAATCCATCCATCAAAAAGGCGAACATTGGGTATCGCGGCGCGTGGGCGGCGTTCGGCATCGAGTTCAATTTTCCGGTGTCGCACAACTGGGTCTCAATGTCGCCGGTCCGGTATACGTACGCACAACACGCCGACGGCAGCGCATCGGTTTCGGTCGGAAACATCGACCACGTGTATGGCATGGAGTGGCGCGTCGAACTGGAACTCCGCCCGGGCAGCACGGTGCTCGAAGAGCACGTCACGCTCAACAACCGCAGCGACGTGCGCCATCGCTTCTATTGGTGGAACAACGCGGGCGTGGAGGTGAAGGACGATTCGCGCATCTATTATCCGATGCGTTTCACGGCCAGCCACGGCTTCACCGATGTGGACACCTGGCCCGTCGATTCGACCGGCAAGGATCTGAGCGTGATCCGCAACCAGACGGATGGCCCGGTTTCGCGGTTCGTCCACGGCAGCCGCGAGCCGTTCATGGGCGTATGGCGGCCGGACACCAACACAGGCATTGTGCATTACGCCGAATACGCGGCGCTCCCGGCGAAGAAGATCTGGTCGTGGGGCGTGGATGCCGACGGCCTCGACTGGCGGCGCGCACTTTCCGACAATAACAGCGCGTACGTGGAAGTGCAGGCTGGCCTGTTCCGCAACCAGGAGACCTATGCGTTTCTGGAGCCGCGGCAGACGATCGCGTTTGACGAATACTGGATGCCGGCGCGCGGGATCGGCGGAATTGCGCGGGCGAACCTGGCCGGCGTGTTGAACCTTACGCGGCGCGACGGAGTGCTGGCGGCCAGCTTCAACGCGAACCAGAAGATGCCGCAAGCCTCGATTCGGATGCTGCAGGGTACGCACGTGATCGCCGAGCAGAAGATCGACCTAGCGCCGGAACAGACGTGGACGCGCGAATTCCGCGATGCCGGCAGCGGGCCTTGCACCTTCGAACTGCGTGACGCGAGCGGCGCCCTGCTGCTGCGGCAAGTCGAAGGCGGATACGACTGGACGCCGGCGGCGGAGATCCGCCCGGGACCGCAGCCGCGGCATGATGCGCCGGACGCCGCGCACCGCACGGCGGACGACTGGGTCCAGCTTGGCAAAGATCAGGAGCTCGACGGCTCGCTGCTGGCTGCGATCGGTACTTACGAGGACGGTCTGCGGCGATTTCCGGACAGTTTCGCGCTGAGCGTAGCGGCCGGCCGCCTGTCCGCGGGACTCGAACGATATGCCGATGCCATACGTTATCTGGAACCCGCGGCGGCGCGCGCCACTTGGGATCCCGAGATCGCGTATTACTTGGGCATCGCGTATGAAGGCGCCGGCGACAACCGAAAGGCTCGCACGGCGTTTGAAACCGCCGCGCGCATGCCGTCCTTCCGCGCCGCGGGCAGTCTGAAATTGGGGGAGCTTTTGTCGCGCGAAGGCGACCGCGAAGGCGCGCTGGAATTCCTCCGGGCGGCCGAAAGCGATTTACGCGCCGCGGAGGAGATCGTTGCCGTGGAACGCGCCCTGGGGCGCGTGGCGGAGACGCACGCTGGACCGTCCAGCGCATTTCTGGAGTGGGATGCGGGGAGCCGCGATCCGTCATTGCTGCGCTACCTGGCCGCCGACCCGCAGCGGGTGATCGAGATTGCCGCCGAGTACATGCGGCTCGGATTGTACAAGCCCGCGGTGGACATGCTGGCGCGGGACTATCCGGCGGTGGCCCCTGACCAGACCGAGCCAGGCTCGGTGGCGCCGCAGCAGGATCCGCTGGTGGCCTACTATCGCGGTTACTGCCGCGAGAGGCTGGGCGAGTCCGGAGTGGCGGATTACGCAGCCGCGCAGAAGCTCTCCACGCTCTACGTTTTTCCGCACCGGCCGCAGGATCTGGACGTGCTGCGCGCCGCGCTACGCGCGAACCCGAATGACGCTACGGCGCATTACCTGCTCGGCACGCAGTACTTCTCCAACGGTCTGACGGACAGCGCGCTCGGGGAATGGAACGCGGCGCGCCATTTGCATGCTAGGATTCCGGTGCTCGATGCCGATATCGGCCGCGTGTTGCTGCGGGTAAAGCGCGACGCCGCGGGCGCGCTCGAAGCCTTCCGCGAGGGCCTGGATGCCGACGACACGAACCTGGAAATATACGCTGGCATGGACCAGGCTCTCAGCATGCTGGCGCGTCCCGCACACGAGCGGGTCGCGGCTCTGGAGCGCTATCCGGATCTGGCGAACATGCCGGCGGAGCTGGTGTACTCCCTCGCCCTCAATCGTGCCGAGGCTGAAGATTTCGATGGCGCCGCCGCGCTCTTTCGGAATCGGTTCTTCCCGCGCGAAGAGGGCGGCACCAATGTCCGGCAGGTGTGGGTGGAAGTAAAGACGATGCAAGCCTTGAGCCAGGCTGTGGCCAGACAGTGCGAAGCGGCCACGGCGACCGTCCGAGGCATCGGCGCAGAAGTATCCGGACTGGCGTTCACGCGGGATGGCATGCAGCCCTTCGTGAATGCGCCCAGGACGCAATATTTGCTCGCGCAGGTGGATGCGGGCTGCGACCGCGCGGCGCAGGCTGAAGAACGTTGGCGCGCCGTTGCCGCAGCCACCGGCACGGCACAGTTGGTATGGGCGCGCGCCGCTGCGAAGAAGCTGGGCGGCTACGACGAAGCGAAGTGGCGCCCGCGGCTGGAAGCGGCACTGGCGCACGAAGAGGCGCGCTCACCCTACATCGCCGGCATGCTGGAGGCCGCTCTGGGGCACGCAAGCGCCGCCCACACGGACTTCGAAGATGCGCTCGTTCTCCAGGACCGTGGGCTCTCTCATCATCTCAGCAGACTGGCGATGGCCGGAACCGCGATGCCGGAATGATTTATGGAGCTGGCGGAGAATTTGAACCCCCGATCCTGATTACAAATCATCAACGCACCAAAAATCAATAATTTGGCAGTGGGCACCCCGTTGTCCAGGATTCCCAAACACGGCCAGTTTTCATGGACCGCTGCGGCGTCTCATGCGTACCGCTCGCAACGGTGGGCAAGGCTTCCATGCGGGGAGTGGGCACAGTTGTGCTTGGGATGGGCACACTTTTGGGCATACCTGGTGCACACTGGTCGAACCGCGGCACAGCCGGGGAAAAAGCGGGCGATCCCTTGCCTGGGGTTACGCGGCCGTAGAACGTGCGATCACGCCTTGTCTGGTGAGCTAAACTGGAATCGAGATGCCACAGCGAGCCTACAACGCGGAAACTGGAGCAGATCAGGTGCGACTTCCGGCGGGCCTTGTCCTCAAACCGCCAGTCAGCCTGGAAGATCTGAAGACCGACACCGAATATGACCCGGAAGGGGCCGAGGAATTCGTGGCGTTCATCCGGGCGCTTCGCAAGGAAAGCTCTCGGCCTGTCGCGCTTTGATGAACTCCACAACGCCGGTAGCGGTGGATACCGATGTCGTTTCTTTTCTGTTCAAGGCTCATTCCCTTGCTCCCGCCTATCAAGCCATTCTTGCCGGCAGGTCGCTGGCCGTTTCGTTGATCACGCTGGCCGAAATCGAGTACGGCATGGAGGCAAAGAATTGGGCGCCAGCCGGCGCGATCTCATTCGCCGCTTTCTCGCACGCTTTACGCTGCTGCTACCGGACACCGAAACCGCCCGCGCGTGGGCGCGGATCAAGTGCGGTTGTGAGACGAAGGGCAAACCAATCTCATTTGCCGATGCCTGGATCGCAGCCGCAGCCGTACAATTGAATGTTCCCCTCGCCACCCACAACGCGAGCGATTACGCTGCCGTAGAGAACTTGGTCCTCCCGACGGCCGCGACAACCCCCTGACAGCAGCCTCAACTCTTCGCCACATCACCGATTCCTGGCGCTTACAGGTCCTTGGCGCGCGGGGCACCCCGGATAGGATAGAAGAAGCCGCCTAGTTCCGGCGTCATGAACCGGGGCGAAGGCTGGGCACCCACCCAGGAGCGGCTAGAGTCCATTCAGGGAATCGCAAAGGGAGCGATTATGGACAACCTGTAGGAGCGCTGATGCTTCCGAAGAAGATCGAGAACTGGTCGCTGACGAGTTTGCAGCAACGGTTGGTGAAGACGGGTGGCCCTTCTGGTCAAGCACGCACGGTACTACTGGCTGCCGTTGGCGGAGAACGGTGTCTCTCCATTCGTGATTTACGACCTTCGGCACACCTGCCTGACCCGCTGGGCGAAGAGAATGGACACGTTCACTCTCATGAAGCTGGCGGGGCACGGTGACTTTAGCACCACCATGCGTTACGTTCACCTGAAGGACGATGACGTTCGGGCGGCGATGGAAAAGGCGGAAGCGGCCAAACGTGGGCACAAAACCGGGCACGGTAACGAAAATGAGGGCAGAGGGCCGCTTGCTGTGAGGCCCGTACTGAATTGATTCAAAAGGAAGTATCTGGAGCTGGCGGAGGGATTTGAACCCCCGACCCTCTGATTACAAATCAGATGCTCTACCAACTGAGCTACGCCAGCCAACTGGAGCGGGAGACGGGAATCGGACCCGCGACCAACAGCTTGGAAGGCTGTGACTCTACCACTGAGTTACTCCCGCGCTGCATCTATTGTAGGAGATGTTTGCGAGGCGGGTCAAACGGCCGTCAGCGGCTGTCAGCGGCTGAGCAGTTCAATCATTTCCTTTTGCTCGAAGAACCGCGCCCAGTCGAGCGGCACCCCATTATGCTGGCTGTCCTTTGCCGACTTGTCCGCGCCGCAGTCGAGCAGGGCCTGCGCGGCGTCGATCCATCCCCCCTGTGCGGCCCAGTGCAGCGGCGTCACATCGCACCAACCGCCTCGCGCGTTGGCTGGAGCGCCCCTTTCCAAAGGAGCGACACCGCTTCGCAGTGTCCGTTCCGCGCGGCAACGTGGAGCAGGGTGGCGCCGGCGCCGTAATAGTCGCCCTCGGCTGTCGTGGCATGGATCAGGCTGGGATCGGAATCCAGGAAAACTCGCAGACTCGCAGCGTCGCCCACGGCTGCGGCCAGGAACGGATTCTCGACCGATGCTCCGCGCGCCATAAGGAGGCTGGCGATCTCCCGATTGGAGGACTGCCAGGCCAGCGGGGTCATGCCATGGTCCTGATCGCGCACCTCGATATCGGCTCCGCGATCCAGGAGCCAGGCAGCCACTTCCACGGTGGCCGCGAAGTGCAGCGGGGTGGCGCCATCGGGCCCGCGCGCGTGTATGGCATCCGGGGACTGCGCGGCGATGGCCTGCATGCTGGCAAGATCGCCAAGTCCGGCTGCGGCGTGGATGTCCATGCGCGAACCGCGCGCCAGCAGGTACTCCGCGAGCGGCCCGTTCTTCAGCGCCAGATGGAGGGGCGCCCAGTTGGTGAGTTCGGCCTTGTCATTGACGTCCGCGCCGCGATCCAGGAGCAGTTCGACCATCTCGCGGTTTCCGTGTTCGACGGCAAGCTGTAGCGCTGTGCAGGACCCCCTCCAATAGGAAACGCCACCGTACGCGCTCACGAGTTTGCGGTCCGCGTCTAGCAAAGAGCGCACAGTATCCAGGTCGCCGGTTTCGACGGAGCGAAAGAGGCTGGAAGGGCCTACGTCAGACATGGCGACCTCCATTGTAAGTCGCGGCTGATCGGGCGATATTGGAAGACAGATGATTCCTCTGATACTGGTCCGGTGGCAAAGCGTCGTGGACTTCCTGGTGCTGACGGCGGCGCTCTACATGTTGTTGCGATGGGCGCAGCAGGCGCGGGCGCTGCGCGTGGCGCTGGTAGTGGTGGGGCTGCACGCCGGGGCGCTGGTGGCGCGGCATCTCGACTTGGCGCTCACGAGCTGGGTGCTGGAGGGCGCGGCAGTCCTGGCGATTGTCATGCTGGTGCTCGTCTTCCAAGCGGAGCTGCGGCGGTTCTTCATGCGGCTGGACAGCTTGCTCAATGGGCGTTGGCGGATGGCATCCACGCTGGCCGAAACTTATCAATCGATCGGCCGCGCGGCTTTCCGCCTGGCGGGCGCATCGGTGGGCGCTTTGATCGTCGTGGTGCGGCGCAACGCGGTAGCGGAGCTGATCAGCGACGGCATCGTGCTGGATGCCGCGGTTTCGCCCGAGATCCTGGAGGCGATTTTCCAGAAGACCTCGCCGGTTCACGATGGCGCGGTGATCGTGCGCGGCGACCACGTGGTGAGGGCCGCCGCGGTGCTGCCGCTCACCGAGCGCGAGCGCGTGCCCAGCTACTACGGCACACGGCATCGCGCGGCCATGGGCTTGTCCGAACGCAGCGATGCGCTGGTAGTGGTGGTCTCTGAAGAGCGCGGCGAGGTGACCTTGATGGAGGGCCGCCGCATCACCGGCGTGGAGGACGATCAGAAGCTGGCGCAGATGCTCGAGAAGCTTTGCGCGCGGCCGCCGGTGGGTCTGGGGAGCAGGCTGCGGCAATGGCTGTTCGCGAACGCGGCGGTCAAGTTTGCCGCTCTCGGTTTGGCGGCGCTGTTCTGGAGCACCTCGTTTGTATTCACCGGGACGACGGTGCGCACGGTGAGCGTGCCGGTGGAGTTCGTGGGGGTGCCGAAGGGAATGGATGTCTCCGGGCAATCGGCGGAACGGCTGGAGGTGCAGGTGCGCGGCGGTTCCTGGCTGATGGATTCGGTGAGCCTGACGCGGATCGTGGCGCACTTCAATCTGCGGGGCGCGCAGGCGGGTGCGCTCGATCTGGCAGTAGAGGAGGGCAATCTGGATCTGCCGCCGGGAATTGTCATGGAGCGCGTGTCGCCCGCGCGGATTACGGTGCGGCTGGCGCAGACGAAGCGGTGATGAGGTGTGTTGGCGGGCGAAAGCGCCTGCCCCACTGCTACTGGCCGGACTTGCGGATCAACTCACAGAGAGCCTCCGGCGGCACGGGCGGCGAGAAATAGAAGCCCTGGCCATAGTCGCAATGCAAGGATTGCAGCCGGGTCAGTTGGTCCTTTCTCTCGATGCCTTCCGCCACCACTTCCATGCCCAGGTTCTCGGCGAGCAACATGATCGTCCGGATAGTTTCGCCCATTCCGTCATCTTCAGACATCTGGACGACGAACGACCGGTCGATTTTCAAAACATCGAACGGCAGGCGGTTGAGGCACTTTAGCGAGGCGTATCCCGTTCCGAAATCGTCGATCTTCAAGCCGAGACCCAAGGACTTGAGGCGGCCCAACAAGGTCGCCACGCTGTCCAGATCGTCCATCAGCACGCTCTCGGTGATCTCCAGTTGCAGCGTGGAGGGGTCCAATTCTGTCTCGGCCAGGATTTGGGCGATCTGCTGCACCAACTCCGGCTCCCGAAACTGCCTCACTGACACATTCACGCTGACTTCGAGAGGCGGATTCATGGGAAACTCGGCCTGCCAGCGATGCATGGTAGTGCACGCCTCGCGCAGCGCCCAAAGGCCGATCGGCACGATCAAGCCAGTCTCCTCTGCCAGGGGGATGAAATGGTCCGGCGGGATCAGGCCGCGCACGGGATGCTGCCAGCGGATCAGCGCCTCCACACCCACGATCCGGTCCGTGGTGAGCCGCACCTTGGGTTGGTAATAGAGCACGAACTCGTGGTTATCGACGGCGCGTCGCAAATCGCTCTCGAGTTCCAGGCGCGCGACAGCCTGCGCGCGCATCTCGGAATCGAAGACTTCGAAACGTGCCCTGCCGAACGACTTGGCTTTGTACATGGCCGTGTCGGCATCGCGCAGGATCTCGGTGGGCGTGTGATAGCCCGCGTTGCCGAGCGCAATGCCGATGCTCACTGTGGTGAAGACCTCTCTACCGTCGACCTTGAAAGCGGCGTGGATGGCCTCCCGGATACGGTTGGCGATGCGGATGGCGCCGGCCTCGTCGACGTTCTCCAGCAGGACGGCGAACTCGTCACCGCCCAACCGGGCAATCAGGTCTGCCGACGGGATCTCGCGGCAGCCGGGCGCTGCCTGGCGTACGGCAGCACGCACGCGTTGCGCCACGTGGATCAACAACTGGTCGCCGGCGATGTGACCCATGCTGTCGTTGATCACTTTGAAGCGGTCCAAGTCGAGGAACAGCACGGCAAAAGAGTGTTGCGCGTCTTCCGCCACGCTCTCCAGACAGGCGGTCAGCTTTTCATTGAACAGCGTGCGGTTCGGCAACCCGGTCAGCGGATCGAAAGCCTTGCTGCCGGTAATATCGGTCTGCGATCCAGCCATGCGAGTGGCTTTTCCCTTGGCGTCGCGCAGGACCACGCCACGGCTGAGCATCCAACGGTAACTGCCGTCCTTGTGCTGCATGCGGTGTTCGCTGGCGTATTCGGCGCTGCCGTCCGTTTCGCGGCGCGCAGTCAACTCCGATTCGAGCAGGGGCCGGTCCTCACGGTGCACTCGGGAAAGCCACTCTTCGGGACTGTCGCCGATTTCCGATTCTTGATAGCCCAGCATTTCCTTCCAACGGCTCGAGAAATAGACTTGGTTGTTTTCGAGGTCCCAGTCCCAGAGGCCGTCGTTGGCGCCGCGGGCCGCCAGGGCGTAGCGCTCTTCGCTTTCGCGCAACGCTTCCTCGGCGCGCTTGCGCTCGAGCTGCGCCTTGATGCGGGCCAGCGCCACGGGAAAATCGATCGGCTTGGTGATGTAGTCGTTGGCTCCCAGATTCAACGCCTCGACGATGCGTTCGCTCTCGCCGAGGGCCGTGACCATGATAATCGGAAGGTGCGCGGGTGAGAAGCGCGTGCGGAGCTGTTGCAGGAGTTCGATCCCGCTCAGGCCGGGCATCATGCTGTCGAGCAGGATCAGTTCCACCTCGTGGCGGTCGAGCACATCCAATGCCTCATAACCGCTGGCCGCCAGTTCCGTGGCATAGCCGGCCTTTTTCAATCGCCGGGATAGTAAGTCCTGGTTGGTCTGGTCGTCATCGACCAGCAGCAGAGATCTGCCATTCGTCAGCATTGCGAATCTCCTATCGCGGGGGAGCTATGGTCCGCGGCCGGCGCGGCTGGAAAACGGCTCAATGCGGCGCGGCTCCGCATCAGCAGAAATGCCTCGATGCTCCGCAGCAGGCTATCGAAATCCACCGGCTTGGTGTGGTAATCGTCACAGCCCGCACTCATAGCCTTCTGCCGGTCGCTGGCCATGGCATGCGCGGTGAGGGCCACAATCGGGATCTCACGAGTCGACGGATCTGCTTTAAGGCGGCGCGTGGCCTCCCAGCCGTCGATCTCGGGCAGGCTCAAATCCATGATGACCAGATCCGGTGAGAGGTACTTCGCTTTGGAGATCCCTTCCCGGCCGTCGACCGCCAGCAACACGTGGTAGCCACGGCGCAGCAGCCATCGCGCGAGCAGGTCGCGGCTCCACTCGTTGTCTTCGACCACCAGGATGGTAGGGCTCACTTGCATTAGTGCGCGTACTCCCGCCGTGGCGCACGCTTCAGCGTGCCGCGGCGAACTTCAGTTCGCCGTGCTTGAACGTCATGAACCGTTCGTTTCATTCCGCCAGTACTCCGACCGTCGTCAACTCGTCTTCACCTGTCCGCGCCGCGGCATCGGCGGGCAGCCGGATGCTGAATGTCGATCCCTTGCCCAACTCGCTCTCCACACTGAGCGAGCCCCCCATCATCTGGCAGAACTGTTGGCTGATCGTCAGTCCCAAGCCTGTTCCGCCGTATTTCCGCGTGGTGGAGGCATCGGCCTGCACGAACGGCCGGTACAGCCTCGTCACCTGCGCCGGGCTCATACCGATGCCTGAATCCGCCACCCGAAACACGATCCACTCCGCGCCGTCGTTCCTCTCTCTTTTGACCTCCAGACGGATCAGCCCATGCTCGGTGAATTTGCAGGCGTTGCTGAGCAGATTGAACAGCACCTGCCGCACGCGGGTCTGATCGGCCCGCATTTCGCCCAAGGCCGGGTCACAAGCCACCTCCAGCTTGTTGCCGTTCTTCTCCACCAGCGCGCGAATGGTGCCGATCACGTCGTGAACGATCGGCAGCACGGCGACCGTTTCGATGCACAACTGCACTTTGCCCGCTTCGATCTTGGCCAGATCGAGGACGTCGTTGATCATGCCCAGCAGGTGCTTGCCCGCCAAACGGATTCTGCGCAGATCGGGCAGCAGGTCCTGCTCGCCGCGTTCTTCCGCGACCTCCTGGAGGATTTCGCTGTAACCGATGACCGCATTCAGCGGGGTGCGCAGCTCGTGGCTCATATTGGCGACGAACTCGCTCTTAGCGCGGTTGGCGGCTTCCGCCGCTTCCTTAGCGCGCAACATTTCCTCTTCCGCGCGTTTGCGATCGGAGATGTCGCGGGCGATGCCCAACAAGCCCACGCGCCGGCCTCCCTTGCGAATGGCTTGCAGGCTGACCTCCACCGGCGTGCGGCGCCCTTCCATCGAGACGATCTCCCATTCCCGAACAGGGTTAGATTGCCCGAGGGAGACGCTATGAAGGGCCTCTTCGGCCTTCTTCTTCCACTCCAGTGGGACCAACTGCGCGAGAGGCAGCCCTTCGGCTTCCTTGCGGGCGTATCCCAAGATGCGTTCGCCGGCCTTATTCAGCGAGGTAAGGCGGTCGCTCCGGTCTACTGTGAAGATGATGTCGTTGGCATTCTCCACCAGGTTCTGATAGCGTTGTTCCAACAGGGCCTGTCTTTGCAGGACCACCACCCAGGCGAGCACGGCCAGGATGGCGACGGCCAGCGCTCCCAGGGCTGCCAGGGCCCGCGGGACCGTCCACCAGGGAGGCTCCTGCACAACGGCGATGTCGCCGGCAGAGTTGAGCAGGACCTTAAAGGACCGGTTGCGCTCCGTCTCATCCTTATCCACCACACAAATGCCTGTCACCCGCAAGATGCTATTCGCTGCCAGCGATGCCAGCCGCGCCTTGCCTTCGGCCTGGTGTATCTCGGCGTCGAAAGGGGTGTTCGTGTTGGTCAAAACCAGCGACTGGCGGTCGGTGAGAACCGCCTTCTCCAGCAGACGGCCTTCGATGGTGACCGGCAGGGAATCGAAATCCCCGCCGAGGATCTGCGCGGCCGTAACCGGCATTGGGCTGAGCGGCTTCTGGCTGCCGATGCGACGGCAAAGGGCGTCCTCCAAGGCCAGTGCGTAGTCGGATATACGCGGAAAGCCGATCGCGTCCACGCGATCTCCGGGGCGGAAGGCGCCCGCTTCCGCTAGATCGATTCGAATACCCGTACGGCCGTCGGAGAGGTAAAGTGTTTTTCCGGAATCTTGAAGCGTCACGATCCCCTGCACGCGGACGCGGTGCCCCATAGCTTGTTGTGGCGCGAAGCGGGCGACTGTCTCAATAGGCTGCACCTTCGCCAGAAATGGATCCGCCGCCGCAGGCTTCAGAACATCGACCTGTTTCACATCCGGCACGTAGAGTAGGATGCCGACGAGCTGGAGCTTCTTGTTGAAGATGGCGCCGCACGCCCCGCGAATTTGTACTTCGGCATCCACCAGCGAGATGGGAGCCGGTTGATGGAAATCCGGAACAGTAGCTTTCAGTTGCCCGCCGGCCACGGCTACATCCAGTGTGAGCCGCCCGTCTTTGAGCTTGGCCTGCCGCACCACGCCCTGGGTTTCGACCCATTGGCTATCTTCCGCGGTGGACAGCATCCTCTCCAGAGAGGCGCGACTTGGGTTCGGGAGCGCGGCACTGCCGATGACCTGGTAGCGAGGCTGTCCTATCTGGGGTGCGAAGTCCGGCGCCTCAGTAACTCCTTCGAGGTCGATGAGCTGTCCGGCCTTGAGCGGCGGAGCTGTTTTTGGCGTATTGACATAGATCCCGGCGGTGGCATCCTGCACAAACAGGTCGGGAGTCGCGGTACCCATGTACGTATCCCGGCCCTGGAAGTCCGGGCCGTCGGTGCTGTAGTACGTCACGACCGCGCGAATGCGTACCGGATAGCCGCGGGCGGCCTGCTCCGGTGTAAGTTGCCGGATCTGAGCGAGATGGGTCAGAACGGGCAGGGGAGTGGCTGCGGTTGGCTGCTGGCCAGACGCACCGGTGGGGTAGGAGATCCACGCCAGCAACGCCGCGGCGGCGGAGATCGCTCGTGTGGACCGGGCGCGAGATGTACGCGGGAACATGAGTATGCCCTTAGCCCTGGAACCATATTGGGCTGCGTCTGCGTGCTGGGGCAATACTATCCAAAGTTCCTATGGCATACGCTGTGGATTTCTTGGGATACGGGCCGTGGCGCAGGGTCTCAGCCGTGTCGAGCCGTTGGGGCCGATAAAACCGTATACGGAGCCTCCCGGAACCGCCAGCGACAGGTCGTCGACGGCTGTGACGGCAGCGGAGGTTTTGGTGACGTGCGAAATCTGGACTGCGTCCACGGAAGCGCAATGGTAGATTCCGAATGGCGTACCTTGTCAGGAAGATGGCGCCCTCACTACAAGGGACTGGCGGCTGGAGCCGGCAGCATCGCTGAAGCATGTTCACGTCGCAACAACTACTTTACACGGAAGAGTACTCTGATGTATGATGCATTCATGCGATATGTGCGATTGCTCTTGTGGGTTCCATTGGTTCTTTTCTGGGGATGCGCGGATAGGCGCGAAATGCCGCTGTTTCAGGCCGCCGCGGCAGGCGACACGCCCGCTATTGAGGCAGCGCTGTCCCATGGCGCCGATGTGAACCAAAAGAACGCATCCGGGTTGACCGCGCTCATCGTGGCCGCCCGCGCCGGAGCGGCGCCGGCTGTCGAGACCTTGATCCGGCATCACGCGAATCCCAACCTGCGCGGCGGCGTAAACGACTGGACTCCACTAATGCACGCTGTCCACAAGAACCAGTTAGGAGCCGTGCGGGCTCTGCTCGATGGCGGCGCGCAGGTGGATAGCCGCGGCCGATCCGGCGAAACCGCGCTGATGATGGCAGCCGGATACGGATACACGCCGGTCGTCGAATTGCTGCTGGAGCGCGGCGCAAATCCACAGGCTGAAACTCCGGACGGTTACAACGTGCTGGCCGCCGCCCTGGGAGGAGTGCCCGACATCGATCATTTCACGATGGGGTCGTGCCAGGTCGCGACCGTCCATGCCCTGAAGCGCAAGGATCCGGCGTTGCACCTGCCGGACAACCTCTGGGCGCGCGTTGCGCAGTTTTCGGGGGGAGTGGCCAAATTGCGCGGTTGCTCTTATTAGCGCGGGAAGAGGAGGGAGTAAAGCTCGCCTGCGCCGTCAGGAGTGCCTGCGCCAGTAACTACTTCGAGCTGCGCATCAACTGTTCGATGTTGACTAACTCGGTGGGATAGTCGCCGGTGTAGCAGGCGTAACAGTATTCGTGCTTTTCACTGTCGCCCACGGCGGCGCGCAGCGAGGCCAGCGAAAGATAGCCGAGCGTGTCGGCTTCAACGAAGCGGCGTATGGCTTCGACGCTGTTATTGGAGGCGATCAGCTCGCGCTTGGTGGGCGTATCGACGCCATAGAAGCACGGCGAGATAGTCGGCGGGCAGGAAATGCGCAAATGCACTTCGCGCGCCCCGGCCTGGCGCACCATGCGGACGATCTTGCGGCTGGTGGTGCCGCGGACGATGGAGTCGTCCACCAGCACTACGCTCTTACCCTCGAGCAGGTAGCGGACGGGGTTGAGCTTGAGCTTGACGCCGAAATCGCGGATGGCCTGGGAAGGCTCGATAAAGGTGCGTCCGACGTAGTGATTGCGGATGAGCGCGTGCCGGAAGGGCAGCCCGGATTCGGAGGAATATCCCAAGGCGGCGGCTACGCCGGAGTCGGGCACGGGCACGACCACATCAGCATCGGCGGGGCACTCGCGGGCCAGCAGGCGGCCCAGCATTTCGCGCGATTCCTGGACGGGACGTCCGAAGACGATGGAATCCGGGCGCGAGAAGTAGACGTGCTCGAAGGCGCAGTGGGCATGCGGGCGCTCCGGCGAGTAACGCTCGCGGGCAACTCCATCGGGGCCGACGACGATCATCTCGCCCGGCTCGACGTCGTTCAGGTAAGCGGCGCCGATCAGGTCGAAGGCGCAGGTCTCGGATGCGAAGACATAGCAGGCGTGCCCGTTCAATTCCATCTGTCCCATCGCCAGGGGGCGGAAGCCGTGGGGATCGCGCGCCACGATGATGTGGTCTTCGGTCAGGAACACTAGCGAAAAAGCCCCTTCGATCTGCAGCAGGGCCTCGCGCAACGCTCCGGCCAGGGTACGCTCGGAGGAACGCGCCACCAGGTGCAGGATGACTTCGGTGTCGCTGTTGGCCTGGAAGATGGAACCTTGCCGCTCCAAGTCCGCGCGCAGCTCGATGGCGTTGGTGATGTTGCCGTTGTGAGCCACGGCGATGCGGCCCTTGTTGCAGGAAACGGAGAAAGGCTGGGCGTTAAGCAGCACCGTATCGCCGGCGGTGGAGTAGCGCGTGTGACCGATGGCCAGCTCGCCGGGAAGTTCGGCCAGCACCTGGTTGGTGAAGATCTCCGCCACGTGGCCCATGGACTTATGTAGGTGGAGATCGTGGCCGTCGCTGGTGCAGATGCCGGCGCTTTCCTGGCCGCGGTGCTGCAGCGCGTGGATCCCCAGGTAGGTCATCTTGGAGGCCTCGGGATGACCGTAAACTGCAAAGACGCCGCATTCTTCGTGGAGTTTATCAAGCATGGTTATGACCCGAGTTGGTTTTCGAGCGATCCCTCGTAGATCGCGTTAAGGCTGTCGATTTTAGCAATAACAAGCGTGGCGTTGCGATTGCGGATGGCGAGCGCCGAATTCATGGTAATGCCCACACGGGGCGCCTCGACTGCGTGACGCGCGGCAATTTCTGCGATGCCGTCCGGTCTCGCCGTCGAGATCAGAATGCGCGACGGGCCTTCGTGGAAGAGCAGGAACTCGGGGCTGAAGTCCGACTCGAAATGGAGCGCCGCGCCGACGCCACCGAGGCAGCATTCGGCGGCGGCTACAGCCAGACCGCCATCGCTCAGGTCGTGCGCGGATTCGGCCAGACCCGCGGCGACGATCTCGCGCATGGCGGCGTGCACGCGCTTTTCGTAATCCATATCGAGTGCCGGCGGCAGGCCCCAGAGCTCTTTGAGGATGACCTTCGCGTATTGCGTGCCGCCGAAACGGGTCTCGTCGCAATCGCCGAGGCCGCCCAGCAGCACGATCGATCGGCCCGGCGCTTTGAAATCCCGGGTCACCGGCGCGGCGGTGGGCATGAGTCCCACGACGCCGATGACGGGGGTCGGCCAAATGCCTTCGCCCAGGGTTTCGTTATAGAGGCTGACATTGCCGCCGGTGATGGGGGTGTCGAAGAAGCGGCAGGCATCGCCCAGGCCTTCTATGGCGGCCACGAGCTGGCCCATGATTTCGGGCCGCTCGGGATTTCCGAAGTTCAGGCAATTGGTGGCGGCCACCGGCTGCGCCCCCACGGTGGCAAGATTGCGGCAGGATTCGGCGACGGCCAGCATGGCGCCTTCGCGCGGCGAGAGATAGCAATAACGGCTGTTGCCGTCGAGCGACATGGCAATGGAGACGCCGTTTTCCTTGATGCGCACGATGGCGGCGTCGGCGCCCGGACCGGCGAGGGTATTGGTGCGCACCTGGTAGTCGTATTGCTGCCAGATGTAGCGCTTGGAGCAGATGTCGGAGGAGGCGAGGAGGGTCAGGAGGGCTTGCTGTGGAGGGATCGGCTCGTGAGCGGGCGACGGGGCGAGCGGGCGAGCGGGCGAGTCGGTGTGCGGGCGGTCGTAGAGTGGGGCTTCGTCGGCTAGTTCGCGATTGGGGATTTCGGCGACGACCTGGCCGTGCTGTCGCACGCGGAGCAGTCCGTCATCGGTGACTTTGCCGATGGTTACCGCGTCCAGACCCCATTTGCGGAAGACCTGAAACACTTCGTCTTCGCGGCCTTTGGCGGCGACCAGCAACATGCGCTCTTGCGATTCGGAGAGCATGATTTCGTAAGGCGTCATGCCGGTTTCGCGCTGCGGGACCAGATCCAGCTCGATTTCGATTCCAGTGCCGCCGCGGCTGCCCATTTCGCAGGTCGAGCAGGTGAGGCCCGCCGCGCCCATATCCTGTATGCCGACGATGGCGCCGGTCTGCATAGCTTCCAGGCAGGCCTCCAGCAGCAGCTTTTCCAGGAAGGGATCGCCCACCTGCACATTGGGCCGCTTCTGTTTGGACTCCTCCGTGAATTCGGCGGAAGCCATGGATGCGCCGTGTATGCCGTCGCGGCCGGTTTTGGCGCCCACGTAAATCACGGGGTTGCCGATGCCCGCGGCGCGCGCGTAGAAGATGTCGTCCTTCTTGGCGACGCCGAGCGCGAAGACATTCACCAGCGGGTTGCCGTTATAGCAAGGCTCGAAGACGCACTCGCCGCCGACCGTGGGCACGCCGAAGCAGTTGCCGTAGTGCGCGATGCCGGCTACCACGCCCTGCAGGATGCGGCGATTTCGCGGGCCGGCCTGCGGATCGTCGAGGGGGCCGAAGCGCAGCGAATCGAGCACTGCGATGGGACGCGCGCCCATGGTGAAAATGTCGCGCAGGATGCCGCCGACGCCGGTGGCCGCGCCCTGGAATGGCTCGATAAAGCTGGGGTGGTTGTGGGATTCGATTTTGAAGGCGATGACGTATCCACCACCCACGTCGACGATGCCCGCGTTTTCGCCGGGGCCCTGCACGACCAGCTTGCCGCGGGTGGGCAGCTTCTTGAGATGGAGACGCGAACTCTTGTAGGAGCAGTGTTCGCTCCACATCACGCTGAAGATGCCGAGCTCGGTGTAGTTCGGCTCGCGGCCCAGGATGGACACGATTTTTTGGTATTCGGAGTCGGCGAGCTGGTGCTGGGCGACGAGGTCCGGGGTGATGGTGAGTGTGCTCATGCGGCTGTGGGTTGGAAAGCCATTACCAGGGAGCGGAAGACGACCAGGCCGTCGCTCGATCCCATCAGCGGCTCGGTGGCGCGCTCGGGATGCGGCATCAGGCCGAGCACGTTGCGCTGGGCGTTGAGGATTCCGGCGATGTCGCGCATCGAGCCATTGGGATTCTCCACGTAGCGGAAGGCGACGCGGTCTTCGGCGCCGAGCTCATCGAGGGTGCGCTCGTCGGCGATGTAGCAGCCCTCGCCGTGGGCGATGGGCATGCGCAGGATCTGTCCCGGTTCCGCAGCCGCGGTGAAGGGCGAGTCGAGCGTTTCGGTGCGCAGCCGGACTTCGCGGCAGATGAACTTGAGATTGCGGTTGCGTATGAGCGCGCCCGGGAGCAGGCCGGCTTCCACCAGGATCTGGAAACCGTTGCAGATGCCGAGCACCGGACCGCCATCCGCGGCGAATTTGCGCACCGCCGCCATCACGGGCGAGAACTTGGCGATGGCGCCGCAGCGCAGGTAATCGCCATAGGCGAATCCGCCGGGAAGGATGACCGCGTCAACGCCGCCCAATGTGGGCGAATCGTGCCAGATGTATTCTGCCGGATGGCCCAGGTTGCGATTGACGGCGAACCACGCATCGTGGTCGCAATTACTGCCGGGGAAGACAATAACGCCAAATTTCATAGAGCGCTTAAACTGTTGGGGAGGTTACGTACCATTTTAGCAGATGAGGCCGAGGAACACGCGGCTGCGGGTCGAAGCCCTGTGCTGCTCTTCGGGCCTGCCGGCCCAACTTTGACAATCCGGCCCTCAGGCCGCGTCTTCCACAGCGAGCACCACCTTCTGGCCCAAGGCTTCCAACACTCTCTGGAGTCTTTCCGATCTTGTGGCGTGATTGGGGTCGAGCATTCGCCGAACCACCGTTTCACGAAGGCCTAGCTTGCGTGCCAGTTGAGAGTTATTCAGCCCTAGTTCGCGCATGCGCCAGTAAAGGGCGAGTTTCGGCGCGATCCAGAGCGGCACCGGCACGACCTTTTGTCCGCGTTTCGGAGCCGATGGCCGTGGGATATCTTCCCTACAAGCCAGTGCAAAGGCCACCGAACTTCCCAAGCAATCTATCGCCTGCGCCATGGCTTCTGACGCGTCTGCTCCATCGGTTGCGGAGCGTGGGAAGTCTGGAAAGAGAACTAGTATCCGGCCATCCCTGTCTTTTCGGAATGTTGCGGGGTATGTGAATGCGAACATGTTGCCTCCTCAGAGGTCGTTGGGCTTTATTCCGAGGTCCCGGCACATCTTGCTGAGCAATCCCGAGCCAAGTTCCTTCTTGGGGTCCTTTAGCGTCGTATACTCGGAGCCGAGATAGACACGGCCATGACTGCCCTTACCTTTGCCGCCATGGTAAACCACTCGAACACCGCGGACCTTCGCCAGTTTCTCCAGCCTTCTGAGAAACTCGGCTCCCTTAATAGCCTGAGTTTCACACACTTCTGTGCGAAGATCAAGCCTACGGCTGCGCGACAAGAAAGTGGAGACCGGCGCGATTCATCAACAGTACGGGTGGAATCTGAGCGTATGTGTACGCAAGGCCCAGGTGCCATTGTGGGGCAGCTTGGTTAGCTGCGGCCGATTGTCAA
>Ga0187855_10000588_pt1 | contig 31243 bp, 28 predicted proteins | sample June2016WEW_8_10_2_FD_132969 | JGI IMG/M metagenome (GOLD analysis project Ga0187855, IMG submission 132969) | Peatland microbial communities from SPRUCE experiment site at the Marcell Experimental Forest, Minnesota, USA - June2016WEW_8_10 | ecosystem: Environmental > Terrestrial > Soil >...
CCAGATCCTCGCGGGAACTCTTGGCGGAGACCGCGAGGATCTGGCCACCACAGCCCCGAAGGGCCGCGGACTGTCTCGACTATAGGTCCGGCGGCCTGAGGATTCAAGAGAAAGAGAAGATGGCTCTGATCCACAGCTGCAAGCTGCGTAGGCGTTCTAATCTGTTTTTCTTCTTTGTTTTTGTCGCGGCCGTGATTGCAAGGGCCAGCGTTGGAGGCAGCATTTCCGGCACGGTGCAAGACCCATCGGGCGTGGTGCCTAACGCGAATGTGACCGTGCGGGAGGAGAACACCGGCCTGACCGCGGTGACGCAAACTGACGGCAAAGGACATTTCACGCTTCCTGTTCTGCCGGTTGGTCGCTATGAACTGGCTGTGGAAGCGTCCGGATTTCGCGACTATCGGCGCAAGGACATTGTGCTGGATACAGGTGCGGCTCTGACGCTCAATGTGCGGCTTGACGTCGGCAATGCTACTGAGACAGTGAGCGTAAGCGACAATACGCTGCACGTGGAGACGGTGAGTACGCAACTGGGCGAGGTGATCAGTGGAAGGCAAATGACCGCCGTGCCGCTCAACGGCCGCAGCTTCACCGATCTTCTGTCGCTGCAGCCGGGCGTGGCGCCAGCCACCTCGATCAGTGCGACGACCGTGCAGGACGTGGGCGCCACGGTGCTTCAGCCATCGGGGACTCTCAGCCCCGGCACAATCTCAGTGAACGGGCAGCGCGAATTCTCCAACTATTTCAGCGTGAACGGCAGCGATGCCGAAGAGGATGTGAACGCCGGAACAGCGATTATTCCCAATCTGGATTCGATTGCGGAGTTTCGCATTGTGACCAGCAACTTCGACGCCGAGAATGGAGAGTTCTCAGGCGGCCAGATCAGCGTGATAACAAAATCCGGCGGCAATCAGTTCCACGGCAGTGCATTCAACTTTCTGCGCAATACCGATCTCGACGCGCGCAATTATTTTTCGCCCACGCGCGGCGCATTTCTTCAGAACCAGTTCGGGGTAACTGCCGGCGGACCGATTCGTCACGATAAGGCATTCTTCTTTGTCGATTATCAAGGGACCCGGCAGACGCAGGGCATCGATACGGGTGAGATCAGCGTGCCGTCGAACGCGGATCGCACTGGTGACCTCTCTGACTTTGTGGATAGCAACGGCAATAGCCTGCTTACCGGCAAGGTGAGCGGTCCGTACTTCGCAGCACTACTGACTCAAAGGCTGAACTATACGGTAACTCAGGGTGAGCCGTATTATGCACCTGGATGCACCACCCTGGCTCAGTCGCAGACCGGGCAATGCGTGTTTTACAACGCGCAGATTCCGATGAACGCGTGGTCGGTTCCGGCGCAGCGGATGCTCGAGTACATTCCAGCGCCGAACAACGCCAATGGATTTTCCACCTCTGCCTATAACCAGACCCTTCGCGACGACAAGGCGGGCCTGCGCTTGGATGCGAATACCCGCTGGGGCCTGCTGGCGGCTTACTATTTCGTCGATAACTTCAATTTGAATAACCCCTATCCGGTGGCGCAAAGTGGGGCCAGCGTTCCTGGCTTCAATGCTCTCACCACCGGCCAGGCACAGCTTCTTTCTCTGGGAGATACTAAAGCCGTTAACTCCACTGTAAATGAACTGCACGTGAGTTACCTGCGTGACTCAACCAACCTGGGCCAGCCGGTCGGCGGACGTGGAGTAAGCCTGATCTCACAGGGCTTTGAGGACTCCGATGGCACCGTCAGCATTGTGGCTCTCAATCCAAATGGGCAAAGCGTGGAGAACCTCAACTTCAACGGATACTCGACCGGCGCGGCGGCAAATCAACTTATTCAAACGAACAATACTTATCAGGCGGCTGATGACTTCTCCAAAGTTATGAGCAGCCACACCATGAAGTTCGGCACTGAATTTCACGCTGACCAGGTGAACGCTTATCCCATTGCGCAATTCAACGGAAGCTTCGTTTTCTCCGGTACTGAAACCGGCGTGGACTTTGCCGATTTTCTCATCGGCGTGCCAAGCCAGTACAACCAGAGCCAGCTCAATCCCTTCTATGCACGCAACAAATACGTAGGCCTCTTTGCCCAGGACAGTTGGCATGCGCGGCCGAATCTGACTTTGAATTACGGGCTTCGCTGGAACCGCATCGCCCCCTGGGCTGAAAAATACAATCAGATTTCCACCTTCGAGGCAGGCGCGCAATCGGTGGTCTTTCCAGGTGCGCCCGCCGGCATTCTCTATCCTGGAGATCCTGGAGTATCACGCACGCTCGCCCCCATCGACAAGCTGAATTTCTCGCCACGCCTGGGCGCTGCGTGGTCGCCGCAGGCCCATTCCGGCAGCCTGTTGGCCAAGGCTCTGGGCAGCCCAGGAACCACCAGCCTGCGCGCTAGTTTTGGTAATTTCTACACTGCCATCGAAGCACTCTCAGTAAGCGTGCTGGCCGCGAATGCTCCTTATGGGACGACTTACAGCAGCCCAGCTCCGCCTTTGTTCGCTACCCCGTTTATTACTGCGGCCAACGGGCAGAATTATGGCCAGCCCTTTCCCTATACACTTGCACCGCTGAATGCTTCAATCAACAATCCCGACTCGAAGATCGATTGGAGCGCCTATGAGCCCCTCAGCGGGATTCCAGGTTATGACGTGCACAACCGCGTTCCATATACCGAAGAGTGGATGGTTTCAATTGAACGCCAGGCCGGACCGGAGACCGTTTTCAGCGCAAGTTATATCGGCACAACCAGCCGGCGCCAGCGCGTGCTGGTGGAAGCCAACCCTGGCGACCCGGCGCTCTGCCTGAGTCTCAGCGCGCAGGGCTGCGGTCCAGACAAAGAGACGGTGTATGAAACGCGCGGGCCGCTCGGAACCAACTTCGGAAGCAATGCACTGCAATCGACAATCGGGCACGCAAATTACAACGCTCTCGAGTTGAGCGCCCGCCACACCAGTGTCCGCTTCGAGTTATCGGCCGCTTACACTTACAGCAAGTCCCTTGATCAATCGTCCAACATTGGAGAAGAGGTTAATCCATTTAACCCCGCTCTGAGCTGTGCGCTTTCGTCATTCGACGTGAAACACAACTTCGTGCTGAGTTATGCGTATCAGCTTCCTTTCGAGCGATTCCTGCATTCTCATCGGTCAGGCCTCAAACAGCTCATCCCGGGCTGGTCGATTTCCGGCATCACGCGATTCGCCAGCGGCTTTCCGGTAACCATGATTAACAATGGAGACAACTCGCTGATCGGAACCAATCCGAATGGCGTGAACAACAGCAGCATCGATGAGCCCGATTACAAAGAAGGACCCCTGAAACTGAACCATAACCCGCGCAGAGATGGGAACAATTACTTCAACACAGCCGACTTCAGCATGAATGTGCTGGGAACGCCGGGCAACTCGAAGCGCCGTTTCTTTTACGGTCCGGGCGAGGATAACTACGACATCGCGCTGGCCAAGAAGCTGCAGTTCATCGAATCGAAGTCCCTGCTCTTCCGCATGGAAGCATTTAATACTTTCAACCACGCGCAGTTCAACGGCCCCGGCTCGGTCGACGGTAACATCGGCAGCTCGACATTTGGCCATGCGATCAGCGCCGCGCCGCCGCGCATTTTGCAGGGGGCGCTGAAATTCAACTTCTAATCTGGGATAACGCGATAAAGCCGCACACCCAGCTTCAGCGGCGCTTTATGCATCGCGCCGCCAGGTTTCAAGACTGGAATCGAATTACCGCAAAGTAATATCGCGTACCAACATACTGCTGACCACGTGGGCATTCTCAACCCGCTGGTCGATGACTTTCTGCTCCTTGGACTTATCACCATATTGCTTCATGCGTATGTCAAACACCTTGTCGGCGAGGCCATCCAGAGCAGCCATGTTCTTGTAAGTGATGGTGTAACCAATGTCCCAATCTTCAGGTCCGTTGCTGGTCGTATTCAGGAACATGTGGTAATCGACAATCAGGCCGGCGCTCTTCTCAGACTCCCAGATGGGAACAATATTTTTCTTGAGATCGGCCATGAATGCGCTGAAGTGGCCGGGCGCAATGCTGATCAGCACCACGCGGTTCACCGTTCCTTCGTTGTAGGCAACTTGCGCCGGCGCAGCCGTTGCAATCGCCAGTGAAACTCCAAGAACTGCCAATGCGTAGCGAATAGCTCGTTTCATGTGAACTACCTCCTGTGGGGTTGGTTTGGGGAAACCGGGAATAGCTGCTTGAGTCTACTGAACTATCCTGCCGCCGTAAACAAAATAATCGTATGAAATGCAGATTAAAGAATCCTGCCTTGAGACAGGCCATCGCAGCCGGGATAGGTCAAATTCCCAATTCCTTTTTCGTTTCGACAAACTTTTCCAGCGCGAATTCGAGGTCTGCGCGGGAGTGGGCAGCGGAAATCTGAGTGCGGATGCGCGCCTTGCCCTGTGGCACCACGGGGTAGGAAAACGCAACTACATAAACGCCTTTGGCCAGCAGCAGTTCGGCCATCGTCGAAGCCACCACTGGCTCGCCTAGCATCACCGGCACAATGGGATGCTCCCCGGGGAGAATATTGAAGCCTGCCTCGGTCATCCGCCGCCGAAAGAAGATAGTGTTCTCTCGCAACTGTCTCCGCAAATCGGCCGATTCCGTCAGTAACTCGAGTACCTTCAGCGATACCGCGACGATCGGCGGCGGGACGGAGTTCGAAAAGAGATAGGGCCTGGAGCGCTGGCGCAGCAATTCCACAATTTCCTTGCGGCCACTGGTATAGCCGCCGCTGGCTCCACCCAGCGCTTTACCCAGCGTGCCGGTAATGATATCCACGCGGCCCTCAACTCCGCAAAGCTCCGGCGTGCCGTGCCCGTGTTCGCCCATAAAGCCGACAGCGTGCGAATCGTCCACCATTACCATCGCATCGTACTTCTCGGCCAGATCGCAGATTTTGCCGAGCTTGGCAATATAGCCGTCCATCGAAAAAACCCCGTCGGTGGCGATGAGGCGATGCCGCGCCGATGCGGACTCCTTCAATTTCGATTCCAGGTCGCTCATATCGCCGTTGCGATAGCGATAGCGAGCCGCCTTGCACAACCGGATGCCATCGATGATGCTGGCATGGTTCAACTCGTCGGAGATGACCGCATCCTCTTCATCCAGAAGTGGTTCAAACAGGCCGCCGTTGGCATCGTAACAGGAGCCATAGAGGATGGTATCTTCTGTGCAGAGAAACTGACTGAGTCGTCTTTCAAGTTGCTTGTGAACCCTCTGTGTGCCGCAGATGAAGCGCACGCTAGCCAGGCCGTAGCCCCACTCTTCCAGGGCTTGCTGCGCCGCTGCGACGATCGCGGGATGATCGGCGAGGCCCAGATAATTGTTCGCGCACAAGTTCAGTACTGGCTCGCCGCCGGCAACGGAAACCCTTGCCTGCTGCGGCCCGACGATCACTCGCTCCCCCTTGTAGAGGCCCGCGCTTTCTATCTCGGCGATCCTGTTGCGCAGAAACTCCTGCATCTTTCCATACATAAAGTTCCTTTCCCGCGCTAACTTGCCGCGCGACGGCGGAGCTACGTGTGCAGGCTCGTCCAATCCAGCAGCACCTTGCCTGCCTGCCCGGAAATCATTGCCTCGAAGCCCTGCTCGAAATCGGTGTAGTCAAAACGATGCGTAATAACCGGGGAGATATTCACGCCCGCCTGCATCATCACCGACATCATGTACCAGGTCTCGTACATCTCCCGCCCGTAGATGCCCTTGATGGTGAGCATATTGAAGATCACCTTGCGAAAATCCAGCGAAGTTTCTTTCGCCGGAATACCCAGAACGGCAATCTTTCCTCCGTGACACATATTGTCAATCAACTCCCGGAACGCCCGCGTGCTGCCTGACATTTCGAGGCCCACATCGAAACCTTCCACCATGCCCAATTGCTTCTGCACCACGGCCAGCGGCGTGTCGCTTGTGTTCACGGCCACCGTTGCGCCCATATTCCGCGCCAATTCAAGGCGGAACGGATTCAGATCCGTCACCACCACGTGACGCGCTCCAGCGTATCTCGCCACCGGAATCGCCATCAGCCCGATCGGTCCCGCGCCGGTGATGAGAACGTCTTCTCCAAGCAGAGGAAACGAAAGCGCCGTGTGTACCGCGTTGCCGAAGGGATCAAAGATTGCCGCGACCTCATGGTCGATGCCGGCGTGATGCCGCCAGATGTTGGTCATCGGCAGTGAGATCAATTCGGCAAATGCGCCGGGGCGGTTCACGCCCACGCCCTGCGCATAAGCACAGAGATGACGTCTTCCAGCCAGGCAGTTGCGGCAGCGCCCGCAGACCAGGTGCCCCTCGCCGCTGACAATATCGCCAGGGAAAAAGTCGTTGACGTTCGAACCCACGGCAACAATCTCGCCTACAAACTCATGCCCAATGGCCATGGGCACGGGTATCGTTTTTTGCGCCCACTCGTCCCACTGATAGATGTGAACATCGGTGCCGCAGATTCCCGTCTTGTGCACGCGCACCAGCACGTCGTTGATGCCGACCGCCGGTTCCGGAATTTCTTCGAGCCACAAGCCCCGCTCAGATTTGCTCTTGACTAGTGCCTTCATCGCCGATCCTCCAAGCTCCGCCAGACTCGCCGTCCAGCTCATTTGAATCGCGGCCGACCGGTCTTATCCCATGGCTTCAAGCACCGCATCTGCAAACTGGGTGGTTCCAGCCGTGCCGCCCACGTCGCGGGTGAGGGTCTTGCGCTCAGCATAAACCCGTTCCAGAGCCTTCTGCACTTTTTCGGCGGCGGCCATCTCGTCCAAATGGCGCAGCATCAGGATTGCGGACTGCAGTAGCGCCGTGGGATTGGCCACATCTTTCCCGGCAATATCCGGAGCCGATCCGTGCACCGCCTCAAAGATAGCGCACTCCAATCCGAGGTTGGCTCCCGGCACCAGCCCCAGGCCGCCCACAAGACCGGCGCAGAGATCGCTGACAATATCGCCGTAGAGATTTTCAAGCAGCAGCGTGTCGTATTGCCAGGGATTCATCACCATCTGCATGCAGGTATTGTCGATGAGGTGCTCGGCATAGACGATGTCGGGAAATTCCTCCGCCACCTTGCGCGCACAGCGCAGAAAAAGCCCGTCCGACAATTTCATAATGTTGGCTTTGTGAATGGAGTGAATCTTTTTGCGGCCGTGCTTGCGGGCGTACTCGAAGGCAAATTTGGCGATGCGCGTGGAGCCTTTTTCGGTGATGACCTTGATGGCTTCCACGACGCCGGGAACGACCTCGTGCTCCAGACCCACGTACTCGCCCTCGGTATTTTCGCGCACGATAATCAGGTCCACGCCCGGCCAATGTGTTTCGAGGCCGGGCAGGTTGCGGATGGGGCGGAAGTTGGCGAAGAGGTCGAACCGCTTGCGCAGGGTGACGTTGATGCTCTTGAAGCCGCCTCCGATTGGAGTGGTGACCGGTCCCTTCAAGGCCACGCGGTTGCTCTCAATGGATGCATAGAGCGCGGCGGGAATATATTCGCCGTAGATCTCAAAGGCCTCGGCTCCGGCGGCGTGGCGATCCCAGTCGAATTTGACCCCGGTGGCTTCAAGGATGCGAACGACCGCCTGAGTAACTTCAGGTCCGATGCCATCGCCGGGGATGAGTGTTACTTTATGGGTCTTTGCTTCCGACATCGTTTCTCGTCCTTTCAGTTTTCGATCGTTCAGCATTCAATGCGGCAATCGACTTTAATTGATTCTTTCTCCTTTGAACACCGTTACAGCGGACCCTTCAACCAGAAAAGCGGAATCCAGGCAACGGTGCAGGCAATCCGCAATATCGTCCCCATACAGCTTAGCCGCTTTCCCAGAAAAACCGGCCCTCTTTGAGCTTCTGACATTCCAACGCGGGTGTTGCACTTCGTATTCAAGGCAGCCACCGCCCGGTTGTTTCGCGTAACCCCAATAATGCTCAGTAATGAACTGGCCTGCAGATCCTTCGGGAGGAAGAAAGCTGGACCCCTCAGTTTCAATCCGCATCACAGACCGATCTGCACCCGATCCCCATGAATATTCCGCTTCTACAGATTCATCATCAGCGCTGAACTCAACGCGATGCGACATTTCGACAGAAGCATAGTTTTCATTGAACGCAAAGCGAGCGATTGCCGCTACCGCGAATTTCGGAACGAACTCCCGAACGAACACCACTCCCCTCTTTGAGGATCGCCGGACATAAAAACGAAGATTCACTTCCTCAAAGGCCCGATGAAACGGAATGGGAAATCCACACATTCGTGTGCGATTAAATTCGAAACCAACCAGACTGAGATAGGTCACTCCGTTAAATGCATCCAGTTCGGTTCCCGCAGGAACGAATCGCGCCAGCAGCGAGGGATCGACCGCATAGTTGAGCATCACAAGGTTTTTCCACTCCGCGGTCAAAAACCTGTTCTGAATCTTCATGCGCTTTGACCACCTGGTTCCTGCAATGCCGCATCTTTACTATGACTACTTCTTTATCTTGCTGGCGCTACGGCCGCCCAGCAGTCCTTCCAACTCTTCCTTGAACTCGCGCACATCCTTGAAGTCCCGATAGACCGATGCGAAGCGAATGTAGGCGACTGTATCCAGGCCCTTGAGATGCTCCATGATCAACTCGCCGACTTCTGCTGTGGTGCGCTCGCGCTCCGGAGCGTCAACCAGAAAAGTCTCTGTGGCGTCGACGATGGCCTCGAGCTTGCTGGACGGGACGGGCCGCTTCTCGCAGGCGCGGAGCAGGCCGCTGAGCACCTTTTGACGGTCGAATCGCTCGCGGCGACCGTCCTTTTTCACCACCATGTACGGAATTTCGTCGATGCGTTCGTAGGTGGTGAAGCGGCGCTCGCACTTCTCGCACTCACGCCGGCGGCGGATGGAGTCAGCCTCTTTGCTTTCGCGTGAGTCGACCACCCTGTCCTGGCTGAAACCGCAATAGGGACACTTCATACACTTTGGATTCTACGGCATAGGCAGGCGGCAGTTCGCCCTTCACACGAGATACGCGCGGGAGAGAGCCACTACTTGACAACATAGCTAATGCCGGCAGTCAACTGGAAGGTGTTGCGCTGATAGCCCGCTGGCGGGTCGCCCAGATAGTTATCTGTGGATGAAAGCGTGAAGTTGATCCTTTTGTAGGCCGGAAAGATGAGATTCGCGTTGGCCACGGCGGAGTAAGCCTGAGCGATGTTGAACGTCGGCGTCAGGGTGACGTACTCGTTGAACTTGATGTTGTGAGCCAGATTGCGCTTGAAGGACTCAGTAAGGGCGGCGCTGGCCAGGTTATCCGTAGGAGTTCCGAACCGGCCCGAGGCGCCATTGTAAAACTGCTGCTGTTCAAACTGCATTGCCCCCTTCAGATCAAGGCTGCTCTTGGGGTTGTTGATCGCGCTCCAGCCGAGGCCGCCGCCGTATGCCTGCTGTAGTTGCAAACCGCTTCCGAAATTATGATCGGCACTGGCATCGACTAATGCAAAAAATTTCAGAGATACATATTTATCGTACTCAGCTCCGCCATGCAGGATGTCGGTTTTGGTAACGGAGGCGGGCTGAATAATGACGCCGTCGGCGGCGATCAGAGCATCTCTGGCCAGACCGTAGGTTCCGCTGAGGTTAAGGAGGGTTTTGCTCGCCGGGGGCAGCCAGTCGCTGGTGGGAACGGCGCGCACCAATGCGACAGAACCGGTATAGGTCTGGGTGGTGTTCGTGCTTTCAGTCAGGCTGGCGCCAAGCGTAACGGGACCGGTCCAGCCGTGGAAGAAGCTTCGATTGTCGTCCAGCTCTTTATTGAAGCTGGCAGCGTCGACGAGAGTGTTCACGTTTTTTGCCGGGAAGTCCCTCTCCTCAGCGTTGGGCGGAGATACGTGGACGGTATCGCTCTCGACCGCGATTGTGCCCACTGGGACTTGTTGCCGGGCTGTTTTCGGCGTTACATGCTGATCCTTTTCAATGACGGCAAACTGGCCGGCGTGAAGAGTTTTGACTTTTGCGAGCGGGACTGTGACGTCGCCGAGAATGTCGCTGTGAAAAGTTAAAGCGCCCGCCTGCACCTTGACCATCTTGCCGATGAGTCGCTCGCCGTCGCTGAGCGTAAGCGTGTCCTTGGGCGAGCTGGGAGGTGTGTTGGGGGCCTGAGCGCGGGCTTGCCACGCTGCAGGCGCGAGCATCAGGGCTAGGAGCAAAAGCCCCCGTACAGGAATCAGAGGCTTGGGGAGAAGTTGGCCGTGGTCCGCGTGAAATTGGATGAAAGATACCTGGCTATGCATACCTTTTGAGATGACGATCAGGCGCCAAGGGCTTCATGGAAATGTTCATGCCGCTCAGCTGAGGAACTCGGAGATGGCGGCGACGACGGTCTGCTGCTCGTCTTCGCGGAGCTCGGGGAAGATCGGCACGGCGAGAACTTCACGGGCGGCGCGCTCGGCCTCGGGGAAGCTGCCTTCAGCGTAGCCGAGATCCTTGAGAGCATCCTGCATGTGGAGCGGGACGGGGTAGTAAATCTCCGAGCCGATCTTGCGGCTGGTCAGGAAGTCGCGCAACGCGTCGCGGCGGTTGGTGCGGATCACGTACTGGTGCCAGACGTGATGGCTGCCGGGAACCTCGTGCGGAAGAACAACCCCGTGGACGGGATAAGGGCCGGCTTCGACCAGTCCCGCCCCATGGAACAAAGCATGATAGCGACGTGCTACCGCGCGCCGCGCCTGGTTCCAGCCCGCGATGTACTTGAGCTTGACGTTGAGAATGGCGCCCTGGAAGCCGTCCATGCGCGCGTTCCAGCCAAGCTCGTCGTGGTAGTAGCGGCGGCGCATTCCGTGCTGGCGCAGCATTTTTACCCGCTCGGCAAGCTCGTCGGAGTTGGTAGTGACCATGCCGGCGTCGCCCGCCGCGCTCAGGTTCTTGGTGGGATAAAAGCTGAACGCGGCAATATCGCCTAATCCGCCTGCCTTTTTGCCGTCCCATTCCGCGCCCCAGGCCTGGGCTGCGTCCTCAACGATTTTCAGACCGCGCTCTTGCCCTATATGGGCAAAAGCAGTTCCATCGGCGCACTGGCCATAAAGATGAACCGGCAGGATGGCGCGAACGGCTGCGCCGCGCGGGCCATTGAGAACCGTTTCGACGGCTGTGGGATCAAGATTGAATGTGGAGGGTTCAATATCGGACAGCAGCGGAGTAGCCCCTGCGCGCAGAATTGCACTGACGGAGGCAAAAAAGCTGAAAGGGCTGGTGACAACGGCCATTCCTGGACCGGGGTCCCCACGGACGGGTCTTAGTTCGTGGGGTGGTGGACCGGGGTCCCCACGGACGGGTCTTGGTTCGTGGGGTGGTGGACCGATTCCAGCGGCAGCCAGCGCCAGCCACAAGGCATCAGTGCCCGAGGAGCAGCCCAGCGCGTGGGTCACGCCAAGTTGTTTTTCGGCGGCTCGCTCGAAGGCGGATACGTGCTCACCAAGGATGAACTGCTGCGTCTGAAGCACGCCCGCGACGGCATCCACCAACTCACGGTGGAGCGGGCTGTACTGGCGCTTCAGGTCCAGCATGGGTACTGGTATCGAAGAGGAGGTTGGAGCGGATGCGCGCGGGGTAGTCGGCGTCTCTTTCACCCCACCATTTTACCAGCCGGAATGGGTGGCCGGCGTCATTTGCAGGATGATGCAAACTTACGCCACACATAACCTTACGTTGAGATGGAGTTGAAAAAGATGGGCATTCGCGTTAATGTTGTCTGATTGCGGGACGTTACGGTTTCGGGGCTTCCGACACCGCAACTGCCAATTTCGTCTTTCATGCATGTGCAGTTCGGTTGCATCCTAACCAGAAGAGTACAGGAGATCGGCATATGGAGAACAAGCCGGCACAAAATATTCAGGATACGTTTCTGAACACCATCCGCAAAGACAAGACCCCGATAACCATTTATCTTGTCAGCGGCGTCAAACTGACCGGAAAGATCCGGTCCTTCGATAAGTATTCCGTGCTGCTGGAAAACAACAGCCAGGAGCAGTTGATTTTTAAACACGCCATCTCAACTGTAGTGAGCAACCGGGGATTGATGCACAGCGAGCATCGCCCGACTTCGATGCCGACCAGCATCGGTCCGACCTCAGTCAGCATGCCGTCGTCTGCGTTGACTGCGGAGCAGGGATAGCAGGCGGGAGCGCGATCGATTGGCAGTGGAGTTGAGCAGGACCGGCGCAACGGACAGTAAGCCGGAACGCGCAGTCCTGGTGGGAGTGGACCTTGGGGTTCGCTCGACCCGCAACCGTGCCGGCGTGGCGGTCGCGCGGCCACCGCAGGTGCGCTTGGATGAACATGCGCCGGATCTCCCCGCGTCTGAAGACCTTCCATCAAGCAGCTTCTCCCAGGCCTCGGTAGGCCTGGACGTTGAGGAATCTCTAGCCGAATTTCGCGAGCTGGTTTCCAGCGCCGGTGGTGTGGTGGCTGCCGAAGTGCTTCAGCGTCGAGCTCGTCCCGATCCGGCCACTCTGATCGGCTCCGGGAAGGTTGAAGAGATTGCCGCGGTGGTGGCTTCCACCCAGGCCGATTTGGTTCTCTTCGACCACGACCTCTCGCCCACACAGTTGCGCAATCTTGAAGCCGCACTTCCCTGCCGCGTATTGGACCGCACGCAGTTGATCCTGGATATTTTTGCTCGCCACGCGCGCACTCGTGAGGGGCAGTTGCAGGTGGAACTTGCCCAGCTTGAGTACATGCTGCCGCGGCTGACTGGCAAAGGCAAGTCAATGTCCCAGTTGGGCGGCGGCATCGGCACCCGCGGCCCTGGCGAAACCAAGCTCGAAACCGACCGGCGGCAGATTCAGCGGCGGATCGACAAACTGAAGCTCGATTTGGAGGCGGTGCGCCGTGTGCGCAAGCAGCAGCGCCAACGCCGCGAGTCGGTTCCGGTGCCTACGGTGGCCTTGGTGGGCTATACCAACGCCGGCAAGAGCACGCTCTTCAATTACCTTACCGGCGCCGGGGTGCTGCAATCGTCGCGCATGTTCGCGACCCTCGATCCGAAACTTCGCGCTATCGAATTGCCCAGCCGTCGCAAAATTCTGCTCTCCGATACGGTGGGCTTCATCCGTAATCTCCCGCACACGCTCGTCACCAGCTTCCGCGCCACCCTGGAAGAGGTTGCGCAGGCTGAGGTCCTGCTGCACGTCCGCGACGCCGCATCCACCTATGGAGAAGACCAGAAGGCTCAAGTCGAAAAAGTTCTTGGCGAGCTGGAAGTTCTGGCCAAGCCGCGCATTGAAGTGCTGAACAAGATCGACCTGCTCGATGAGCATGAACGGGATGGGCTGCTGGCACGGTCTCAGGCCGGAAACGAAGTGGCCGTCTCAGCGCGCACCGGCGAGGGCATGGATGCGCTGCTCGCGGCCATCGACGGCGCGCTGTACTCCGACCCGATGATCGAGACGGAGTTGAGGGTCCCACAGCAGGAGGGCGCGGCGCTCGCGGCGATTGAAGCGGGGATGATCGTGCACAGCAGAGAGTACGAAGGCGACCTGGTGCGGCTGGTGGTCAGCGGTCCGGCTTCGCTGGTGGGGCGGCTCCGCAAGTACCGTCTGCGGGACGAGTAAGCGGATATTCATCAAACCGAGTTGTTGCAACGGCTATGATGGGCTTTCTGCTTCATTCGGCGCTCACAAAACCGTGTGCGTTCAGAAATCGTGTGATCACTCCACCCCACGCAAAGGGGATTCAATGCATTCAACCGACGGCCGCACCATCACCACCCTTTCCAGCCGCGAGATCTATCGCAACCACTGGATGAGCCTGCGCGAAGATAAGATCCTGCGCTCCAATGGGGAAAAGGGCACCTACGGCGTAGTGGAGAAGAACGATGCGGCCATCATTCTGCCCATCGACCAGGGCCGCGTCTGGCTGGTGGAGCAGTTCCGCTACACCATCCAGGAGCGGGCGCTGGAGTTGCCCCAGGGCGGATGGGAGATGGAGATCGATTCCCCTGAAGAACTGGCACGCGGCGAACTGAAGGAAGAGACGGGCCTGCACGCAGCTCAAATGACGCACCTGGGAACTCTCTGGATCGCCTACGGTTTCTGCCGCCAGAAGCAGCACGTTTTTCTGGCCACCGGACTCACGCATACTGAGAAGACCCCCGACCCCGAGGAGCACGACCTGGTTATTCGCTCCGTTCCCGTGGAGGAGTTTGAGCAGATGATGCTCGACGGCCGAGTGCGCGACAACTGCACGCTTTCGGCCTGGGGGCTCTATCTATTGTGGAAGGCGCGGCAGGGGTGAACGGAAGCTGGCCAGGAGCTATCGAGCAATCGCCGAGCCTCTACCAGACCATTTTGTAAATGTTGCCCTTGTTGTCTATTGCCACGCCGAATCTCCCCGGGAAAAACTCCGCCTGGAGTACAGTTCCTTGATTTCCGGTCCCGGTTGCTGCCCCAATCTCTACGCCCAAAACATTGGCTAAAAAGTATCCCTGTCCATAGATGGCATCCCAAGCAAAGGCCAGATTCGGCTGCGGGGGGTAGCTGTCGGCTGTTCCCGGCGTCTTGTTGTTTACGAATGCCGCCGTTACCCTTGACCACTTTCCTGTTAACAGCTCTCCATTGGCCCGGACCATGGAGAGTTTTCCTGAATTGCCTCCGGTAAATCTGGCGGTAAAGATCGGCGGGGGCGATTGCGCTGTCAGCGGACCCTGGACGGGATAAAGAGTTTGTCCGAATGCGGCAGTGCCCTCTGAAAAGAGGCAGATAGCCAACAGGGCAAAGAGAAGAGCGACCCTCGTCTTCATTTTTTGGGGAGCCTCTATCTTGTAGACGCACGGAGAATGAAAAGAGTCTCGCGGGGACAAGTGCCCTATCCGCGATCCTCGATAGGGATGTATGGCGACGGATACGGCGGCCCAATGTACTCGGCGCGGGGGCGGATCAGCCGATTGTCGTCCAACTGCTCGATGACGTGGGCGGTCCATCCGGCGATGCGGCTGATGGCGAAGATGGGAGTGTAAAGGTCGATGTCGATGCCAAGAGTGGCGTACGTCGATGCGGAGTAGAAATCCACGTTCGCGTTCAGCTTTTTGTCGGCATTGATATAAAGCTCGATGGCGCGGGACATCTCATACCACTTGGGCTGGCCCGCATCCCGGCCCAACTGCTCGCTCATCTTGCGCAGGTGTGTGGCGCGAGGGTCTTCGGTCTTGTAAACGCGATGGCCGAAACCGGAGATCTTTTGCTTGGCGGCCAGCATGTTTTTTACGTATTCCACCGGGTCAGCGCCGGCCTTATCGATTGTATGGAGAAGCCGCATGACGCCTTCATTGGCGCCGCCGTGCAGCGGGCCTTTCAGGGCGCCGATGGCTCCAGTGATCGCTGAGTGAACGTCGGCCAGGGTTGCAGCAATGACGCGAGCGGCAAAAGTGCTGGCGTTCAACTCGTGCTCGGCGTGCAGCACCAGGGCCAGGTCCATGGTTTTTACGGCAGTTTCGGATGGCTTGACGCCGTTCAGCATCCACAGAAAATTGGCCGCGTGGCTGAGCGAGCGATCGGGCGGCACAACTTCAAGTCCCTTGCGCAGACGGTCGTAGATGGCCACCAGCATGGCGATCTGCGCGGTGAGGTTGTAGCTTTTGCGAACGTTGGCGTCGTGGGAGTTGTCTTTTTCGTCGGCATCGTAAAAGCTGAGCGCGGAAACCGAAGTACGCAGCACCTCCATCGGCGTAGCGTTGACGGGAAAGCTGCGCAGCATATCGATGATGCGATGGTCCAGCGAGCGCGCCAGGGCCAGTTGCGACTGGAACTCGCGCAGGGCGAACTGGTTAGGCAGAATGCCGTTCCAAAGCAGGTAAGTGGTCTCCTCGAAGTTGGAGTGCGCGGCCAGCTCGTGAATGTCGATTCCACGGTAGGACAGCACACCGGCTTCTCCGTCAATCCAACAGATTCCAGAGTTCGCCGCAACAATCCCTTCAAGACCCTTTCCCGCGGTAGCAGTCGACATAGCCTTCGGATTTCCCCCTTGCAATTATTATCTAGTCCGCCGTGGCGGACGGCGTATGTGATGACCCACTACCCAGCAGGCAAAGATCTCTATCAGAGTACCCCGAATGAGGGAGACCCTGCTTCAGATTCGGACCCAGCGGCAGAATATGCAGTAAAGATGTTTATAACGTAGTAATTCCATAGTTGTCACGGATTGCGGGACGCTAAGGGCGCAAATTGGAGACAAGAGCCGGGTTCCGGGCTCTGGCGGGCTCCCTCCCCGGCGTGCGATTGACCCGGAAGGCGACAGCTTTTTCAGCACTATCCGGCTTGATCCGCTATCCTGAAGACTCCCCACTTGAGCCCGGAGCGGAATCGCCGGTGTTCAAATTTGAACTGTAACTGACGCGAGGACAGGAGATGTTCCAAGACAACAAGAACCTCTCCGCGGGCGTCAGGCTGAACCGGTTGACATCAACCTCACGAGAAATGATCTCTAGTTAAGTAGGGTGATCGGCGATACGGACCGTCAAACAAGGAGAAGGCAAAAAATGATGGATGAAGACGAACAAATTGGCAAAATCCCCAGAAACTATTCTGGCGCGCTTCTTGCGGCCATTGCTGTGTCCCTGGTTGCCGCGTTGGGCGGTCTGATCTGGAGCTATGCGCTCAGCAGCCGCCTGTCAAGCCAGCAAACTGCGTTGGCTGACGCCAAGCAGCAGAATGTAAATCTTGAAGCCCGCCTGCGCGAGACCGACGCACGGCTGAAGGTAGCCACCGAGGAACTGGGCAGCTCGCTGGGGCTTACCCAGAAGCAGATGGAAACCCGCGCCCAGGATATCCTGACGCGCGAGCAGGCCGACGCCCAAAGGCTGTCGAACGCCCAGAGGAAGACCGCGCAGCAGGTAAACGAAGTCTCCGGTGAAGTCTCCGACGTGAAGACCGACGTGGGCGGAATCAAGACTAACGTGGCCAAGACGCAGAGCGATCTGGCCGACACCCAGACCCAGATGCTGTCAATGAAGGGCGATTTGAGCGAGCACAGCAGCCTGATTGCCCGCAATCATGATGAGCTGGATATTCTGAAGCACAAAGGCGACCGCACCTACTACGAGTTCACCCTGACCAAAGGGAAGAACAAGCCAGTGGGTACCGTGAGCCTGCTGCTGAAAAAGGCCGACCCCAAGAGGAACAACTTCAACCTGGAAGTGACTTCAGACGACAAGACCGTCATGAAGAACAACCGTGGATTGGATGAGCCGCTGCAGTTTTACAGCGGAAAAGATCCCCTGCTGTTTGAGATCGTGGTGAACGCAGTGAACTCAAAGAACCAGGTGACCGGGTACTTGGCGGTGCCAAAGAACGCGCCTGCGCCGGCTACTGTTCAATAACGGCCGTTTTGGGCGCGAGCACCAGGCTTGGCTGGTAGCTGAAGGCGAAGGTTACGTTCAAGTTCTGGCCCGCGTCCCAATCTGCCTTGCTCATCCGAAAGGCCGAAACGATGGTTCCCTCCACCGTCTGGCCCGGGTCGATGGTGGTCTGCAGAGAGAGCGCCTTGCCATGCGGAACCGGCATCGACGGATAAGCCAGGTACACGCGGTCGTAATCTGCTGCGGAGGCCGCATAGCTGGAATGGATTCCGTCTGAAAGCTTGGTGTTGATCATGGCGTTGCGCAGGTAGAGAGGCTGATCGCTCTGGTTATGCAGCTTGACCAGGGCAAAGACAAAAACCTGGTCGAAGCCCTCTTTGGCCATGGCCTCGCCGTTGGCGTCGAATCCGGAAGACTCGGTGTGCTGCGCGTGAGCCCACATCTGCTCTATCTCTCCGGTAGCCACGGGCGGCTTTTGCCCGGTATACATATAAATGCCGATGGCAGCGCTGACCAGCACGGCCGCAATGATACTGGCCAGAACCAAATGACTGGAACCCTTGGTGTATTCCTCACCAAGTGCGGCATCGTCGATTTCTTCCTGAGGTTGCTGGCGCAGTAGACTCATTGCGCCTTATATTAGCTCTCTAGCGCGAAGGAAACCATGAAAATCGTACGCGCCGTCCGGGAGTAGTCACCGAATTTGCACAAAAAATGGTGCCTTTATGACCGGCATCAGGGCAACCTCCGCAACGCTGCCAGAAAATCCTCCGCCACCAGCGTATTCAGCACATCTTTCGGTCCCAGCCAGGCGCGGCGAAGCTGGCGGATGCCGTAGTCCATCTTGCCCAGGTTGCGGGCATCGTGGGAGTCCGAACTGATGACGATGCGGCATCCGAGTTCCTTGGCCAGCCGCAGGTCCCGGTCGTTTAGATCGAGGCGTTCGGGAGCGGCGTTGTGTTCCGCGGCCACGCCCAACTCGGCAGCGCGACGCAGCACGGCGCCCATATCCAGCGCAAAGGGTTCGCGGCGCAACAGCAGCCGGCCGGTGGGGTGTCCCAGGATCCGCACGTATGGGTTTTCGATGGCGCGGATGACGCGTGCGGTCGTCTCCTCGCGGGACTGATCGAAACGGGAATGAACGCTGGCGATGACCAAATCCATCTGCGCCAGTACTTCGTCGTCCAGGTCCAGGGCGCCATCGGCCAGAATGTCCACCTCGATGCCGGTGAATACGCGGATGCGGCCCTCCATATGGCGGTCCAACTCGCGAATGCGCTGGATATGCTCGAGGGCGCGCTTCTCATCCAGGCCGTTCGTCATTGCCAGGTTTTTTGAATGGTCGGTGATGGCGATGTACTTGTACCCGCAGGCCAGGGCTGCATCGGCCATTTCGCGGATGGTATTGTGGCCGTCGCTGGCCGTGGTGTGCATATGCACGTCGCCTTTGATGTCGGCCTTCTCAATGAGCCGTGGCAACTTGTGGAGAGCCGAGATCTCGATTTCGCCCAGATTTTCGCGCAACTCGGGCGGCATCCAATCCATGCCCAAGGCGGCATAAATCTCCTCTTCGGTGGCCGCGGCGACGGTAGAGTCGTCGTCGAGCCGCGCCAAAGCCCACTCGCTGAGCGTATAGCCCATTTTCAATGCGCGCTGGCGAAGGGCCACGTTGTGCGCCTTGGAGCCGGTAAAGTACTGCAGCGCAGCACCATAGGAGGCGGAGGGCAGCAAGCGCACATCAACCTGCATGCCATTGGCCAGATGAAAGCTTACCTTGTTTTCGCCTTTGGCGATGATGTCGTGAATACCTGGATAGGCAGCCACGTGCGCGACGGCGGCACCGGTGTTCTCCGGCGCGCAGGCTGACCCGGTGACCAGCAGGTCGAGGTCGCCGACGGTTTCCCGGCCGCGGCGCAGGGAGCCGGCAGGAGTCACCTTCTCAATCGTTGCGCCGAATGAACCCTTGAAGGCCAGCAGGTAGGCGGCAAGTCTCTGCGCTGCCTCTTCAGCCTCATCGATGCGGTAGCGGCCGGCATTGCGGCGATATTCTTCAATTCCCTTGCGTAGTTTTTCAATCTGCTTCTCGCCCATGCGGGGCAGTCCGGCCATGCGGCCCGCGTCAATGGCTTCCGATAGCTGGTCAACGGTGCCGATTTTAGCCGCATCCCACAGCAGGGCGATGGTCTTTGGCCCCATGCCGGGCAGTTTCTGCATTTCCAGGATGCCCGCGCCATAACGGGCCAGCAATTCCTCACGAAGAGGCAGAGTGCCGGTTGCTGCAATAGCCTGCAGGTTAGCGGCCATACTCTTGCCGATGCCCGGAATCTCAAGCAGGCGAGCGGAATCGGGCGCCGCTTCTACGAGGTCCAGGGTGGTTTGTTCGGCTGCCTCGGCGGCGCGTCGATAGCTGCGGATTCGAAAGCTGTCGCCTCCGTCAATCTCCAGCAGATCGGCGGTCTCAGCCAGCAACCGCGCCATGGTGGGGTTATCCATTGCGTGAGCCTTGAAAGGACAGTAAACCACAGATCAGAGATCAAAGGTAACCATCACAGTTACTGTGTGATAACCGGCTGGAATTTAGGCGTGCTTCGCTTAAGCCACCTGGCGGTGGTCTTGCTTTAACGCCCGGTCTAACGCGCCGCTAGGCTGCGGTGTTACTGGCGGTGTGGGCGGCGTCCCTGAAGCGGATTACTGCATCCGCTTGGGGACCTTTCTGACCTTGGACGATGTCGAACTCAACTTCATCGCCCTCTTTCAGTGTTTTGTATCCGTCCAACTGAATCGATGAGTAGTGAACAAATACATCTGGTCCGTCGTCACGTCCGATGAATCCATAGCCCTTGGCGTTGTTAAACCACTTGACCTTCCCTTTGTGCTGAGCCACAGGCTCCTTCTTTCTTCTTGCTCTTCTTTTGGGGATTCGGTTTGCGAGGGGAATCGCGCGCCGATTAGCTATTATGACGAAAAAACCAGCAGAATGGTTTATTTATTTTCTTGTCAGTACTCCACCAAGTGAGACGGGCCGGCCACCACTTCGTTTTGGAGACCGGTCCTGAATGTAGAGTTTCTTTAGAAACAAGCAGATGCAGAATGCTACTTCTTTCTTTTGACGCCTTTCTGCCGCGCGTACAAGAGTACCCCGATCAGCGTTTTCCCGTCCAGAATTGCGCCTTGGTCGATCATTTTGAGCACTTCGGAGAGTTTGACGAGACGTAATTCGATATGTTCGTCGTCTTCCAAATTGGTGGGGCCTGCTTGAAGCCCCTCGGCCAGGAAGATCTGCATGGATTCGCCCAGAAAGCCAGGACTGGGATAAAACTCGGCCAGCAGCTTCCACTTTTTGGCCCGGTAGCCGGTCTCCTCGGCAAGTTCGCGCTGCGCGCCGGCCAGGGGGTCTTCACCGCGCTCAAGCTTGCCGGCCGGCAGCTCCCATAAAAACTGCCGCGCTGCGTGACGATACTGGCGTTCGACGGCGACCCATGGATTTTTTTTGCTCTTCGATCGGTCGATGGCGAGAATGACCACGCTGCCATTGTGGCGGATGATATCGCGCTCGTTTTTGTTGCCGCCGGGCTCGATCAGCCGGTCCCGCAGCACGCGGAAAAGCCCTCCCTCAAAGACCACCCTGGAGCTGAGCAGTCGCTCTTTCTCTTCCGGCGCTGACGCTTTAGGCGCCTTGGCAGCTTTCTTCTTCTCCGGCTTCACCAGCTTGGCAGGCTTGGGTTTTGCGGCATTCTTCGTCTTGGGTGTGACTGCTTTGGTTTTCGCGGGCTTGGCGGCTTTTTTATTCGGCATCATGACCTCTCTTCGAATCAACAGTAAAGAAGAAGTATACGCATTCCTTCGGGCTGCCTTATCGAAATGTGCACTTGTGCATCGAATCCGTCTCGCGTGGCATCCTTAAGAAAGTGATTACCGCTTGAGCGCATTGAATTCCCCCACGGGGCAAACCAGCCGGAAGCGATTGCCGGAAGAGAATGAATTGCTGACCGCAGATTGTTATTCCATGAGCGTTGTGCCGGGAATGAGCCGGCTATTTCTGGACTACTGCGCCAATAAAACCGAGGCGCGGGCGTTCTATCGCTCGATCGAGCCAGATTCTGCCCAGGCCGCGCGCCCACCGGTTCCGGCGCATTGGCCCGACCTGGTTCGGCTGCTCGCGGAGCAGAACTCCGCCCCTTCGCCGTCCGCAGCAGATGCGCTTGCGGCGCTGGCACAGGGCGCGAGAACGATCGTTACCGGCCAGCAAGTGGGACTCTTTGGCGGGCCGCTTTTTACGCCATTCAAGGCTGCCACCGCCGTGGCTCATGCGCGCCAGGCAACGGCGGCAGGCAATCCGCACGCCGCCATCTTCTGGCTGGCGACGGAAGACCACGACTTTGCCGAGATCGACCATGTGAGCTTTCCCGCCGGTCGCGAGCTGCGCAAGCTGGTTTATTCGCCAGCTGCAGGAGATGTGGCAGAATCGTCCCTTCCTGTCGGCGGCATCGTGCTGGACAAATCGATTACCCCATTGGTGGATCAGGCCCGGCAATTGTTGGGCGAGTCCGCTGCGACGGAAGCGCTGGTCGAGGCTTACCGCCCGGGCCGTACCTTTGCGCAGGCCTTCAGAGATTTCTATACAAAGGTCTTTGCCGCACAGGGACTCCTGATTCTGGATGCAAGTGGACGCGAATTTCATCGCATGGGTTCGCCCGTGCTTCGGGCAGCTCTGGAGCGCGCCGACGAGCTTCATGCCGCACTGATGGAGCGGGACAGTAAACTTGAAGCGGCGGGCTATCACGCACAGGTCGGTGTTACCCAACAGTCCAGCCTCCTGTTTCTCATCGACGAAAACAGTGGCGCTCGCTTGGCGCTCAAGCGAACCGACCCAAGCGCCGCCGAGCCCGACGGGATTTGGCGTACCAACGGGCAGAAATTCTCTACTGCAGACCTGGTTGGGATTCTCGACTCCGAGCCGGAGCGCATCTCGCCCTCGGCGCTGCTGCGTCCGGTTTTTCAGGACTTTCTACTCTCCACTTCGGTCCAGGTCGCTGGGCCAGCGGAGGTAGCTTACCTGGCCCAATCCGCCGTGCTCTTCGAACGCATTCTGGGCAAGCCGACGCCGATTGTGCCGCGTTTTTCCGCGACTCTGGTCGAGCCATCCATTAGCGAGTTGCTGCGCAAGCATGAGCTGCCCGTAGAGCGGGTCTTCGGGGAAACTCCGGCTTCCCTGGCGCAGTTGCTGGCCGCCCGAGCAATGCCCATGGAAGGCAAGCAAAAACTCGCCAGCGCCGAGACGGCTCTGGAGGCCGAGTTGACCGCACTGCTCGACTGGATGAGCGCGATGGACGAAGGGCTGGGCAAGTCTGCCGAGACCGCGGCCGGCAAGATCCGCTACCAGATGAGCCGCCTCCGCACCTTGGCCGCCAACTTTGAATTGCAGCGCCAGTCCACGCTCAGTCGCCACGCCGGAACCATCTTCCAGGCGCTTTACCCCGATGGTGGCTTGCAGGAGCGGCTGCACGGCGCGGCTTACTACTTTGCCCACTATGGATTCGAATTATCAGAAGAACTGACCGCGCAGGCCGCCGCCCCCTGCCCAGGCCACACGGTGGTTTGGCTATAATCCTCGCAAACAGCGGCGAGGTTTCCAATTGAAACAATTCATTGCATTCATAGTGGCGGCATTGCTCGCCTGTTCGGCAGCGCAGGCCGAAAAAGAGCCCTGCGCGTCTGCCGGCGACGACAATCCGTATCTGGGCACCCAGACCATCCGCCTGTGGCCCGGCGACGCTCCTGAAGCCAAAGGCAACGCCTGCGAAGATATTCCCACTCTGACCGTCTTTGAATCCTCAGGCGGGGGCAGCGGCAAAGGTTCGACTGTGATCATCATGCCCAGCGGCGGTTATAACCAACTGACCGGCAAAGCAGGACGCGAGGCAGCCAATTGGTTCACCGCGCGGGGCTTTCGGGCCTTCATTCTCAGCTACCGGCTCAGCCCCAACGGCTACCTGATGCCGGTTCCGCTGCTCGATGCCCGGCGCGCCATACAACTGGTGCGAGCTCGGGCGCTGGAGTTCCAGATCGACCCGCATCGCATCGTGGTTGCAGGTTTCTCCGCCGGAGGCCACCTGGCTGCGCTTGCCTCCACGAGCTTTGTTCCCGGCAAACCCGACGCGGAAGACCCCATCCAGAGAGTCTCCAGCCGCCCTGATTATCTGGTTCTCGGCTACGCATGGGTCGGCGCCTTCGACAGCAATACCGGCTACTGCGAGCGTTACAAAACCTTAGATGGCTGTGCGGCTCTGCGTGCGAAATTCGCACCGGATTTACTGGTCAGTAAAGATACTCCGCCCACGTTTCTCTACCACACCTTCAATGACGAGTCGGTTCCGGTGGAGCAAGCGCTGCGCTTCTACCAGGCTCTGGTCAAGGCCGGCGTTCCCTCCGAAATGCACATCTTTCCCAATGGCTCCCACGGCTCCGGCCTGGGCAAGGGCGATCCGTCTCTGGACCAGTGGCCCAATCTTCTGGAGAACTGGCTCCGCGCCCAGGGCCTTCTGACACCTGCGAAATTAGCCGAAGCGCCCAAAACCAAATAGATAAATTCAAAAACGAGATTTAGCGCGCCTTGTATAATCCTCGCGAAGCGTTGGGAGGTTTAAAGTGAAGCAGTTGATTGCATTTCTTGTGGCGGGTTTGCTGGCCTGTTCTGCGGCGCAGGCGCAAAAAGAGCCCTGTGCAACACCCGGCAATAACAACGATTATCTGGGCATCCAAACCATCCGCCTGTGGCCCGGCGACGCCCCTCAAGCCCAGGGCAACGCCTGCGAAGATATTCCCACGCTGACCATCTTCGAGCCGCATCATGGCAACGGCAACGGTTCTGCCGTGGTGATTCTGCCCGGCGGCGGTTACGCCCATCTGGCCGGCAATCTGGAGGGCCGCCAGATAGCCGATTGGTTCACGGCGCGGGGCTTTCGCGCCTTTGTGCTCAGTTACCGGCTCAGCTCGAACGGCTACCTGCTGCCGGTTCCGCTGATCGATGCCCGCCGCGCCGTGCAAACAGTGCGGTCCAGAGCGCGCGACTACCAGATCAATCCCAACCGCATCGTGATCATCGGTTTTTCCGCCGGCGGCCACCTGGCCGCGCTTGCATCCACGCAATTCATTCCCGGCAACCCCGACGCAGCAGACCCAATCGAGCGCGTCTCCAGCCGCCCGGACTACCTGGTGCTGGGCTACCCGTGGATCGGCGCCATCTCCGGCGACACCTCCCGACTGACCTACTGCACGCTGTTCAACGTGATGAACCGCTGCGAAGAACTGCGCGAGGCCTACTCTCCCGACCTCTTTGTCACCAAGGACACGCCTCCCACCTTCTGGTATCACACCTTCAACGACAAGACGGTTCCGGTAGAGCAGGGATTGCGCTTCTACGAGGCGTTGGTCAAGGCGGGAGTTCCGTCGGAAGCGCACATCTTCGCCAATGGACCCCACGGCACCGGCCTGGGCAAGGCGGACGCCGCTCTGGACCAGTGGCCGAACCTGCTGGAGAACTGGCTGCGCGCCCAGGGTTTGCTTACTCCGGACGAATCAATCGCCGAGCCCAAGCCGGCGCGGATGAAGTAAGGGACTGAGCACGCGCCTGCCGAAAGAAGCGGTGATCACCCTGCGATGATGCTTTATGGAAAAGTGGTTACAAATTAAGAGGCGGGCAATCGGTTAGGGGAGTGGAATGACTTCCCGAAGTCGATCGCCCGCCGGACCCTGGATCGGGTCTAGGTGATAATCTAAGTATGGGCTTGTTTTCGGCGAAAGCAAGTCTTTTTTGAACTAATTTCCCATTTCGTGACCGCAGTCACAGGACTCCAAATAATCGGCCCCGTCTGCGTTGACTTGACGGTTCGCCCCCTGATAAAACAAGAAGTTCATACCACAGGAAGTGCAGACTAGCCGCCTGAGCAAACCGGTACCACCATGCAAGAAATCATCCAACAACTCGAAACACTTCTGGTAGGCTCCGTACCCACGGCTCTGCTGTTTATCGTGCTTGTTTTGGCATACCAGTTGCTGGTGCAGGGCCCGTTGAGCAAAACCCTCAACGAGCGCCGCGCCCGTACCGAGGGAGCCATCGAGGCTGCGCACCAGGCCATCGCACAGGCTGAAGCCACGGCGGCCGAGTATGCCACCAGGCTGCGCCAGGCGCGCGCCGAGGTCTACACAGTCCGCGAGCAGCGGATCAAGCAGTGGGTTGCCGAGCGCGAGACCGCCCTGGAAGCTGCCCGCAGGGCTACCGGTGAAAAGGTCAGCCAGGCCCGGGCCGCGCTTGAAGCTGAAGCTGCCCAGGCCAGGCAAGCCATTCAGGCCACCGCGGGAGACTTGGCCAATCGTGTGATCCGCGCGGTACTGCCAGTGGCCGCCGGGGGGTCCCGTTGAGAGACTCGAACAAGCAAACGCGTTTTTTCGCACCGCTTTTCCGATTTGCTCTATTAGCGCTGCTGACGGCCAGCACAGCCTTTCTGCCCTGCCGCCTCACCGCACAGGACCCGGCTCCGGCAGCCAATCAATCTGGCCAAGCGACAGACGCCGCCAAGCCTGAAGCACCCAAATCGCAGGAGGAGCAGAACAATACCTTCCGGCTCACTGGCCCCATCGTCAAGGCAACCGCCAAAGCGCTGAACATGTCGGTTGAGCGGGTGGCGCTTTTCTACGATCTCTTTAACCTGGCTATCATCGCTCTGGCCATCGGCATTCCTCTCTTCCGTTACCTGCCCAAATACCTGCGCAATCGCGGCAAGAAGCTCAGCGAAGATATCGAGTCGGCGCGCAAGACCGCCGAGGACGCCAACGCCCGGCTCAGCGCGGTTGAAGCCAAGCTTTCCTCCATCGGCGAAGAGATTGAAAAATTTCGTGCCGAAGTGGAGCATGAAAGCGTTGCCGACGAAGCGCGCATCAAAGCCAGCCTCAAGGAAGAGAGCGAACGCATCGTCGCTGCCGCCGAGCAGGAGATCGCTGCGGCCGCCGCTCAAGCCAGGCGTGGATTGCGCACCTTTGCCGCCGATCTGGCCGTCGGTCAGGCCGCCAAGCAAATCGTTCTGACGCCGGAAACCGATCGCGCCCTGATCGCCGAGTTTGTAGGCGATGTGACCGGGAAAGGAAAGAGCTAAATGGCCGCCTTTGTTTCCCGTTACGCCGCCGCCTTTCTTGAAGTGGTCACCGCCGCCAGGCTCGATCCCACCGCCATTGACCGCGAGCTGACCGATTTTCTTGCCACCTGGGAAGCAAGCCAAGAGCTGCGCGAGTTCTTCACGCATCCGGCCATTCCCGCCCTCGATAAAGTGGCGTTTCTCGATAATTTGAATAACAAACTGAATCTCCAGAAGGAACTACGCAACCTGCTGGCTGTGCTTATCAACAACGACCGCATCGCCGAGGTAAGCGAAGTGGCAGCGGCATATCGCCGCCTGCTGCAGGAGCAGATGGGCATTCGCCAGGCAGAGATTGTGACCGCCCGCGAATTGGACGAGAAAGACCGTGGCGCCCTGGTAGCCGAGGTCGGCAAACTGGCCGGCGCACAAATCGAGGCCAGCTTCAAGCTGGACCCATCCATCCTCGGCGGCACGGTCGTGCGCATCGGCTCCACAGTTTACGACGGTTCCGTCCGCGGACGTCTGGACAGATTGAAAGAAGCATTAGTCAGTGGTCAGTAATCAGTTTTCAGTTGTCAGTTTTCGGTACTCAGAAAACAGTTTTTAGTGGTCGGTTTTGCAGTCGGTAAGTGGTAAGCAGAAAATCATGTTCGGTTGTCGTGGATTCCGCGTTTCGGAAACTGATAACTGACCACTGACAACTGACCACTCAAAGGAACGAAATGGCTCAGATCAAGGCAGACGAGATTACGCAACTTCTTCGCGAGCAGATCGCGAACTACGACTCCAAGGTCCAGGTAGACGAAGTCGGGACCATCACATCGCTGGGCGACGGCATTGCCCGCCTGCACGGGCTCGACAAGGTGATGGCCGGAGAGCTGCTCAGCTTTCCGCACGGCATTGCCGGACTGGCCCTGAGCCTGGAAGAAGATTCGGTGGGCTCGGTAATTCTGGGCGACTACACAGAGCTCAGCGAAGGCGACGAAGTCAAGCGCACGGGGACGATCTTGAGCGTGCCGGTGGGCGAAGGCATGATCGGCCGCGTGGTCAACGCGCTCGGTCAACCCATCGACGACAAGGGCCCCATCGCTTCCTCTGCTTCGCTGCCCATCGAACGCCTGGCGCCCGGCATCATTGACCGCCAGCCGGTGCGTGAGCCCATGGCCACTGGCCTCAAAGCCATCGACGCCATGATTCCCATCGGCCGCGGCCAGCGCGAGCTGATCATCGGTGACCGTCAAACCGGCAAAACTGCCGTGCTGCTCGACACCATCATCAACAACGCCAAAAACGATCTGATTTGCATTTACTGCGCCATCGGCCAGAAGCGCTCCTCCATCGCCCAGGTCGTGCAGACGCTGACTGAAGCCGGCGCCATGGGCCACACCGTGATCGTCGCCGCCTCGGCCTCTGAGCCTGCGCCGATGCTTTACATCGCCCCCTACGCAGCCACGGCCATCGGCGAGTACTTCCGCGACTCCAGCCGCCACGCCCTGGTCATGTACGACGATCTCTCCAAGCACGCCATGGCCTACCGCGAGATTTCGCTGCTGCTGCGCCGTCCGCCGGGCCGCGAAGCCTATCCCGGCGACGTTTTCTATCTCCACTCGCGCCTGCTGGAGCGCTCCTCCAAAATGAGCAAGGAAAAGGGCGGCGGTAGCCTCACCGCGCTGCCGGTCATCGAAACCCAGGCCGGTGACGTCTCCGCCTACATTCCTACGAACGTCATCTCCATCACCGACGGACAAATTTTTCTCGAAACCGATCTCTTCAACTCCGGCGTTCGTCCGGCGGTGAACGTGGGCCTCTCCGTTTCCCGCGTGGGCTTTTCCGCAGCCATCAAGGCCACCAAGCAGGTGGGCGCCACGCTCAAGCTCGATCTCGCGCAGTACCGTGAGTTGGCCGCCTTTGCGCAGTTCGGTTCCGACCTCGATCCCCTCACCCAGAAGCAGCTCAACCGCGGCCAGCGACTGACGGAACTACTCAAGCAGCCGCAGTTCCAGCCGCTTACCTGGCAGCAGCAGGTGGTGGCGCTCTTTGCCGGCACGCAAGGCTATCTCGACGACCTGCAAGTCTCGGACATTCGCGCCTTCGAGGTTGGTCTCTACAAGTACCTCGACGCCGCGCAAACCGCGCTGATGGAAAATCTGACCAAGAAGAAAGCCCTGGACGACGACCTGCGCAACAAGCTGCACGCCGCCCTTAAGGAATACTCCGCCAACTTCAAGACGGAGCTTGAGGCGGCGGTCAAGGCGTAGAACGAGTGATCAGTGATTAGTGGTTAGTTCGACCACAACGGAAGTCTTAGGAAAGGAAAGAAGAATATGCTCGGTACCCGATTGAAATGCATCGCAGCAATATTCGCTTTCTCCTGCCTTTCAGTCGTTGCATGTTCTGGGCAAAAAATGAAAGTTAAGATCATACAACGTCAGAATAGCGAAACAGAGTACCACTATGTTGTGCCCGGACAGATCAACTCAACGTCGAACACAAACTTAAACTGTGATACTGGCTTGACAAATGTGAATTGCTCCGGGAGGACCATAACCAACGGTACCGTAACAGCCCCAAGGCAGATTTCATATAACGTTACCGGGGCTACTTTTTCTCTTCTTTTGCCTGATGGCAGAATTGCAGTTGTTAACTGCGACAGTAAACTTGGTTTCACTACGCCTCGGCGCAGCTGTCGTACGCTGCTCGTGGACGATATCCAGGTCGAGTTCAAGGGAAAGAATGCCAAACTTCTTTGGCCTGCAGGCATTGACGGCAGGACTTTTGATTCTGAGACTTACAAGATCTTGGCTGTGTTGAACAAGTAGCCAGTATCTTTCGCGAAAAAAAGGAATGATACTGGGTCGCTGAAAACCGGAAACTGATCACTGTTCACTGACAACTGATCACTGGAAGGAAAATGGCAAACGTACTCGATCTACGGCGTCGCATCCGCAGCGTGAAAAACACGCGACAGATCACCAAGGCCATGAAGATGGTCTCGGCGGCCAAGCTCCGCCGCGCGCAGGAGCGGGCAATCTCGGCCCGGCCCTACGCCAGAATGATCTCCAGCGTGCTCGAATCGCTGATCCGCCGCATCGATATCTTTGACGAAAAAACCGGCAATCTCTGTCATCCGCTGTTTATCACCCGGCCTGAGAAGCGGGTACTCGTGATCGTCGTAAGCGGCGATAAGGGATTTGCCGGAGCCTTCAACGCCAACATCCTCAAGACCGCCTTCCAGTTCATCGCCGGCAATCCCGACAAGGAACTCGACATTGAAGCAGTGGGCCGCAAGGCGCGCGACCAGATGCGCCGCCGCTATCCCGCCGCGGTTTACAGCGAGCAGACAGACGAAAATGGCCGCACCATCAAAATTCGCGAGCGCAAGGGTCCGGTCGAGGTCACAGGCGACCACCCCGGCATGCTGTTAAAGCTCGAAACCGGCCGCGTCTTCGAGCTGGCCCACAGCATCATCTCCCGCTACACGCATGAGGAGATTGACGCCGCCTACATCGTCTACAACGAGTTCAAGTCCGTCATCGCGCAGCGGCTGGTGGTCGAGAAGCTTTTGCCGATCATGAAAATCGGCACTCCGCAGATTACCGGCGCCACGGAGCTGTCTGAAGAGGAGCGCGAGCGCGCGGCTGAGGCTGCGGCTAGCGCGGGCATCTCGCTGGAGCCGGCCGATACCGCCGAGGCCGACGAGGAGGCACGCAAGTTCGGCACCTCGCAGGTGGATTACATCTACGACGATCCGCCCTGCGAACTGTTCAACGGCCTGCTCCCGCAATACATTTACGCGATGCTCTATCACGCCATGACGGAGTCGGTAGCCGCGGAACATGCGGCCCGCATGACGGCCATGGATTCAGCAACCAACAACGCCTCGGACATGATCGACTCGCTCACGCTGTACATGAATCGCGTGCGCCAGGCCGCCATCACCAAGGAGATTATTGAGATTGTTTCAGGGGCGGCGGCACAGTAAGGGATTGAAATGAAAGTCCGCGAGCTTTTGCAGATCGAGCTTTGGAGCAAAGAGATATCGCGGAAGATACTTCGGCGAACGTGGAAGATTCTGGTACGAATTGGAATTGTTTCCGGGGTTATTGTTTTAGTGCTTGGCATTATCCTCGTTGTTGAATTGCGATGGATGACATCCGGAGAGCGCAAAGCCGCCACTGTGGCATTGGTAGAAATCGATGGGTTGCAGAATATCGATTCGCTTAGTGAGGATGATGCCAATGCTGGACTGAAGCGGGCGAACGAAAAGTTGGGTTTGGCTAGCCAGGCATCTTGGACGATTCGGGACAAGAGTGTGGTTCTCTCTTTGTCGATGTATCTTTGGGAGATTGAACACAAGCGCGAAGACAAGAAGTTTATTGACAATGCGATTCGAAATAATCCCTCTTGGTGGAATTCGCATCCGGATTCATTGGCAAGGTTGAAGAAGTTGGAGCGGTCTGAAAGCATTTTCCGCGCAGAATTACACAAGGAATTGAACTAAGTAAGATTGAAATTTGAAAAGGCAGAAAAATGGCAGAGAACATCGGCAAGGTAATCAAAATCTCCGGTCCCGCGGTGGACGTGCAGTTTGAAGAAGCGACGATGCCGCCCATCTACCAGGCGTTGCGCGTCACCAGCGAGGGCTTCACCGTGCCCGAGCCCATCAGCGTGATCCTCGAGGTCCAGCAGCATCTGGGCGAGGGCCGCGTGCGCACCGTGGCCATGGAAGCTACCGACGGCATGGTCCGCGGCATGAAGGCCACCGACCTCGGCGG
>Ga0187855_10000590_pt1 | contig 31218 bp, 31 predicted proteins | sample June2016WEW_8_10_2_FD_132969 | JGI IMG/M metagenome (GOLD analysis project Ga0187855, IMG submission 132969) | Peatland microbial communities from SPRUCE experiment site at the Marcell Experimental Forest, Minnesota, USA - June2016WEW_8_10 | ecosystem: Environmental > Terrestrial > Soil >...
GCCGCCGGTCTGACAGGTCCGACTTCAGCGATGTGAGGATCTCGTTCATGGCGTCGCCTTTATGACCGCGGTGGTCGCCGGCGCTGTCGCGGAGCCCCCGGAGGTCGTTGTCGCGCCCGGGCCGGCAGCGGTCGCGCCGCCGGTAAGGCCCTGGCTAGCGGGCAGCACGTACGCGGTCGCGGTGATCGTCGCGGTGAGCACGCCGGAGCCGCCCGAGCCACTCGATTCGCCCGAGCCTGAGTTTTCGACGGTGATGTCAGCTCCCTGGATCGTCAACAGACGCCCGTTCACCGTCAGCTGGCCGGCGGTGCTGCGCTGCGCGAAGCCGTCAATCCCCCCAAGCAGGTGCGCCAACCCCGCGAAGCTGCCTCTGAAGACGAACGTGAACGGCATCGGCGTGAAGGCCGATGGCGTCGCGGAGGCGGCCGCAGCGGCCGCGGCGGAGGAGCTGCCGGAGCCGCTGCCGCCGGAGCTGCCAGTGCTGATCGAGGCAAATTCGATGTCATGCTGGTCAGACGCCAGTTCGAGTTGGTAGATCAGCGAAGGCACTTCCTCGGCCGGCGGCACCGCTTTGCCGAGGCTCACCACCGAGCTGTAAGCGGCGTTGTAGCGCTGCTCGGCGGCGCGCGCGCTGTTGGCCTGGCTCTTGGCAGTTTCGAGCTGCTGACGGGCGCTCTGCACCTGCGCCTGCTCGGCCCCCGCCTTGCTGCGCTCGGGGGAGACGACCAGCACCCAGCCGCCGGCCAGCAGCACCAGCACGACGACGGCGATCAGCACCATGCGGTCGCGGGTGGTCATTGCGCCGCCCCCTTATCGCTGGTGGACACCGCTTTCGGGCCGCTTTTGCTCGACGAGCCGCCAGCGGGGGATTCGCCCGAGGCGCTCGCCTCCAGCGTCTGGGCGCTCGAGCTGGGCGGCGCCGGCAGCGGCTGGAAGCTCACCTGCGCGGTAAAGGAAGGGGCGTCTGGCGGGCACGAGCCGCCGGAGCCGCTCGAGCCGCCGCCGCCGCTGCCCGACCTGGTCGAGCTCTGCAGGGTAACGTTGCTGACGCCGCTCACCAAACGCAGGCGCACAAGCATCTGCGCCACCGCGACCTGGCTGGTCGCGCACCCGGCGAGCGTGAAGGTGGGGGTGGTGCCGGGCGGCGTGGCGGAGGCCACGGGCGCCGCGGCGGCGGCGGTAGAGGATGAGGAGGAGGCTGCTGTAGCGGAGGTTGTGGACGTCGTGGAGCTGGCCACAGGGGGGGCCGCGGCTTTGCTCGCCGACCCCGTCGAGGAGCCGATCGTGCCCTGCAGCGAGCTGAGCGAGATCGTGCGCGGCAGCACACGGCTCAGTTCGTTCATCGTCGCCGACCAGTCGAAGCGCGAGCCGATCAGCTGCGAGATCGCCTGCAGGCGCTGTTCGCGCATCTGCAGGAAGCTCGTGTACGAGGACAGCTGCGCGGCCTGGGACTGCACCTGCTGCGCCTGCGCGGACAGCGCCGCCGCTTCGGCCTTGCGGCTCTCGAGCTGGTGGCTGGCCGACCCGTACATAAAGACGAGGATCGCGGCGCCCGCCAGCAGCCCAAGCACCGCGAATGCCATGCCCTGCGAGCGTCGCCCGACGGCACCGCCCTTGCGCTGTTCGGCGGGGATCAGGTTGACGGCTCTCATCGCGGCGCCTCCTCGGTCGCGAGGCCGGTGGCGATCGCCAGGCGGTGGAGGGAGATCGTTTGGGCGGCGCCCGCGTCCCCACCGTGCGCGTAGTGCACCGACTCGCGGCGCACCTGCAAACCGAGGTCGGCCTCGAGCACCTCCGCGAAGCCGCGCATCTCCAGAACCGGCCCGCTCAATACGACGCTGCTCACTTCACCGCCGCCCTCCTGGGAGCGGTGGAAGTCAAGCGAGTTGCGCACCTCGCCGACGATCTCGCGGATGCCGTTCTCCAGCACCATCCGCACCTCGGGGTCGACGCTCGGCGCCGTGACGACGGCGGCGGCCGGCTCCGGGGTCTGCGCGAGCGCCAACGTGTCCACAGCCTCGGGGTCCGGCAGCACGGGAACCGCGGTCGGCTCGGGCAAAACTGGCGGCGTCGGTTGGGAGGCCGCGCCGGGGAGAGGCAGATCGAACTCGGCCAGCAGCGCGCGGGCATCAACGAGCGGGATTCCCTTCCGCTCGGCGATCTCGCTCGCCATCGCCTCAAGACCGCCGCCAACGACGCGGGTGAAGCGGCACAGCGTGCCCTCGGCAATCGCCATGTTCGTGAGGCCGCCGACGTTCAGGTACAGCACGCGCTCCTGGCGCTCCGCGGCGGCATCGTCGCTGCCCTCGCCCTCGTGCGCCGGCTGGGCGTTGACAACGCCCGGGTGGTAGAGCGAGCGGATCAGCGCGAATGCGGAGAGGTCGATGCCCTCCGGACGCAGCCCTGCGTGCTGCACGGCACGCAGCAGCCGCTCCACCATCTCGCGCTGGGCTGCCACGACGATCACGCGCTGACGCGGCCCGTTGGGGGTATCGAACACGCCGAGCGAGTGGTAGTCCAGCACCGCAGAGGCCAGTGGCATCGGCACCTGGTCCTCGGCCTGGAAGCGCACTGCCGTGTCGAGATCCTTGCGGTCTGCCACCGGCGGCAGCTCCAGCGTGCGCAGCACCGTGCGCTGGTTGGCCAGCCCCACCCGCACGCGCTTGCCGAGGCCGGCGTCGCGGAAGAGCTCCTGCAGCGCCAAGCCGAGCTCGCGCTCGTCGATCACCTCGCCCTCGCGCATGATGTCCGGCGCGAGGGCAACACCTGCCGCGCGCTCAACGACGATCCCGCCGTTGACGTGCGCCTGCACGGCCGCGATGTAGCCGGGCTGGATGTCCAGCCCGACGACGCTCCCCCCCCCACGACCGAGGGAGAGATTGAGGTTCAGGTTCGGCTTCAGTGCGCTGAGCGACGGCATTGGCAAAGGGGTCATCGACTTTTCTCATCGATCGCTGAAGGGGCAATTTTCCGCGACGCCATTTCGTCCATCCGGTGGACGGGTCGCGCCGACGCACCCGCAGGCATCGATCGTGCTGTCGCGCTCGCCGCAACCATCAGTGCACGAAGCTGTGCAGGTACCAGTTGACGAGCGGTTGCCCGGCGAACACCGCCACGATCCCCCCCAGCGCCAGAAAGGGCCCGAACGGCACCGCGGTCTTACGCCCTGCTTTGGCGCCCTTGCGCGCGACGATCACGGCACCCACCAGCACGCCGCTCAACAGCGCGATCAGGATCGCGGGCGCGACGGCCGCGCCGAGGAACAGCCCCATCACACCCGCCAGCTTTACGTCGCCCATTCCCATCCCCCCGGGATAGGCAAGCGCCGCGGCGAGCAGGAAGCCCCCCGCGGCGGCGCCCGCGATTAGCCGTGCCGGCTCGCCCATGGGGTCAAGCGCCGTCCCCAGCCCGAGAGCGAGCAGCGCACCGGCGCCGGTCAGCTTGTTGGGGATGATGCGGTGCTCGAGGTCGATCAACGCAGCGGGCACCAGCAGCAGGATCAGCGTCACCGACAGCGCGATCCCCGCGGCGCTGTCATGCGTGAGCACCGCGCCGGCGCATAGCAGCGCCGTGCCGGCCTCCACCAGCGGGTACCGGGGCGAGATCGGCGCCGCGCAGGTGCGGCAGTGGCCCCTGAGCATGAGCCACGAGAGGATCGGGATGTTGTCGTAGGGCCTCACCGGCGTGCCGCAGGAGGTGCAGCGCGAGCGTGGCTTGACGATCGACTCGCGCCTGGGGAGGCGGTACGTGACGACGTTGAGGAAGGAGCCGAAGACGGCGCCCATCACTCCGGCGAGGGTTGCCTCCATGCGGTGATGATCGGCGGGGGTGGGGCGGGGCTTGAGCGGGTGGGGATTCTCCGGCGATCCCTGGCGGCGCCCGGGGGCTCAAGCTCGGTCTTCTGCTGACGAAGCGAGTCCTCGTCTACGAGGACCACGTTTTGCCGACGCAGCCGCCTTTGGTTTTTTCAGCAGTTGCGTTGCAGCCGCGCGTGACCACACCTTCTTCGTTCTTCGAGATGGTGTATTCGGCGCCGTTGGTCGCAGTCGCAGCGACTTTGAAGCCACCTTCTTTGGCTCCTTCTGCCTTGGCTTCGTTCACGTACGCTTCGTTTTTCCCGGCGGCGATGGTCAGCCCTTTTTCATATTCCTGAAGCTGTTTCGCTTCTTTGAGCCCCGTGTATTCGCCGTTGTGGTCGGTCGCGTAGGTTTCAGCCGTCACCTCGGCAGTGTTCACGAGCGCCTTCGCCGAGGAGTCAACAGCCTTGCTCTTCTGGCTCAGGAACGCAGGAATAGCAATCGCGGCAAGAATGCCGATGATAAGAACAACGACCAGCAATTCGATGAGCGTGAAACCGCCCTCATTGCCCGTGCGCTGGCGCGCGAAGGCGAAATTGAGGTTGAGATTCGACTTTAGCGAAGGCATCGGTGAAGACCTTATCGGCGTCTGCGGCCAATCCCTAAAGGGGCATTTTCGGGACATTTTCCGCATTTCGTCCATCAGAGCATGAAGCTGCACCTGGATCCCTAGATCGCAAGCCCACAAAAAGAGGGGGCGGCCAGTTGGCCGCCCCCTCTATCAAACAAGTGCAGTCGGAAGCTAGATCGCCCAGAGCTTGAGGGCTGAGAACAATCTGCCGCTAGTCGTGGTCGCTTACGAAGACCACGTTTTGCCGACGCACCCGCCTTTGGTGGTTTCGGCGATTGCGTTGCAGCCGCGGGTAACCACACCTTCTTCGTTCTTGGCTATGGTGTATTCGGCACCGTTGGTCGCAGTCGCAGCGACTTTGAAGCCACCTTCTTTGGCTCCTTCTGCCTTGGCTTCGTTCACGTACGCTTCGCCTTTACCGGCGGCGATAGTCAGCCCTTTTTCATATTCCTGGAGCTGTTTTCCTTCTTTGAGCCCCGTGTATTCGCCGTTGTGGTCGGTCGCGTAGGTTTCAGCCGTCACCTCGGCAGTGTTCACGAGCGCCTTCGCAGAAGAGTCAACAGCCTTGCTCTTCTGGCTCAGGAACGCAGGAATAGCAATCGCGGCAAGAATGCCGATGATGAGAACAACAACCAGCAATTCGATGAGCGTAAAACCACCCTCATCGCCTGTGCGCTGGCGCAGTCGATCCAACATGTGATCCTCCTAGGATCCGGTTATGGTGCGCCAGCCCTTGGTTCCCACCGCCTCAGTTGGCGATGCTTCCCCCGTGCGTCGATTCATTCGGCTCGCGGAGGTCACCGGCTTTGTCACGCGCGATCTGCGCTCTGCCCTGAGACCTCGTGCTGGCTCTTGTTGGCCTCAGCATCGGCCGGGTTTATGAGCGCTTGAGCGCCGCAAGCGGGGTTGGACGTTTGGGGGGGGGCTCTCGCCTCGCAACAACCGCGGCCAGCTTCGCGGGCATCGCCACTGCTCGCAGAGCAAAGTCCGTGTCCGCAGAAACGACCACGCGTTGCTCCTTCTGCGCGCGTTCGAAGATCTCCTCGTCGCTGGCTGCCTGCAGTCCGTAGTCGCGAACGTGAGCTTCATCGTGCCCGGCGGCTTGCAGACGCTCGGCGACGACCGGCGAGAGCGCGTTGTCGATCAGGAACTTCACGCGAAGGCTGCGAGCGGAAGCTCTCGCTCGCGGACGGCCAATCGACTGCGGCGGATGGCGCTGGAACCCCGAGCGTGACCAGTGGGACACGCACGACGAGTTGTTGCGGTGGGAGTTGAGGACTAACCCGCTCGTATAGAGGCAGGTGCACCGATCAACCCGTGTCGCAGCCGAGTACGACTCATTGACCGAGTCAGGCGCCTACTGGCCAATACTCGACATCAAGCTCCGGCATCGGGAAGTGCTTTGGATTTCCGGTCGCAAGCCGTGCGCCCACACCAACAGCCGCGGCGGCTATCAGGCAATCGGCCTGGCTGAGGGTTATGCCCCGCCGTGCATGGTCTCGTCGCCAGCGTCCCGCCATCTCGCCCTCAGAACGCCCTACCGGCGCTAGGCGCATGCCCTTCAGGAAGCGCAGGACGACTGCCTCCTCATCGTGGAGCATCCCCCGCACGACCTCCTCGACGTTGATCGCACAGATCCAAGGTGGAGTTGCGGCATCACGCAGGGCTCGTACTCGATCGGCGGCGGGACGGCCGCGCAGCACGTCGATCAGCACGGTCGTGTCGAGCAGCAGACGCAAGCTTCAGCCGACGCGGCTGAGGTCGTCGTGACGCTGCGCCTGTACCCAGGCGGCTGGATCGGCGTCCCACTCGTGCTCACGCTCCGCAAGCGCCCCGAAGCCCGCTTCGATGTCATCCCAGCGGCGCTCATCGTCGAGCGCCTTGCGAATCGTCGCCGATATGAAAGCGCTGCGTCGCCGACGCCCGACGCGGCTGTCGAGCTGGCCCACCAGATCATCGTCCAGCGTTATGTGCAGACGCATGGCCACAACTTAGCACATAGCTTGTGGTTACAGATCACCACTGGGAGTAATCGATGCTCGCCGCCCTCCCACTCGCGCAGTCCGCGCCCGGCAGGACGCACGCCAGAAGATCGGCAAGCTTTGCACCCGTGCGCAGCTGCGCCGACGCGGTCTCCTTGGGGGCATCGTCAAGACGCACCACGGCAACGCGGTAGACGCGCCGTCCGCGCAGCAGGAACACGTCGTTCTGCGCTGCATTGTCGGGGTTGACCCACGCCAGGTTGCGGGCCTGCGGCGGCCAGGGCGCCGGTTGCCGCACGCCGTTGCGGTGGCAGTCGGTGCTCGCGGTCTGCCTGAAGAACGCGAGCGCTTGATGCGGCGTGATGAAGACGAGGACATCGGCGACGAGGTCGTAGTAGCGCGTCCACCACCGCACCTCATACCCCGCCGGCCACCACCCGCCTGCCAGGCGCGACGCGCGCGGCCCCAACGGCGAGTTGTCCGACCACATGTCCTCGGGCGCGATCACGCCTCCGGTGTAGCCACGGCCGCTGGTTACCTCGAATACCCTCAACAGGCCGTCGCGGAGTTGAATCAGCTCGTGGCGGTCGGTGCCGGCGAGTGTGGGCAATCCTCGAGGCACGCACCAGGTCGTCGAGGCTCCCTGGGCGCTTTCATTCCCGCCGATCCCGACGGTGCTCAGGAGGCTTGTCCTCGTGCCCAGCAGGGAGACAATCGCCGCGACAAGGCATACCAGCAGCCCCGTCAGGCGGAGTCGCTGATGCGTCTGCCGTGCCGCCGGCGTCTCTCGATCAGGCTCCACACTTCAACATCGAGCAGAAGCATTCACTGCTTGAGGTAGAGCGACTGGCCGGCACCCCGCTCAGGCAGCTCGTACCTGCACGTCGATGTCGGCGCCAGCGAGCACCCCGGCCGTCTCGAGGCAATCGGCCAGCGCGTACGCCCATTGCTCGATCTGTAGATCGGTGAGGTCCGATCTACGGGCCTCACCGATCTACAGGTGAGTGCTCTCAGCGATCCGTACGCGACTCGATGCATCGAAGTAGGCGGCTCGCTCCGCGGCCATCTCGCGGGCCCACTCGCAGTCAACCTCGGGGGCGAGCACCATGGAGACCAACACTAGGCGCGGGACTCCCTGCTCAGCAGACGTGAGGTTGGCGACATCGCGCAGATCATCAACGCGACCGGCGGCCAGCTTCATCCGGATCAGGTCGTCCTTGCCGGCAACATGAACACGCTCACCATTGATCGTGGTCTGCAGGCTGCGCCGCTTGACCTTCGGATAGCTGTCGCTGCCATCGAGCCGGTACAGCACGTCGAGCTTGCCGTAGCGCGTGCGGAACATCACGGTCGGATACTCATCGCCAACGGCAGGATCCACGCCACCCTGCTCGGATGACAGCAGCACGGCCCCCAGCTGCCGCAGCGCCTCGCGCAGGGCGCGCCTGTTGGCCTCGTCGCCGATCGGGACCATCACGTCGACATCGCCTGTCGCGCGCACCTCTGCGTGCACGCCCACAGCCAGCGCGCCGATCACCACAAAATCGACTCCGCACGCGGACAGTGCGCCGAGCAGCCCCGCCGGGTTCAGCGTCCCACCCTCAGCCACTCAAACCCGCCCGCATCTCGGCCATCGCGTTGTGCAGCGCCGCCGCGCTCTGCATCCGCTCCTGCGGACTCATCACGAGCTGTTCGACCAGCGCACCGCGATCGCTGCGCTTGGGCAACGGCTTTGCCTGCACTCGCAATTCGTAGCCCAGGCAGTTCATCAGACGCTCCGCCTGACCCAACGTCGGCAGCACCTCCCCTGCCTCCACTCGCGAGACATACGACTGGCTGGTCGCAGCCCGCAACGCCAACGCCTCCTGGCTCAGCCGGCCCTCCCGCAGCCCTCGCAACAGCTCTCCAAATGCCTCCATACCAGAAGTGGTATCCACGCCAAAAATGGTATCAAGGCGCGCTGCTTCGGCGTTGCCGACTTGAGCCCAAGAAGTTACGAGGCCGACTCGGTGGCCGCCTTCGCATCCCCCGCGCCTGACCCCCCACCGTCCAGCCACGGCTCCTGAGCATCGATGCCGGACGTGCGCACACCCGTGCCCTGGCACCACGGGCAGGGGAGTTTGCGGGATTCGCCGCCGAGGGTGGAGAGCACCTGGCCGGTGCCCCGGCAGGGCATGCACTCTGGCTCGCGTTTGGCCATCGGACCGCGAGAATAGCGTTATGGAGATGAGCGCGGCGACCGAGGCACCCCCGGAGCGAGTCCAGACACCGGCGCCCAAGGTACCTGCGGAGCGGGCTCGCACCCTTGTGAGATGGGCCGGCTGGGCAGCTCTTGCCGCGATCACGGCGGGCGCCGCGGTACTGCGCTTCGCCCATCTCGGACAGGTGATCGGCGACCCCTTCTACGACGGCGCCGTACGCAGCATGGGGCTCTCCTGGCACAACTTCTACTTCGGCGCGGTCGAGCCCTCCGGGGCGATCGCGATCGACAAGCCCCCCGTGGACCTGTGGCTGCAGGTGGCGAGCACCAAGCTGCTCGGCTTCGGCTCGGCCGCGTTGAAGACGCCCGAGGCGCTCGCCGGCACGCTCGCGGTGCCACTGCTGTATGCGGCGGTGAGGCCGGTGTTCGGTGTGCGCGCCGGGCTGGTGTCGGCGCTCGCGCTCGCGGTGCTCCCAATCGAGGTGATCACTGCGCGCAGCGACACGATGGACGCTGTGATGATGGCGCTGAGCGTGCTCGCGCTGGCGCTTTTGGTGCGAGCCGCGCGCACTGGGCGCACCGTGTGGCTGCTGGGGGCCGCCGCGGCGCTGGGGATCGCCTTCGACGTAAAGCTGCTGGAGTCGGTCGTGGCGCTGCCGGGGCTGGCGCTGATCGCCTGGCTGGGGCTGCCGGGCGCGCGCCGCAGTCGCGTTGTGCAGCTGGCGCTGGCGACGGTCGTGTACGTGGTGGTCGCACTCGCGTGGCTGACCGGGACGCTGCTGTTCGGGGCGCACGAGCGGCCATGGGCCTACGGCTCTACCAACGGCAGCGCCTGGAACTCGGCGTTCGTCTTCAACGGGCTCGACCGCCTGGAGGGCAAGTCGCTGGAAGGCGCGCAGGTCTCCTACCAGCCCAGCCGCCACTACCCCGAAGCGACGCAGGTCGAGCGCGACGCGATCCCGATCCTGCCACCCTCGCCGACACGCCTGCTCGACCGCATCGGCCCGCTCTCGGGCGAGCGGCTCGGCCTGGAGGCGCTCGCCGGCTTGCTGCTGGGCGGCGCGGCGCTGGTAGCACTGCTGCGGGATCGACGCGCGCGCAGGCGGGAGACGACAGCAACCGACGCGGCTCCCAATCGGCCGCCCGACGGCCAACAACCCGAGCGAAGCCGGGAGACACTCGCCTCCGGCGAGCGGGCGGGTGGGGTCCAAATCATCGGCCAGCGTCTACGCCTCGCGCTGCTCTCAGGCGTGATGCTGTGGCTGGTGTGCGGTATCGCGCTGTTCAGCGACATGAGCCGCCTGCACCCCCGCTACACCGAGGCCGTCACCCCCGCCGTGGCGGCCACGCTCGGGATCGGCCTCGCGTGGGCGACCGAGCGTCGCAGTCGCGACCGCCTACTCGCGCTGAGCATGACGCTGCTCGTGGTGGCGCTGTACGCCGAGCGGCTGCTGTTCGGTACCACCACCGTGTGGTGGATCACCGCAGCCGGCGCGGTGGGTGCGCTGGCGCTCGCCTGGAGCGGCTTCCCCCGCGGCGACACGCCCCGGGTCGGCGTCACCGCGCTGGCGCTCGTCTGCGTGCTGGCGATCCCGCTGTGGGCCTCGCTCAATGCGGTGAGCGAAAACGCCTCGGACACCAACCCCCTCGGCATCCTGCACCACGGCGAGCTGGCCCCGCTCAGCACCTACCTGCGCGCCCACCAGGGCGCCGCCTACTACGAGGTCGCGTTCGACTCCGGCACGAAGATGGGCGAGCTGGTCGAGCGCGACGCCCGCCCGATCCTCGTGCTTACCACGCTCGAAGGCCACGTCTTCACTTCGCTCGCGCGGCTGCGCGCGCTGGTAGCCGCGGGGAAGGTGCGCTACGCCTTCCTCGACGAGGGCTGCGGGCCGCACTCGCCCCCCACCGACCCCGACTGCTCGGCGCCGGCCCGTTGGGTGAGCGAACACGGGACGGACGTCTCCAAGCGGGCGGGGATGCCGCGGCCTGGGATGCTGTGGAGGTTGCCCTGAGCCACGATTGCCCCACCGGCCTGCGCATAGTTGGCCGATCACACTTGGCGGCGGCGAGAACGATCTCAGGTCACCCATGGAAGCGCGACGATCTGGATGCACGGTGCGGAAGCCGCGCCTGGCCGTTCGGGCGGAGACGTCGCCCGCGTTGAGTACGGTACGTCGGCGTGGGTCAAGATTCTCTCCTGGAAGCCCTCGCCTCACAGTCCCGATTGCTGGGCGCCGCCGTGGCGTTGGGTGCCGAGGGCGTGCCCGGCATGTCGGCCTGCGAGCGAGATCTCGGCGCGGCCGAGCTGATCGTGCCGACAGCGCGCGAGCTCAAGCAGCTAAGGCAACGCATTCGATCTGGTGGAGATCCGCTCGGCGATGCGTTCTGTCTGATGCGCACCCCGATCGAACGCAGAGGCCACGGCGCTACCTATACGCCATCGACGATCGTGCAGGCGATGATCGAGTGGGCAGCGCAAGGGCCAGTTCCCTTGCGCGTAGTCGACCCAGGTGCCGGAACTGCCCGCTTCGCCGTCGCAGCAGGTAAGCGGTTCCCAAAAGCGGAGCTGACCTGCATTGAGCTCGACCCTTTGGCAGCGATGCTCGCGCGAGCCAACCTCGCCGTCCACGGGATGGCTGCGCGATCGCAGGTTCTCGTGATGGACTACCGTGGGTATGAGCCGACACCGAGACGGCACGATGGTCGCACCCTGTATATCGGCAACCCACCCTATGTGCGCCACCATGAGATCTCACCGACATGGAAGCGCTGGCTGACGGCTACGGCCCGCGCTCGCGGACACGACGCAAGCCAGCTCGCTGGCTTGCACGTCTACTTCTTCTTGGCGACCGTGCTTCTCGCAGCCCCAGGGGATCGAGGCGCGTTCATCACCGCAGCCGAGTGGCTGGACGTCAACTATGGATCCCTCGTCCGCGATCTCGCGCTCGACGGCCTGGGCGGCCAGGCAATCCACGTCATCGAGCCTACGGCCAAGCCGTTTGAGGACGCCGACACCACCGGCGCGATCCTATGTTTCGAGATCGGCAGCAAACCTCGCGCGGTGCGATTGCGTCGGGCAAAGACCATTGCTGATCTGGGCAACCTTGACAGCGGGCAGCCGATCAGTCGCAACCGCCTAGCCGCGGCGCACCGTTGGACGCCACTCACTCGCGCACTACAGAGAGTGCCAAGTGGCTATATCGAGCTTGGAGAGCTATGCCGTGTGCATCGAGGCGCAGTGACCGGGGCGAATCGCGTGTTCGTGATCGATGCCCTGGGCGATGATTTGCCACCCGAGGTCTTGTTTCCGGCGGTCACTCGGGCGCGCGAGCTTTTCGCTGCCGGCGCTGTGCTGAAGACAACGGCCCAGCTGCGTCACGTGATCGACATCCCGGCCGACCTTGACTGTTTCGAAGATCACGATCGTAAACGGGTTGACCGATTTCTTCGACGCGCCAAGGGGCTCGGCGTTCACAATCGCTACGTCGCGCGTCATCGGAACGCATGGTGGTCGGTGCGCCTCCGCACGCCTGCGCCAATACTCGCTACCTATATGGCACGGCGGGCACCGGCAATCGTCCGCAACGTCGCCGACGCTCACCACATCAACATCGCGCACGGCCTATATCCGCGCGAGCCACTCACGTATAGCCTTTTGGATCGCCTGGCTGATGCACTTCGAGCATCGATCACCGTCGGTGGTGGTCGGACTTACGCGGGAGGCCTGACCAAGTTCGAGCCCCGAGAGATGGAACGTCTAATGATTCCCGATGTGACGGCAGCCGGACCGCCGGCGTGAGCTCTGTTCTACCGCCCAAGTGGACCGCCGAGCAGTTGGAGATCGCTCGCCTCGCTTCCATGACTCTGTTTCGGGAAGAGCGGATGCAGGAGCCATTGGAGCAGTATCTCCAAGCGTTTGATCACCATCGCGGCGCAGTCGAGGCTCTACTGGAGGCGACTGTCGATCTCACGGTTATTGACAGTCCAGCTCTTGACATCCTCACAGACCCGAGCATGCTCACAGCATTGAGGTACCTCGCTGGACCGCCGATCTCCGAGGATGACCTAAAGACACTCGCGGAGGCGAGTCTTGCTCCGTCGCGGCTGCGGAATGACCCGGCGATGGCTCAGCGGGTCATCGAGACGATCCTGATCGGGCTTGACCGACAACGATTCCCGTGGGTCGTCGAGGGTCGAGAGCCCGACACCACCGAGCGTACGGCCGCGACGCTAGCCTCGGCCGCGCTCATGGCGACTCAACGTCTCTCAACGATGAGGCGAAGCGAGGGCAAGGCAAGACAGGAGGACGCGGTACGCAAAGCACTGCTCGCCGATAACTTCGAGGAAGTGCCGACGCGGCAGATAACGACCCTTGCTGACGCCCCAGCGGCCGGTCAGTTCTGCCGCGAGTCGATGTTCGGCAGTCGGAAGGCCGACTTCACGATTGGCCTGTGGGACGGGCGCAAGATGCCGCTTGAGTGCAAGGTGAGCAACAGCTCGACCAACTCTGTAAAGCGGCTCAACAACGATGCCGTGGTGAAGGCAGGTATCTGGATCGGCGAGTTCGGAACCGTCCAGACGGTACCGGCAGCGATGCTCTCCGGGGTGTTCAAGCGCCACAACTTGGAGCAGGCCCAGAGCTTGGGCCTATCACTGTTCTGGGCGTACGCTCTCGACAGATTCCTTGAGTGGATCGAGAGCACAAAGTGACGCTGCCGTAAGGACGAAACTGGATGGGCACCCCCGAGACCCCAACGTCGCTGAAGATCCTCGTGGTCGACGACGAGGAGACCCTGCGCGAGACGCTGACCCGCTCCTTCTCGCGCGAGGGCCACACCGTCGAGGCGGTGGCCTCCGGCACCGAGGCGATCGCGCGCGCCGGCGCAGAGCACTTCGACGTGATCCTGCTCGACGTGGCGCTCGGCCCGGGGCCCAACGGGTATGAGGTGTGCCGCACGCTTCGCGAGCAGCGCAACGTGGTGCCGATCATCATGCTCACCGCCCTGGACACGGAGGCCGACGCGGTGCAGGGGTTGGAGGCCGGCGCCGATGACTATGTAACCAAGCCGTTCGGCCTTGCCGAGCTGCGCAGCCGGGTGCGCGCCGTGCTGCGGCGCTCCGGCCCGCGGGCGCTGGGGCGCGAGACGGTCACCGTGGGCCCGGTGGCGCTCGACCGCGGCCGCCGCGAGGTGACGGTGGGCGGCGAGCCGGTGCGCCTGACCTTCTCCGAGTTCGAGCTGCTCGCGCGGCTGATGTCCGAGCCGGGCCGCCTGCTCAACCGCCAGGAGCTGCTGCGCGCGATCTGGGGTGACTCCGCCTACCGCGACCCGCGCGCGATCGACGTCCACATCCGCCACCTGCGCGAGAAGCTCGAGGAGCGCCCCGAGGAGCCGAAGCTGATCCTGACCGTGCGCGGGGCCGGCTACCGCTTCCAGGAGCCCTAGTGGTTCGTCCCAGGATGGGCCACTAAATGCGCGGATGGCTGCTCGGCCTGCGGCCACGGCTGCTCGCCGCACTGCTGCTGAGCAGCGCCGTGACGCTCGCAGTGGCGGCGCTGGCGCTGCTCTCCCCGCTCGAGCAGCGGCTGCGCACCGACGGCGAATCGACCGTGGTGACGGCACTCGGTGCCGTGCGACCCGAGCTGGCGGAGATCCCGATCGAAGCGGGGCGCCTGAACGAGGCGGAAACGCTCAAGGTCGCGCTGGTGTTGCGCCGCCGCTCGCAGGCCACGCTGACGATTCTCGACGACCAGCTGGATGTCGTCTACGCCGGCTCCAGCCCCACCCAGGACATCCCCGACTACTACGGCGAGGCGCGCCGCGCACTGCGCACCGGCAAGGCGCCCGTCAGCGAAGTGCGCAACGACGAGCTGATCCTCGCCCAGCGGATCAAGATCGCCGGCCACTACTACGTCGTGGTGCTGACCAAGCGTCTCGACTACGTCGCCTCCGCGGTGCGCGTCGTGCGGACCGCCTTCCTGGAGGCCGCCGGCGCCGGCCTGCTGGTCGCGCTGCTGCTGGGGATCGGCCTGGCGACCACGCTGCTGCGCCGCCTGGAGCGGCTGCGCGACGCGACGCGGGAGCTCGAGCGTCGCGGGCCGGAGGCCGAGGAGCTGCCGCAGGATCGCGCCCGCGACGAGGTCGGTGAGCTGACGCGCGCGTTCGCGGGGATGCAGACGCGGCTGCGCCGTCAGGAGTCGGCCCGCCGCGCGTTCGTGGCCACGGCCTCACATGAGCTGCGCACGCCGCTGGCCTCGCTCGACGGGATGCTGGAGCTGCTCGAGGACGACCTGCGCGCCGAGCAGCTCGACATCGAGGATGCACGCGAGCGCGCCACACGTGCGCGAGCGCAGTCGCGGCGGCTCTCGCGCCTGGCCTCCGACCTGCTCGACCTCAGCCGCCTGGACGCCGAGGTGGCGCTGCGCAGCGAGCCGCTGGAGCTCGGCGAGCTCGCCCGCGCGGTCGCCGCCGAGTTCGAGCTCGCCGCCGCGGAGCACAGGGCGCGCGTGAGTGTCCAGCCGCCCGCGGGACCCTGCTGGGCGCAGGCCGACCCGGGGGCGGTCGCACAGATCGTGCGCATCCTGCTTGACAACGCCCTGCGCATTGCCCCCAACGACTCGAGCGTCGAGCTGGAGGTTGACGCCGCCGACGGGTTGGCGCGGCTGAGCGTGTGCGACCATGGCCCCGGTGTCCCGGCGGCCGAGCGCGACTTGATCTTCGAGCGTTTCCAGCGCGGCTCGACCACCGGCGGGCATGGCGGCTTCGGCCTGGGCCTGGCGATCGGGCGCGAGCTCGCCGCGCGCATGGGTGGGACGCTGGAGCTTGAGGAGGGTGGATTCGAACCGGCCACTCCCGGCGCGTGTTTCCGGCTGCGGCTGCCGGGCGCGCGGGAAGATTAATGTGTGGACCGCCGCCCACTGCTACCACCAACCGAGCGACCCACCCCTCAGATGTCCCACGCCCCAGCCCCACCCGACGACACCGTGATCACCGAGATCGCCGCGCAGGCACGGCGCAGCGGGCAGCTGGCGCTCGACACCGAGTTCATGGGCGAGGGGCGCTACCGCACGCTGCTGTGCCTCGTGCAGCTCGCGGTCCCCGACCACACCGCGGGGCTGCGAATCGAGCTGATCGACCCTCTGCAGGAGCGCCTCGACGGGACGCCGCTGGCGGGCGTGCTCGCCGACCCCGAGGTCGAAGTGGTGGTGCACGCAGGCCGCCAGGACATCGCGCTGCTGCGCCGGCGCTTTGACACCCCCGTGCGCAACGTGTTCGACACGCAGGTCGCAGCCGGCTTCGCCGGGATGGCGGCGCAGGCCTCCTACGAGACGCTGCTCTCCGAGCTGCTCGGGGTGCGGCTCGCCAAGAGCGCGAGCTTCACCCGCTGGGACGCACGCCCGCTCTCCAGCGAGCAGCTTGCCTACGCGCGCGAGGACGTGGTGCACCTGCTGGAGCTCGCCGGAGAGCTGCAGCGGCGGCTCGGCGCCTCCGGACGCCTGCAGTGGGCGCGCGAGGAGTGCCGCGCGGTGGAAGAGTCAAGCGACGAACGCGACCTGCAGACAATCCTCGTGCGCCTGCCTCGCATCCGCAACCTCAGTGCGGTCTCGCAGGCGGTCGCGCGCGAGCTGGTCGCGTGGCGCGAGCGGACCGCCGCGGCAAAGGACCGCACGGTGCAGAGCGTGCTCGCCGACGCGGCGCTCGTCGAGCTCGCCAAGCGCCGCCCTGCCTCGATGCGCGAACTGGAGCAGATCCGCGGCCTCGGCCAGGGTGGCCTGCGCCGCTCTGGCCCCGAACTGCTGGAGGCGGTCCGTGCCGGCGCAGAGCAGGCGGATGGGCCACCGCTCCCGCTCGAGCGCCTCGCGCGCGGCGGCTTCCCTGACCCCGCCGACGCCCCGCTCGTGGCACTCTGCGAAGCGCTCGTGCGCGCGCGTGCGCGCGAGGCCGACCTCGCCTACGAGCTGATCGCCGCCCGTGCCGACCTGCAGGCGGTCGTCACCGCGGTCCGCACCGGCGCGCCAGAGCCCGAGGTGCGCACGCTGCGCGGCTGGCGGCGGGAACTGGTCGGCGCGGAGCTGCTGGAGCTGCTGGACGGGCGCCTGTCGCTGTCGGTGCGCGAGGGGGGACTCGCGGTCGATGCACGGTCCCCTACCGGCGCGTAGAGCCAAGCATGGCAAGGACGCACCGAGTGAAGTGTGCTGGCCGATCGGTCGATCGCATCTGATCGACGATCGGTACACGAACGAGGGAGGACGCCGCCAGGCGCCGGCTATACGTGGCGGCAGGGTTATTGGATGTTGTTGTACACCGTGAACAGCGGCATGTACATCGAGATCACGATGAAGCCCACGATCGCGCCGATCACGATGATCATGATCGGCTCCATGATCGAGGTGAGGCCCTTGACCGAGGCGTCGACCCGGTCGTCGTAGAAGTCGGCGATCTTGCCGAGCATCGCGTCCAGCGCGCCGGTCTCCTCGCCGACGCCGACCATGTTGGTCACCATCATCGGGAAGATCGGGATATCGGCGAGCGGGGCGGAGATCGTGCCGCCGCGCTTGACCGAGGAGATAATGGTGTCCATCGCGTCTTCGACCACCACGTTGCCGGCCGTTTTGCCGGTTATCTCCAGGGCGTGCAGCAGCGGCACGCCGGCGCCGGTGAGGGCCGAGAGCGTACGCGACCAGCGCGCGATCGCCACCTCCTGCACGATCGTGCCGATCTTCATCGGGATGCGCAGGCGGAAGCGATCCCACTGGGGGCGCCCCCAGGAGCTCGACTTCCACTTCAGAAACGCGAAGATCATCGCGCCGGTGCCCCCGAACAGCAGCCACCAGTCGTTGATGACCAGATGGGACATCGCCACCGAGACCTTCGTGATCGCCGGCAGTTCGCCGCCGAATTCCTTGAACACGTTCTGGAACACCGGCACGAGGAAGGCGACCAGCGCCATCATCACGCCAACCGCGAAAACGATCACCAGCGTCGGGTAGATCATCGCCGATTTGATCTGGCGGCGCAGCGAAGCGTCCTTCTCCAGCTGGTCGGCGACGCGCAGCAGCGAACCCTCCAGCAGACCGCCGGTCTCCCCCGCGCGCGTCATCGCGATGAACAGCTGGTTGAACACCTTCGGGTGGCGCTCCATCGCGTCGCTCAGCGGCAGGCCGGCCTCGACGTCCTTGCGCACCGCGACGATCGTGCCCTTCAGCTGTTTGTTCTCGGTCTGCTCCTCCAGCACGTACAGCGCGCGCAGGATGCTCATTCCGGAAGTGATCATCGTCGCCAGCTGGCGTGAGAAGACCGCCAGGTCGGAGGCGGTGACCCGTTCCATGAAGGTGAGGTTGATCTCCCGCGAGGTGTGCTTGTCGGCGATGTCAAGGACGATCAGCCCGCGCGACTTCAGCTGGTCGGAGACCGCCTGCTTGGATTCGGCGTCGACCTCCCCCTTCGCCTTCGCGCCGGCGAGGTCCATCGCCTTGAAGACGTACGTGCTCACGACGTCCTACCGCCCCTCTTTACGCTGCCAACGAGCCGGCGCCGAGCAGGCGCCGCAGCTCTTCGGGGGTGGACGAGCGCGCTTCGGCCATCTTCTGGGAGATCTTGGCGCTGCGCACGAGCGACGCCAGCGAGGCGTCCATCGTCTGCATCCCGTGCGCGGTGCCGGTTTGCAGCACCGAGTAGACCTGGTGGGTCTTGCCCTCGCGGATCAGATTGCGCACGGCGGGCGTCGGCACCAGCACCTCGCACGCCACCACGCGCCCGGAGCCGTCGGCGGTGGGGATCAGCTGCTGGGTTACGATCCCCTGCAGCGCGACCGACAGCTGCACGCGCACCTGCCCCTGCTGGTGGGAGGGGAAGACGTCGATGATGCGGTCGATCGTCTGCGCGGTGTCCTGCGTGTGCAGCGTCGCGAACACGAGGTGGCCCGTCTCGGCGGCGGTCAGCGCGGTGGAGATCGTCTCCAGGTCGCGCATCTCGCCGACGAGGATCACGTCGGGGTCCTGGCGCAGGGCCGCCTTCAGCGCCTCGCCGAAGCTCTTCGCGTCGGAGCCCAACTCACGCTGGTTGACGATGCAGCGCTTGTGCGGGTGCAGGAACTCGATCGGATCCTCGATCGTCATGATGTGCTCGTCGCGCGTCTGGTTGATCGCGTCGATCATTCCCGCCAGCGAGGTCGACTTGCCCGAGCCCGTGGGGCCGGTCACCAGCACAAAGCCGCGCGGCTTTCGCGTGAACTCGTGCACGGTGGCGGGCAGGCCCAGCTCGTCGATCGAGGTGAGCCCGACGGGGATCAGGCGGAACGCGGCGCCGATCGCCCCGCGCTGGAAGTAGGCGTTGACGCGGAAGCGGGCGTGGCCGGGGATCGAGTAGGCAAAGTCGAGCTGCCAGTCGGTCTCCAGGCGCTGGCGCTGGTCGCCGGTGAGGATCGAGTAGATGATCTCGCGGGTGTCGGCCGGCTGCAGGATCGGGTAGTCCTCAAGCGGCGTCAGGCGCCCGCGCACGCGCACGGTGGGATGCGCCCCGGCTGCCATGTGCAGATCCGAAGCGCGGCGGGAGACGACCTCCATCACGAGGTCTGCGAAATCGATGCCCATCGCCCTGCCCATCGGCCCCGCCGGTCCAGTTTGCGCGGCTGCGCGCGGGCGAGTGGACGAAAATTCTAGTGGGTGCCGCCGATGCAAGAAATCTTGCTAGCCGCCACCGAGTACACGCGCCAGCTCCGCAATCGACGTGCGGCCCTGGCGGACCTTGTCGAGGCCGTCGTCGCGCAGGCGGCGCATCCCCTGCTGCATCGCCACCTCGCCGAGCTGCTCGGCGGCGCGGCGTTCCAGCGCGAGGGCGCGGATCTCGGAGGTGACGCTCATCACCTCGTAGATCCCCGCGCGGCCGCGGTAGCCCGAGCCGCCGCAGCGCCGGCAGCCGACCGGCTCGTAGGCCTCGAGGTCGACGATCGCCTTATACCCATTTTGGCGCAGCACCTCCGCGGAGATGATCGTGCGCTTCTTGCAGTGCGAGCAGAGCGTGCGCACGAGGCGCTGCGCGAGCACGCAGTCCAGGGCGGAGGCGACGAGGAAGGGCTCGATCCCCATCTCGATCAGGCGCGTGATCGCGGAGGGGGCGTCGTTGGTGTGCAGCGTGGAGAGCACGAGGTGCCCTGTCAGGGCAGACTCGATCGCGATCTGCGCCGTCTCGCGGTCGCGGATCTCACCGACCATGATCACGTCGGGGTCGGCGCGCACCATCGCGCGCAAACCGGTGGCGAAGTTGAGGCCGGCCTTCGGCGAGACCTGCACCTGGGTGATCCCCTCGACCTGGTACTCCACGGGATCCTCGACGGTGATGATGTTCTTCTCCGGCGTGTTGAGTTCCTGCAGCGCCGCATACAGCGTGGTGGACTTACCCGACCCGGTCGGGCCGGTGACGAGCACGGCGCCGTGGGTCTGGTGGAAGGCGTGCTCGAAGCGCTCGCGCTCCTCCTCGCCCATGCCGAGCTTTTCGAGCTTCATCACGACGGAGTCCTTGTCGAGGATGCGCATCACGATCGACTCGCCATGCACGCTCGGCAGCGTCACCACGCGCAGATCGACGTGACGGCCGTCGACGGTGAGGCCCACGCGCCCATCCTGGGGCAGCCGGCGCTCGGAGATGTCGAGCTCCGCCATGATCTTGATGCGCGAGACGACCCCCGGGCCCATTTTGCGCGGCACCGTTGTGATGTCCTGCAGCACCCCGTCGACGCGGAAGCGCACGCGCGTCTCCTTGCCGTCGGGCGAGAGGTGCACGTCGGAGGCGCCCTGCTCGACCGCCTGGGCGACGATCTGGTTGACCAGCTTGATGACCGGCGCGTCGTCGTCGGTCTCGTGTAGCTCGACGACCTCCGCTTGCGCCTCCTCGCCCTCGGCCAGCTCGCCGCTAGCGGCGACCACGTCGTCGAGGCGGTCCAGGCGCGAGATCAGCGCGGCGATGTCGTCGGGCGCGGCGACCGCCACGCGCACCTCGTAGCCGGTCATGATCGCGATGTCGTCGACCGCCAGCACGTTGGATGGGTCGGTCATCGCCACCAGCAGCGTGCGCTTGTCCACGAACGCGACCGGCACCGCCTGGTAGCGCTTGGCCGCCGCGGTCGTCACGAGATTGGCGGCACCCATGTCCACCTGGAAAACGCCGAGGTCGAGGTGGTCGAGGCCGTAGCGCTCGGCCAGCGCGCGCGCGAGGCCGTCATGGGTGAGGATCCCGCCTTCGACCAGCACCCGCTCGGGCGTCGTCCCGGAGCTGCGCGAGGTGGCGATCGCGTCGTCCACGCGCTCGCGCGCGACCAGGCCCATGTCGACGATCACGTCGGTCAGGAAGCGCGAGGAGCTTCCGCGCCGCGAGGGCGAGGTGATGCCCTGGCGCACCTCGGGCTGCTGCTGGGCGGGAGCCGGCGCCGCGGGCTCAGGTGGCGCGGCCTGGCCCCCGCCGGGCACGACCGCGCTTTCGGTGATGACCTCCGCTTCCACACGCGGGGGCTCGCGCTCCGGTAGCGCTACCACCACGGGACGCTCCTGCGCCTGCTCGAACTCCATCCCAAAGATCTCGTGCAGGTCGGGGCTCTCGTCGGAGGCGCTCATCCTCCCCCCCTCCCCGGGCTCGGCTCAGCAACCGGCGTCCCCCTCGCAGGCCGCGTGACGCATGACCTCAAGCGGAGCAGGGCGCCCGGTCCACGCTTCGAGGCTGAGCGCACCCTGGGCGACGAGCAGCTCCAGGCCGTCGAGCGTCGGCACTCCCTGCTCGCGTGCGAGCGCGAGCAGCTCGGTCGAGCCTTGGGCGTAGACGAAATCAACCACATACGAGTACCTACCGACCAGATCGTGCTCAAGGCTCAGCAGGTTGAGGCCGCTCTCGGTGGCGCTAGCCGGGGGTACTAGTCCAACCGAAGTGCAGTTGATCAGGATGTCGGTACTTTCGGGCAACGCCACTGCCCGAATCCCGAAGTCGTCCGCGAGCGCCAGCGCACGGCCCGCCGTGCGGTTCCACACCGACACCTCCAACCCCCCCGCCTCGCGCAGCGCCCACACCGCCGCGCGCGCGGTACCGCCGGCCCCCAGCACCGTCGCGGTGAGGCCCCGGGGCGAGTGGCCGGCGCGCTCCATCGCCGCGATCAGTCCGGGCGCGTCGGTGTTCTCCGCGGCGATCGTCCCGTCGGGGGCGAACGTCAACGTGTTGGCGGCGCCGATCGCGCGCGCCGCCTCGGTTGCTTCCTGGGCGAGCGCGAGCGCCCGCTGCTTGTGAGGGATCGTCACGTTGGCGCCGTGGAAGCCCGCGCCGCCGAGCGCGCGGGTCGCCTCCTCGAACAGCCCCGGCGGCTCGTCGGGCACCGGCAGCCGCTGGTAGGTCCATAGCGGCGCCAAACCAAGCGCCCGCAGCGCAGCGTTGTGCATCGCGGGTGAGCGGCTGTGCGCCACCGGCCAGCCGAGCACACCCAGACGGGTCCGGGGCGTGGGCGCCTCGGAGTCCACGGGCCGCTGCGCGCCGAAAGGGACCCCGGAGCTCTGCGAGCCGGAATCGACCGCGGGACTCACTGTCCCCGCTTCTTGCACGTCGGTTCGCGCCCACCGTTGCGATTCACCGCTTCCTGGTAGGCGGCCGCGTTGTGTTCGAATTCGGCGTCGCTCGTGGAGAACACGAGGTCCCCGCAGCCGTCGGCGTCATTGACGTAATAGAGGTAGGGCACGTTCGCCGGGTGGGCGGCCGCCTCGATCGCCGCCACCCCGGGGTTGCTGATCGGCGTGGGCGGCAGGCCGACGTGGGTGCGCGTGTTGTAAGGAGAGTTGGTCTGCAGCTGCGCCTCAGTCAAAGGCGCCGAGAAGTCATTGAGCGCATAGCGGATCGTCGCGTCGATCCCGAGCGCCATCCCCAGGCGCAGCCGGTTGTAGATCACTGCGGCGACCTTCGGCCGGTCGCGCTCGAGCAGTGCCTCGCGTTCGACCATCGAGGCGACGATCAGCAGCTGGTAGGGCGTTATGTGAAGCGCGCGCGCACGGCGGATCTCGGAGCGGCCGAAGTTTTCTTCGAACGCCTGCAGCTGCAGCGCGAGGAGATGCCGGGCGGGCGAGCCGGCGTACAGTTCGTAGGTCGCGGGGAACAGAAAGCCTTCGAGGTTGGGTGTCCCCGCCGGCGCCCCGTAGCGGGCGGGGTCGAGCAGGGAGGAGCGTCGCGCGGCGACCAGATAGCTGCCGCTCAACCCCTCGCCCGTGGCGATCCGCGCGATCTGCCCGCGGGTCTCACCCTCCGGGATCGTGATCCGCACGATCTTTGGAGGGGGAGGAGGAGGGGGAGCAGTGGATTTGTGGAGGGCCGTGGCGATCAGCAAGGCCCCCGCGACGAGGACAACCAGGGTGGCAAGCGCCCCGAGGCGCCTGCGCCGTCTGGTCACGCTGACGGCCATGGTCCCCCCTCCTGCTGTCGAGCGGTCATGGATTCCCGCCGGGAGCGGAAGCTAGCCATGACTCCAACATCAGAGCCGCCGCGCGCGAGTCCTCGGACGTCTGGGCACCCTCCATCCGCTGCGCCATGCGCGTGGTGAGGCGCTCGTCGTGCAGCTCCACCGGCACCCCCTCCCCCAGCCGCTGCGACAGTCTGGCTGCCCACTCCCGGGTCTCGCCTGTCTGCGCACTCTCCTCCCCCGATAGCGAAAGCGGCAGGCCGACGACGACCCGCTCGACCTCCTGCTCTGCCACCAGCGCCGCCAGCGCGTCCAGGCCGCGGCGGGTGGCCGGTCGCGAGATCGCCTCGATCGGGGTGACGATCGTCCCCGTGGGGTCCGCGAGCGCACAGCCGCACCGGGCGCTGCCGTAGTCGAGACCCAGCACGCGCATCAACCGCTGGCGAGCGCGGCCTCGATCGCGGCGCGGCCGGCCGCGAGCGCCTCCTGGAGCTTCTCCACCTCGCGCCCTCCCGCCTGGGCGAGGGTGTCGCGTCCGCCGCCGCCGCCACCGACGAGCGCCGCGGCCGCCTTGACGATCGCGCCGGCCTTCACGCCGCGCTCGACCAGCGAGGGGGCGACGCCGACGATCAGGTGCACCCTGCCGTCGAGCGCACCGCCGAGCACGATCGCCGCGTCGGGCAGCTTGCCCTTCAGACGGTCGACCAGCTCCGGCAGCGCCTTGGGGTCGGCGACCTCGACGGTCGCGCTCAACACGCGCGCGCCGGCGATCTCAGTGGCCTGCGCGGCGAGGGCCTCCAGATCGACACCGAAGCCTGCTCCTCCACCATTTGCACCGCCACCGCCGCCCGCTCCACCGGCCCCACCGCCGGCGCGGAGCGCCTTCAGCTCCTTCTCCAGCCGCCGGCGCTCGAGCTCCCGTTCGCGCACCGCCTCGGGCGCGCCCTCGGGGCGGGTGCGCAGCGTGGTGGCGACCTCCGCCAGCCAGCGGTCGTGCGCGCGCAACAGCCCCACCGCGGCCGGCCCGGTGAGCGCCTCGATGCGGCGCACGTTGGCGGCGCTGGAGGTCTCGCTCTGGATGTGGAAGAGCCCGATCTCAGCCGTGACGCGAACGTGCGTGCCGCCGCACAGCTCGCGGGAATAGTTGCCTTCGCCAATCTGCACCATCCGCACGACCTCGCCGTACTTCTCGCCGAACAGCGCCATCGCGCCGAGGCGGCGGGCCTCCTCGAGCGTGGTGGTGATCGGGCGCACCGGGTCGTCGGCGAGGATCCACTCGTTCACGCGATCCTCGACGTCGCGCAGCTCCTCGGCGCTCAGCGCCGCGGAGTGGCTGAAGTCAAAGCGCAGCTTGTCGGGGCCGACGTAGGAGCCGGCCTGGCGCACGTGCTCGCCCAGGCGCTCGCGCAGCGCGGCGTGCAACAGGTGGGTGGCGGTGTGGTTGCACTCGGTCGCGTGGCGGGCGGCGTGGTCGACGCGGGCAAGCACCGGCTCGTCGGGATCGAGCGTCCCCTGCTCGAGCACCACGGCGAGCGCCTGGTCGTCGCCGAGACGGAAGACGCCCTCCACGCGCGCGCGGCAGTCGCCGTGCTCGCACTCGATCGTGCCCACGTCGGAGACCTGACCGCCACCGGCCGGGTAGAACGGTGACTCCGCGAGCTTGACCAGATAGCGGCCGCCTGCTCCATCGGCAGTGCCCCCCTCAGCACCCTCACTGCGCGGTGCCACCTCGTCAGCCGCCGAGCCATTTGCCGTGACGCGAGCCAGCGCGCCAACCGCAGTCCGCTGGGTCTCGGTCTCATAGCCGGTGAAGCGCGTCTGAAAGCCCGCCTGCGCCGCCAGCTCCCGCGCGCGCTCGCGCGGGTCCTCGCCGGAGGCCTGCGCTCCACCGCTCGACGCCGCGCGCGCCCGCGCCCGCTGCGCGTCCATCAACCGCTCGAAGCCCTCGGGGTCGACGCCGAGACCGCGCTCGGCGACCAGTTCCCGCGTGAGGTCAAACGGGAAGCCGTAGGTGTCGTGCAGCTCGAAGGCGTCGGCCGCCGCGATCCCCTCGTCGTCGGCGTCGAGCGCCCGTTTGATCAGCTCCTCCAGCAGACGCGTGCCCTGCTCGAGCGTGCGCCCGAAGCCCTCCTCCTCGGCCGCCAGCCACTTCTTGATCGCGGCGCGCTGCGTGGTCAGCTCGGGATAGACGGCGCCCATCAGCTCGTGCACGACCTCGGCGTAGCGCACGAGGAAGCCCGGCATCATGCCCAGTGTGCGGCCCTGCTGGATCGCGCGGCGCATCACCCGGCGCAGCACATACCCGCGCTCCTCGTTGGAGGGCACGACACCGTCGGCCACCAAGAACGACATCCCGCGCGCGTGGTCGGCGAGGATCCGCAGCGCGCGGTCTGTGGGGAAGTCGTCGCCGTAGCGCCTGCCCGCAAGCCGCTCTCCGAGCCAGATCAACGGCAGGAACTGGTCGGTCTCGAACACCGACTCCTTTCCCTGCAGGATCGCGGCCATGCGGTTGAGCCCGAGGCCGGTGTCGATGTTGCGCGTCGGCAGCTCCACCAAGTGGTCGTGCGGATCCTGGTTGTATTGCATGAAGACGAGGTTCCAGAACTCCAGGAAGCGCTCGTTCTCGCCGCCGGGAAGGTCATCCGCCTTGCCGAAGCCAAGGCCACGGTCGAGATACAGCTCCGAGCAGGGACCGCTCGGCCCGACCGGCCCCGCTTCCCAGAAGTTCTCCGAGCGAGGGCAGCCGACGATCCGCTCGCGCGGCACCCCCACCGCCTCCCACAGCTCGATCGCCTCCTCGTCGGCGCCCATCCCGAGCGCGTCATCGCCCTCGAACACCGTCACCCAGATATCCTCGGCGCTGAAGCCGAACACCTCGCGCGAGAGCTCCCAGGCGAGTTCGATCGCGCCCTGCTTGAAGTAATCGCCGATCGAGAAGTTCCCCAGCATCTCGAAGCACGTCAGGTGCCGCAGCGTCGAGCCGACCTTCTCGATGTCGGGCGTGCGGAAGCACTTCTGGCAGCTGGTCAGCCGCGGCGCAGGCGGCTTCTCCCGCCCCAGGAAGTAGGGCTTCAGCGGCTGCATCCCCGCCGTGGTGAGCAGCACCGAGCGATCCTCGGGGGGAGGCACCAGGGAGGCGGACGGCAGCCGCCGGTGTCCGCGCTCCTCGAAGAAGGCCAGGTAGCGCTCGCGGATCTGATCCGAGGTCATCGTCGGATGATCTTAGAGTTCGGCCGGCACGGTTCGCTCGCGCGGCGGGTCTTTGCGCGCGGGCGCGAGGCGCCTACGCAGTGATGGTGCCGTGGCCAACGATCACGTCGCCCTCGTAAAGGCATGCGATCTGCCCTGGCGCAGTGCGTATGATCGGATCGTGCAATTGCACCTCGACGTCGGCGTGTCGCCCCGGCTCGGGATCACCCGACAGACGACATGGAAACAGTGGCCCATGCGAGCGCACCCGCACCCCGTCGACGCGCGCGCCCTGCCGGCGAAGCGTGACGTCGCGCACCGCGACGGTGCTGGTCATCAGCGATGCGCGGGGACCGACGATAACGGTGTTGGCAACAGGATCGGTGCCCAGCACGAACAATGGCTCGGGTCCCCCGGGCAACCCAAGGCCGTGACGCTGCCCGACGGTGAACGCATGCGCGCCATTGTGAATGCCGAGCTCTGTGCCCTCGAGATCGACGATGCTTCCGTGAGCCACCGCGACAGCTCCATGGCGCGCGAGAAATTTCGGCAGCGAGGTGCCCGCCAGGAAACAGAGGTCCTGCGAGTCGGGCTTGTGCGCCACCGAGAGCCCCTCGCGCTCGGCGATCTCGCGAACCTCGGGCTTGGTCAGGTCACCTAGCGGAAACGACAACCGGGCGAGCGAGGCGGGGTCGAGCCCGGCGAGCGCGTAGCTCTGATCCTTGAGCCGGTCGGCGGCGATCCGCAGCAGCGGGACGGGAGCGTCACCTTTCGCGTGTGCGTCGGCGGCCCCCTCAACGTCGACGGTCCCCTCGAGGTGCACGCGCGCGTAGTGACCGGTGACCAACCGCCCGGCCCCCAGCCGGGTGGCCAGCTCGAGCATCGCGTCGAGGCGCACCGAGCCGTTGCAGCGGATGCACGGGTTCGGAGTGACGCCCCGCGCGTAGCCCTCCAACCAGCCCTCTACCACGCCGGCGCGGAACTCCTCGCGAAGGTCGATCGAGAAGTGGGGCAGGCCGCGGTCGTGCGCGAGTGCACGGGCGCCGCGGACGGCCTGCGCGGAGCAGCAGGAGCGCTCGCCGTCGTTCTCGGCGTCGGCCCACAGCTCGAGCGTCACGCACACCACCTCCTCCCCCCCACGCGCGGTCAGCAGCGCGGCCACGGCGGAGTCCACGCCGCCGCTCATCGCGACCAGCGCGCGCTGGGCACCATCGGGCGGCGGCGCGAGCGCAGCAGAGGCCCGCGCGGCGGCCCCAAGCGCGCGGTGCAAAGCGTCGGCCGCCAGCTCGGCTGCGTGGCGCTTGGCGGGGTGCAGTCCGCCCAGCTCGGCTGATATCTCCTCCACGCCCACACGCGCGGCCGCCAGCAGCGACGCCCCGCGCACGAGGGCAACCGTGGCCGAGCCGGCGGCGAGCGCCGCACCGCAGCCCGAGGCGTCGAAGCCGGCGTCAGCGATCGTGCCCTCGGGCGAGGACTCGTCAAGCGCAAGCGAGATGCGCACCAGATCGCCACAGGCCGCCCCGCCGGCAGCACCGGTGTGTGCGTCGTCGGGTGTGTGCCCGCGGCCCTGCGGGCGCTCGAGATGCGTTGCGAAGAACTCTTGCGCGATCACCAAACCGAGTTTACGCGTGGTTACGCCTCCGCCGGCGTCATCCGCACAGCGTCGGCCCAGGCTGGCTCCGCAAGCGCAAAGGGGCGACAGTTGCCCGGCGCGGAACGCTGCGGCCCTACCCTTTGGCTTCGGCGATCGCCTGTTCGAGCGCAAATTCGTCGGTCAGCCCGGTGATCGTCGTGACTTCGCGCTTGGGGTTGATGACCAGCAGCGTCGGGGTCTGGTAGACCTGGATGTTGCGCGTGATCGAGCCAAACGAGTTGACCTGGTTGGCGAGCGCGAGGTGCGCGGCGACGTGGTGGCGGAGCTTGTAAGCGACCTCGGTGGTGTCGATCGCCGTGGCGTCGTCGTCGTAGCTCTTGGGGTTCAGGAACAGCAGCAGCACGGTCTTACCCTGGTGCAACTCGGCGGCGATTCTCGCCGGTGGGGCCGGCTGCAGAGCGGCCTTCATCCTGGCCACGATGACGCTTTCCCCGTGGGCGACCTTCGACTTCAGCCCGAGCCCGGGATCGATCGCTTCGACCAGGTCGACAATCGCCTTCAGATGCAGCGCTTCGGTGAGATTGTGAAGGGTGAGCGCCGCCGTCGCGGCCGGAGCCGGGGTGGCCGCCGCGTGCGACCCGTGCGTCCGCGCGTGGGAGCCGGCGGCGGTCGAGCCGCTGTGGCGCGTGTGCACGGTGGTCACGGTGGCGTGATGCATATGCACGGTGGTGGTCGCGTGGTGCGTGGAGGCGGCCGAAGTGGTCGTGTGGTGCGTGGACGTGGCCGAAGTGGTCGTGGAGGCGTGCGTCTTGGCGGTGGACCCGGCGGCAGCGGCGGTGGTCGAGCCGCGTACTTCACCGGCGTGCGTTTCCTCGTATCCGACGCCCCGTTCCTCCTTGGCCCCGGCTTCATGAGCCCGTTTGATGTCCCGCGTCAGACCTTCCAGGCCCGGCACGGGGCCGTGGTAGACCTGGCCGGAGCCCGCGCCGGACGAGGCAGCGTGCGTGGCGGCGTGGCTCGGCGAGTTGCCCGCCGAGGAGGCATTTGGCGAGGAGCCCGCGCCGGAGGTCGTCGTGGAGCGGTGCAGCACCGTGAACCAGGTAGCCATCAGCATCGCGAGCGCGAGCAGAGCCAGCAGCGCGATCTGGAAAGGGCGCGAGATCTGAGCCATCAACACCAACTTCGGCATCCAGGCCGTACGAGTTGAGCCCCAAATCGGGGGTTGGACGGCTCCAACCCGCAAGAGATGACGCGCCGAACGCTCAGGCACCCGTGGGCGCGACGGTAGAATCAGGGTATGAGCAATCGTAACCGCGATACCCCCCTGCTCTCCGTGGGGCATGAGGCCGAGTGGGCCGTCATCAACCGCGAAGAGGCCGAGCAGGAACGTGCTATGGACATGGCGCTGACTCCGTCCCAGCGAATTGCACAGGGCCAGAAGCTCTCCCAGCAGGCGGTTTCCCTGCTGGCCGCCTCGATCCGTGCCGGCCGTGTCCCCAGACGAGCCTACTGGTCCTGACCTCGACGGCGTCGTCATCGACGCCAACGCGGTCGGGTTGGACTATGTCGTTATCGGCGGCTTCAGCGTCATCTACCACGGCTACGTGCGCGCTACCAAAGACAGCGACCTGCTCGTGCCCGACGGCCCCAAGACCGATGCCGCGGTGCTGCGCTTCCTGCAGCGCGTCGACGCCAGGCGGCTGCGAGACGGCAAGATCCTCACGCCCGAGGATGTCGCCAACACCCACCACCTGCGCATCCACAGTCGCCACGGCATCATCGACATCATGCGCGGAGGGCTCCCTCCTCTGGACTATGACACCGTCGCCCAGTCCGCCGAGCACCTCGAAGTCGACGGTCAACAGGCACCCGTCGCCGCTCTGCCCAGCCTCGTCGGCTTCAAGCGCCTCGCGGGCCGGCTGCAGGATCAGCTGGACCTCAGCAAGCTCGAAGCGATCCACGGACCGCTGCCAACAGACCCAATCCCCGGGCTGGACACGTAGTCCGCTCTTTCCGCAGCCAGCAAGGTCGGGGGGCACCTCCCGTGCGCCAGACAAAGCCGCCCCCAATGCCCGGGCTCGGAGAACCGCACACCGGAGGCGTCTGCGACCTGGCGGTTGCTCGCGTTTGCGTGGGAGGCGTGAACCGTGAGCTAGGATGCGGGCCAGTGACCGCGAAACGGAAAACGATCCACACCGACTTCTCCCACTATGAAGGTCAGTACGTCGCGATCGACTGGCGTACGGGCGAGATCGTAATCGCCGACAAGGACCCGCTTGTGGTCCTGCGCAAGGCAAAGGGCCGCAACCATGTAGTGGTACAGGGCCGCGTCCCGTATGCGGATGAGCCGTTGTATGACGTCGGCCTTGGCTGACGTGCCTGCTCAACCGCTGCCCTGGCTCTACTCCTACCGGGAGGACACACAGTCCACCCGACTTGGTAAGCCGATCCTGCGGCCGTTCGTGCCCAGCTCGCTCGTGCACGAGGACCAAAGCACTTCGCGGCTGGTCGGTCTGATCGACACCGGCGCCGACGCGATCCTCGCCAGTGACCTGCTCACCGAGTCGCTGGGCATCGACCTCTCCGACAACGAGGGCGAAGCCGATCACGTGGTCGGCGGCAGAGTGCTCACGGCTCGGTACAAGACGATCGGCCTGCGTCTACACCCAAGCGACGCCGAAGAAGGCGGATATCGCCAATGGCATGCCCAGGTTGGGTTCGTGCAGGACTGGCACAGCGACGGCTTCGTGCTGCTCGGCAGCGTCGGCTTCCTCGACCAGTTCACGGCCACCGCCAGCCGCTTCGCCCAAGCGGTCGCGGTGGAGAGTCGAGACACTTTCGACGAACGCTTCGGGATCGTGTTCGACGGCTGACCGAGGCTGTTCGCTTGCGGCCGCCAAGCTCCTCGGCATTTCGCGCGCTGCTCATATCAGGCCATCGTGGGCCCGGCCTGTTCGCGGATTGCGTGCTCTACCTCGCGGCCCCTCGGGGTGAGCTGCCAGGCGTTTGGCTCGCCGCACTTTCCCGTCATTGGTGAGCGCTGTAGTCTGGCCAGAAACCCGCCCGGCCATGAGGTTGTACTCGTATAGGTCTTCGTTTTCGCGGTAGAAGATCTTTGTATCTTCTGTGTTTGCACCCAGGTAACTGGCTTCACCCGCCGAGACAAGAATCGTGCAAGCATCCACCGCATCGAGGCATTCTTCGCCGTTCATCGGGCTCTGTGGCCCTTCACCGTTCTGGCGCACATACAACGGCCCGACACCTCCAGACGAACGATCGAAGACCACACGTGATCCATTGCTAGTGTCCCGCGCCGTAAGTTCGCTGGTTAAGTGTGGTATGCTGTGGTATGCCAAGAACTGGACGGCCCAAGCAGGTGTTGGAGTTGACTGACGCTGAGC
>Ga0187855_10000601_pt1 | contig 30978 bp, 22 predicted proteins | sample June2016WEW_8_10_2_FD_132969 | JGI IMG/M metagenome (GOLD analysis project Ga0187855, IMG submission 132969) | Peatland microbial communities from SPRUCE experiment site at the Marcell Experimental Forest, Minnesota, USA - June2016WEW_8_10 | ecosystem: Environmental > Terrestrial > Soil >...
CACGACGACGACGTGCCGGGTCCGGCCGCCGCCGTCGATCTGCACCTGACGGGCCTGCCCGCTGCGGTGGCACGAGCCAAGCTCACGCAGTACCGCATCGATGCGGAGCACAGTAATTCCTACACGACCTGGTTGCGCCTGGGCTCGCCGGCGCACCCGACACCCGCGCAATACGCAGAGCTCGAGAAATCAGGCCAGCTCGCTCTCCTCGGCACCCCCGAAAACATTCGGATGGACCACGGCAGCACCTCGATCCAGCTGCAACTGCCGCGCCAGGCCGTATCACTCCTTGTGCTGGAATGGTAACCGCCGGTGGCTTCTTCCCGTAACGCCACTTGAAGTCATCGTTGGTTATTCGCGTCATGACCACTGCGCCAGCGCGGCTCGGAGTGATCGCCAGCGCCGGCAAACAATGCGGCTTGCTAAAGCCTCACCGCTGCTGCTCGCCGGGAATTTCCGGCGTGCCCGGTTCATCCAGCAGTTGGATGGAGGATGCCGGGCCGAGGTCTGGATCTTTCCATTCGCTCAACGCCCAGACAACTTTTTTCTCCGGCGTCACTTCCAGCACCTGCACTGTGTCGGGCCAGAGCTTCGGGTCCAGGTTGTGCGGACACCAGTTACAGATTACGGTGTTGCCGTTGGCTAGACGGCTCGCCTCCTGGAAAATAATAAACTTATATTCCGGCGCGTCCTCCTGGGAGAATTGCCAGACGATTCTGCCCCGCTTGTTGACTTCCAAAACGGTGTGATCGCCAGAGGTGATCAACGTATTGCCGTTCTTAAGCCGCGTCACCCACCACGGATAATTCGCCGCGTAGGACCAGATTTCTTTGAAGTTCGCGTCATATTCCACGACTTTTTGATCCCTCAAATGCGCCGCGAGGAACGTCCCCTCCTTCGTCTCACGCACCCGGCGGAATTGGATGTGCGGGTTGGCTCCCGGATTTGACACGGGGAACGTGTATTCCTTATCCGTTTTGCCGGTCGTCGTGTTGATGAGCATTAGCTTCGCCGCCGGATTGCCGTTTATCGTCACGAGCACATGGTCCAAGCCGACGGGTTGAATGGAATGAATTTCCGTTCCCTTTGGCGCGTCAATGTTCCAAATAATTCTTTTGTCCGGCGTGACTTCGCTCGCGCCGATTTTGCGGCAGAAAACAATGTTGCCATTGGAAAGCATCGTAGCGTCGCCAAGCTCCTGCAACGTGCCGTCCGCATCCTTGATCGGAATGGAATAGGTCCAAACCACCTTGCCGCCGCGGACGACGAACATGGTCTGGTCAGTTTTGCGATAATCCCACTCGCCGGTGTAGAGAAACGAATGCTGCGCCAGTCCTTTGCCGGGAAGGACGGCGGGGGCATAGGAAATGACATTGGTCGCCTCGGCCGGCGCGCTGGTGGCGGCGGAATTCGTCTCGGTGCAAAAGCCGTTCAGCGCGGTTGACGCGACAAAGATCAAGAACGGCTTCAAGGTTTCCACGGATTGAGGTATTGTCAGTGTTGCGATTCGCCCGGAATTTCGGGGGTGCCCTGATCGTCCAGGATTTGCACGGCCGTGGCGTCGCCGAGGTCCTGCCAGTCTTGCAGCACCCATACGACCTTTTTGTCCGGGGTGACTTCGACCAACTGCGGGCCTTTCCCGCCGCCACCGCGGGAAGTGAGTATCGTGTTGCCATTGGCCAGACGGGTGCAGCTTTGCGGTGCCTGGACGAACCGGTAAGCCTCCGGCAGGTCGGTGTCCTTAAAGTCCCAAACCGTTTCACCTTTCGGATTCACTTCGCGCGAAAGACTGTCCTGCTCATCGGTGATCAAAGTGTTTCCGTTCTTCAGCCGGATGGCAGCCCACGGCGATTTAATACGATAGCTCCAGATTTTATTAAAATCTTTGTCGTATTCCGCGACGTTGTTCTCGCTGAGATAGGAAAGAAGATAAGTGCCTCTTGCGGTGACGCGCGCGCGGCGGAACTGACCGTGGATGTTCCCGGGATTGAACGGCTGGCCGTCGGCGCTTGGAACCTCATGACTTACCTCCACAGCGCCGGTCTTGGTATTGACGACCATCAGCCGGGGCGGCAGGCCATTCACGACAAACATGGCCCTGTCCAAGCCGATGGGCTGGCAGGTGTGGACTTCCGTGTGATTGGAGCCGCTGCTGTTGTCGCAATCGTAACGCCATACGACTTTCTTGTCCGGCGTGATTTCGGCGACGTACTGCATCCGGGTGAAAAGTATATTGCCGTTCGAAAGCATCCACACGTCGTCGTACTCCCAGCCCGGACCGGTCTGATAAGTCCAGATCACCTTGCCGTGATTGACGAGAGACATCTTGGTGTAATTCTCCCCGACATAAAGCATCGGGTGCTGGGCGAGACCGTTGCCGGGGAGACCGGCGGGCGTGACCGCGCTCGTCCATTTGCCAGCTGGCGACTCGATTTCGGCAGGGCCAAACGCGGGCACATCAGGAGCAGTGAAACGTGCGAGCTGGGCCATGCATGGCGTCGCCGAGGACGAACTGGCAGCGGCACCGGCCGTGTGACAGCCGATTAGAGCAGCGGCCAGGCCGATCGCCGAAAAGACTGCAATCACTGTGCCAGGTATTACTTTCCAATGCTCAGAGGGCAAGCGGGCGGAGGTTTGCAATGGTTTCATGGTGGGCTGAAGGCGGAAAGGACGGGACGGCCAAGGTGTGCAGAACTCCCTTGGCCCACCCGGAAGCGGGCCTCAGTCGCGCAATTTCGCCCGCTTTAGTCCTTTGATGCGGTCAAAATCGCCATCCGCATACACGAGCGTCGCGGAATTTTGCAGCGCCGTGGCAGCGATCCAATTGTCGTTCTCGCCGAGCCGCCAACCCTTGTTCATCAGATCCCTGTCCAAAGCTCCAGCCCGATAGGCGATTGCCTCTGAAAGCGGAAGCTTCCTGAGCTTCCGAAGCAGGACGCGGACCGCGGTCTCGTCTTCGCCGGATACGAGTTCGCCGACGGTCACGGTGCTGCAGGCCAGGTCCTCTCCCTGGTGCTCTCCCAAGTACTCGCGGACCCGCCCTACCCTCCGCTCGGCGAGCTCATGCTCTAACCCGATCAATGCGCTGGTATCAAGAAGGAGCATCGCCCTTGCTCCTCGCGTGCGAGTTCCTTGGGTTGCGCTGATCCTTCTTCAACTTCTCGCGCCCCTCCTTCGTAAAGAGGCCTTGCCCCTCGAGGGGAGCAAGGGACTCCAACCATTCACCAACCGTCTTCGCGGGCTGGTTGTCGAGCAGCCTGTTCAGGACATCGCTGTAGCTTTCCCCCGGGCCGCGGCTGTTCCGGAGCCTCTTGGCGACATCCTGCCTAAGCGTCACGGTCGTGTACGGCATACATTGAAAATGCATTATGCATTGGGGTTGTCAAGGGCCCGCAATGCATCTGCCGCAATTCCAGAGGGGCCGGTTGTGTCCGGTGCCCGGATCGGACTCGAATCGGCACTTCCCTGCGCAAATCGGCTTTTATGTTGTCCTCTGCCGCCAGCATCGCCTTGCCACGCCAGATGCGGGAAACCGGCAAGGCGCTCGACATCCAGGTGCTCGACCATGTCATCATCGGCTCCGACGTCGACGACCCTAAGCGCCGGGGTTGGTATTCTTTCCGCGAGGCCAGGCTCCTATAGGGCCCTGTTCCGGCGTGACTCGGCTGACTAAACTGCGGTTATCCCGCCACATCGTAGCACATGCCGTCCCTAGACCCCGAGCGAAAGGAAAGAATAACTGGTTACATAACGCCTTGCTTTGCAATAAGCGCACAATTTTGTGGATCTTTCTTTGGGTCGCGGGTTCGAGTCCCGCTGGCCGCCCCACTTAAATCGGTGAATTCCAAAACGGAGCCTGAAGCCCGCATGGCGAAGCCGGCGATTCGGGAGCAGGAACGCAGAATCTTCGCCGGGTCGCTTCGAATGCTTGCTCAACGCGCAGCGCGAGCGGAAATTAAAATTCCGGTCGAAACCTAGACGCTGGCGGGTGGCTGGGTTTTGTGCGGCGAAATGCGTGGATTCTACGCGCAATTGTGAGGTACACTGTCGCTGTGAATACCTCCATTGGCCGGACCATGCGGCTGCTTCATCTGATGATCCTGTTTCTCTTGGCTGCCGGTGCGCCGCCGGTACGTGCCCAGAACTGGACCGTCTCCCAGACACCTTCGACTATCTCCGCCCCGACGTCCATTGCTGTCGGGGATTTCAACGGCGACGGGATCCCGGATCTTGCGGTTGGGCAAGCGAGCTCCGTCGGCATATTCCTCGGCAATGGAGACGGTACGTTCCAGGCCGCCATCAACATTCCCTCCCTGTCCGGCCAGGCGATTGCGGTGGCTAATTTTGTGACGGGAGGGCCCGAGGACATCATCCAAGTCAGCAACAACGCGTCCAACCTCAACAACGCCGTGATCACCATCACCGACGGCACAGGCCACTTGGCATCCCAGACCTTCTACAGCCTTCCGTTCGGATCGGCTTCCGCAGTCGCTGTCGGAACGTTTGTCAAGGGTGGAAGCCCGGGGTTTGCCGTCACATATCAGAATAACAACGCGGTCTCCGTTTTCCTTGGCAACGGCGATGGAACGTTCCAGGCGCCGGTCACCTACCCGACGGGTAAGGCGCCGACCAGCATCGTGGTGGGGAATTTTGGCGGGCACGGCAACGTGGACCTCGCCATCACCAACGGCGGCGACAACACCGTGTCCGTGCTGCTAAACGATGGCAACGGCACCTTCTCGTCCGGCCACGCCATCTCCGTCGCAGGGGGGGCCGTTACCGATCCAGTCAGCATAGCGGCTGGGAACCTCTTCGGAAAGGGCCAGACTGACCTGGCTGTACTGTGTGCGGGCAGCAGCGCGAGTCCGGCCATCGTGACCATCCAATGCAATGGAGACGGTACTTTTGGGACTCCAACGATCTCCCCCCTTGCAGGGACAGTCTCCGGCATCGCCTTGGGTGATTTCACGGGAAGCGGCAAGTCGGACATCGCCGTTTGTGGGCCACAAAACTCCGTGACGGTGTTCCTAAACGACGGATTCGGCGACTTCACCCTCGGAACTCCTGCGACGACGGGCAATGCGCCCGTGGCCTTGGCGGAGGGCGACTTCAACGGGCCCGGCGGCGGCGATCTGGCCGTCGTTAATAGCCCGGACGACACGCTGACCATTCTTCTCTCGCACGCAGGTTCCGTCACCCCCACCCCTACGCCCACTCCCACCCCCACTCCGTCACCGACACCCGCGCCCGGAGGAGGGGGCGGTGGCACCACCAGGCTCATCAACATCTCCTGCCGAGCTCAGGTCGGAACCGGCGGGGACATCCTCATTTCGGGCTTTGTCATCGGCGGCAGCGGTACGGAAACCCTCCTGATCCGGGCTGATGGTCCCAGCCTTTCGGCCTTCGGGGTGGCGGGGGTGCTGGCAAAGCCCAGCATGAGCGTCTTCAACAGCGCGGGGACCGTAATCGCCTCCAACACGGGCTGGGGGACGAATGCCAATCCGGCGGCTATCGCCAGCGCAGCTTCCGCCGTCGGGGCCTTTGCGCTGCCTTCAGGAAGCGCCGACTCCGCGCTTCTGGCGACCCTGCCGGCGGGCGCATACACCGTGGAGGTGTCCGGCGTGGGCGGTGCGACGGGAGTCGCCCTTGCGGAGGTCTATGAGGTGTCGGCGAGCGGCACGCGGCTGATCAATATCTCGACGCGCACGGGCGTTGGGACGGGGGCGGGCATCCTCATTTCAGGCTTTGTCATTTCTGGCAGCGGCACCGAGCAGTTCCTGGCACGGGCTGACGGGCCCGCCCTGACCCAGTTCGGCGTCACCGGAGTCCTGGCCCAGCCCAGCTTGAGCGTTGTTAACAGCGCAGGGACGGTGATCGCATCCGACACGGGTTGGGGCACCGGGCCCGATCCGGCGCAGGTTGCAGCCACGGCGGCTCTGGTTGGCGCCTTTGCCCTGCCAGCCGCCAGCGCGGACAGCGCCCTGCTTGGCAACGTCCCGGCGGGGGCCTATACAGTGGAGATATCGGGCGTCGGCAGCACAACGGGAGTGGCCCTGGCCGAGGTGTACGAGGTACCTCAGGCACAGCCCGCGGTAGTTCACCCGGTTTCCGGCCATTTCGCCAAGTAGGGTCCTCGCCTTCGCTCTTAGAGCCTGCAGGTGGCCAGCACGCGGCCCAAGAGGAAGGAGCCTCCGGTGCTTCGAATCGCTCGCAAATTGGCACGCTTGGCGTCCAGCCCCACGCAGCGCGGGCGGCCGAGGACGCCAACGGCGCTTGAGCGCGCAGCGCCTAGTGATACAGATGACCAACATGCGCTGGGTATGGAGATTCCCGAAGAAAACTGAAACGCGGTTTGCTTCAGGGAGGCTGGGCTGCTCAAATGGTCCCTCGAAAACGTGCCACATCGTGGCACATGCCATCCCTAGGCTGAGAGGGGATGGAGCCGAGAGGCGGTTTCACAAAGCGCTTGTTTCCAACGGGAGCACAAAATTGTGGATTATGGGGTCGCGGGTTCGAGTCCCGTTGGCCGCCCCACTTGGAACCCTCTAAGAACGGATCCTTGCGGGTTTGATTTGACAGCTGAAAGGCACCATGCCCAGGCGTTCCATCACTGCAACGTGGGTCAGACCCTGGAGAAGCGGTAGGTGACGCCTGGATACGAACGCCAGCAGGCCCCGCGTGCGGCTGCTGATGGGGGTGCAGCCACTCTATCCTCGGCAACTGCCGGTTCCGGCGCGAAGGATGGAGCCAGGAATTACGCTCGTCTTCGCAAGCCGCCGGTGCCGGGCGGGCGAGACTCAGGACAAGACACGGCGGCCCCGACGGCTCCAGAGAAGCACTGCGCCCATGGCGGCGACCGTGATCCAGAGAGGCAGGGAGCCGTCCGTCACTGCGGGCCCCGAAGGGCCGAAGCCCGGGCTGAAGATCAACCCGTCTGCGGAGTACTGGGGGGCGAGAATGATGAACGGATCCAAGCTTACGGTGACGGCGTCCGGCGCCAGGTCGGAAAAATAGCTCGAGTAGAGGGTGATCGTGTAGGGCGTATTGGTGAGGACCGTGAGGGGGATGTTGAAGTCCTCCGATGCAGGGCTGAACAGGTGGTAATTCAGGGTGCTGCCCGACTCAGACGGCTCCAACGAAGTAAAGAGGAGGTCCTCGTTCGCGATCGTCGAGGCGCTCGAGGTGATGTCGTAGCTAGCCGGATAATACAGGCTGCCCGAGGCGCTGATATTGCCATAGATCAAGACCGCGGCGGGCTGGCCGCTGACCGCGGAGGTGGCCTCGAAGGAATATTGGATCGTCCCGCTTACATTGTAGTTGTACGGTGTATAGGCGGAGCCTGAGGCGTACATTCCCGTCGTGCTCAGCGTGAGGTTCGGATCGCTGCCGCCCGTGCCGCTGGCCGTCGCTGTTCCGGAAATGTCCATGGCCACGGGATCGTAGAGGACTGGCGACACGGTTATGGTCGCGCCAGTTGTGCTGGTGCCGGTCGTGGGGGTTGGGATTGAGCCCGTACCGTACACATTGGCGGACACCGTGATGGTGCCGGGCGATAGCTGGGCTGAAGCCAGCGAGTAGACACCAGCGAGGACCAGGGCCACGGCCAGTCGGCCGGTGGCGGCAGCATAGCCGCGAGTTCCGAATAGAGAGGGCGATTTCATGGGAGGGATGGGAGACTGCGGCAAAGCGAAGCCACTATGGATGGTTTCGGGACCCGCTAACTGTCAGCATGGATTGCACCACAGCGATCGTGCGAGCCCATCGTCGTTATAATAGCTTGGACAGGAGGATGTTGCATCGCGTTTAAAGCGGACGCGACCGGAGCCGCGGACGAGCCTCTTGTAAGGGATGCCTACACCGTCCTGGCGGCCGTCGCTTGGAGGCGATACCCGCAGTCTGCTGGCCGCCAGCGGGTTACAGGCCCCATTTCAAGCCGCGCAGGATAGCCCACCCTTGCCGTTCACATCGGACAATGGATGTAAAGGAGGTCGACGGCCCGCCGCGATGGATCCGACGGGGCGCCGCAGCGCATGCCGTCTGGCCTAGCATAGCTTGCTGCTCACCCATGTATTCTTGAATTAGGCCGTTCCGGTCAAGGCGTCGGGATAGGGCCGACTTCACTCGTCAACCTTGCCCACAGCTCCTTGAACACCTGCGAAGCGCCGCGAAATGCCGGGAGGCCGGACGGGGCCTCGACAACTAGGCTCTCGACAATGTTCCCATTGGATCGGAGGTCGATGACCCGTCAGGCCGTGGCTGCTATTCCCTCCAGGAGGCACGGCTCCTGTGAGCCTCGGCCAAGTGCCACATCGTGCCACACCAGCCTGCTCGGGACCTAGAGCGGCCGAAGAAAGACCGTTTCGTAGGCCACGGCACACCAGGCTGGGCACAAGTTTGTGGATCCTGGGGTCGCGGCTTCGAGTCCCGTTGGCCGCCCCGTTCTTACCCCCCCCGGGAAGGAAATCGCACGAGCATGCCCTCGCTTTGGGGTCGCGCGGGGCGCGCGGCTACGTAGCCTTTGGGGGCCATGAAGCTATCCCCGCTCGCCTGGAATCGCGCAATCGCGCCGTCAGTCGCAGCCCTCGCCGTGGCCTTCGCCACGCCTTCCGCGCATGGGCAGGATCCCGAGCCCATCGACCAGCCGTACCCCGGGACGCTCACACTCAGTGTGGACGTCTCAAACACCGCCCAGAGGATCTTCCGCGTGCACGAAGTGATCCCCGCCAGCCCCGGGCCGTTGGCGCTGCGCTACCCGAAGTGGATACCCGGAACGCACTCGCCGAGCGGCCATATCGCCGACATGGTGGGCGTGATCGCCACCGCGGGCGGACAGCGCGTCGCGTGGCACCGCGACCTCGCTGACATGTTCATGCTGCACCTCGACGTCCCGCAGGGCGCGAAGGCGGTTGAGGTCGACTTCCAGTACCTGTCGCCCACGGGCACATCGGGCCTTTCCGAGACCATCAAGCGCGTCGCGCTCCAATGGTGCAACGTGGCTCTCTATCCGGCCGGCTACTTTGTGAGACAGATTCCGGTTTCGCCGAGCGTAAAGCTGCCGGCGGGCTGGGGCTATGCCACCGCGCTTGAGAAGGAGAGCGAATCAGGCGGAAGGGTCGGCTTCAAGACCGTCAGTCTCGAAGAGCTGGTGGACTCACCCCTCATTGCCGGGGCTAATTTCAAGCGCGTCGACCTGACGCCGAACACCACGCCATCCGTTCACCTGGACATCGTCTCGGACAGTCCCGAGAACCTCGCGATAACTCCCGCGCAGATCGCTGGCCATACGGCCCTCGCGGCGCAGGCCTACGCGCTGTTTGGCGCACGCCATTACGCGCACTACGACTTTCTGCTGACGCTTTCCGACAGCGCCTCGATAGGCGGCCTCGAGAACCACCAGTCCAGCGACGACAGGATCTACCCCGACTTTTTTACGGATCCAGACTCCTTTACTTCATTATCATTCTTGATGCCGCACGAGTATGTCCACTCGTGGAACGGCAAGTACCGCCGGCCGGCCAATCTTTGGACTCCCGACTACAACCACGTGCCAATGGAGGACGACCTTTTGTGGGTCTATGAGGGACTGACCGAGTACTTCGGCGAGGTGTTGACGGCGCGCTCCGGGCTATGGACCCCTGAGCAGTTCCGCAACAACCTGGCGGGCGTCGCCTCGGGCGTCTCGATGACGCCCGGCCGCAGTTGGCGCACGCTCCAGGACACGGCCGACGGGGCCCAGGTTCTCTACGGCGCCAGCGGCTCGTGGCGCAACTACCGCCGCTCGGTCGACTTTTACACCGAAGGCGTGCTCGTCTGGCTGGACGTCGACACGACCATCCGCGAGCGCAGTGACGGCGCCCGCTCCTTGGACGACTTCGCGCGCGCGTTCTACGGCGCGAACGACGGAAGCCGCAGGGTCGTGACCTACACGTTCGACGACATCGTCGCCGCACTCAACAAGGTGCAGCCGCTTGGCTGGGCCGCGTTCCTGCGCCAGCGCCTCGACTCGACCGACGCCAGTGCTCCGCTCGGCGGCATCACGCGCGGTGGCTGGAGGCTCGCATATTCCAGCGAGCAGACGGACGTCTCCAAGGCTCAGGAGAAGGCCTTTAAGTACGTGCCCCTGATGGCGTCGATCGGGTTCACGGTCGACGCCGGCGACAATGCCGGCACGATCACGGACGTCCTGTGGCAGGGCGAGGCCTTCAACGCCGGCCTCGCGCCCGGGATAAAGCTCGTCGCCGTCAACGGCGAGAAGTATTCAGCAAAGGTCCTGAAGGACGCGATAACCTCCGCAAAATCCAGCGCGGCGCCAATCGAGCTGATCGTTCAGAACGGCAACACCTTCAGCACAGTCCAGCTTAGCTGCCACTCCGGCCTGAGATACCCTCGCCTCGAACGCATCGAGAACACGCCCGACCGTCTCGCCGAAATCACGAAGCCGAGGACCTGAGCACCCAGAAGGGCGAGAGGGTCTCCGGCACCGACGCGACGATATGCGGCAGGATTGCAACAGGAGGGTTGCGGGCGAATAGGTCAACGTACGGCCTCGGGCCGCATTCTTTGGTCCGATCCGATAGAGACCGCAACAAGCCCGGAAATGGAGTGCCGTGTTTTAACCCCTCCGAAGGGCCGAAAAGGCCATTCCCTGTCCACGAGAGTTCTTGTCCCATGTGCACGCACAAGATTGCTGACCTTGGGGTCGGGGGTTCAGGTCCCCCGTTGGCCGCCCCACCTCGCACCTCCTCACTATTCCGGCAGCTTCACTTCAAACTTGATGGCCGCCAACTGCTCGGGCGCCCTGCCGATCCTTCTAAGAAACGGCAGCCAGCGCGGGTCGTGGTGGATGTTGGTGAACGCCCAGATGATCGCCGTATCTGACAAACCCGAGTCGTGGTACGTTACCGCCTTGTCCAAGAACGCAAAAGCGCGGTCTGCCTCGCCGAGGAAGGCCAGAACATAAGCTATGTTCCATGAGGCTTCCTTCTCATATTTCTTGATCAGGTCGTCGAGTGCCGCATTGGACTGCGCCTCTTGCCCAAGCGCGTGATAGGCCATGGCCAGTCCATCCAGCCGCCACGATTCGCTTGGCTCCTGTTGCATTTCGGCCAGAGCCGCCTTGGCATCCCCCTTCTGCAGCATGGCCGCTCCGATGGTGTAGTGGGTCTGGCTCCGACCGGGGCTAAGGCCCAGCGCGGTTCGACAGGATGCGATGCCCTCATCTATGCGGCCGGAGCGGATGTAGGCGGCCCCCAAGCGGGCTTGGCCGAGGGCATTCACGGGGTCGTGAGTGGTGATGAACTCCCCAAGCGCGACGGCCTCGTCCACCCTGCCGAGACTCCGAAGAAGATTCATGGCATCTGCCAAGAGATCGGTGTTGGCCGGATCCAATGCGAGCGCGTGCTCATAATGCCGCGCGGCAGCCGCCAAGTCGTTATCGTAGAATTGGGCCACATCGCCAAGCCGGGCGTGGGCTCTCGCAAAGTCCGGATCGATGGCCAGGGCCCTGTTTGCCGCTTCGCGGCAGAGGCGAAAGGCCTCCTCGTTTGGGCGCGCGCCGGTGCTTTGTTGCAACATGTACACCTCGGCCAGACCGCACCAGGCCGCGGCCAAGCTCGAATCTATGGCAAGCGCCTGTTGGTAGAGAGCGACGGCCTGCCGGAGCCCCTCGTCCGAGAACTGGCGAGCCATCTCGCGGGCCTGAAGGAAGAGCGCGTAGGCCTTGGGATCGGCGGCCCTCGCCCTAGGCGCGGCGCCCAAGAGCGCGACCTTGAGCTGCCCGACTACCGCGGCGGCTATCTCATCCTGCACGGCGAAGATATCGTCCAGCGAGCGGTCATAAGTGTCCGACCATAGGTGGCTGCTGTCGGCGGTGCGGATCAGCTGGGCCGTGATGCGGATCTTGTTGCCGGATTTTCGGACACTGCCTTCCAGCACGTGCGCGACATTCAGCCGCCTGGCGATCTCGGATATCTCAATGTTCTGGCCCTTGAACGAAAAGGACGACGTGCGGGCGATCACCCGCAATTCGCGGACCTTGGCCAGCTGGTTTAGCAACTCCTCAGAAATGCCGTCGGAGAAGAACTCCTGATCCTTCGCTTGGCTCATGTCCACGAAGGGCAACACGGCGATCGACTTGGCGTCGGCCGCGGTTACCGGCGCGGCGGCTTGCGCATCGGCAACGGTGGCAGCCCGGGGTCTGGTGGCGGGCCGGAGAAACACGAAGGCGACGATCGCGGCGCCAATCAAGCCGAGGAGTGCCACGGTCCAAGGAGGGAAACCGTGCTTGGCGGGCGCGTCTGGCGTTGGAACCGGCCCCTGCGCGGCCGGCCTGGGCCCAGTCTCCAGTGAACGTGGCGCTTGTATGAGCCGTGTTACCTGCTCGACAAACTGTGGCGTGGGTATGCCGCCTGGCAGCCGCGAGCAGTGCGCCTTCAAGAACCGCTCTGGCACGTTGGCGTCGGATTCCCTGGTTTCGTCGATCAGCACCGGGACGATAAAGGCCCGATTCTCAGCCATGTCATGGGTGCGATCGACCGCCAGCTTCCACTCCCGCCGGAAATAGCCTTCCTCCCGCGCTTGCGTTGTGGCCGAGATGATCGGGATGAACAGCGCGCATTCCCGGATCTGTTTCTTTATCTTGGCATCCCATGCGTCCCCCCCGCGGAGTTCGCTCATATCGAACCAGACCTCCACGCCGAAACCGCGCAGAGCCTCGGCGATCCGACGGGCCGCCTCTCCATCCTCGCGGGCATAGGAGAAGAAGACCGCTCCGGTAGGGTGTGTCTGGCCCGGCATAGCTTTTGCCGCTCACCTATGTGCTCCCGAATGAGGCCTTTCCAGTTAAAACAACGAGAATGGGCCGGCGAGTACGAATAAGGCCCAAGGGGTGCAGTCGCCTATTCCGGCCACTCGGGCTCCAACGCGCCGCCTTTATCGCCGCGCGCAGGCACCAGGAACAACATCCGCAGGCGTGAAACGAGCCTCCCGAGATCCCCAAAAGTACTTGCTGCCGGCAATGGCGCCCAATTTGATTTCCACGTAACACTGCTAGACTCCGCAGGATTCCTCGGAATCCGGCAGGCAAGCGATTCCCCACGCAAGATCCCCTCGGACGCCCGGAATTCAACCGGCGGACACAAAACGGACACCCGAACGCTTGCACGGCACCTTAATTGGCAATCCCGCCTAGCCGCATCATTCATCGACGTCCATGAACAAGAATAGTCCTTTCCCGGGCGGGTTGAGCCGACGCGCCTTCCTTCGCAACTCAGCTGCCGCGATCGGAGCCGGCGTCATCGCGCGTGTCATGGCGGTGCCCGCCTGGGCACGGCCAATCGGCGCCAACGAAGCGGTCCGCGTGGCGGTAATCGGCCTCAACAACAAGGGGGCCGATCATGTAAAGCAGCTGGCGGAGATGCCGGGCGTGCGCCTCGTTGCCCTGTGCGACGTGGATCCGAGGATCCTTGGCCGCGAAGTGAGCGCGCTAAAGGCCAAGCAGATAGAGGTGTTCGCGGCCACGGATGCGCGGCGGTTGCTGGAACGCGCCGACGTTGACGCCGTCGTGATCGCGGTCGGGGACCACTGGCACGGGTTGCTGACGGTCTGGGCATGCCAGGCCGGCAAGGACGTCTACATCGAGAAGCCAATAGCGAGGACCATTTGGGAATCGCGAAAGATCGTCGAGGCGACCGCCAAGTACCAACGCATCGTTCAGGCGGGCACGCAGCGCAGGTCCGACCCGGGCGTGGAGGACGCCGTCCGGTACATCAAGGAGGGACACTTGGGCAAGATCCAATGGATCCGCACGCACGATTTCGCGCTGCGAACCAGCATCGGCCGCCGGATGCCCTGGTACCCCGACTGGCTGGATTACGACATGTATTGCGGCCCCATGGCCATGTCGCCCCTCGAGCGCAACCAGCTTCACTATGACTGGCGGTTCATGTGGAACCCCGGCACCGGTGACATGGCGAACCTCGGAATCCACGAACTCGACATGGCGCGCCGGTTCGCCAACTACGACCTGCCGCCGAGGCGCATCATGTGCGTCGGAGGCCGCTACCTGAATTCAGATGTGGGAGAGACGCCAAACACGTTGGTGTCCGTATTCGACTATCCGGATGCGCCCCCGCTCGTGTTCGAACTCCGCGGCCTGCCCGCAAAACCGGGCGTCAAGTACACGGACGTCTACCGCGAGATGCACGAGGGAGTCTGCGTTCAATGCGAGGGAGGGTATTATGCGGGAAACACCGGCGGCGCGGTGTACGACAACCAGGACAAGCAGATCAAGAAGCTTTATGGCGACGGCGGCGCCGGACACATGGCGAATTTCGTAAACGCGGTGCGCAGTCGGCGCAGCGGGGACCTCGCGGCACCTGTCGATGTCGGGTTCGCTTCGACGGCAATCTGCCTCTACGCCAACATCTCCTTCCGGACCGGGAAGCCGGCCGGCCTCGAAAACATCCGGCAGTCGCTTGGTGAAAATGCGCTCGCGCTTGAATCGGTCGATCGCATGCAAAGGCATCTCGCGGTCCACGGTGTCGACGTGGGTAAGCAGGAGCTCACCTTGGGGCCCTGGCTGCAGCTCGATCAGGAGAAGGACGGGGTCAAGAGCATAGAAGGCGGGACCGAATCGACCATGGACCACGTGAGCTACCTGCTGAAGGAGACCCAAAGGAAGCCCTACCTGATTCCGGACCAGGTTTGAGCCCGGGACGATCCCCGGCTGAATCTACTCGCGGGTCAGTACCCGTCCTGCGCGATGGGCAGGCTCCGCGCAAAGAAGGTGATGCGCCGGGCGCGGGATCAGATCACTGGCGCCTTCGCCGACGGCCAACTCGAGCGCGCACAGGTCCCCGCATTCGGGCCCATTGGCGGACAAGGCCGCTCATTTGGGAGCGAGCGTGCCGACTACGATTCCGGACGGAGCGACGTCCGAGTGGTACACCCGCTCGGTCGCCTTGCGAAACTGCTCGGGCTTTGCAGAGGGGATATCCGTAAAGGTCTGCGGATTGCGATCCGTGACCGGAAACCAGCTGCTCTGCACCTGCACCATGATGCGGTGCCCCGCGCGGAAGGTGTGGCTGACATCGGGCATCAGGAAGTCGACCTCCTCCACCTTTCCCGGCGTGAAGGCCTCCGGGTGTTCGAAACTGTTGCGGAACTTGCCCCGCATGGGCTCGCCTCGAACCAGCTGCTCGTAGCCCCCCATCCCCGCCTGTGGCGCCGAGACGTCCGCGGTCGCCTTGTCCCCAGGGGGGGGCCCGGCGCCGAAATCCGCCGGGTAAACGTCGATCAGCTTCACCACCCAATCGGAATCCGTCCCCGTGGTGCTGACGAATAGCTTGGGTTGAACCGGCCCGACGACGGTGATGTCCTCCTCAAGAGGCTGGGTTTGATAGACGAGCACGTCCGGGCGCTTGGAGGCGAACCGCTGGTCGGATACCATGTATTCCTTGGGAACCTTGCTGCCGCCAGTCAGCTCCACCGGACCGTACGCGTAACCGACGGGTGGAACGGGGTGGCCCGGATCGCTGACATACTCGTCAAAATCGGGCCCCTCGGTCTTTGCCGGCCGCAAAAAGGACAAGCCTCCAAGGCGCTGAAAGTAAAGCGTCCGCCACTGAACGTCGGGCGGCGGCCAGCTGGGATATTTCCGCCAGACGTTGGTTCCCGTCTCAAAGACGTAGGCCTTCGGCAAATGGGCATCGCCGGCGTCCCTTAGATATTGCTCGAAAAAGGGGAACTGGATGTGTGCCCGGAAGAACGCCGCGGTCTTGGATGCGAACTGGACGTTTCCGATGCTGGCCCCGGGACGTTCGGACCAGCCCCCGTGGACCCAGGGACCCTCCACTAGCAGGTTGGGCGCGTCCGGGCTCAGGCGAGCGATGGCGTGGAAGGTCCTCATCGGGCCCGAAATGTCCTCGGCATCGAAAAGGCCGCCCACATTCAGGACCGCGCAATGAATATTGTGCAGGTGGCGCGAGATGTCGCGCGCCTGCCAGAAGGCATCGTAGGTCGTGTGCGCGATCACCTCGGTGAAATAGGGGGAGGCGTGCCTTAGGTAATGTTCGTCCAGATCGGAAAGCGAGCCGGCCCGCAGAAAGAAGTCATATGAATCAGTTGTGTCGAAGATGAATGGGTCCCGATCCTTCGGTGATTGGACGGGGTTGGCTTGTATCCTGAAGGACGTGAAAAAGTCGAAGGCCGCGTCCAGCATGAATGCCCCATTGTGATACCAGTCGTCACTCATGTAGAAGTCAGTGACCGGGGCCTGGGGCGAACACGCCTTGATCGCAGGATGGGAGTCGATAATCGACGACGAGGCGTAGAATCCTGGGTATGAAATCCCGTAGATGCCGACACGGCCGTTGTTGTCCGGCACGTTGTGGAGGAGCCACTCGACGGTATCGTACATATCCGTGCTTTCGTCAGTCTGCATGCCCGCCGGATTGTCAACGTGCGGTCTCTCGATGTCGAAAACGCCCTCGGACTGCCAGCGCCCCCGAGCGTCTTGCGTGACAAAGATATAGCCCGCCTCCTCAAACTCGCGCGAGGGCCCCAGGCTCGAGGGGTAATGGTCCTCCCCGTAGCGCCCCGCCCCGTAGGGGGTGCGCGTCACCATGATTGGATATGGCTTTGACCCGTCCTTGGGCACGTAGACGACGGTGAACAGGTGCACGGCGTCCCGCATCGGGATCCGGTACTCGTATTTTGTATAGTGTCCGGCCACATCAAACGCGGGTTGGTCCTGGGCGCGCAATGGCGACACGAGAACGGCGCCTGCAAGAATACCCGAGAGCGTGCCACCCATGGTCCCCATCCAAGGACCGTACCGGGTTACCGCCTCTCGATACAACGGGAAATCTCGCGGCAGACGGCGGACTGAGCCCGCGACGGTCAGGCGGCGCCGAGTCCCAGTCCGCGAAGGCCCGAAGTGTCCATCGCGCCGTCGCGGACACGGAACACGCCGGGAAACCGATCCTCCCAACCAAGGTTGGCTGCGGGGCAATACTGCCGCGAATTCGCCTCTATGCCCGAGACACCGTGAATGTGAGCCGCCAGCCCTGCGGACTGGATGAGCGACGCGCCCGGGCAAGTGAGGTCCTGCACACAGAGGAACAGGTCCTGTCTTCGCGCCGCAGCGGCCAATATGAGTGACTGGCTCTGCCCCTTGCAGGCCTTGAGCGCCACGCCCGTGTAGCCCATTTCCTGGGCGAGGATGAGGCTCTCATAATCCGTGAGCGATTCATCGATCACGACGGGCTTCAGCTTCGCGGCGGCGTGCATGCGGTTTTGCGGATTGGCCCGCAGATCCCGGGCCGTCGGTTGCTCCACATACTGGACCCGATCAAAGCCGAGCGGCGATCGCTCGCGCAGCTTGTTCAGCAGATCGATGAGGTAATCCACGTTCTGGCACCGCTCGTTGAAGTCGAGCGAGTATCGCCACGGCGCGCCTTCGACGGTGCCTTCGGCAATCCTGTCCACGGCGACGATTCGCTCAAGGTCCCAGGATGGATCGTCCCCGTTCAGCTTGATCTTAAGGTGGGATAGACCGCCGCGCGCTATCCATTCGGGGAGGTTCTCGGGCAACCCGTCCCCGATCGGCCGCGCCACGTCGGCGGGCGTCAGGGGGTCGAGCGCCCCGACCAGATGGTACAAGGGCAGCCGGGGGACCGGCTCCCTGCTGACATACTGGTCCAGCCAGGCGCCATTGAAGCCGGGGCCCAGGTAGGCCCCAAGGTCGTGGCTCATGTAGGCGCGGCCATAGGTGTGGTAGCAGTTTAGGCCGTGGGCCTTGCCGAAGCCGTCGTGGATTGCCGCGTCGAATGCGCTTCCAGTGACCAGCGTCGCCAGCTTCGGAATCGCCTGCGCCAGGTCCAGCTCCTTGCTGAGGCTCAGCGCCGCCTGGAGGAACCGCTCCTCAAGCTCCATGCCGATTTCTACGGGATGCCCATATTCCGTGTATCCCACACATATCTTCGCGCAACGGTCGGCAAGGGCTGTCATCGCTGCGAGCGTCTGATCGTAGTCCATTTTCGCCGACGGGTAGGCCCAAGTATTCGAAAGCGGCATGGATCCGAATCCCCGCACCACCCGCCCATCGCGTGTCGCAACATCGCACTCCACATTGAGCAGGTAACACTCTGTGACCGTCCTTCCTCCAAATTTCATCGGCGCGCGGTACTGGTAATTGACCCGGGCGGTCCGGACGCCCTGGATGCGGACGTCCGTCACTTTGTTGCCGATCATGGAATAGGAGTACGACTTTCCGAATAGTGGCGACTCGCCCCTTGGCGTCCAAGAAAGCTGCCGTGTTTCCCTTCGTCTACTGTTATCGCATGGCGAAATCTACGATTTCCCGTCCGGCAGTGCCTCCAAGCCCGAGAGCCAGTCGATCGCCGGCCCTTTGCGGCGACAGGAGAGGCGTCTCCTGGTCCGAGTCCTCAGGCGTCCTGCGCACTCAGCGCCACAGCGGAGCCCGTCTGCGCCGAACGGTAGATAGCCTCGATTATCGCCACCGCCTTCCTGGCCTCGCGTGAGTCGACCAGTGCTGGGCGGCCCGTTCGGATCGAGTCAGCGAAATCGGCAATCAGCAGGCGGTGGCCCTCCGAACCGATCGCCTTGGGATCGGAGGCCCCGCCGCCGATGCCGGAGTGGCCGCCAAGGCCGATCGCCTCGTCCCCCGGCCGAGGGTCCGCGAACTCCCAACGAATGATCCTGTCCTCCTCGAGGATCGCCGTGCCGCGCTCTCCGGCGATCTCGAGCCTCAGGCGCGAACCCGGATAGCAGGAGGTTGCCGCCTCGATCACACCGAGGGCGCCGGTCGAAAACTCGAGCCACGCCACCGCCGTGTCCTCCATCTCGATCGCGTGCACCCGGGTCCGCACCTGCGCGCCCACCCTTACCGGCATTCCGACCAGCCATTGAAGGAGGTCGACCGCGTGAATGGCCTGGTTCATCAAGGCGCCGCCGCCATCGAGGCTGCGGGTTCCTTTCCAAGCCGAGCCACTGTAATACTCCGGCGTGCGCCACCATTTCACGTAGGCGCTGCAAAGCGCGAGACGGCCGAATCGCCCCGCGTCGAGCGCGCCCTTCAGTTGTCGCGCCCCTGCTCCGAGGCGGCTCTGGAGAACGGCCGCGAGGATCCGCCCGGCCTTCTTTGCCGCCGCGGCCATCAAATCGATGCGTTCCGTCGAGATCTCAAGGGGCTTTTCACATAACACGTGTTTCCCTGCCTCGAGGGCGCGAATGGTGACATCGCCGTGATGGCCGCTGGGCACGGTGACGCAGACGGCGTCCACATCGGGGCGTTTCAGCAGGTCGTCGAGGTCGTTGACCGGCTCCCCTCCGAATTCAGCGGCAAAAGCGCTTGCTCTCGGTGGGGATTGATCCTGAACCGCCCGCAGCTCGGCCCCCGGCGTGGCGGCGATCCCCCGTGCGTGGAACGCGGCGATTGTGCCCGTGCCGACGATCGCAAAGCCAATCTTCCTTGAGGGGCTATTCAACGGTCTAGAGTGAGGATTGTTGACGGTCCCGACGCTAGCCAAATCCTGCCGTGCGTGCGCCATGGCCGGATCGTGGCGGTTCAACGCGTCTTGCACAATTCGTCGGATGGCGGCCGCGGCGGCACGGGGCCAGGGAAGGCGCGTCAATGAGTCCGGGCCATCTGGACGTTGGCCTGAAGACCTGCCCGAAGCGTTGCGCCTTGTGCGGGGCCCGCCGCGATGGCAATGATAAGCCGCAAGATGCTCGGCCGCCCGATCCGATACGTCCGCCTCCTGCCCCTGTTCTCCTGTATCGCCGGAGCCTGGGCCGCGGACCTGCGCATTGGGTTCATCGGCCTGGACACCTCGCACTCGGTCTCATTTGCAAGACTTCTGAACGAGCCCAGCAATCCTAGGCACATCCCCGGAGGGCTAGTCACAAGGGCCTGGAAAGGTGGAAGCCCCGACATCGAGGCCAGCGCCAGCCGCGTTGAGGGCTTTGCGGCGGAGATGAGCGGGACCTACGGTGTGAAGCTCTGCGATTCCGTTGAGAGCGTCGTGCAGGACGTTGACGCCGTCATGGTCCTGAGCCTTGACGGGAGAACGCACTTGGATGAGGCCCGGAAGGTATTCCCGTTCCATAAGCCGGTCTTCATCGACAAGCCCCTGGCCGGCAGCCTTCGCGACGCCATCGAGATCTTCCGGCTTGCGCAGAAGCTCCACACGCCATGCTTCAGCGCGTCGGGAGAGCGCTTCACGTCCGACATCCCCAAGCTGAGGCAAGCGAAGATCGGGCACCTTAACGGGGTGTTCACGTTTGGCCCGGCGTCGATCGAACCGCATCATCCCGATCTTTACTGGTACGGCATCCATGCGGTTGAGAAATGCTACGCACTGATGGGCATGGGCTGCGACACGGTCGTGCGCGTTCACACCGCCGACACGGACGTGGTCACGGGAGTGTGGCATGACGGCCGAGTGGCCACAGTTCGGGGCAACCGGAATACACGATACGCGTTCGGGGCGACCGAATTCGGTTCCGAGGCCGTTGTCGTCGGCGAGGAGGCGGAGGGATACGAGGGCCTCATCACAGAAGTCGTTCAATTCTTCCGCACCGGCATCGCACCCGTCTCCCACGCCGAGACGATTGAGGTCCTGACCTTCATGGAGGCGGCGGATGAGAGCAAACGCCGCGGCGGCGTCCCGGTCTCCCTGGCCGAGGTGCTGAAGGCAAACGGCGGCGCAGAGGGGATCTAGTCCCGGTCGATCCGGCAGGGGTCCGGTCCCCTGCCCCCCGATGCGGCCGCCTGCCAAAGCTCGAGCAAGCGCCTCATGCAAATGCGGCTTGCCTCATCGCCCCCGGCCGAGAACGCGTCGCCGGCGGGCAGATGCAGGAGCTTCTCATCCAGCCTCTTCTTCCGCCAATGGGTCTCCAGCGACAGGAGCCCGCAATAGCCTGAACGGCGGATTTCCGCCAGGTGCCGCATCCAGCCGACGCCCCCCTCCCCGACCGGCGAAGGGCTCGCCGGCGAGCTCCCGCCAGGCGTCGGGACGGCGTCCTTGACGTGAATATGGATGACTCGATCGGACAACCTCGAAAACGCGGCGGTTGGGGGTCCGTTTTCACCCCGAACGTAGAGCGTGTTGCAAGGGTCCCAGATCCAGCCCGCGGAGGGATGGCTGAATGATTCCGCGAGGCGCAGCAATTCCGCTCCAGTCCCGATCCTGCACGAGCTCTCATTCTCGACACCGAGGCGAACGCCGGACGCGGCCGCAAGGTCCGCCAGTTGAGCGAGGTGCGACGCGATGCGATCGGCCACCGGCTTCGAGAGGGCCTCGGGGCTCCTCAGAAACGAGAATACGCGAACCAGGTTGCATTCTAGCGCCCGGGCGGCCTCCAGGCTCCGCTTAAGGATCTCAACATGCTCCCGGACGGACATGCCGTCTTCCATCTCGCATTTGAAGACCGGTGTTGCGCATCCGTGAATTCGCAGGCCCTCCCCGGCTGCGATGGCACGTATCTCGGCCACATCGCGGCCGGTGAGGTCCTTGAAGGCCCGCCCGAACATGCTGCGGAGCTCAAACCCGTTCAGTCCGAAATCGCGGGCAAAACGCACGACCGCGGCAGGGTCCTGCGAAATCTCGTCAGAGATCACGCTGAATTGCGGCTGGGTCACGGGGAGATCGGGATGGCCCGGAGGAACCCGTGTCAACAGCATAGCCGCCCGTCTTAATATATTGGCTTTAGGGCCCGCGTTTTTCACCCTCAGCGCTCGGAACAGGCGGCGTGAAACGGCGCCCGCGGCCAAAGGGTTCTGCGACGCCTCCGACCAACAAAGAAATGAAAAAGCCCACTCTAACCGCGCACTTGATCGCCGCCCTGCTCACGTCCTGCTGCGCAACCGCGGCCCCGCCGATCGTCTTTGACCTCTGGCCCGCGAAGCCTCCGGGCGATCTGCCGACTCGCGGCGCGGAAAAGACCTTCATTCACACTTCGACCATCTATGGAACGAACGTCCTTATCACCAATGTGACCAAGCCCACACTCACGGTCTATCTCCCGCCGCGGGGGAACAATACAGGGACCGCCATGGTGATCTGCCCGGGCGGGGGATATTGGGACCTTTACTGGGAAGGCGAGGGGGAGCAGGTGGCCTCGTGGCTAAACTCGCAGGGGATGACCGGCATCGTCCTCAAGTACCGCGTGCCTCGGCCCCCCAATGTGCCCGAGTCCGAACCCCCAGTCGGGCCGCAGATGGACGCCCAGCGGGCGGTCAGCACGGTTCGCAGAAGGGCCGCGGAATGGGGAATCAACCCAAGGCGTATCGGCATCATAGGGTTCTCGGTTGGAGGCCACCTTGCGCTTGCCACGGCCACAGGCTTCGCAAAACGGACATATGACCCCATCGACGCCATCGACGACTCAAGCAGCCGGCCCGACTTCGCGATTCTTTGCTATTCCGGTTTCTTGAAGGACAACGGCAGGGATGAGATCTGGCCGGGCATCCATATTCCGCAAGACACGCCCCCCGTCATGCTCGTCCATGCCACGGACGACACGATGAGCCCCTCGGATCAAAGCGCGATCATGTACCTCGCCCTGAAGAGGGCCAAGATTCCCGTTGAGTTGCACATTTTTGCTAGGGGCGAACACGACTTCGGCGTCCGCCAGGACGGGGCGCTTCCCGCGAGCTGGACTCAGCTTTGCATCAACTGGCTTCACGCGTTCGGGTTTCTCGAGCCACACCCCTAGCGCAACGGCCTCTCGAAGGGCGCCGCTGCGAGGTTTTCCAGGGGAATGGAGGCCGCCAATCTCAGGGACAGCCGCCTCGAAACTGGGCTCCTCAGCGGGCGTCACGACCAAAAGGTCGCGTATCACAGACCCATCGCCTGCACCCCCGGCTCCACCCGGCTTGAACGGGTCAGGCGAGCCAACCCCTGAGGACCTCGAGGTCCCGCCTGATGTGAGCCACCATGTCCGCGCGATCTCCCATCGGGTATTCCTGATGCTGGCACAACGTCCCCGAGAACCCGGAGCGCTTGAGCCCGGAGAAATAAGACCGGTCGACCATTCCTTCGCCCAGAGGGCACCAATTGGGCTGCCATCCGCTCGGTCCCTTGGACCAAGTGAAGTCCTTGACATAGACAGCCATGCAGAAGGGCTCCGCAAGGCGCGCCTGAATGGGCCAAGAGAGGCCTCCCTCTATCGTGGCATGCGCGATGTCGAAGCAGATTCCGACATTCTTGACGCGGGCATCCCTAAGGACGCCGACTACATCCCAGACGGAGGCGCCGAATCGGTCGGAACCGGAATGGTTCTGCACCGCCGCTTGAATCCCCAATTCGCCGCAGGCCTCGCCGATTTCCCTGAGGTCACGGCCGAAACCATCGAGTTGCCGCTCCAGCGGGCGATCAGCTGTGTACTTAAAGGCGCCGAGCCTGAACTTCCTTATGCCAAGCTTCGCGGCCACGCGCAGCACCTCCTCGGCATGCGCCTCATGGATCGACGAGATCCCTGTCACGACGATGGGAATATCGAGACCCTTCGCTCGAAACGCCTCCACCAGCCGAGGCAGTTCCTCGCCCACCCTCTCGGGCTCGATCTGCCCTTGCGCGCGCACCGGGCATTCTATGCCGCTCCAGCCTACCTCCTCGACGAACGATGCCATGGCCGCCGCACCCATGGATTGGAAGGGCTTCGAGAAGCCTATGATCGGCCGCGGCGGCGCCGGCCTTTCGCTCCCGGCCGCGTTGAGCCCCAGCGCGACGCCGGATGCCGCAAGAATCGAGGCGCGCACGAATTCGCGGCGCGTCACGGACGGGATATCGAATCGGGGCGTTGGCTTCACCGAACCGGTCAGGGAAGCGAGGGCGGGCCGCCCCGGACCTTGTCCTGCAGCAGCCGCGTCCGCTCGGTGTCATCCTTTGGCTCGGGATACCCGAAGACCCTAAACATTTCCCCGATCGAGGTCTTCGGGTCGTTGGACCAGAAGATCCCGGCGTCCTCGCCCTCGTAGTACGTGAACCCGACGTTGTCCCCGAACTTGCGCTTCAGGGATTCGCCGCCGTTGAGCCCTTCCGCCCAGCCAGTGATGGCGTAGGACAGGTCGATCTGGTGTACCAGGACCCCCTCCTGGGTGGCCTGGGCATCGATCATGCCAAGCGGGTTGTAGATCGCCGCATGATCTCTGGGGGTAGCGCTCACCACATAGTACCGATGCTGCAGCGCATACATCGAGGGGCGGGATGTCTGCGGCGTCTCCGATGGCAGCGCGACGATCTCCGCTCCCTGCTTCGCCAGCGCCTCCCACCCTTCGGGGTACATGACGTCATAGCAGATCTGTATGCCCACACGCCCGAAGTCGCAGTCGAACACCGGGAAATCGCCGCCGGGCGTCATGCCGCCCTCCAACAGGGCGTATTTGAGGTCCGTGCAGAGATGCACCTTCCTGTATATGCCCGCAACGTGCCCGTCCCGCCCCATCAGCAAGGCGGCATTCGCGTATTGATCGGGCGCATTGTCCAGCTTGAGAACCAGGGGCACGACCATGTAGCAGCCGTGGAGCTTCGCGCACGCCGCAATCCGCGGTACGACCTCATCGAGGCGGATCGCGTTCTTCGCCAGCGTGTCGGCCCCCCGGGCCATGAAGTATTCTACAAGCACCACAAGGTCCAGACGCTTGCCCGGGTATTTGATCTTGGCCACTGCCTCCATGGCATCGACATACTCGTCCATGCGTTGGAGCCGCTTCTCCAGCGTGAATCTTTCGATCAGGTCGTAGCCGGTGATCTCAGTGCCCACCAAGACCTTCCTTGGAAGCTGGTCGCGCCGAAGGGCCGTGAGAGGTCGCGCCTGCAGCGAGGCGTCGTCAGCCGCCGAGCACCGTGAAACGTCGCCCGGACAATTGAACCAGATCGCAAGCATCGACGCGGCAGCCACGCAACGAAGTCGAAATCGCGTGCTCATAATTACGTGTTTTGGGGACTTGGAGCCTGCCTCTGAACGCCGCTGAGAGGATTCCGAAACCGCTACGGCTCAGCAGCGAATTGTCCTGCGGGGGCGTCTCTATCAACGCTGTTCGGTAATTACCAGCGGTCAAACAGAAACCCCCGTGCCTTGGCGCAAGCCGCCGCGCCGGTTGCGGGTCCGCGCGGCCGATGCGGGCAGGCCGGCCGCGACCGCGTCCGCCGCTACCCGTGCCGATCGGGCGCGCGCGAGGCTTGCCACCCCTGTTTCAGTACGGGAATCGCGGCGCAATCCAGGGAAGGAGCTTTCTTCTTGCCACTGTCCCGCGTTAATTCGCTTGTTATTGTTATAATCTCCGCCCCCCAAGAAGCCTGTCGTTACCGAGTGTTTCGCGCGTCGACCCGGGTCCCTTCCCCCCCTGGGGCTGCTGGCATCGGCCGGATTGAGCGGGCGGAGCCAGTCCCTGGCTGTCGCCTTTTCCTGGCGGTCCCCGGCGAGCCCGGGCCACTCATTTCATGACTCAGGCCCAAAGGAGCATCAGATTCGCGATGTTCGCGACCCTGTCGGCGGCATTCCTGGGCTGGATGTTCGACGGACTTGAGATGGGCATCTTCCCGCTCGTCGCCCGCCCCGCGCTCCAGGAGTTCCAATTGGCGACAGGCACCGTCAGCGAGCAGTTCATTCAGCATTGGATGGGTATCATCACAGCCTCGTTTCTGATAGGTGCCGCCGCCGGCGGGCTTGTTTTCGGGTGGCTCGGTGACCGGATAGGGCGTGTTCGAGCCATGACGCTGAGCGTCCTCGTCTATTCAGTGTTCACCGGACTGAAATACTTTGCCCGGGGGCCGTCCGATCTCGCCTTTCTTCGGTTCATCTCGTCGCTTGGCATGGGCGGCGAGTGGTCGCTAGGCGTCGCGCTTGTAATGGAATCCTGGCCGGAGGATAAGCGGCCGCTCATGGCCGGCCTCATCGGAGCGTCGTCGAACATGGGATTCGCCCTGATAGCCGTGATCGGACTCGTGTTCGAGACCACGGTGCATTCCTGGCGCTGGGTCATGCTCGTCGGGTCTTCGCCCGCCCTTCTGGCGCTGGCGATCGTCTGGCTTGTGCCAGAATCCGAGCGCTGGAGGCACTCTGTGATTACCGAGGGCAGGGCCCGGCCAGTCAGGGAGGTCTTCGGCCCGAAACTGATCCGGAACACGCTCCTGGGAATACTGATAGCTTCCATCCCGCTAATCGTCACTTGGGGGATTGTCCTGTGGATTCCTCTCTGGGCGGATCAGATGACCGGTGGAAGCCAGCCGCGTGTGAAGGCGTACTGCCTGCTCGCCATCTCGGTAGGCGCCGCGCTGGGAGCCATGGTCGCGCCACTTTTTGGCAAGACGATTGGACGGAGGCCGGTCTACTTCGGCCTTTGCCTGAGCTCGTTCCTCACCTGCAGCGTGCTTTTCAGGGTGTTCCACTCCTATAGCCCGTCGTTTCTGGCCGTCGCGGCCCTGGCCGGATTCTTCACGGCCTCGTTCTACGGCTGGTTGCCACAATACCTACCGGAGCTTTATCCGACCCGCGTGCGGGCGACTGGCCAGGGAGTCTGCTACAACTTTGGCCGTATCCTCACCGCCGTGTGCACGTGGAAAATGGGGGCTGTCATGGCATGGTTCGGCGACAGCTATGCGCACGCGGGCGAGACGGTCGTGTACATCTACGTCGTCGGAATCGCGGCCATCTGGTTTTTGCCCGAGACCATAGGCCGACCGCTTCCCGATTGACGGAGCACCTGTTCACTTCAGGCGGACTTCTGCGAAAGCACGCCGTCGCGGATTGCCGGAGCGCCCCGCGGGCGGGCCTTCCGTCCTGCGAAGGCTGACGGCGTTAGGCGCCCGACCCGTTGACAGGGCCATTTGCCCGTTTCCAGGCGCGAGGCGCGGCACCGGTGATACGCTTGAATGCGCGGCTAAATGTGAAGGGGTCCGAGAAGCCGAGATCAAGGCCGACCGATTTCACGCTCGAGTCGTGTCGGCGAAGCATGCGCTGAGCCAGCACGATCCGCTCGGTCTTTATGAACCGCCCGAGAGACACCCCAGTCTGGGAATGGTACAGAGACGTCAGGTAGTTGGGCGACATGTGGACCGCCTTCGCCACGTCCGCGAGGGCCAGCGGCTGTCCTGAATGAGCCCGCACGAAATCCGTGATGCTGCGGGTCAACTCTGCCCGGGCGTCGAACGGAGTCTCCCCTCCCTTCAGGATCTGGCGGTAGAGCTCGACGGCCACGGACAGCATCGCCTCGCGCAGAGCATCGACGGCGGGCCTCTCACGAATGGAGGCGGCCGCCATCTCGCGAAGCACGTCGAGGCGCCCCTTCCCGTAGCTGCTGAGCGATGTCAGCCTTATCACGTGCTCCACGTCATAGCCCGTCTTGCGCCGATACCGGTGCACGTGGATCATCGGGTCGTCGTCGCTAAGGACCCACCAGGCCAGCCGATAGCCGACGTTGCTCCTGCAGACGGTCTCGGCATGAGGGACGCCACCCGCCAGCGCCACCATGTCGCCAGGCTCCAGCTCCGAGGTCTGGTGCCTTAGGCTCAGACAGCAGCGGCCGGTCATCAGCTGGCAGAATTCATGATGCCGGTGCAGGTCGTCCTCGCGGAAAAGCAGCTGCCTGAAACGCCCGCGCCGCCGCACATCGCTCGGACTGCCGCCCTCCCACGCCCCCATCAGATGCGAGGCGTCAAGCCGAGCCACGCTGGAGATGAGCTCCTGTCCGACAAAATCAGCCAACGGCATGGTTCCAAGTAAGACGGTTCCTGTGATAAAGCAAAATGCCGGATGCCCGATGCCGTGGCGGTCGGGCGTCGGGTCAACGCAGGCGCGCGGGGATCGGAGGATGCTTCACCGAGGCCGCGATGTGGCGTCCCACCGCGGTAACGGTGTCGGTCCAGATTTCGGGCCGCCCCACGAGGTAAGCGCAGAGCTTTTCAAGCGCTCTTGCCGACGTTGTCTGCCTGATTCGGCCGTCTCCGACCTCATGGCCGGTCAAGACCAGCCAGCACCGATCCGCCACGGCCGCGTCGACCATCGCCCGCAATTGCTCAAAGGTCTTGCAGTCGGATTCCAGGGACGGGACCTGTGCCAGGTCGCAGCGCTCCGGGCTTGCATAGGTTTCGCTGAAGCCGGAGCGCCCGACCACAAAGTGCCTGGCGACAACGGGGATGTAGCTCCTCAGCCGTACGCCCCGGCCGACGTAGGTCTGGGCACATGGGTAGGCGAAGCTTGTCGGCTTGACCCCGACGGATGCGCCCAGGACCCGGTTGGCATCGAGAATCTCCCGTTCCATCCGGTCGAGGGTGTAGTTCTCGAGCATCGTCTCCGGGGTCTGCCAGCTGATGAAATTCCCCATGCACGGATGCTTAATCGTGTGGTTGCCGATTTCATGGCCGTGTGCAGCCGCGGACCGCCACCTCTTGAGCTGACGGGTCATATTGCTAGGCAGGGCGTAAAACGTGCCCTTGATCCCGAAGCGGTCCAGGATAGGAACGCCCACCTCCACCGACGACGGCCTCGCGTCGTCCCAGCACAGGCTTACGGCCCCGCCCTGGCCGTTCGGCCAGCGGAAGGATCCAGACTTTGAACTCTTCATGATTTGGGGGATTGAAAGGGCGCTGGAGGAAACCCGCCGCTGGGGCCGGCGCCTATCCTACCGGGGCCGCCGTTTCGATGGGGCGTTCCAGTCGGCTCGGCGCCTTACAACTTCCAATTGCGGGCTACCTTCTGAATCGCCCCGACCACCTGGTCAACATACGGATCCGTCATGACCTGCGTGATCGGCAGCATCACGGCGCGCTCGAGAAGCGCGATCGTGCGCGGGCACATGTCCTTTGTGTAGGTCACCCTCGGCGGGTTCCTCTCGAGCGACCAAGGCGCGCCGTTACGGTGGGCGCTCCGCTTGTTCATCACGTAGTCCCAGTGGTAGAAGATGTGGCGGTCCGGGAACTGCTTGGAGAACACGGTCCCGCAGCGCACGCCCTCGGCGCCAAGAGCCGCGGCAACGCTAAGGGCAGACGCCGCGTCCGGCATGAAGAACACCAACGAAATCCCGCAGTCTCCCTCGCGGTCGTTGAGCCCCTCCATCTCGGCCCCCTGGATCTCCTCGCAGGCCGGCCATAGGCGCCCTTTTATAAGGCGGGTTCGCGCCAGGATCCGATCGCGCTTCTTGAGCTGCTCAAGGGCCACGGCCCCGTGCAACTCCGACATGCGGAAATTCTCGCCCAGGAAGCACATGTTCCTCCACTGGTCGGCAACTTCCTGATTCTGCGCCCGCTCCTCCATCCAGAATGCGTAGGCCGAATCGTGGTACACGGCCGCCCGCTCGTAAATGCCGCGGTCATTCGTGATGACCATCCCGCCCTCTCCGCTGGCCATGATCTTGTAATGCTGGAGGCTGAAAATCCCGGCGTCGCCAATTGTCCCGAGCGGACGTCCGCCAAAGGTGCCGCCGTTGGCCTGGGCGCAATCCTCAAGCACTGCGATCTCCCGGCGCCGCGCTATCTCCATGATGCGCCCCATGTCGCAGGGAATGCCGCGCATATGCACGGGGATGACCGCCGTCGTCCGGTCGGTTATCTTTCTCTCCATGTCCTGCGGGTCCATGCTGAGGGACTCGTCCATCTCCACGAGCACCGGCAGGGCGCCGACGGCCATCACGGCCGCCGCCGTCGCTATGTAGGTATACGCCGGGATCAGGACCTCGTCACCCTGGCTCACCTTGAGGGCGATCAGCCCGGCGATCAGGGCGGAGGTTCCGCTGTTGACCCCGAGGGCATACTTGGCCCCGGTCTTCGCGGCAAATAGCGCCTCAAACCTCGCGACCGTGGATTTCGAGGGATCCGCGGCATAGCGAAAAAGCACCCTGCTCCGAAGCACGTTCGTCACTGCACGGATCTCCTCCTCGCCTATCTCATTCGTGCCATGCAGGAGGTTCGGCGGAGGCGGTTCCGTCACTGCCTTCGGGCCACCCTTAATCGCCAGGACTTCTGTGGTTTCGATCATTCACCAGGCTATCACGCGCGATAGCCGATGGGAATAGCAGTGTTTACGAACCCATGTTCAAAAATACGCAGGGATTGATTCGCGAACGCATATCGGAGACGACTTGAACGGCCTCCGATTTCACAACTGCTTCAACGCTCAACTTCTCGCCGTGAGACGCACAGGATCAATTGCTGGACACGCGGAGAGGCGCGCCACCGGGGGCGAAACGCCGGCAGGGACCGCAAGGCCTTCCGGGCCGATCTCGCCGGGCCCTCGCGAGCATTCGGAACCCTGGAAAGGCGACACTGCCTCCCCCTTCGGCCTCTTGTGCTCTCTTGCCGTCCTCACCTGCTGCGCGCACGCACGTGCTGAGGATGCCGTGCAGAGGTCCCAGCTGCCCGAATACAAGACGATCCGTGCCGCGACGCCGAGGGAGCAGACGCCAACCAACGGGCTTCCCGACGCGCGTTCGTTGAGGACTTGGACGGTCTCGCACGGCGACTCGTTCGCCGATCGCTACTCGGCGCTCGCGCAGATCAACCGCGAAAACGTCAGGAACCTGCGCGTGGTATGGACGTACCACTCGCGGGACGCCTACGGGAACATTCAGGCAAACCCGATCGTCGTCGATGGCGTCATGTACGGGCCCACGCCCGGGCGTGCGATCGTCGCCATCGACGCGTCGAACGGCACCGAGCTCTGGAGGTTTCGGCTCGAGGCCGTCGAGCAGCCCAGGATCGAGGATTCGCCCGCCCGCCGCGGCCTCGTCTACTGGCCGGGAACGGGGGCGCATCCTGCCCGCGTCGTATTCAGTTCGGGCGACTGGGTGTACGCCCTCGATCCAAGGACCGGCCACCCGATGGCCGACTTCGGAGTCAACGGGCGTGTGTCGCTGCCGACTGGCGGGACGGCCGTCGGCGTGATTTGGAAAGACACCTTCGTCGTGCCCGGGCTATTGGGTGACATCTTCTCGTTCGACATCGGCACGGGCAGGAG